>Ga0308173_10001762_pt1 | contig 11103 bp, 9 predicted proteins | sample PhyPR1_FD_203716 | JGI IMG/M metagenome (GOLD analysis project Ga0308173, IMG submission 203716) | Soil microbial communities from UC Gill Tract Community Farm, Albany, California, United States - DLSLS.P.R1 | ecosystem: Environmental > Terrestrial > Soil > Agricultural land | place: USA... | reverse complement strand
GGGTCCCGACGATCCGCGCGATCGTCCGGTCGGGCCGGACCAGCGTGACCGTGCACCCGGGGTGGGCGGACCGCCACCGGCCCAGCTCGATGCGCAGCAGCAGCCCGGCCGCCCGGCCCAGGGGTCCGAGCACCGCGCCGGCCAGCGGAGCGACCACGATGACGTGGTCGGCCTCCGCGGCGGCGTCGACCGAGGTGGCCGACCACACCCCGCCGTCGACGTACGCGCGACCGTCGACCCGGTGGGGTGCGAGCAGCCCGGGGACGGCGGACGAGGCGGCGACCAGGTCGGCGAGCGGGTGCCGGCCACCGTCGAGGAGGCAGCGGCGACCGGTGCGCAGGCACACCGCAGAGACCGTGACGAGGGGGTGCCTGGCCTCGCCGAAGAGCTGTCGGGCGAGGTCGGCGAGGAGCCCGGGCCGCAGGTTCGGCACCGAGGGTGGGCGCAGTGCCCTGACGTCCTCGAAGGCCAGCCCGAGCGCGACCGTCGCGGCGGTCCACGAGCCCGCGGAGGTGCCCAGGGCCGGCGCGGTGGCGGCCGGGATCCCGGCCGCCGTCAGCCCGGCCGCGACACCGGCGGTGTAGGCGATGCCGAAGATCCCGCCACCGCCGTAGACCATGGCCAGCGGGTGGCGCGCCGGGCCGCCCCGGTCGCCTCGGCGGTCGCCGGCCGCACGGACGGTGCGGCGGTCCTCACCGTGAACCTCGATCTCCATGCGCACGATCGTGCGCCGGCGCGATGTGAGCGCCGTGGGAGACGGCTGTGCCCGAACTGGGGATGTTCCGGTCCGGCGCCGGCCTACACCGACATGTTCAGGGCGGCGAAGATCTCGAGCGTGGCCTTGGAGCGGTTGAGGGTGTAGAAGTGCAGGCCCGGCGCACCACCGGCGAGGAGCTCCTCGCACAGCTCGGCGGCCACCGCCACGCCCTCGGCCCGCAGAGCGGCCGGGTCGTCCTCGTGGGCGGCCACCCTGGCCACCACCTCGGCAGGGACCTCGCGACCGGACAGCTGGGCCATCCGGGTGACCTGGGTCAGGCTGGTGATCGGCATGATGCCGGGCAGGATCGGGATCTCCACCCCGGCCGCGCGGCTGCGCTCGAGCAGGCCGAAGTAGTCGCCGGCCCGGAAGAACATGTCGGTGATCGCGAACTCCGCCCCCGCCTGCTGCTTGCGGGCGAGCACGGCCACGTCGTGGTCCAGCGACGCGGCCTCGCGGTGGCCCTCGGGGAAGGCGGCCACGCCGACGCTGAAGCCACCGGTCTCACGGACCAGGGCGACCAGCTCGTCGGCGTAGGTCAGCCCGCCGTCGGTGGGCGTCCAGGGCGTCCCGGGGCCGTCCGGCGGGTCGCCCCGCAGCGCCAGCACGTTGTGCACGCCCGCGTCGGAGTACGACCCGAGGATCGAGGTGAGCTCCGCGCGGGTGTGGCCCACGCACGTCAGGTGCGCCATCGGGGTGAGCGAGGTCTCCCGGGCGATCCGCCCGGTCACCCGGACCGTGGTGTCGCGGGTGGTCCCGCCCGCGCCGTACGTCACCGACACGAAGGTCGGCCGGTAGGGCTCGAGCGCGCTGATCGCGCTCCACAGCTGCTCCTCGCCCGCCTCGTCCTTGGGCGGGAAGAACTCGAAGGAGAAGGAGCGTCCCCCGGTGCGGATGAGCTCCCCGATGTGCTCAGCGCGCTCCGAGGTCATGGGGCAAGTCTAGGTTCGACGGCGTCGAGCCGGGCCGTTGTCCACGTATCAAGAGCGCCTGACTACGCTCGTCGGCGTGACGAGCAGCGACGGCGGTTGGGACAGCTTCGGGTTCCGCGACCGCGTTCAGGCGGCGCTCGACGCGTTCCTCGACGACCAGGCCGCGCGCCTGGCGCCGCTCGGTCCGGACGCCGCCCGGCTGCTGGACGAGGCGCGCGCCGCGGTCTCCGGCGGCAAGCGCTTCCGCGCTGCGTTCTGCTACTGGGGCCACCTCGCCGTCGCCCCCGACGTCGCGGACCGGCCCGACGAGGAGGACGCGCTGATCCGGGCCTGCGCCTCCCTGGAGCTGCTGCACGCCAGCGCCCTGGTCCACGACGACCTCATGGACGACTCCGACACCCGGCGCGGGCGGGCGGCCACCCACCGCCAGTTCGAGTCCGACCACCGCCACGCGGGCTGGCGTGGGGACCCCGAGCAGTACGGCGGCGCCGCCGCCATCCTGCTCGGCGACCTCCTGCTCTCCTGGGCCGACGAGCTGCTGCGCCGCTGCGGACTGCCCGCCGAGCAGGTCGCGCCCGCCCTCGACGTCTTCGACCTGTGCCGGTCGGAGGTGATCGCCGGCCAGTTCCTCGACGTGTCCGTCCAGGCCCGCGGCCTCGCCGACGTCGACGCGGCGATGACCGTGCTGCGCTACAAGTCCGCGAAGTACTCCATCGAGCGGCCGCTGCACATCGGTGCGGCGCTCGCCGGCGCCGGCGCCGCCGCGATGACCGACCTGACGTCGTTCGGCCTCCCGCTCGGCGAGGCCTTCCAGCTGCGCGACGACCTACTGGGCGTCTTCGGCGACCCCGCCGCGACCGGCAAGCCCGCGGGCGACGACCTGATCGAGGGCAAGCGCACGGTGCTGGTCGCCCTCGCCCTCGACGCCGCGGGGCCCCAGGACGCCGAGGCCCTCCACCGGGCGCTGGGCACCGAGCTGGACGAGGCGGCGGTGCAGCGGCTGCGCGGCATCATCGACGACTCGGGCGCCCACGCCCAGGTCGAGTCGGTCATCGGCGAGCTCGCGGGCCGGGCGGTCACCGCACTGGAGCGCGCCGAGGTCGACGAGCGGGCGCGCGGAGTCCTGCGCGACCTCGCGTCCGCGGCGACCGATCGCGCCGTGTGACGCTCAGAACGCCATGGCCTGGGCCCGGCGCTTCACCTCCGAGCCGCGGTTCTCGCGCAGCGCATCGATGGGCCGACCCGGCAGGGCGGCGTCGGTGAACAGCCACGCGATGCACTCGCGGTCGTCGTACCCGCCGTCGTGCAGCACCGTCAGCAGCCCGGGCAGCCCCTTGACGACCAGCCCGTCCTGCACGAAGTCCGCCGGGACCTGCTGGCCGGCACCGGGGGCCGGCACCGCGGCGGCCAGCTCGTGCTCACGGATCATCGTGCGCACCTTGCCCACCGTGACCCCGAGCCTGCGGGCCGTCTCGGCCCAGTCGATCCAGTCCGGAACCAGCGCCGCCAGATCGGCGTCGGCAAGCCTCGATTCACTCATGGGGCCCACTCTTCCACCTGGCCGGTGACCGGCGAAACCGACGGTCGGGCGACCGGCGCCGGGTTCCCCTCTCGTCACTCCAGTCCCTTGAGTCACAGGCGATCCCGGGTTACGGTCGACGATCGCTCGCCGGCCTCCCCACCGGGCCCCTCGGATCCCGGGTGCCGTGCGGGACGACGAAGGGAGTGCCCGCGATGACCCCGAACCCCCACCCCCGACCGATCCGCAGCCCCCGCGCACGGCGGCGCACCGGCCTCGCGACCCGGAGCCGCCTCCCCGCGCTGGCCACGGGCATGCTGACCGGGCTCGCCCTGCTGCTCGGCGCGGCCCCCGCCGAGGCCGCCCACGGCGACCCGTCGGGGCGCCGGATCGTCGACCACCGGGTGCGCGCCGGCGAGACGGTGACCGAGCTGGCGGTGCGCTACCACGCCTGGACCGCCGAGCTGATCTCCCGCAACCACCTCGGGCCCTCGGGTGCGATCCGGACCGGGCAGCACCTCGAGATCCCCGTGGTGCTCTCCGCCCTGCCGCACCACCACGGGAAGTCGCACCACCACCGCACCCCCCACCACGCGGCCCCGCAGCACGCCGCCCCGCACCCCACTCCGGCGTCGGCACCCACCCCTGGCAGCGCCACGGTGCGTCACGCGGTGGCCACGGCGGCCGTCCGCCACGGGGTCGACCCGCAGCTGGCCCTCGCGGTGTCGTGGCAGGAGTCCGGCTGGCAGATGGACCGGCGCTCGGACGCGGGCGCCATCGGCGCGATGCAGGTGCTGCCGAGCACCGGCTCCTGGATGTCGCTGTACGCCGGGCACCGGCTGCACCTGCACCGGCTCGCCGACAACGCCACCGCCGGCGTGCAGCTGCTGCGGGTGCTCGGCGAGGAGACCGGCTCGCGCCGCCACCTCGTCGGCGCCTACTACCAGGGTCTCGGGGCCGTCCGGTCCGACGGCCTCTACCGGGACACGAAGGACTACGTAGCCAACGTGCTGGCGATCAAGGGCCGTCTCGAGGCGGGTCGACCGCCGGCCTGACCCAGCCCGGAACCGCCCCTCAAGGTCCTCTCGAGAGCCCCTCCACGCCACGCCGGTGACGCCTCAGCGCGGCGCGGAGGGGCGGCGTCCGTACGATTGGGGTTCCGGATCCTTCCCCATCCGGCCGCAGGAGGGTCGCTGTGCAGCCACGTCGGCAGTCAGATCGGCACGCCCCCACGGGCGCCGACGCTGCCTCTGGCGACCCCATGACCGGCCGGCTCCTCGACGGCCGCTATCGGATCGGACCGCGCATCGCCCGGGGCGGCATGGCCAGCGTCTACGAGGCCGTCGACCTGCGCCTGGACCGCACCGTCGCGGTCAAGGTGATGCACTCCGGGCTCGGTGACGACGAGGAGTTCGCGGCTCGCTTCGTCCGGGAGGCCCGCGCGGCCGCGCGCCTCTCCCACCCCAACGTCGTGGGTGTCTACGACCAGGGTCAGGACGACGGCACCGTCTACCTCGCGATGGAGCTGGTCCCCGGCCACACCCTGCGCGACGTGATCCGCAAGGAGAGCCCGATGCCGGCGCCGCGGGCGCTGGCACTGCTCGAGCCGGTGCTCTCCGCCCTCGCCGCCGCACACCGGGCCGGGCTCATCCACCGCGACGTCAAGCCCGAGAACGTGCTGATCGCCACCGATCCCGACTCCGGCGCGACCGTGATCAAGGTGGCCGACTTCGGCCTGGCGAAGGCGGTCAGCGCCGACACCCAGCACACCGCGACCTCCGGCATCCTGATCGGGACGGTGTCCTACCTCGCCCCCGAGCTGGTCCTCGACGGCCGGGCCGACACGCGCGCGGACGTCTACGCGGCCGGCGTGATGCTCTACGAGCTGCTGACCGGCACCAAGCCGCACGAGGGCGAGTCCCCGATCCAGGTCGCCTACAAGCACGTCCACGAGGACGTCCCGCCGCCCTCGCGGTCGGTGCCCGAGCTGCCGGCGTACGTCGACGCGCTGGTCGCCCGCGCGACCGCCCGCGACCGCGACCTGCGCCCGGCCGACGCCGGGGTCCTGCTCCACCAGCTGCACCGGGTGGCGCACGCGCTGGCCGACGGCGTGCACGACGACCCCGAGCTCACCGCCGACCTCGCCCCGGCCCTGCTGCACCCGGACACCGGGGAGACCGTGGCCGTCGAGGTGCCGACCCGGTCGCGGCACGACACGGCACCGGACCCGTTCGAGGGCGCCGAGCTCGCCGCGCTGTTCGCCCCGGTGGGCGACGACGAGCACACCACCCTGATCCCCCAGGCCTCCGGCGGCGGCAGCGCCGCCGCTGCGGCGTACCGGCCACCCGCCCCACCGGCCGCTGGCGCCCCGGGACGCACCGCTCCCACCGGACCGCGCCGCACCGGCCGGTCGCGCCGCGGACCGATCCTGCTCGTCCTCCTCCTGCTCCTGGTGGCAGGCGCCGGCGTCGGCGCCTGGTGGTTCGGCTGGGCGCGCTACACCTCCACCCCGGCGGTGCTCGGGCTGACCAGGACCGCCGCCGTCCAGAAGATCCAGGCTGCCGGGCTGGACGCCGAGATGGGCAAGAAGTCCTACTCCGAGACCGTCCCGGCCGGTCACGTCATCGACACCGATCCGGGCGCCGGTGAGCGCGTCCTCGACGGTGGCGCGGTCAGCGTGGTCATCTCCCTGGGCAAGGAGCGCTATGACGTGCCCGCCACCAAGGGCATGAGCGAGGACCAGGCCCAGGACGCCCTGATGAGGTCCCACCTGACCTTCGGCTCGGCGATCGGCCGGTGGTCCGACACCGTCCCCGAGGGCACGGTCATGGCCAGCGACCCGAAGCCCGGCACCAGCGTGCGCCCGGGCACGGCGGTCGACCTGGTCGAGAGCCGCGGACCGCGCCCGATCAAGATCGCCGACTGGACCGGCAAGGACGCCGACCAGGCACAGCAGGCCATGGAGGCCAAGGGCCTGGCGGTCGACCGCGGCACCGAGGAGTACTCCGACAGCGTGCCCAAGGGCGACGTCATCAGCCAGACCCCGACCAGCGGCACCCTCTACCGGGGAGACACCGTCAAGCTCGTCGTCTCCAAGGGCCCCGAGCTGGTCGAGATCCCCGGCGGGCTGGTCGCCTCCGGCGTCGACTCGGCCACCGCCAAGCTCGAGGCGCTCGGCTTCAAGGTCGAGGTCCGCAAGAACGACCACTACATCGGCGTCGGCTACGTCTACTCGGTCGATCCCGGCTCCGGGTCGATGGTGCCCAAGGGATCCACCGTCGTCCTGTCGATCCTCTAGCAGCCGTTCGCCGGCGACGCCCCGGAAGCATGGGTCCGCGGGGCCTCCGGATAGCGTCTGCGCCATGGTCGACTCCCCCACCCGCAACCCGATCGGGACCCACGTGCTGGTCGGCAAGGGCCTGGTCGACGGAGCGCTCGCCAACGCCGACCTGCTGCGGTGCGAGACCCTCCAGATCTTCGTGGGCAACCCCCGCGGCTGGGCCCTCTCGGCCGGGCGGCCCGCCGACGACGCCCGCTTCCGTGCGGAGGTCGAGCGGCGGGGGACGCGGGCGTTCATCCACTCGCCGTACCTGGTCAACCTCGGCTCGCCCACCCTCGCCACCTACGACAACTCGGTCGCGTCGGTCGCCCACAACCTGCGGCGCGCGGCCCAGATCGGCGCCGAGGGGGTCGTGGTCCACACCGGCTCCTTCGTGGATCCCGCAGGGGATCCGACCGAGAGCGCGGCGAGGTACGCCGCGGCGATGGGGCAGGTGCGTGAGGGCCTGCTCCCGCTGCTGGACGTGGTGGCCGGCGACGGCGCCCCGTGGCTGCTGCTCGAGCCGACCGCGGGGCAGGGCCGCTCGCTCTGCGCGGGCGTGGAGGACCTCGAGCCCTACCTGGCTGCCCTCGACTTCCACCCCAAGGCCGGCATCTGCCTCGACACCTGCCACGTCTTCGCCGCCGGCGCACCGCTCGACGAGGCCGGCGGCGCGAGCGCCACCGTGGACCGCATCGTCGAGATCGGCGGGCCGGGGCGGCTGCGCCTGGTGCACGCCAACGACTCCATGGACGTGCGGGGCGCGTTCAAGGACCGGCACCAGCTGATCGGGCAGGGCCACATCGGCACCGAGGCGTTCGTGGAGCTCTTCGCCCACCCCGCGACCGAGGGTGTCCCGTTCGTGCTCGAGACCCCCGGCTCCCGGGACGCCGACAACGTCGACATCCCGCTCCTCAAGCAGCTGCGCGAGACGGGTCACGCCCGCCTCGGCGTCCCCGTCCCGACCCCGTGAGCCCCCGATGACGCAGGGCACGGGGACCCGGCGTACCGGCCTGCTCGCGGCCGCGGCCCTGCTGGCGGTCACCGCGATGTGGGGCTCGACGTTCTTCCTGATCCGCGACCTCCTCGAGCGGGTGCCGACCCTGGACTTCCTCGCAGTGCGGTTCGCGATCGCCAGCGCCGCACTGCTGCTCGTCGCCCCCCGCGCGATCAGCCGGCTCTCCCCGGCCGCGCGCCGCAGCGCGGTCGTCCTGGGGCTGCTCTACGGTGTCGCGCAGATCCTGCAGACGGCCGGCCTCGCCCACACGCCCGCGAGCGTCTCGGGCTTCATCACCGGCATGTACGTCGTGCTCACGCCGGTGTTCGCTGCCGTCCTGCTGCGGACCCGGATCACCGCGCTGACCTGGGGCGCGGTGCTGCTGGCGACCGCGGGCCTGGCCGTGCTGACGCTCAACGGTCTCTCGGTCGGGTACGGCGAGGCCATCACCCTGGTCGCGGCCATGCTCTACGCGCTGCACATCGTCGGCCTCGGGGCGTGGTCCACGCCGCACGAGGCGCTCGGGATGTCCATCGTGCAGATCGTCGTCATCACCCTGGTCTGCCTCGCCGCGACGGCGCCCGACGGCATCGTGCTCCCCGACACCCCGCAGGACTGGATGTCGGTGGTCTACATGGCGCTGTTCGCGGGCGCGCTCGGACTGGTCGGCCAGACCTGGGCGCAGGCGCACCTGCCACCGACCCGCAGCGCGATCATCATGAGCATGGAGCCGGTGTTCGCGGCGTCGTTCGCGGTGCTGCTCGGCGGCGAGTCCTTCTCGCTGCGGATGGTCTGCGGTGGGCTGATGGTGCTGGCCGCGATGCTCGTCGTCGAGCTCGCACCCCGCCGCAAGGTCGAGGCCGAGGTGCAGCACCTGACGGTGTGACGTCGTCCACATCGTGGGCTCCGCGGCGCCGGGAGGGGCGGTGACCTAGCCTCGGTCCCGTCGCGCCCGACCCCGACGACGTGGTCACCCCCGAAGCAGAGGAACCGCCATGGTCGTCGTCATGTCGCCGGACGCCACCCCCGAGGACATCGCCCGCGTCGTCGCCCGCGTCGAGGGTGTCGGTGGCGAGGCCTTCGTCAGCGCCGGCGTGGTGCGCACCATCATCGGGCTGGTCGGCGACATCGACTCCTTCCACCACCTGAACCTGCGCACCCTGCCCGGGGTCGCGGACGTGCACCGGATCTCCGATCCCTACAAGCTGGTCAGCCGCCAGCACCATCCCGACCGCTCGACGGTGTGGGTCGGCCCGGCCGGTCACCAGGTGCCGATCGGCCCGGGCACGTTCACGTTCATCGCCGGCCCCTGCGCGGTCGAGACGCCGCAGCAGACCCTCGAGACGGCGCAGATGGCGAAGTCCGCCGGGGCGGTGCTGCTCCGGGGCGGCGCCTTCAAGCCACGCACCTCGCCGTACGCGTTCCAGGGCCTCGGCCTCGCCGGGCTGGAGATCCTGAGCAGCGTCCGCGACGCGACCGGCCTGCCGATCGTCACCGAGGTCGTCGACGCCCGCGACGTCCCGGTCGTCGCCCAGCACGCGGACATGCTCCAGATCGGCACCCGCAACATGGCCAACTTCGGCCTCCTGCAGGCGGTCGGCGAGGCCGGCCGGCCGGTGCTCCTCAAGCGCGGCATGACCGCCACGATCGAGGAGTGGCTGATGGCGGCGGAGTACATCGCCCAGCGCGGCAACCTCGACGTCGTCCTGTGCGAGCGAGGGATCCGCACCTTCGAGCCGGCGACCCGCAACACCCTGGACATCTCCGCGGTGCCGGTCGTGCAGGCGGCCAGCCACCTGCCCGTGATCGTCGACCCCTCGCACGCCGCCGGCCGCAAGGACCTGGTGGTGCCGCTGTCGCGGGCCGCCATCGCCGTGGGCGCCGACGGCCTCATCGTCGACGTCCACCCCGACCCCGAGACGGCGCTCTGCGACGGTCCGCAGGCCCTGGAGGGGCGCGAGCTCCGGGAGCTCGCGCAGGCGGTACGCCGCCTCCCGGCCATGGTCGGACGCATCGACGCCTCGACGCACGTCCGCGACTGACCGTCTCCTCCACCGGGGCCGGTCCCGAAGCCCCGGACCCGGTGTCCTCTACGCTGGCCTGCGGACCTGAACGACCAGAGGAGTGTGGATGGACACGTGCAAGAGCTGCGGTCACGCGCTCGGCGGCGCCCGGTTCTGCACGAGCTGTGGCACGCCGGCGCAGCGGGCCGAGGACTCCGCGGAGCGGACCAGGGTGCTCCCCGCGGTGGCGACCCAGCCCCCCGCCGGCACGGCCGCCGGCGCTGCGAGCACTGCCGCGAACACCGTTGGGGACACCGGTGGGGAGTCCGGCGAGGACATCGCCGGGGACTGGCGCAGCGACACGGCCGAGCGACCCCCTGTCCCCCACGGCAACGCCGTCTCGTGGGGCTCGAGCACCCCGAGCCCGAGCACCCAGGCCTCGCGACTCCCGACCACCCCGCCCCCGTCCTCACCCCCGCCTCCCCCCGTCGCGACGACCGGCGACGGCCCCCGGTTCCCCCTCTTCGCCGACCAGGTCGACGCGGCTCCGGTGGCTCCGGTCCCGGCAGCAGAGGCTCCGACCGGAGAGCTTCCCGTGGCCGCGCCCCCGCCGGCGGGGCCCGCGACCGCGGTCATCGCCGACGGACACTCCCACCGGGCCGTCGGTGACGGATCCGGCCGCGACCGTCCCTGGCTGCCCCGGGCGGTGGGCGCGCTCGTGCTCGTCCTGGTCGCCGGGCTCGGCCTGTGGTTGCTGGTCGGTCGCGACGGCAGCGACGGTCCCGCCCCCGGCACCGGCCACGCCTACGACGGGTCGGGTTCGTCCGGCGGCGGGTCGGGTGCCGGCGCCGACGTGGCCCGGGAGGCGACGGCGACCGTGCCGGCGACCGCACCGCCCAACCAGGACCTCGACGGCAACATGGTCCGCTACGAGGCGCGCAACATGCTCGACGGCGTCCCGACCACCTGCTGGCGGATGGCCGGCGACGGCACCGGCGCCGAGCTGACCTTCGACCTCGGCGCGCCCACCCGGCTGACCCGGGTCGGGCTGATCAACGGGTACGCCAAGACCGCGGTGGACCCCGCCGGCGGCCGGCTCGACTGGTACCACGGCAACCGCCGCGTCCTGAAGGTCACCTGGACCTTCGACGACGGCACCACCGTCTCCCAGGACCTCGGCGACAGCGAGCGGATGCAGTCGGTCAAGGTCGGCCCGGTGACCACGCAGACGGTGCGGCTGCGCCTGGACGCGGTCTCGGCGCCCGGCGCGGGCCGGGCTGCCCGCGACTACACGCCGATCAGCGACGTCAGCCTCGTCGGCACGCGTCGCTGAGGGGGCGTACGCCGCGCACGCCCCGCCGTACGCCCGGGACCGGGTGAATTCGACGCTGCGCACCGGTTCGGGTCGCTAGCCTGTCGCGCCCCGGACGCGGGGACGGGACCTACGGCCTGTCGACGGCGGCTCAGGCGAGCTTGGCGAGGACCGCGGCGGCCTGCTCGGCGTCCTCGCGGCTCACGTCGAGGTGGGTGACCAGGCGCACGGCAGCGGGTCCGACCGCCGCGACGAGGACGCCGG
>Ga0308173_10001761_pt1 | contig 11103 bp, 9 predicted proteins | sample PhyPR1_FD_203716 | JGI IMG/M metagenome (GOLD analysis project Ga0308173, IMG submission 203716) | Soil microbial communities from UC Gill Tract Community Farm, Albany, California, United States - DLSLS.P.R1 | ecosystem: Environmental > Terrestrial > Soil > Agricultural land | place: USA... | reverse complement strand
CAACTGCGGGTACGTTCGCCCGGCCTTGCGGGCGGCCATCGCCAGTTCCGCCCGCGAACTGAGCCACGGATTGGGGTTGACCTCGATCACGTGGACGCGCCCGTCGGGCTGCAATCGCATGTCCACGCGGCCGTAATCTCGCAATTCGAGCGCCTGGTAGGCCGCCAGCGCCGTCTGCTGGAGCGTCGTCACCGTTTCTTCCGGCAGGTCCGTGGGGACGATCGACTTGGTGTCGCGGTAGGCGCGAGTTCCCTTTCCCCACTTCACCTCCGCCGCGGCGATCCGCGGCGTACCGTCGGGCAATTTCGAGAGGTCGAGCTCGATCACCGGAAGCGCTTCGGGCTTGTCGTTGCCGAGCACGCCCACGTACATCTCGCGACCGTCGATGTACTCCTCGATGAGCACCGGGGAATCGAAGTTTGCGTGCAGCCAGTCCATCCGCTCCATCAGCTCGCGGATTGAGCTGACGACGGCGCTGAATTCGATACCGATCGAACCGTCCTCCCGCGCCGGCTTGACGATCACGGGGAACTGGAGGTCGTGGGAAAAGTCGAGACGTCCACGAAACGACTTGGCAAATACGGGCGTGTGAATGCCGTGGAAGGCGAAGATCTTCTTGGCAATGGCCTTGTCCTGCGCAAGCATCAGGCCGTGGGTGCCGGAGCCGGTGTATCTCTTCCCAATCAGCTCCAGAAACCCGGCGATTTTGAAATCCGCCGTGTCATCGTCGGCAAACGACTCGGTCAGATTGAACACCAGGTCGCACTCCGCGCGGGCGAGCGCGAGCAGGCTCTTCGGCGTCCCGTCGAGTTCGTGCAGCTGCGCCTCATGACCAAGCTTGGTCAGCGCTTCGGCGACTTCCTCTTCGACTTCCTTCTTGTCGAGGGTTCGCGTCACCGGCGACTTGTCGGCGGCCGCCGAGGGTTCCTCGTCGTCGACCAGCACGCGATCGTAGAGAACGATGATCTTGAGTTTTCCCATGCACTCCAGCAACCCGGATGCCCGGGTGACTAATGCTCGAACTGACCCCGTGTCAGAAAATTCATCGCCAGCGTCGTGGCTAGCGCGGTCACTTCAACCAGGTACCGGGCCTCCTCTCCGAGTTCGCCCCACAGCTTCATGCGTTCGCAGGTGCGGCAGATCGAGTCGATGAGGCCGCGAACGATCGGCCGCTGGACACCAGTCCAGTAGGTAATCTTCTCGACCAGCTCGGGCCGGTGGCGGCTGACGATGTCGGCCGCGGGTTTCGACTCGCGGCGCCGCCGGGTCAGGAAGATCTGACCGAGGTGCGCGTCGAGCGCAATGTCGATGCGGGCCTGCCGCTCGTGGGCAGCCTGCTCGTAGAACTGCTCTACGGTGACGCTGATGTCGTCGGGCGTGATGTCCACTTCGCCCGTCTTGACGATCGGCTCGACGTCGGCCAGCGCTCGCGCGACCCGTTCGACGTATCGCAGCTTCTGCATCGCGGGCCATCCCTTGTACTGCCGGCGCCACGGACTCCGCGGCGTCAGCCAGACGGCGAACGTCTCCGCGAAATCCTCGTCGGGATGCTTCTGCGCGTACCAGCCCTCGATGTGACGGACGAACTTCTTGCTGAACGGCACCGGCCGGTAGTCGTCGCGGTACGAACGGAAGAACGGGCCGAACAGCCGGCGCCATTCGGGGGTGGTGTAGAGACGATAGGCGTAATTGAAGACATGGCCTGCCTCGTGGCGCATGTACATCATGATCTGGCGCTCGCTTTCGAGCGCGTCGAACGCCTGCTCGAGTGTCCGGAGATGCGGATCCGCCAGGTAGAAAGGGATGCCCAACACCGGCTGCTGGTCCGGGCAGCCCCATTCGTCAGTGAGGTAGCAGACGGGTCGGAATTTGCGAAAGCCGCGCCGGTCGAGCTCCTTGTAGAGCTGCCGCACATACCCTTCGACCGGTGATCCCTCGAGCCGCAGCCCCAGCTCACTGACTTTCTTGCCGAGAACGCCGCGGATCCCGGGATCGAGAGACTCAAATCTGGCCGCCACCCGCCCTGCTCATGTGTGGTTCGAACGATAGCACTCTTCCGGCGCGCATCGTGCAGGGACGTGGCCCTTACGATGCCGCTCACGCGAATCCGCGAGTTGTATGTCGTCGAACTCGCTACTCTCTGCGAATCTGAGAAGGAGATTCTCCAGCAACTCCCGTTGATGTCCGCACGCGCCGACAATCCCCTGCTGCGCGATCTGTTCGACGAACACTATCGGACCACGCATCGCCAGGCGGAACGCCTGGGGAAGATCTTCGACGTGCTCGAACGACGTCGTCCCGCCCCTGCGACCGGAATCCGTGGGTTGGTGGAGGAAGCACGTGTCCGGCAGTCATGGCTCAGTAGCGGCGACCTGCTCGATCTGGCACTGATCGACACCGGTCGCCGCATCTTGCATTACGAAATCGCCGCATACAGCGCGGCACTGACCTATGCCCGCCGTGTAGGCGACTCCGTGGGGGCCGCGCTTCTGCTCAAGACTCTTGACGAGGAACGTCAGATGGAAGGGCAACTCGAACCGCTTACCTTGCCCCCGGTCCCACGAGTCGCCACGCCGAGTATTACCGCCGCGTAGCCGGCCCTTACTCCGACGGCGGACGCAGTCCGTCGTCGCCATCGCGCCCGGGGTCGCGGCTGCGCTCTTCGTCGGTCCGGCGACCCGAACGGTCCCAGTCTCCTCGTGCCTGGTCGCGGTTCGGATTCCGGTACTGCGGACCGGTGTGATCCTGCTCGATCTCCGCTCCAATCTCGTCGCGCACTTCCCGCCGGATCATCTGGTCCTTCCTGAGCTCCTTGCTCTCACCTCGTCTGCGATCGGTCATTGGCGTCTCCTGAATCGGTGAAAGAGGTCGGGACCGAAACCGAGTCCAAGACATGTGCCACGGGCGCGCGACTTCGTGGGGATAATCTGACCATGCAGCAGTTCGAACAGCTCGGCCTCTTCTATCTCGGCAAGCGGTACGATCTGGCCAGCCGCAAGCGCCAGGACGAGTTCGTCCTCTACGACGCCAAGGATCTCGTCACGCATGCCGTGTGCGTGGGCATGACCGGCAGCGGCAAGACCGGGCTCGGCCTTGGAGTGATCGAGGAAGCGGCCATCGACAATATTCCGGTGCTGGCGATTGATCCCAAAGGTGACCTCACCAACCTGCTGCTCACATTCCCATCGCTCAGCGGTCGCGATTTCGCGCCGTGGGTCGACCCGGCGGATGCGGCGGCGCTGAACCTGGAAGTCGACGCTTTTGCTGCGCAACAGGCGGAAGCGTGGAAGAAAGGGCTGGCCGACTGGGGTGAGGATGGCGACCGCATCGCGCGGTTCCGGGATGCGGCAAACGTCACCGTATTCACGCCCGGCAGTCGCGCCGGAACACCGCTCGCGCTGCTGAAGTCGCTGGCGGGCCAACCGGACGAAGACAGCGAGGATGCCGCGGCGCGTCTTGCCAGTACCGCCGACAGCCTGCTCGCGCTGGCGGGCGTCCCCGAAACCGACGGTCACAGCCGCGAACGCACGCTGCTCGCCACGATCCTGTCGCACGCCACGAAGGACGACGGTGCGGACCTGCCGTGGCTGGTGCAGCAGATTCAGCGTCCGGCGTTCGATCGCATTGGCGTACTGGATCTTGAAACATTCTTCCCGGCGAAGGAACGCCAGGAGCTCGCACTGCGATTCAACAGCGTCCTGGCTGCACCTGGATTCGACGTCTGGCTCGAGGGCGTGCCATTGGATCCCGGAACGCTGTTGTACGGCGAGGATGGGAAACCGCGGGTGGCGATCGTGTCGATCGCGCATCTCGGGGACGCCGAACGGATGCTCGTCGTCTCGATGCTGCTCAACGCTCTCGTGGAGTGGACCCGCCGCCAGCGCGGCACCACGTCATTGCGTGCGCTCATCTACATGGACGAGATGTTCGGCTACCTGCCGCCCGTGGCCAATCCGCCCTCGAAGGCGCCGCTATTGACGCTGCTGAAACAGGCGCGTGCGTACGGCGTCGGGTTGATGCTGGCGACGCAGAACCCCGTGGATCTCGACTACAAGGCATTGTCGAATACCGGCACCTGGTTCCTCGGCAAGCTGCAAACGGAACGCGACAAGGCGCGCGTCCTGGACGGGCTGGAAGGTGTGGCGGGAGGATTGGATCGCGGGCATCTCGATTCGACGCTGTCGGCATTGAACAGCCGCGTCTTCCTGATGCACAACGTTCACGAACACGAGCCGGTCGTATTCGAGACGCGGTGGACCCTGTCCTACCTGAGAGGACCGCTTGGACGCGACGAACTGCGGCGGCTGACCAGAGCGCGCGCCGCCAACCCGCAGAGTCCGGCGGTCAATGCGCAAGGTCCGACGCCCGTGGCGGCGACGATCAAGGCGGGCGTCGAAAGTCCTCGCCCTAAACCGAACTCGTCGTCCAGGCCGATTGTGCCGTCGGGGATCCAGGAGGTCTTCGTGCCGGGCGCAGGCCCTGGGCCTTATCGAGCTGCGCTTTACGGAGCCGCGAAGGTCCGCTACACCGATACCCGGCGCGGCATCGATGTCGTGCAGGACGTCAACAGAGTGGTGGCGTTCTCTGGCGGCGCGGTGCCGATCGACTGGGACAGCGCGAGCGAGGCGTCGATCGCACCGGACACGCTCGCCACCAGTGCTCCTGCAGGCGCCACCTTTACGGCACCCCCGGCCGCGGCGCTCGACGCGAGGCGCTATGCGGGGTGGAATCGTGATTTCGTGGACTGGCTCGTCCGGTCACAGTCGCTGACAGTCTTTTCGGCAGATTCAGTCGGTCTGACCTCGACGGCGGGCGAGTCCGAGCGGGACTTCCGGGTCCGCGTGCAGCTGGCCGCCCGCGAGTCGCGTGACGCGCAGATGGAGAAACTTCGGGCCGCCTACGCGACCAGAATCGCCCGAGCGACGGAGAAGGTGCGCAAAGCGGAAGAATCGGTCGGTCGCGAGGAGCAGCAGGTCACCCAGCAGCGATTGCAGACCGCAGTGTCCGTCGGCGCGACCCTCCTGAGTGCCTTCCTTGGCCGGAAGGCGGTCAGCGCGTCGACACTCGGACGGGCGACCACCGCCGCGCGCGGTGTGAGCCGGTCGATGAAGGAGAGCGAAGACGTCGTCAGCGCGCAGGAACGCCTGACGCTCGCGCAACAGGAACTGGCGGCGCTGCAACAGCAGATTGAATCGGAAGCCGGCGCCGTTGCGGGAACAACCGACGTCGGCATCGAACGCGTGGACGTCAAGGCGAAGCGCGGTGGAGTGGACGTACGTCTCGTCGCGCTCGCGTGGGTGCCCCAGACCTGATGCTAGGCGGAGCACTCCCCGTCCATCACCTCGGGATTGAACGTGTGCGACTCGCCAAGGTCGATGAGGTCGGCGTCGGTCACCTCGTTCGGCAGCAGCTGGGCAAGATCGTTCAGCGCGGCGGTGGCTGACGCGGGCGGAATCCGGCGGAAGAATGCGCCGAGCTCCTCGCCATCCTGCTTCTGTTCCTTGTAGATGTTCAGCAGGCGATCAACGGCTTCGGTAAGCCGGTTGACCGGGATCTTGGACACGACCTTGCCGAAATGGGCCGTCCCTTCATCCGAGCAGCCGCCACCGACCAGCACGAAATACTGGGGGATGGCTCGACCGGCCACCTTCCGTACGCTGCCCTGAAAACCAATGGACCCGATGTGGTGCTGGCCGCACCCATTGGGACAGCCGCTGATCTTGATGCGACCCGGTACCGCGTCGACAACGTCCGGGCGCGCGCTCAGGTGCTCGGTCAGCAGGCGTCCGAGGCCACGCGACTGCGTCACGGCCAGGCGGCAGCTCTCCGCCCCCGGGCAGCTGATGACATCGCCCAGAGTATTCGCATCGGGCGCCCCGAGGTCGGCCGCCGCGATCCGCTGGTAGAAGGCATCCACGTTCTCGCGCTTCACCCAGCGGAAGAGCACGTTCTGATCGACCGTCAATCGCATCGTGCCGTCGCCGTACGCCTCAGACAAGTCGGCCAGCACGCGCATCTGTCCGGCGCTGAAATCGCCGAGCGGCAATCGCACCGTCACGTGGCAGTAGCCAGCCTGCTTCTGCGCGTCGACGTTTCGGCGCATCCAGCGCAGGTAGGTGTCGGACAACGGCGTCAGTCTGACGGTGTTCGGCAGGATGCCAGGCCCGGAGAGCGCCGTTGTCGCCGCAATCCTGACCGCCTGCACCGAGGGAGCCGGAGCGGCCTTCCAGTCGGGCGCCTGTTCGGACCGGACCGCCTCAGGATCGAACGTCAGCCTGGCGCCGCCTTCGGCACGAAATTCGGCGAGGCACTCTTCGAAGCGTGCCTTGAAGGCTTCCCATCCGAGCACCTTGACGACGAACTTCAGGCGATTCCGCTGCCGGTGCTCGTAGTCGCCATAGCGATGGAAGACGCGGACCACCGCCTCCGCGACTTCGAACATTTCCTCGACCGGCATGAACTCCCGAATCACATAACCGGACACTGGAAGAATCGACGTGCCGCCGGCAACGGTCACACGGAATCCGCGCTTCCCGTCGACGATGCGAGCGCGCCAGCCAAGGTCGTTGATCGACGCCAGCGCGTGATCCTCGGCGCACCCTTCGAACGCGATCTTGAACTTCCGCGGCAGCACGCCGCTCAGCGGGTGCCGAAGGAAGTACTTCGTCATCGCCTCCGCGTACGGCGTCACGTCGAAGACTTCCGTTGCCGACGTTCCGGTATACGGGCAGCCGGTAATGTTGCGCACCGAGTTGCCGCACGCCTCGCGCGTCGTCAAGCCTTCCTCGGCGAGTTCGCGCATGGCGCGTTCGGCGTCAGCCAGCTTGACGAAATGAAACTGGATGTTCTGGCGAGTGGTGATGTGGCAGAAGCCGCGTGAGTACTTGCTTGCCACGTCAGCCAGCGCCCGCATCTGGCCGCCGTTGACGATGCCTTGCGGGATTTTGATCCGCAGCATCTGCACGTCGTCCTGGCGCTGGCCGTAGGTGCCGCGCAGCAGGCGGAAGCGCCGCCACTCGTCGGGCGTGATCTCCTGCCGCTCCAGCTTGCCGAGCATGTCGACGAATTCGTCGATGTCGGTTTCCTTCGCAAAGTCCAGCCGCGAGCGACCGAGTGTTCTGGGATCGTCAACTACCGCCATACATCACCTCACGACGCACCGAGAATGCCAGCGATTCCCGCACATCGACCACGTCCCCGATCACCAGCACACCAGCGACGCCGGCGGGCGCGGGGGCTGCACCCAACTGCTCGAGCGTTCCGGTCCAGATCCATTCATCAGGCGTCGAGGCCCCGCAGACCACCGCCGCCGGGGTCGAGCCGGCCCAGCCGCAGGAGATCATCGAGGCCGCAATTCCTCTACGGCCAGCTACGCCCATCATCACGACCACGGTGAGGGCATCCGACCGGACGCCACGCAGCGTCTGCTCGAACGACTCACCCGAGTGGCCGGCGACGACCAGGAATCCGGTGGAGACGCCGCGATGCGTCACCGGTATCCCCGCCAATTCCGCCGCTGCCACCGCAGTGGTCACACCGGGCACCACTTCGAAATCGATGCCCGCGTCCCTGAGCGCGATGGCTTCCTCGGCGCCCCGCCCGAACACAAATGGGTCGCCGCCCTTGAGCCGCACGACGCGCTTCCCCTGGCGCGCGGCGCTGATCATCAACCGGTGAATCGTCTCCTGCCGGACGCTCGCACGACCCGCGCGCTTGCCGACACAGAAGCACTGCCCTTTCGTGAGCCCCTGGAGAGCGCCAGCATCAATCAAGGCATCGTACAGGACGAGATCCGCGGCCTCGACGCGGCGCAACGCCCGCACGGTCCAGAGGTCCGGGTCACCGGGTCCCGCCCCGACCAGCGAAACAAACCCTCGCTTACCTGCGCTCATACAACCGATTCAGTACCTGCAGCAGCTGCGGGCGGCGGTCGTCCATCGCGACGCCGTGCTGCTTCCACTCGCGCCGCGCCTCGTCTGCCGCTGTCAGCCAGTCGTCGAGATCGCCCGGCAACCACGCATCGAGCGCTTCCCGCAGGAGGCCGGCGATCGCAGGAGCCCGGCCGCCAGTGGAAATCGCAATCGTCACCCCGCTGCGCCGCACCACCCCTCCGGCATACGCCGATGCATGGTCGGGATCGTCAACCGCATTGACGAACACCTGTCGGCTTTCTCCGGCGGCGAGTACCTGCCGGTTGACATCCGGCGGTGCCGCGGCCACCACGTACCACGCGCCATTGACGTCCGCCGCCTGAAAGGTCCGGCGGTGAATCGTGACGCCGTTGCGCTCGATCTCGCTGCGGATGTCCGGAGCGATGACCTCGACTGCTGCGCCGGCGGCGAGCAACCCGGCGATCTTCCCGGCTGCGACCGGTCCTCCGCCCACCACCACTACCCGCCTGCCGGCGAGCTTCAGGAAGGCGGGGTAAAGCTCCAAGCCTAGGCGCTGACCGCGGCCGCCGGCGACGCAGCGGGCGGAGGCGCAATCTTCCGCTCGAAATCCGCCAGGCTGCGATCGATCTCCACGGCCTTGGCGACGCGATCGAGCATCACTTCCGCCGTCTTGTAGCCGTTACCCGTGATGCACACCACCACCGATTCGTGACGCTTGATTGCGCCGCGCTTGATCAGCGCGCGTGTCGCCGCCAGCGTCGTGCCACCCGCCGGTTCGGTGAAGATCCCTTCCGTCCGCGCGAGCAACTGGATTGAATCGAGAATCTCGTCGTCCGACACCATCGCGCCGGTGCCGCCCGTCTCCTTCAGCACCCGCAGCACCTGGAATCCGTCGGCCGGATTGCCGATCGCGAGCGACTTCGCGATCGTGTCAGGTTTCACCGGATCCGGGAATTCAAGACCGGCCTCGAGTGCGCGGATCACGGGAGCCGACCCAGTCGGCTGGGCGGCGTGGATCTTCGGCAGCGGACCGTCGACCAGACCGATTTCCTTGAACTCCCGCAGACCCTTGAAGATGCGCGGCAGCAGCGTCCCGCCCGCCACCGGCGACACAATGTGGTCGGGATAGCGCCAGCCAAGCTGCTCCGCGATTTCAAAGCCCATCGTCTTCGCGCCCTCCGCGTAGTAGCTGCGGACATTGATGTTCGCGAAGCCCCACCCGTATCGGTCGGCGATCTGCGTGCACAAACGATTTACATCGTCGTAGTTGCCGCGGACTGCCACCACTGTCGGGTTGTAAATCGAGGCCCCAAGCACCTTCGCGGGCTCGAGATCGTTGGGGATGAACACGTAGGTCGGCAGGCCGAGACGCGCGCCGTGCGCCGCGACGCTCCCGGCGAGGTTGCCGGTCGAGGCGCACCCGAACACCGGAAATCCGAGTTCAACCGTGCGGGTCGCGGCCACGGAGACGACGCGGTCCTTGTACGAGAAGGTCGGATGATTGACGGAATCGTCTTTGATGTAGAGCTCGTCGATACCAAGGGCATCGGCGAGCCGCTTCGCGCGGACCAGTGGCGTGAAACCGGAGTTGAAACCGGTCTTCGGCTCTTCAACCGGCAACAACTCGAGGTAGCGCCACAACGACGGCGGCCGCGACTCGATGAGCGCACGGGTCATGACGCTCTTCACCGCGGCATAGTCGTACGAGACTTCAAGCGGGCCGAGGCAGTCGGAGCACACCCAGAGCGCTTCAGCGGGATATGTCGCGCCGCAAAGGTGACACGTCAGGCCGGCGACAAACTTCATGCGGTTCTCCCGTGGGCGGCGGCGGCCGTGCCCGCCAGCACCTCCGACGATGGGTCCACCGTCGCCGCGGCGGCGGGGGACGAATGCACGCCTAGAACGCGTACGGTGGCGGCGACGCCCGCTCGTTCGTACATGGATTTCAGCAGCTCGCTCACCCGATCCAGGTTCCGGTTTGCCAGCAGGGCGACTGACGGTCCAGCACCGGAAAGAAACGACGCAAACACATCCGCGTCTTCGATCGCCAATACCTCGGTCAGCAGCGGCACCAGAGACGCACGCGCGGGCTGATGCCAGCGGTCCTGCACCGCCTCCCGCAGCGCGGCATAGTCACCCGATTGCAGCGCGTGCACGAGCGCCACCACCCGCTGCAGGTTGAAGATGGCGTCGCGCCGCGGCAGCGTCTCGGACAGCGCCGCGCGCGCCTTCGCGGTCGCCAGCCCGATGGCTGGCGTGGCAATCACGAGCCGAAGTTCGGCTGGCCAGGACCAGCGCATCGCGATCGGGTCGCGGCCCGGCCGCTCCATCACCGACGTCAACCCGCCAAACAGCGACGGCGCGGCGTTGTCGGCGTGACCCTCGACTTCGGCGGCGGCCCCCAGCAGTTGCTCACTGGACAGCGATCCGGTGACCTGCTCGAAGATGCGGACTCCGGCGACTGTGGCCGCGGCGCTGCTCCCAAGGCCCGCGGCCATGGGTATGTCACTTTCAACCTCAACTGTGACGTTCGGTGCACGACGTCCGCTGCGCCGCGCGACTGCGGCATACCCGCGTTCGAGGGCGTTCTGTCCCCGGACCGGCGGAACGCTCTTCGCCACCGTCAGTACTCCCGGACCGCCCTCGCTCACTTCGACGATCCGCGCGCGCAAGTAGAGCTGCACCGCCACGCCCAGGGTGTCGAAGCCACCGCCCAAGTTGGCCACCGAGCCGGGCACCACAACCGTCTGTGAAATCGCCTTAAGTGACACGAAATAAGAAAGATATCACGAACCAGATTAGAGGAGCATCGGTAGCGCGAGAGGCGGCTCGGCGTGCCACTCGGCCTTCCGGATCTCATCGAGCGCCGTACGCAATGCCCCCTCTTCGCAGGCCTCAACGGTAATGACAAACGGCAGCGCATCTTTGGGAAATCCGGGCTCCTGCAGCACGGCGTCGAGATTCACTTTCTGCTTCGCCAGCGCGGCGGCGATGATCGCGAGGATGCCTGGTCGGTCCTTCACCACGAAGCGCAGGTAGTACGGCCGGGCGGGAGGCGCCACAATCGCACCCGGCAACCACTCCTCAGCGCTATGGCGGACGCGATGGGTCAATGCCAGCAGATCGGAGACGACCGCAACCGCGGTCGCCGGTCCGCCAGCGCCGGCACCGCTGAACGCGCTCTCCCCGCCGTAGCGCCCATAGATGCTCA
>Ga0308173_10001760_pt1 | contig 11104 bp, 12 predicted proteins | sample PhyPR1_FD_203716 | JGI IMG/M metagenome (GOLD analysis project Ga0308173, IMG submission 203716) | Soil microbial communities from UC Gill Tract Community Farm, Albany, California, United States - DLSLS.P.R1 | ecosystem: Environmental > Terrestrial > Soil > Agricultural land | place: USA... | reverse complement strand
GGAACCGAGTTTGAGATAAAGATAGTTGGCGATTCGCAGGTCGCGGTTTTTGAATGGCGCATAAAGCACGCGCCGTTTGAACCCGAGAGCCGTAATCCGGATGCTCTTGTCGCCGGCTTTGACGGTAAGCTGTGTTGCGGAGGGAAGGTGAAGCTGATTTCCATCGTCAGCGAAGTTCCATTCCTGGGGGGCCTTATCCGGGGACTTGGTCGTGATGAGAGTCAGTTCAAGGATGGTGGGCGTAAGAATGCGGAGTTCTGAAGCTCCCACGGAAGGCATGAGGAGGGGTTGGTCATCGGAGAGCGGGACGTCAGTGGCCGAGCACCCGAAGACGAGCCCTGTGAAAATTATGGAAAGGAGGCAGCGCAAAGCGAGCATGAGAGGAGATTCGCAGAGTTGGCAGAGCTTTTATGGTAGGCGTCTACCCTATGGTCGCGCGGTTCGGAACAAAGATAGAAAAGAGCAGTCCCGACAACGGACGTTTGCAACGCGCCTGGTCTTCGCGCAGAAAGTTTTTTTGAAGTTTCTTTTGAAATGATTGGCAGAAACCTTTTTTCGCATTATTGTGCCATTGGTTACATGAGTTGATTTCGTTTTTCTGAAGGAGCATATGGAAAAAATCACAGTATTATTAGCGGACGATCACACCGTGGTGCGGCAGGGCTTAAGGGCGCTGCTGGCGGCGGAGGAGGATATTGAGATAGTTGGAGAGGCAGATAACGGGCGGCAAGCAATTCAGCTTGCGAAGAAGTTGTTACCGAATGTGGTGGTGATGGATATCGCTATGCCGGTGTTGAACGGGCTTGAAGCAACGCGTCAAATCACTCGGGCAATTCCGAGCACGAAAGTATTGGTGCTTTCATCGTACTGCGATGACGAATACGTGCAGCAGTTGACCGAAGCCGGGGCGGCGGGTTACCTGGTGAAGCAGACGGCGGCCAACGATCTATTGAAGGCGATCCGTGAAGCTCACCGAGGGAATGCGTTCTTCAGTCCATCAATTGCGAAGCGGTTGCGCGACCAGTGCCGCGAGGCTTTTGTGAGTGGACAACCGGTGCGCCGGCGCAGTGACTATCTCACCACGCGCGAAGCGGAGGTGCTGCAATTGATCGCTGAAGGCCGGGCGAACAAGCAAATCGCAGCGGAGTTGTGCATCAGCATCAAAACTGTGGAGAAGCATCGTCAGCAAGTGATGAACAAGCTTGGTATTCACGATGTTGCAGGATTGACGAGGCACGCGATTGCGAAGGGTATTATCGAGACGAACGCAGGCCTTAGGGCAGTTTAGGGCGGGAAGTATTCAGTATTCAGTGCTCAGAAGGGGAACCGTTGACCCCTCCAGTCTGAACACTGAACACTTGCGAGGAGACGAAATCCGGTACCGGTGCGAGTTGCAATGACCCGCAGCCGAGGACGGGGACTCAACCCCATGGCAAACAGGAGGCTGTAACCGATGTTCCTTTCAGGTTCATTAGATCGTCAGCGAAGACAGTCAAATGAAGAACGTCATTCCACAACTAAAAAACGACCGGAAAGGCAAACTATGAGTCTGGGAACAATTCTAATTATCCTGTTGATATTGGCATTAGTAGGGGTGTTGCCGACCTGGGGTTACAGCACATCCTGGGGATATGCGCCCGGTGGCGTGGTAGGGCTGCTGTTGGTGATCGTGATTATTCTGGCGCTATTGGGGCGATTATAAAAAGGCGTTCACGCGCCATCGAATGAACAAGGCCGGCTTTATGCCGGCCTTGTTGTTTTTTGGGGAAAGCCCCCCATGGAAGTCGAAGCAGTTAGGCGGAGGCTTTCGAAGGAAGTTATTATTTATGAAAATCCACAAAATCATTCTTATGGTACCTGTCGTCCTTGCGGCAGGATGCGCCCACCGCACCGTTTACCACCGGGAGGTGGTTGTTTCGCCCACGTCGACCAGTCCCGCGGAGCGGGTTTATGCGCCGACATCGGAGAGGACTGTAGTCTCGCCGAGTCCGGGAGAGGTAACGCCAAACCGCGATTTGGATACAGCCCTGTCGATACATAACACCCTGGCTGCCGATCCGGGGCTCAAACCTGCGCTCAGAAACGTGGATATCGAAGTTGTGAATGGAGCTGTCGTTCTGCGCGGCAGCGTTCCCACCGAGCACGACCGGCAGGAAATGGAGGAGCGCATCCAACGTTTCCCGGGAGTCAATTCCGTCAGCAATTTGCTCACGGTGGATAGCCGATAATCGAAGAGAGGAGAGCAACGATATGAAGACAGCATTGAGACTTCTAACCGCGCCTTGCGTGCTTTTGCTTGCAGCCGGTTGCGCCTACCACGATAAACGCGCTACCTACACCACCGATCCCTACGGGAATACGGTCATTTCAAGTTCGCCCGGCTACACGGGCTACACGAACTCTTCCGCCTATTACGATTCAAACAGTTACTATCACAACAACACTACCACCGCGGCTCAAGCGCGTAGCGACAGCGTGCTGGAGGGCCAGGTGCGTGAGCAATTGGGGAATTATGGCCGGCTGGGAACAGCCGCGCAAAATGTCCGGATCAATTGCCAGAACGGACAGGCGACTCTGTCCGGCTCAGTGCCTACTCGGCAGGAGCGTGACATGATCGACACGGTCGTGCGCAACACGCCAGGCATTCTCAGCGTGAACGACCAGATGCAGATTACCGGCGGCGGCTATGCAACCGGCGCAACCGGGTCGTACGAACCGTCCAGCAGAGTTTATTCAACCACGGAACCGTCCCAGGCCGCCGTCCAGGCAACCACTGGCGAAATGTTCAGCTTGCATGTGCAAGGCCTGACGCCAGGAGACCGTAACCTGGCCCAGAGAATTATTGAGGGCCTCCAAACCGACACCACGCTTGCGACCGTCATTCCGCGCGTGAACATCAACGTGGCGCAGGGCCAGGTGAGTTTGCGCGGCAACGTGCAGAGCGAGGAGCAACGGCGCATCATTGAAAACGCTGTTCGGCATGCGGCGGGCGTGCCCGTCGTCGAGGATCAGTTAAGAGTCGTCGCGCCTTGAGAGCTGTTTGGGTGAAAAACCCTATGGCACGATGAGGTCTGTGGCTGATGGTACACACGGGAAATTCAAGGACCGTAGAAAGCCTGATCATTATGAAAATAACAAACACGTTAACTGTCGTTTCGTCAGTTTTACTCGTCGCGGGCTGCGCTCATCATGAGCGCGAAACCGCAAGCTACAATAATCGCTCGTACCCGGCATACGGCACGAGCGGCACTTACAACAACAGCAGCACGACTTACAATTCGCAGTCTGCGCCTTCGCAAAGCGGCGCCAGCGCCACTTCGTCGGTGGAAGGCACTTCAAGCTTCCAGAACTCACAAGCTTCTGGCGCAGCGAGTTTGAATCCAGGCTCGACGAGTGCGCAGGGAGGTTCCTCCGACCAAACGCTCACCACAGCGGTGATGCAGTCGCTCAACCAGAATCCGACACTGGTGACGATCGTCCCGAACATCAAGGTGGATGCGCAGTCGGGTGGTGTGGTGACTCTCTCCGGAACCGTTTCCAGCGAGCAGCAAAAACAAATGATTGAATCGCTCGCGAAGAACACGACCGGCGTGACCCAAGTGAATAATCAATTGCAGGTTTCGTATCGCCCAACATCATCCAGCGAATCGAGCCGCATTTATTCCAACGCGACCAGCCAGGCTGAAGGAGCTGCGACCAGCCCGCAGGGGACCAGTTCCTCTTCCGGGACGAGCAGCACGGAGCAGTCGACTTCTTCACAGTCTGACCAATCGAAATCCTCCGGGTCGCTTGGCACGAGCAGCAGCACCGACCAGTCGTCGCAACCCGACCAATCGAAGTCGTCTTCCTCTTCTTCTTCTGGCACGCCGCAGAGCTCGACCAGCACGAGCGGTGACCAGTCGAACATTTCGACTCCTTCGAGTTCTTCTCAAAGCTCGGTAAGCAGCAGCGATCAATCGGCGAAATCCTCGCAGGATTCGCAGCAAACGAGCGAACAGAAGCAGCGCGCTGAGACCGCCGGCGTTTCGGCGAGCCAATCCGGCCAGGATAGTTCTCTGAGTTCAACGAATAGCCAAAGCTCGAGCAGCAGCCAGGGCCTGACGCCGACTTCCGACCAGCCGAACGGCACGAGCCGGATTTATTCGTCACCGAATAGCAGCCCATCGTCCAGCTCAACCTCGAGCAGCGACACGAGCACCAGCTCCACCACTGGCACTGACTCGTTCAGCGCCAATATTCAGGCCACCAGCGAAACCGATCGCAACCTCGGCCAGAAGATCATCTCTCAACTGCGCAGCGACACCACCCTTTCATCTGTGATTCCGATGGTGCGGATCAAGATTGAAGACGGAAAGGCGACTCTTCGAGGGACGGTGAAGAGTGAAGAAGAGAAGAAGCAGGTCGAAACCACCGTCCAGCAAGTCTCTGGTGTGACCAGCGTGGACAATAAACTCAAGGTGAGTGGCACGCAGGGCGACACCTCGAACAAATAATTGTTTTAAGTCAGCTTCAGCCGGGCGGAGCAATCCGCCCGGTTTTTCATGTTCAACCGCTAACCGCGGGACCAGATATGAAAACAAAAAGTCTATGGGTCACATGGGGAACGCTTATGGCGCTGGGCACGAGCGCGCTGATATTGCCGGTGAACGCCGCGGATGAAACGACACGGACCAAAACGCGTCATCGGAACAGAACCTCTGATTATAGTGCGGAGAACTCGGGCATGCCCGAAAAAGCGCTGGGCCATCTCGACCGCGCGAACAAGCTTATCGGCAAGGAGGTTTTGAGCTCTGATGATCAGAAGGTAGGGAAAATAGATAATGTGGTAGTGGATTTGGAATCCGGCCACGTCCTGTACGCGGTCATTGGCTCGGGGGGCTTCCTCGGCGCCGGCGAAAAGAAATTTGCCGTCACTCCGCGAGCATTCGCGACCAGCGGAGCAGACAACCTCACCCTGAAGGTCGACAAAGCGAAATTGGCCGGCGCCCCTGAGTTCTCAAAAGATGTTGATAAGGACGAACAGTTGGGCAAACGCGATTTCGTCGCGAACGTCTACCAATACTTTGGTGAGCGCGCATGGTGGCAGGGAAAAACGGCCCGCAAAGAAGTCGACTTCCACAATGTTCACAAGACCAGTGATCTGATCGGCATGAAGGTGAAAAACTCCGCCGACCAGGACCTGGGCAAAATCGATAATGTGATGCTCAACCTGCCCGAAGGCCGGATTGCGTACGTAATCCTGTCGCCCGACTCGAGCTTAAAACTGGGCAACAATCTTTATGCGTTGCCGCCCGATGCGCTTACCTTGAGCACCAATCGCAAGACCTTGAACACCGGCCTCAACCAGGAAAAACTGGCTGCTGCGCCGCACTTCGATAAGAACAACTGGCAAAACGTAAATGATCCCTCATGGGCATCCCAGGTGTATCAATATTATGGGAAAGAAGCGTGGTTTTCCCCTAGGCTGAGCAGGGAGAGTCTTCAGCCGACTGGCCGAACGAATGCTCAGGGAGAAGTGGTTGCTCCGAAATGAAGCGTCCCTGTTGAACTGAATACGGAGCAGCGGTCAGCTCCGCTGGCAGGCGCCAATCTTTTTTGAAGGAAAGTGAAATCATCATTGTGGGCGGCGGCCTGGCCGGGCTGTCGGCGGCAATTTATCTCGGCCGAGCTCGTCGCACGGCGCTCATTCTCGACTCCGGCAAATCGATGGCCCGCTGGGAGCCGGATGTTCAGAATTATTTGGGCTTTCCCCAGGGCGTCAGGGGCCAGCAACTGCTCCAACGTGCCAGGTCGCAAGCGCGACGGTACGGGATTCGGGTAACCCGAGAGCGGGTCCGCTCCGCGCGTCTTCGCAAGGGCGAGTTTCATATCCGGGGAGAGAAAGACCGCTACCGATGCAAGCGGCTCTTGCTCGCTACGGGAATTTTCCACGTGCCTCCGGACATACCTGACATAAAGCCGTGCATCGGCCACAGCTCATTCTTCTGCAAAGACTGCGACGGTTACCGGGTCCAGGGCAAAAGCATCGGCGTTTATGGCTGGACCAATGAAGCGGTCGAATACGCGCTGGCCATGGTGCTTTATTCCTCGTGTGTGACGCTGCTCACCGACGGACGGAAGCCGTGCTGGGACAAACAGCATGACCGCTGGCTCGCCGAGTACCAAATACCGATTTCGCTTAATAAAATCTCGCGAACGCAGCGTCGGGGCAACCAGATCTCAGGAATCGTTCTTAAGGACGGAACAGAAGTGGCGGTTCAGGCGCTCTTCACGACCCGTGCTGATATCTATTTCAGCCAGCTAGCCCGAGGACTGGGCGCGAAGGTGGACGCGGAAGGGCAAATTGTGATCGATAGCTGCATGAGGACGAGCGTCCCGGGGGTTTACGCAGCGGGATGCGTCACGCCCGCGAACTGTCAGATGATCATTGCGGCAGGGCAGGGGGCCGCCGCAGCCCAGGCAATCAATCGCGATCTGTTCGAGGAAAGCCTGGCGACGCATTCCTTAAGACAGTTTCGTCGCAAGCAGATTCGCAAGCGCCGGGTCAAGCCAGCCGTTCGAAAAGCGCGCAATGGGCAGGTCACTTTCCGTAAGCCAAATCTGGCTTGACTGGCCAGATTTCGCAGGCACGTTGCTGGTATGAGAACGTGGCCCCTGCAGGACGCAAAAAACCAGTTCAGCCGAGTAGTCGAGATGGCGCGGACTAAAGGCCCGCAGACTGTGACTCGCCACGGTCATCCTGTAGCGGTCATTCTGTCTCCCGAGCATTTTAGTTCCATGTCACGTCCGAAGGAGAGCGTGCTGGAGTTCTTCGCTCCATTGCGTAACTCCAGGATGAAATTGAGAAGACAAAGGGATCTGCCGCGAAGGCCCAAACTCTGATGTTTCTGCTGGATACTGACGCGGTTTCGGAGTTGGAAAAGCCTCAACCTAACGCCGGAGTTTTAGCGTGGATGGAAACAGTGGATTGGCTGGATCTGCACCTAAGTGTCATCACGGTGGGAGAGTTGTGGCAGGGCATTGCGGAGCTTCCCTCCGGGCGAAAACGGCGTTCGTTGGAGGGGATGTTCGATCTGATTCCGGACCGTTTTTTCAATCGTATACTGCCGGTGGTTTATGCCGTTGCCGTTGAGTTTGGTGACATTCAGGCTACAGCAGGACCCCTTCCAACTATGGACACTCTCGTCGCAGCTACAGCAAAGGTCCATCGCCTCACGTTGGTAACTCATAACGTGAAGGATTTCAGAAGGACCGGCGTTCCGCTATTGGACCCGTGGACCTGAGTTCGTCCGGCTCTCTCTTAGTGGGCCTCAACCAATCGCGGCATCTTTTTGCCCGAGCAACCGCAGCTACCATCGCATCCCCCTTCTGCCTGTGTCGCGCGGGCGGGGGCCAGCAGTTGGTGCTCCGAATCGAACAGCGCAGTCTCTTTCTCAAGGAGCAGCGAAATCAGGAATAAACCCAAGAAGATGGCCCCTGCAGGCAGCGAGATGTAAAGGGCCGCATTGTCTCCGGCATTGATTAATCCGGTCACGAATAACAGTCCGGACCCAATTCCCGCGATGCTCACTCCGAGGAGCGTTTTAGTCACTTTTGTCATAAGGCTTTATATGTGTTCTCTTTTTGCTCTAACCGCACCAAAGATGGGCCATCGCCCGTGCTGCGGCTTTACCGCTTTTGGCGGGCACTCACCCTTTTTTGCTGCTGGCCGCCGGAGCGCGGACATTCCGGTCCCGCAGCGAGCCTCGACCGTGGAACAGCGCCAATAGAAGATGTGAATACTGCTGCGGACATTCCTGTCGACAGGAATGTCCGCGCTCCGGCCCTGGAGGAACAAAACGGCCAAAAATTTACTTGCGAAAAGCGACGATTCGGTCTATTAAACAGGTGAAATCAACCTATGGTCCAGTCACTAGTGCATGCATGAATAAGCTTCAACCGACGAGGGTGTCTTGAGTCGCCCTTTTCCTCCACGTTCTTCTTCTTCTTCGGCTCCATTCGTTAGGGTAAACGGGAAAATCCGTGCCCGTGAGGTTCGCGTTATCGGGGTCGATGGCAAACAACTCGGAGTTTTGGGCCTTGGCGATGCGCTTAACATGGCGCGGGCCAATGCGGTTGACCTTGTCGAAATTGCGCCCAACGCCAATCCCCCGGTCTGCCGCCTCGTCGACTTCGGCAAATACCGGTATGAGCAGGCCAAGCGCGATAAGGAATCCAAGAAGCACCAGCACGCCAACAAAGTCAAAGAAGTGCAACTGAGTCCGAAAATCGACCCGCACGACCTCGAAGTGAAGGTGCAGCATGCCGTGAATTTCCTCTGCGAGGACATGAAGGTGAAGATCACTCTCAAGTTCCGCGGCCGGGAAATGGCTCATACCGAATACGGGTTCCAGGTGGTCAATAAATTCCTGACCCAAATTGCTCCATATGGTCACCCGGATTTTCAGCCGAAACTCATCGGTCGCGGCATCAATGTGATGATCAGCCCCTTGCCGCGGAACAAGCGCGCGAAGAATCCCCGCGGTGAAACCGGCCCCGAGGCCGAAGCCGAATCCGCGGCGGAAGAAAACCACAGCAACTCGGACCACGTTCACATCGAACGGGAGAATCCCAAAAAGCAGCCACCGCAGCCTCAGCCTGCCGAATCAAACAGTGGCAGCTTTGCCAATAACCCTTTCGCCCAGGTTGAGGCGAGGGGCTAACGATCCCTCCCCGGAGCGCGAGCGCTCCTCCGCTCGCAGCACGTTAGAACGCGAAGCCAGCGTGGGAGAACTTTGCAGCGCCCCTTGCTTTCCTGGCTCGCGCGAGCGAGGGACCGCTCGCGCTCCGGTAACTGGCGCCTGAAGGCTGGCTTTAGCCGGCAGATTGGACCGTACGCCATCCACGTACGAGTTCAGGGAACTTGCAACCCTCGCACAAGGCGTTCGAACGTTCGCAAAAATCGCGTACGATTTGGATTAGTCCCTGTTGCACCGCTGCGCTCCGCAGCAATTTACGAGGAGCGCCGCCCAGCAAGCGTTGCCGGGCGAGCCGCAGCAGCGAATTGTCTTCCGCTGCGGGCCAGGCGAAGTAACGCTTTTCCAGCCGGCTCCGGAGCGATTCGTTTTTCCCTTCGACCGCCCGAATCCATAGCCAGGGCAGCACCACATTCACCGCCAGGTCCGTGACCCGCGTTCCGCCGAGCAGCGGTTGTGCCTTTTTCAAACGGCTTGACCGGAACGTGTAATGCCAGGACCAGAAGTCGTCCGGCTTCACCTGCAAAACCTTCAACAAAGAATCCGCCAGTTTGGGATCCGGCAGATCCTCCGCGCACCATTTCTCCAGCTTGGCCGGCAAGTCATCGGCGCCGGACCAGCACGAAGCCAAGGCAATGCGCCGCTCCGGATGGTTCGCTGGCCGGATACCATGAAAGCGCCAGACAGTTCGAGGAAGCACACAGTCCGCGAATTCGTCGCGCTCACGCCACCAATGGTCCCAAACCCGCCGCACATAAATGTCTGCGCCTGAGCGCGACTCGGGTAATTCAGCCGGCAATAATCCGCTCAACCCCAGCAGCCGTGCCTGGATCCCCAGCAGTTTCGAATCCCCGTTGGTCCAGCGCGGGCGAAGCTCTGCCAGCCGTTGCATGGGCCAGATGTTGTGCTTATACCCCAATGCTTTGAACAGCCCTTCCCAAAGCGCTTGTTCCCATCCGGCCTGGCGCGCCCGCGTCTGGAACTGCGCCGCTTTGCTTTGCAGACGCACCTGGGCAGCTTCTTGCAGCAATCGAAGCGTTTGCACCTCGTCAAGTTCCCGTAAGGGCGCGCAGCATTTCCCCCGCAAACTTTCCGGCAACGACTGCGCCGCCTCCCCCCCGAGCCACAGACTCAACTCGCCGAGCGAAGCGTCCAGCACATTTCGCAGTGAAAGGGCAGGCAAACCTTCGGCTTTCGCCTTCCCGTCCCAAATCACGTGCAGAATGACTTTCTCGAACGCGGGATTCCGATCATGGCCATGCGCGCGCCAGCCATTCGCATTAATATCAACCTCAACATCCCCGACGCGTGGTCGTTCATCTCCGAACTGAATCACCGCTCCGCGAAAATCCGGGCCGCCTTCGACGCTCCGGAAGCCGGGATGCAGAATCCGGACAGGCGTGCCATCGATCGCCCGGAGTTGGTCCCGGAGAATGCGTTGGTGCTGCCAAATCGCTTGCAGCAAATATTCGGGCGGCGACTCGCGGTCTTCGTGCAGAATCGGCACCGCCCCGCATCGCACGCGGAAATCAGCATAGAAACTGGCCGTCACTCCGGGCACGACATGCTTTTGCGAGCGCCAGGGCCGAAAGTCAACTTTGAAGTTCGGTGGATTTCAAAAACTGCTGAAGCTCAGGAGCGTCCCTTCAAGACGGCTTTTGTGTAAGCGACAACGACTTCCATGGGGGAACATCCCTATTCGACGAATATGGATACGGCTTTAGGATTTGCGTCGGGTTCAAAAAGGGCGGGCAGCGATTATGGCTCAGATCTTTGGGAAGAGCAGCAACAGTTTTGCGCGTGCGCTTTTCGCGGCGGTTTTTCTGGGCTTCTTTGGGTTCTGGGGCGTTGTTTATGCGATTTATCGTTCACCGTACACCACGGACGTCAACGTCCCGCGGGTGCAGCAGGTCCCTTTCAGCCATCAGCACCATGTCTCCGGACTGGGCATCGATTGCAGATATTGTCATTCGTCGGTTGAGAAATCTTCGTTCGCGGGCATTCCGCCGACTTACACCTGCATGAGTTGCCATTCACAAGTGTGGACGGATGCGCCGATGCTCGCGCCAGTACGTAACAGCCTGGCCAGCGGCCAACCACTCACCTGGCAGCGCGTCAACCAATTGCCGGATTTCGTTTTCTTCAACCACAGCATTCACGTGCAAAAAGGGGTTGGCTGCTCGAGTTGCCATGGCCGTGTTGACCAGATGCCGCTGACGTGGAAGGCCCATTCGCTCTATATGCGCTGGTGCCTCGAATGTCATGAAGCACCCGAACGGCATCTGCGTCCTAAAGAAGAAATCTTCAACATGGCCTGGAAAGAACCGGCCGACCAACTCGAGCGGGGCAGGAATCTCTTTAAGCAATAC
>Ga0308173_10001759_pt1 | contig 11107 bp, 7 predicted proteins | sample PhyPR1_FD_203716 | JGI IMG/M metagenome (GOLD analysis project Ga0308173, IMG submission 203716) | Soil microbial communities from UC Gill Tract Community Farm, Albany, California, United States - DLSLS.P.R1 | ecosystem: Environmental > Terrestrial > Soil > Agricultural land | place: USA... | reverse complement strand
CTTCATGCCGGCTTCCGCTTCCTTCAATACCCCGATTATCTGCTCTTCCGTGAATCGCTTCTTCATGCCTGCCTCCCGAGAAGCAGACTCTACATTACTGCCGTACTAATCTTGGGGAGCAGGTCAGCACGACCATGGCCGCATTTACTCTACCCATGCACGTGCGCGTTCGACTGCGCGACGCCACTGCCTCAGTCTTTGCGCCCGCTCATCGCTACCCATGTCGGGTTCGAACCTTCGCTCCATTCGCCATTGCGCTGCAACTTCTTCCTGTGATTTCCAGAATCCCACGGCGATTCCTGCCAGGTAGGCTGCGCCCAGCGCTGTAGTTTCCGTCACTATCGGACGCACAACAGGAACGCCGAGAATATCAGCCTGAAATTGCATCAGCAGGTCGTTGCGTGCAGCTCCGCCGTCAACCCGCAGTTCCTGCAGCAGGATTGCAGAATCATTTTGCATGGCGTCCAGAATATCGACTGTCTGATAAGCGATGCTGGCTAGGGCTGCACGTGCAATATGCGCTTTGTTCGTGCCTCGCGTCATACCAACGATAGTCCCGCGTGCGTAGGCGTCCCAGTGCGGCGCCCCGAGGCCAGCAAAAGCGGGCACGAAAATTACGCCGTCAGTGTCTGGAACGCTTGCAGCCAAGGCTTCGACTTCGGATGCGCTACGGATAATCCCCAGTCCATCGCGCAGCCACTGGACAATGGCGCCGGCCATGAAGACGCTACCTTCCAGCATGTAACTGGTATGTCGATGTTCGGGGGCGCCGCAGGTCCAGCCTACGGTGGTCACCAAATTATTATGCGATGCCATGGCGCTAGCGCCAGTATTCATAAGCATGAAACAACCTGTCCCATAGGTGTTTTTAGCCATGCCCGGGCGCGTGCAAGCTTGTCCGAAAGTGGCAGCCTGCTGATCGCCGGCAATACCGGCAATTGTGATCGGACTGCCAAACAGCGCTGCATAGGTGTAGCCTATGACACCGCTACTTGCCACGACTTCGGGCAACATCGCGCGAGGAATGCCAAGTACACCCAGCAACTCGTCGTCCCATGCCAGCGTGTGGATATTGAACATCAACGTGCGCGAAGCATTGCTGGTGTCCGTTACATGCTGGCCAGAGAGTTTGCTGATCAGCCAGCTGTCAATCGTTCCGAAGGCGAGCTCGCCGCGTTCCGCCCGGACACGAGCCCCCGGTATATTGTCAAGCAGCCACTTGACCTTGGTGCCGGAAAAATAGGCATCAAGCACCAGCCCTGTCTTGCGCTGGAAAAGATCTGCATATCCAGCCTCGCGCAGCGCGTCGCATATACCGGCAGTGCGCCTGTCCTGCCAGACGATGGCATTGCCAATTGCTTCTCCCGTATTACGGTCCCAGACAACCGTGGTCTCTCTCTGGTTGGTGATGCCGATTGCAGCGACGTCGCTTGCTCTTACTCCGCACTCCTTCATCACCTGACGGGCAACATCCAGCTGGGATTGCCAAATTTCGTCAGGACTATGCTCGACCCAGCCTGGATGGGAAAAAATCTGCCTGAATTCCTGTTGCGCGCATCCGTAAACATGTCCGGCATGATCGAACAAAATAGCGCGCGAACTTGTGGTCCCCTGGTCCAGCGCAAGAATGTATTGACTCATAGTTATTGTCGCCGTTGTTTTGTGTGCTATGGAATATAGGCGTGTTCAGGGAGTCCGGGCACATCGACCCGCATCGAGAGCAGGCAGCCGGAAAGCGGACAGGCCTCGAGTTCCTCAGGCGATCGTTTGCTTCGTACTGTGGTGATGTACAAGGTGCGGAGGTCACTGCCGCCGAATGCCATCATGGTGGGGCAACGTACCGGCAACAGTATCTCATGCAGTGTCGCGCCGGACGAAGACAGCTGCAGCAGCCGGCCGCCCTCATACATCGCACACCAGTAGTTGCCTTCGCTGTCCACAGCGGCGCCATCCGGCCTGCCACCATAGTCGTGCTGACGATCGGTGGAAAACTGGCGCAGTACCCGGCCGTTGCCGATGGAGCCGCTCGCCACATCGAAGTCGTATGCGGTGATGCAGTGGGCAGTGGTATCGCTATGGTAAATAGTACGGTTGTCCGGGCTAAAGGCAACGCCGTTGGATACAGTCGCATGCTTGCCGCTGGCGCGCAGTCTGCCATGCTCTACCGAGTAAAGCACGGCCTTGGGCTGGTCGCGCGGCTCGTAAAGCGTGCCTACCCAGAAACGGCCTGCGGCGTCGCAGCGGCCATCATTGAACCGCTCGTTCGTGGGATCGTAAGGCGGTTGGGCAATCATGGTCAGCGCGCCGCTATCGGTGTCAAGCAGAGCCAGGCCGGAGCGCAGTGCGACTACCAGTCCGCCAGATGCCGACCAGGCGATTGCGCCCGGCTCGGAAGGCATGGGCCATGCACGATGCATGCTGTTGCTGGGGTCAAGCCGGTGTACAGCATGGCCATCAATATCTATCCAGTACAACTGGTTCTCTACTGGATGCCATAGCGGACATTCTCCCAATTGCATGGGAGTGTTGTAAGCGGTCTGCAATTGTTGTGTGACCATGGCATAGTCCTGGTTGGCGAAATGCTCATTATGCAGCCAAGTGCGAAGTCGGCGCATCTAGTCGGCGCAAGCATTACTGGCGGCAATAGTCTAGTATGCTACCGGTGCTTGGGCTCGCTGCCCAAGCTATCGCAAACCTGGCCAGCACCTGGATTTACTGATTCGAAAACCGAGGAAGAGACAATGAAATTAAACCACTGCTTATCAGCTATCAGTATGGTTGCAATGCTTGTATCAGGAGCGCCTGCGTCCGCAGAAACATACCCAAGCAAGCCAATCAAGATCGTTGTGCCATTTGCGCCGGGGGGCACTACCGACCTGCTGGCACGCGCGGTCGGCGCAGAACTGCAGAAGTCGATGGGACAGTCAGTCATCATTGATAATCGTCCGGGAGCCGGCGGCAATATTGGCGCGGATGTGGTAGCAAAGTCGCCGCCGGATGGCTACACCTTGCTGATGGGTACAGTAGGCACGCACGCAATCAATCAGTCACTTTACCCGAAGATGCCATTCGATCCGATCAAGGATTTTGCGCCGGTGTCACTGGTTGCTTCGGTGCCTAACGTGATGGTAGTGAACAAGGAATTCGCCGAGAAGAACCACATTACCGACGTCAAAAGTTTTATCGCCTATGCGAAGGCGCATCCAGGCAAGCTGAACATGGCGTCTTCCGGTAACGGCACATCCATCCACCTGGCCGGCGAGTTATTCAAGACCACTACCAAGACTTATATGGTGCATGTCCCGTATCGCGGCTCATCGCCGGCTCTAACCGACCTGATGGCGGGACAGGCTGACGTGATGTTCGACAACCTGCCATCGGCCTTGCCTTTCATTAAGTCGGGTCGGCTTCTGCCGCTCGCGGTTACCAGCAGCAAGCCATCAGCGGCGCTGCCGGGTGTGAAGACGCTGGCAAGCTATGGCGGCGAGCTCGTCGGCTTCGAAGCCAGTTCCTGGTTTGGCATACTGGCGCCAGCCGGGACTCCCAAAGAGATCGTAAATAAGCTGCAGCAGGAAATTTCACATTCGCTGTCGACTCCGGCGGTGAAGGAAAAGATGATTTCGCAAGGTGCGGATCCGGTAGGCAATACGCCGGAACAGTTCGCCGCGCATATACAGGCTGAAACCAAGAAATGGACCAAGGTGGTCAAGGAGTCAGGCGCCAAAGTGGACTGACGCGGCGTTCATTTTGACCATCCATTTGACTTTCCAGATCGCTAGCAAGATGAAGAAACAGCGCCAGACCGAACAATCGACTAACTGGAGGGCGGTCTGGCGACTGCTCAAACCCTACTGGGTATCGGAAGAAAAATGGAAGGCGCGCGGTTTGCTCGCTACCGTGGTCTTGCTGGCCCTCGGCATGGTCTACATTAATGTGCTGTTCAATGAATGGAACCGCGTGTTTTACAATGCGCTCGAGACCAAGGACTTTGCGACGTTCAAGGCGCAATTGTGGCGGTTTTCCTATCTTGCTTTCATTTACATAGCGGTCGCGATCTACAAGATCTATCTGACCCAGGCGCTGGAAATTCGCTGGCGCGGCTGGATGACCCGGCAGTATATGGATGGCTGGCTTTCCAGGCAGACGTATTACCGGATCGAGCAGACGTCCAGCGCCGACAACCCGGACCAGCGCATCGCCGAAGACCTGAAGTTCCTGACCAACGGCTCGCTCACATTGTCGCTGGGACTGCTGTCCAGCGTGGTGACGCTGGTCTCATTCATCGGGATCTTGTGGTCAGTCAGTGGCCCGCTCAGCTTCATGCTGGGTGGCCGCGATTGGATGATTCCGGGTTACATGGTTTGGTTCGCCCTTGCTTATGCCGGGATTGGCTCACTGCTGGTGGCCTGGATAGGCAAGCCGCTGGTCCAGCAAAACTTCCAGCAGCAGCGCTTCGAGGCGGACTTCCGTTTTGGCCTGATCCGCATCCGGGAAAACGCCGAGTCCGTGGCGCTGTACCGCGGCGAGCCGCAGGAGCATGCGCAGCTCGACAGCCGCTTCGAGCGCATCCGGGACAACTGGTGGCAAATCATGCGCACCACCAAGCGCCTGAATGTGGCATCCACTTTTTATGCGCAGTTTGCGATCATCTTTCCATTCCTGGTCGGCGCGCCGCGTTACTTCAGCGGCGCAATTACACTAGGCGGGCTGATGCAGATATCCTCTGCCTTCGGCCAGGTGCAGACGGCGCTGTCCTGGTTCATCGAGGCATTTTCATCGCTGGCTGAATGGAAGGCCAGCGTGAACAGGTTGTCGGGTTTTCACGCCGCCATCGATGCCGCGCGCGATGCGCCGTCGGGCATCAGGATCGAGCGCAATGGCGGAGCCGGGGTTCAACTGGACGATCTGACGCTGGAACTGCCTTCCCGCCTGCCCCTGACGCAGCCGCTGTCCGCCGGGATAGGTTCTGGCCAGCGCATCCTGGTCGCAGGGCCTTCCGGCTGCGGCAAGTCCACATTGTTCCGGGCCATTGCCGGCATATGGCCGTATGGCGATGGCGCAATCGATATACCACGCGACGCCAGCCTGCTATTCCTGCCGCAGCGCAGTTACCTGCCTATCGGCACCCTGCGCGAAGCTGTCAGCTATCCGGCTGTGCAGGGCGCTTATGCAGATGCCGACATCCTGCATTACTTCGGATTGTGCCGGTTGGCCCATCTGGGCGAGCGGCTGGATGACGCGGACAACTGGAGCCAGCGCCTGTCACCCGGCGAGCAGCAACGGCTGGCCTTCGTGCGGGTCCTGCTGATCCGGCCTGACATGGTTTTCCTCGATGAAGCCAGCAGCGCGATGGACAGTGATACTGAAGCGGCGCTGTATGCGCTGCTGACAGAAGAATTGCCTGATGCGGCCATTATCAGCATCGCGCACCGCGAGACGGTGGCGCAATATCACGACCTGCGCTGGCAGTTCATTGCGGACGGCAGTCAGGCGGCCGACGATGTGCAGCGCTATCGCATCGTTTCCTCAACCTTGCCCGACTCCGTCCTGGCCAGCCATGTTTCGGCAAGCCGGACCCAGTAGGTGGCCCCTATGGGCAGCAATGCATCGTTGAAGTCGTAGCTGGCATTGTGGAGATTGCATGGCCCCAGGCCATGACCGCCGCTGCGGTGGCCGCCGTCGCCATTGCCAATGAACACATAGCAGCCGGGCTTTTCCTGGAGGAAAAAAGCAAAGTCCTCGGCGCCCATGGTTGGCTCCACCTTGTCATTGACCTTGTCGGCGCCAACGATGGATTTCAGCACCGTGGCCGCAAACGCTGTTTCCTTTTCATGGTTGATCAGAGGCGGGTAATTGCGCTTGAACTGGAAGCGCACGCTGGCGTCGAATGCGGCGGCGGTATGTTCAGCGATGGCGCGCATGCGGCTTTCAATGAGGTCCAGCACCGGCAGGTCGAAGGTGCGCACCGTGCCTATCAGGGTTGCCTGGTCGGGGATCACGTTGGTCGCGCTGCCGGCATGGATCTGAGTAATGGACAGCGCGGCCGCATCGATCGGGCTCTTGTTGCGACTGATAATGGTTTGCCAGCTTTGCGCGACCTGGATCGCCACCATGATGGGATCAATTCCCTTGTGCGGCTGGGCCGCATGCGCGCCCTTGCCGGTGACAGTGACTTCGAATTCATTCGAGGATGCCATCATAGGGCCAGGTGTCAGGCCAAAAGTGCCAGCGGCGACGCCAGGCCAGTTATGCATGCCGAAGATGGCATCCATCGGGCATTGCTGGAACAGGCCGTCTTCCATCATCCGGCTGGCGCCGCCACCGCCTTCCTCGGCGGGCTGGAAAATAACATACACGGTACCGTCGAAGTTGCGGTGGCGCGCCAGGTAATGGGCCGCTCCCAGCAGCATGGCGACGTGGCCGTCATGGCCGCAGGCGTGCATTTTTCCCGGATGACGCGAAGCATGGGCAAAGGTGTTGGACTCCTGCACCGGCAGCGCGTCCATGTCGGCGCGCAAGCCGATCGCGCGCTTGCTGTCGCCATTGCGGATGATGCCGACCACCCCGGTCACGCCCATGCCGCGGATAACCGGGATGCCCCATTCAGTAAGCTTTTGCGCAATCACGGCGGCCGTGCGTTGCTCTTCATAACACAGCTCCGGATGAGCGTGGATGTCGCGCCGGATCTGTGCCAGTTCCGACTGGAATTCAACGATGGGATCGATCAGTTGCATGATGCTCTCCTTGTTCTGAACCGACAGCATAACGCATTTGTCAGCTCGACAATATTGGAGTGCCAAGGAAGTAAAGGCGGTTTTTTATCTTCGAAAAATAGCGCCGCGCAAACCGGATCAGGTGCCTGAAAAAAATGGTTTTGCAGTACGATTGGAAGCCGATACAAGGAAATTCCGATGACAACCACCATAATCCGGGCGGCGTGTCCGCATGATTGTCCTGACACCTGCGCGCTGCTGGTCAGCGTAGAGAAGGGCGTGGCGACCAAGGTGCGCGGCGACCCCGAGCATCCCACTACGGCGGGCGTGCTGTGCACAAAGGTCGCCCGCTATACCGAGCGCACCTATCATCCGGAACGACTGCTGTACCCGCTGCGGCGGGTCGGCGCCAAAGGGGAGGGTCGGTTCGAGCGTATCAGTTGGGATGAGGCGCTGGAAACGATTGCTGCCCGTCTCAAGGAAATCGCTGCGCGCAACCCGCAGGCCATCCTGCCGTACAGCTATGCCGGCACCATGGGGCTGGTGCAGGGGGATTCAATGTCGGCACGCTTTTTTCACAAGCTTGGCGCGTCCCGACTGGACCGCACCATTTGCGCCTCGGCCGGGGCGGCCGGCATAGGCTATACTCTGGGCGCCAAGGTCGGCATGGATATCGAGCAGGTCCAGGATGCGAAGGTGATTCTGATCTGGGGCGGCAACCCGATCGCTTCGAATGTCCATTTCTGGATGCGGGCGCAGGAAGCCAGGCGGCGCGGCGCCATCCTGGTCGCCATCGATCCCTACCGTTCGCTGACTGCGGAGAAATGCAATATCCACATTGCGCCGCTGCCCGGCACCGATGCCGCGCTGGCGCTGGGCATCATGCATATCCTGATCCGGGACGATCTGCTCGATCACGATTACATTGCACGCTACACGCTGGGTTTCGATGAGTTGAGGCACCGCGCCCTCGAATGGCCGCCAGTACGCGTTGCGCAAATCTGCGGCCTTCCAGCGGGACAGATCGAGCACCTGGCGCACTTGTACGGCGCCACCGCGCGCGCTGGCCAGCCGGTCGCAATCCGCCTGAACTACGGCCTCCAGCGCGTGCATGGCGGCGGCATGGCGGTGCGCAATGTGACCTGCCTGCCTGCGCTGGTCGGGGCCTGGCGCCATGCGGCCGGCGGGGTTCAGTTGTCGGCGTCGGACTCCTTTCCCAAGGATACGCCGGCGCTGCAGCGTCCCGACCTGCTGCCCGGCGCCATGCCGCGCATGATCAATATGAGCACCATAGGGAACGATCTGGTGCGCGAGGCATCGCCCGGGTTCGGTCCGCGAATTGAGGCTATCATTGTCTACAATGCCAACCCGGTGGCGGTTGCGCCGGAGTCGCCGAAGGTGGCGCAGGGCTTCGCCCGGGAAGATTTGTTTACCGTGGTGCTGGAGCATTTTCAGACCGATACCGCCGACTATGCGGACATCCTGCTGCCGGCGACGACCCAGCTCGAACATGCCGATGTGCACCTGTCCTATGGCCACCTGTACATGGTGGCCAACAATCCTGCCATCGCGGCGATGGGCGAGGCCAAGCCCAACACCGAGATATTCCGGCTGCTGGCAGCGCGCATGGGTTTCGACGATGCCTGCTTTGCCGACAGTGACGATGACATCGCGTCGCAAGCCTTCAACAAGGCGGATCGCCGCGCCGCCGGTTTCGACTGGCAGGAACTGAAGCTCAAGGGTTGGCGCAAGCTGGCGATTCCCGATGCGCCTTTTGCCGAGGGCGGCTTCCCGACGCCCTCGGGCAAATGCGAATTCCACTCGGCGCGCATGCTGGCTGATGGCCTCGACCCGCTGCCCTCGTATATCGCACCTTATGAATCCCTTGCCAGTAACCCCGAGCTGGGCAAGCGCTATCCGCTGGCCATGATTTCGCCGCCGGCGCGCAATTTCCTCAATTCGACCTTCGTCAATGTGCAAAGCCTGCGCAGCACCGAAGGCGAACCGCATCTGGAACTGCATCCCGTTGACGCCGCCGTCCGCGGCATCGTCAGCGGTGACCGGGTCCGCATCCGCAATGATCGCGGCGCTTTCACCGCATGTGCCCGCGTCACTGAAAACACCCGTCCCGGGCTGGTGGTCGGCTTGTCCATCTGGTGGAAGAAGCTGGCCTCGGACGGCAAGAATGCGAATGAACTGACCAGCCAGCGATTGACCGACATGGGCCGGGCACCGACCTTTTACGACGTGCTGGTCGAGGTTGAAAAAACAGGAATGGAAGAATGAAGATCCGATACCGTACCATGCTGTTAGGCGGCGCGGCCGCCGCTATGCTTGCGCTGGCTGGCGGCTGCGCCCATGTAGGTTATTACATGCAAGCCGCGCAAGGCCAGTATTCGTTGCTGGCGGAAGCGCGGCCAATAGATGATTGGCTGGCCGATCCAGGCACCGGCGTCAAGCTCAAGACCAAGCTGGCCCGAGTCAAGGAAATCCGGCGCTTCGCGGCAGCTGAGCTGGGGCTGCCCGACAATGGCAGCTACAAGAACTATGCGGACCTGAAGAGGCCGTTTGTACTATGGAATGTGGTGGCGGCGCCGGCGCTGTCGCTGGAGCCGGTGAAATGGTGTTTCCCGATAGCCGGCTGCGTCAATTACCGCGGCTATTACAGCAAGGAGGCCGCGCAGGAATTTGCGGCCGAACTGCGGCGGCAAGGCCTGGACGTGCAAGTGGGAGGCGTGCCGGCTTACTCGACGCTGGGCTGGTTTGACGACCCTGTGCTGTCCACCTTCATTCAATATCCGGATGGCGAACTGGCGCGCCTGGTGTTCCATGAACTGGCGCACCAGGTGGCCTACGCCAAGGATGACAGCCAGTTCAATGAATCCTTCGCGGTGGCGGTGGAGGAAGTCGGCGTCGAGCGCTGGATGACGCGTTTCGGCGATGAAAAAGTCCGTCGCGCTTATGTTGACTATGAAGGCCGCAAAAAGGATTTCCTGGCCCTGCTGCTGAAGTGCCGCAAGGCGCTGAAGGAAAACTATGAAAGCGACGCGCCTGATGCCGAGAAGCTGCGCGCCAAGGCAGCGCTGTTCCAGTCGCTCAAGGATGAATACCAGAAGCTCAAAGCCAGTTGGGGCGGATATGCGGGCTACGACCGCTGGTTCGCCGAGCCGCTGTCGAATGCGCATCTGGCGTCAATCGCCACTTATCATGACCTGGTGCCAGGTTTTCGCGCCTTGCTGCAGCAGGAAAAGAGCATGCCCGATTTCTATGCCGCGGTAAAACGGATGGCGGCCGAAGGCAAGGACCAGAGGCATCAGCAGTTGGCTGAACTGGCGCAGCCGGCGCGCCTGGCATCGCATGAGGAAAATGCCGGAGGGAGCGGGCTGAATGACGCTGGCCCGGGCTCCTAGACGAGCAAACTCCTAGAGTATCTGCTCCAAATCTATGCTTGCGGCTCCGCAAGGTGCCGGCTAGCATCTCGGGAGGCCGGCACGCCCGGATAGCGCGTCTCCCGGCGAGAGGCGCGCATCTCTGCATAACAATTATTTCGAGGCGGACTATGGACAGGATTTGGCTCAAGTCGTACCCGGCGGAAGTGCCGGCCGAGATCGACTACACGCGTTATCGCTCTCTGGTCCATCTGCTTGAGGAATCATTCCAGAACTATGCGCAGCGCCAGGCTTACATATGCATGGGCAAGCCGCTGACCTACAGGCAGGTGGATGCGCTGTCGCAGCGGCTGGGCGCCTGGTTGCAGAGCAGGGGCCTGCAAAAGGGCGCGCGAGTCGCGCTGATGATGCCCAACGTTTTGCAGTATCCGGTGGCGCTGGCCGCAGTGCTGCGTGCCGGCTATATCGTGGTCAACGTCAACCCGCTCTATACCGCGCGCGAACTTGCGCACCAGCTCAACGACTCCGGCGCCGAAGCAATCATCATCCTGGAAAACTTCGCGAGCACGCTGGAACAGGTGGTAGGCAGCACCAGCGTGCGCCATATCGTCGTGGCGTCCATGGGCGATTTGCTGGGCGGGCTCAAGGGCGCAATCGTCAACTTCGTCGTTCGCAATGTGAAGAAGATGGTCCCCGCCTACAGGCTTGCCCATGCGGTGTCCTTCAAGCGGGCCCTGGCCGAAGGCGGCCGCATGACACTCAAGCCGGCGCAGCTCACCCACGAAGATGTGGCTTTCCTTCAGTACACCGGCGGCACCACCGGGGTCTCCAAGGGAGCTACCCTGACGCATCGCAATGTGCTGGCCAATGTGCTGCAGAGCGAAGCTTGGGCGCAGCCGGCGTTGAAGCGCGAGCCCCAGGCGGAGCCGCTGATTTATCTGTGCGCGCTGCCGCTGTACCATATCTTCGCGCTGACCGCGTGCTGTCTGATGGGCACACGCATGG
>Ga0308173_10001758_pt1 | contig 11107 bp, 7 predicted proteins | sample PhyPR1_FD_203716 | JGI IMG/M metagenome (GOLD analysis project Ga0308173, IMG submission 203716) | Soil microbial communities from UC Gill Tract Community Farm, Albany, California, United States - DLSLS.P.R1 | ecosystem: Environmental > Terrestrial > Soil > Agricultural land | place: USA... | reverse complement strand
ACGAACGCCGTCAAGCGATGTGAGTCGGTGTCGCGATCCGGTCGTGGAAGCGTCAGGCCATCGCGAGGTGCGATCCGCCGGAGCCGGACCAGCGTCGAGCCCGCTCGAGGAAGGAACGCAGCGCCGAGTTGAATTCGTCGGGTCGCTCATCGTGCGGCAGCTCGCCGGCGTCCTGCACCAGCGACCACTCGAGATCGTGCTTGATGACACGGAACGCGTGTGCGCGCTCGACCGAGTTCTGACGCGCGAGCTCACCCCAGAGCAGCAGCGTGGGTTGACGAACGCGGCGCAGCGCGGCGCGCACGTCGACGTTGAGCTTCCCGCTCAGCAGCGCGGCGATGGCGTGCTTGCCGCCTGGCTGCCGCGCCACGCGCACGTAGTGCTCCACGAGCGCCGGAGTGACCATCCGATCGTCGACGTAGACGTGCTCGAGATGGCGGCGCATCTTCGCGGGCGAGGTGAACGCGTTGTAGATCGTGTTCCCCACGAACGGCGCGCCGAGCAGCAGGCGTGTCGTGCCGCTCGCCGACGGCGCAGGGTCGCGCATGTAGGCGACCCCGGTTGGCGCGACAAGGGCCATCGACGCGATGTATCGCGGATCGCGGCCGGCGAGCGCGACGAGCTGCGCGGCGGTGAGCCCGCTCGCCACGACGGCGCACGACTCGCGGACGACGCGCGCCACCAGATCGCCGAGCAGGGCCTGATACAGTCCCGGCGTGTAGCGCGCGGCCGGGCGATCGGACCGCCCGAAGCCGAGCAGATCGACCGCGATCACGCGATGGTGCTCGGCCAGCGCCGGCACGACGTGCCGCCACTCGAATGACGAGGCGCCGGGATAGATCCCGTGAAGGAGCAGCACCGGCTTGCCCTCGCCATGCCGCGTCAGAGCGATGCGGTGACCCCGCCAGCGGAACTCGTCCGGCTCGCCGCCAAGGAGATCGTCGTCCGCGAGCTCCCGATTCGCTGCCGCGTTGTACAAGGCGGCCGCTCCGAGCGCCGCGCCACCGACCACCGCCGTCTTCCGCCACCGCATCGTGATTTTCCTCCTGCCTCGAATCCGTGCTCGAGCACCAGCGCGCCGTCGAACCGGCGCTGCCTCACCTACGATCAACCGCGTGGAAAGTGTCCTCGTCACGCGTCGCTCCGAGCAAAGACGCGCGACAGGCCGGCACGCAATCACCTCGCGGCCGGCCCATCACGATTCCGTCGATTCTCACGTCCCGAGTCGGACACTGCCGGCCCTCGCGCCACCACCACCCATCACGTCGACCACCCGTGTGGCGTCCGGTGCCAGCAGGTCCGTTACTCGGTGCGCCGGCGTGCTCGCTGATGCTTCACGCGGCGTGGATCGATGACCCTGGGGTGAACGCCGTCGGCACGCCTGCCTGCGCGGCCAGCTCGGCGATGCGCTCCAGCGGGACGGGCTTCTCGACGAAGTAGGTGGCGCCGAGCCTGATCGAGGCGGCGCGGTTCGCGTCGTCCGGGTACGCCGTGAGCGCGATGACCCGCGCATCGGGTGAGAGCATCCCCGTGGCCGCCATGACCTGGAGCCCACCGTCGCGCCGCCCGCCGAGCCGGATGTCTGTGACCACGAGGTCGAAGGTGCGCCGGCCGAGCACCCACTTGGCGTAGTCGAGTGAGGCGGCGGCGCTGACCTCCACCCCTTCCGTCTCGAACAGCTCGACGAGGACGTCCCTGATGCACTGCTCGTCCTCGACGATGAGGACCCGGCGCGGTGTCTGAGTCATGCCCCGGATCAAGGCGAGCCTCGCGCCAAATCGCGGCGTCGAGCGCAAGCGATTGTCCGAGTTGTGTTTATCTGAAATTCGCCCGCGAGAACGGTGATGCGGTCTGACCGATCCTCGATCAGCGCGGCGGGTCGGCTGCCCGAATGTCGGTCAGTCGCGCGCCGAGTGAGGATCCTGGATGCCGAGGCGCTTGATCTTCTCGAGCAGGGTGGAGCGGGCGATCCCGAGACGCTGCGCCGCGTGGACGCGATTGCCGCCGGTGGCCGAGAGGGCGTGGATGATCGCGGCCCGCTCGGCGTCGGCGAGGGTGACGCGCTCCGGGGGCGCAGGGCCGGCGACGCCGGGAAGCGCGAGGTGGCTCGGCTGAATCTCCGTGCCTTCCGCCAGGAGCGCGGCGCGCCAGAGGGTGTTCTTGAGCTCGCGCACGTTGCCCGGCCAGTCGTAACGCTCGATCGTGCGCAGTGCATCGCGCCCGATCCGGCTGCCGGCCGGCGCGAAGGCGAGTGCCAGGGACTCGAGCTCGTCGCGGCGCTCGCGGAGCGGCGGCAGGGCGAGCGTCAGCACCTGGAGCCGATAGTAGAGATCGGCGCGGAAGAGTCCTTCCTGCACGCGCTGGGCGAGCGGCTGGTTGGTGGCGGCGACGACGCGCGCTTCGCTGCGCAGCTCCGAGGTGCCGCCGAGCCGGCGGAAGGTCCGCTCCTCGAGCACCTTGAGGAGCTTCGGCTGCACTTCGACCACCACTTCACCGATCTCGTCGAGGAAGAGCGTGCCGCGGCCGGCGACCTCGATCAATCCTCGCTTGGCCTGCTTCGCGTCGGTGAACGCGCCGCGCTCGTGTCCGAACAGCTCGCTCTCGAGGAAGGTAGCGCTGAGCGACGCGCCATTGACCTCGACGAAGGGCTGCGCGGCACGCGCGGAGCGCTCGTGAATGCGACGCGCGACGAACCCCTTTCCCGTTCCGGTCTCGCCGACGATGAGCACGGGCACGTCGTCGTTCCGCGCGGCGAGCTCGATCAACCGCTCGAGCGATGGTGAACCACCGGCGCCGACATCGCCGCGGTGGGCGCGCAGTACCGAGACCTCGCGCCGCAGCCCGACCAGCTCCACTGCCCGCGACACGGCGACGGCGAGCGCCTCGAGGTCTACCGGCTTCTCGAGGAAATCGAGCGCGCCCTGCTGCATCGCGCGCACCGCGGTGGGGATGTCGGCGTGGCCGGTGAGCACGATGACGCCGAGCTCCGGATCATCGGCGCGCAGCGCCTCGAGCAGCGTGAGCCCGCTCGCATCGGGGAGACGGAGGTCGACCAGCACGACGTCGGGCGCGTGCTCGGCGGCGGCCTGACGCCCAGTAGTGGCGGTGGCAGCGGTCCGGACGACGTAGCCGAGCGTGTCGAAGTAGTCCGCGAGCGTCTCGCGCACGGTCTGGTCATCGTCGACGATGAGAATCGACGTCATGGCGCGCACACGCGAACGACGGCCGTCGCGCGGCCGCGCGCGGCGATCACGCGCTCACGAGCGGGAGCACGACGGTGGCGGTCGTGCCGCACTCGGGGGCGCTCTCGAGCGAGATCATGCCGCCGTGCTCCTCGACGATGCGCTGACAGAGCGCGAGGCCGATCCCGGTGCCGCCCGGCTTGGTGGAGAAGAAGATCTCGAACACGCGCGGGAGCACGTCGGGTGGGATGGCCGCGCCGCCATTGTGCAGCCGACAGCGCCACATGCCGGTGGGGAGCACGCTCGACGTGAGCGTCAGATCGCTGCCTTCCGGTGCGGCGTCGGTGGCGTTGACGAGCAGGTTGATGAACACCTGCGCGAGCTGCTGCGCATCGATCGCGCAGGCCGTCGACGCTGCACGCGTGCGCTCGAGCAGGATGGCGCGACTCTCGAGCAAGCCGCGCTGGTTCTCGAGCACCTCGTCCCAGACGGCGTCGGGATCGCCCGTGTCGAGCCGGATCGGGCTCGGACGTCCGTACTCGAGCAGCGACGTGACCATGCTGTTCAGCCGCTCGACCTCGCGCAGGATGCGGCCGACGTTCTTCTCGACGACGGGATCGTCCTTGACGCGGAAGCGAAGCAGCTGTGCGGCGGACGAGATGCCGAACAGCGGGTTCCGCAGCTCGTGGGCGACGCCGGCCGACACCTCGCCGATCGCTTCGAGGCGGCGCTTGTGTCCGACGCGCTGGATGAGGCGCGCGCGCTCGATCGCGCCGGCCGTCTCGGCGGCGATCGTGGCGAGCACCCGGCGCGACTCCTCGATGCGATGCGGCGCGAGCGGTCCGGACGTGAGCGTGATCGCACCGAGCACGCCGCCGTCGCTCGTCATCGGCGCCGTGATCTCGATGGAATCGGCGGCGGAGTGGGTGAGCACCTGACCCGTGTGGAGCGCATCGGACCAGAACGGGGTCAGACGCGCGGCGATGGCCGCCTCACCGTCCGTGAAGCCGGAGTGGTGGACGAGCCGCAACGCCGCGGTCTCGCCATCGGCCAGTGCGACAGCGACCGCGTCGCACGCCATGGAGCGGCGAAGCTGCTGCACCACCTCATGCAGCACGCGGTCGACGCTGATCGTACGCGCCAGCGCGATGCCCGTGTCGATGAGCACCTCGCGCCACCGATGGCTCGGGGTGATGTCGACGGTGGAGAAGGCGAAGCCCGTGACGGCGTGCCCCTCACCGAGTGCGCTCACCTGCATGAGGAAGATCCGCTCCTCGACCGGGGAGCTGCACGGGAACTCCCACGCGATGGACGACGCGCGCCCCTCGCGCAGCGCTGCCATCGCCTGTTCGATCTGGTCGCGCGTGGCAACGTCGGCGATCGCCTCCCAGATGGAGGTGCCGATGACCGTGTCCTCGTCGCCGAGCTGCGGTGCGCCGTTGGACTGGGCGAACCGCGCCCACGAGCGGTTCATGAACGTGATGCGCCCGTCCAGATCCACCGTGTAGATGGTCATCGGCAGGGCGTCGAGCACCTGGCGCTCGAGAGACGTCATGAGCGGAATGTTACGGGGGGACGACGAGGGACGGAAGCAAAACGCCGAGGGGCGTGGCCTGGTTCGCCACGCCCCTCGCTGGAAGGCGTCGTGAGCGCGGTACGGTCAGCGCCGTCTGGCCGCACTCTTCTTGGCGGCCTTCTTCGCACCGCCCTTCTTTGCCGCACCCTTTTTCGCGGCGCCCTTTTTGGCCGAGCTCTTCTTGGCGGCCTTCTTTGCACCACCCTTCTTCGCGGCGCCCTTCTTGGCCACGGCCTTCTTGGCGCCCCCCTTCTTCGCCGCGCCTTTCTTGGCGGCTGACTTCGTGGCGCCCCCCTTCTTGGCCGCGCCGCCCTTGCCGGCGGACTTCTTGGCCGGCGCCTTCGCCGCCTGCTTGGTGCCGCCGCCGGACTTGGCGACCGCCTTCTTTGCGGCACCGCCGCCGGACCGCCCGCCCGCCGACGCCGAGGCATCGTCGAAGACGTTTCCGCGCACGACGGCGCTTTTGCCACCGGGGGGTTCTGCGGTGGCCGGGTGCTTCGAGGCCGTCACGGGCGTCGTGGCCGCCGTCTTGGCCGGGGTCTTGGCCGCGTTGCCGGCCCCCTTGCCCGCGCTTCCGCCACCGGCGGCACCGCCGCCGGCGGGGCGGCCGGCCGAGCGCGGCGCACGCGCTACGACGAGGGGACTCTCCTCCTCGTCGTCATCACCCTCGACGACCGGCGTGCCGAGGCCTTCCTCCTCATCGTCGTCCGAATCGTCGGTGCTGTCCCAAAGGTCGTCGCTGTCGTCCTTGTGGGTCGTCCAGCCACCGTCCTCTTCGTCGTCATCGTCGTAGGACGACCCGCCACCGCCGCCGCCATAGCCAAGATCGTCGACGTCATCGTCGCGATCGGAAAATCGGATCTCGTCGTTCACCTCGTCACCGCGCGGCATCACCGCCTCCTGTGGAGATAGGAAAGTCGGACCAGCGAATCGTCCCGGCTGTGCGGCGTGCAGGACGTGCGACCCGCGCGGCGCGCGCTGCACACCGTATGCCTTGCGACGGTCGATCACCGGCATCACCGCACGTCACCCATGTTCGGGCGTCGCGCAGACGACTTCGTACATGACCACCTTGTAAGGCCGCGCGCGGTATCCGTCAAGCAGATACCGCGCGCTGGTGTTTCAAAGAGACGCGTGTGCAACGCGCGCTGTGCGCGGCACGCGGCGTGATGTGCCGTCAGTCGCCGGCAGCCGGAGTGGGCGTGGGGGCGCGACCGGGGCTGGGGGTGGGGGTAACCGCCGCCGAATCGTGGTCGCTGGCGCTGGTGAGGCGCGCCGTGACCCAGCTGCCGAGATCGTCGAGGAAGGTGTACATCACCGGCACGACGAACAGCGTGAGGAGGGTCGAGGTGATGAGCCCTCCGATGACCGCGCGCGCCATGGGCGCGCGCTGCTCCGCACCGGCGCCGATGGCCAGGGCGAGCGGGATCATGCCGAAGATCATGGCCACGGTGGTCATGATGATTGGGCGAAGGCGGATCCGACCAGCGGAGAGCAGCGCCTCGACACGTTCCTTCCCGTCGGCGCGGAGCTGGTTGGTGAAGTCGACGAGCAGGATGCCGTTCTTCGTCACGAGCCCCATGAGCATGATGATGCCGATCATCGTCATCACGTTCAGGTTGCCGCGGGTGAGGAGCAGGGCGAGCGCGACACCGATGAAGCTGAGCGGCAGCGCCAGCATGATCGCCAGCGGCTGGAGGAAGGAGCCGAAGAGCGAGGCGAGGATCAGATAGATGAACACGACGGCGAGCATGAGCGCCTCGAGCACGTAGCCCTTGGTCTCCTCGAGGCTCTGCACGTCGCCGCCGAACTCCGTGTGATATCCGGGCGGGAGCCCGAGGGCATCGATCGCCTGCTGGACGCTGCGGGCGACGTCGCCCAGGGCGAAGCCCGGGAGTACGCTGGCGGAGAGCGTCACCTGCTGCTCGAGCTGGCGTCGCTCGATCTGCTGGGGGCCGACCCCCGCTCGCACATCCGCCACCTGGGCCAGGGGCACCATGGACGGGAGCCCGTTCGCGCCGTTGAATGTGGAGGCGACGGGCAGCCCCGACACGTCGGCCGCGGAGGTGCGCAGCGAGTCGGGGAAGACGACGACGACGTCGTGCGAGAAGCCCTGGGGATCCTCCCAGGTGGTGACGCGGGAGCCGCTGAACAGCGGCTGGAGCGTCGACGCCACCGCGCCGACGCCGAGGCCGGCCCGCCACGCTTCCTGGCGGTCGACGCGCACGTCGAGCTGTGGGATGTCGCCCTCCTCGCTCGAGTTGGGCTCGGCGACGCCGGCCACGTTGCGCACAGCCTGGAGGGTGCGGTCGGCGACCATCTTCAGGCGGGTCGGCTCAGGCCCCTGCACGCTCACCTGGATGGGCGGACGGAAGCCGCCGAAGATCGAGCGCTGCCCCTGGATCTGGGGGCGCACGCCGGGGATCTGGCGAAGCTTTCCGCGCAGATCGTTCTGGATGGTGGCCAGATCCCGGTCGCGATCGTGCTTCAGCGCGACGAAGACCTGCCCCTGGTTCGGCGTGCCGCGGAAGCCGCCGCCGACCGAGAGGTAGGTGAAGTCCGTCTCCGACTGCTTGAGGAGGAAGTTGGCGATCTCGCGGCCGCGTTCCACGGTGTACTCGAGCGTCGAGCCCGGCGGGGTGCGGAAGCTCACCGTGAACTCGTCGCCGTTCACGTCGGGAAGCCAGGTGAAGCCCAGCCTCGGGAGGATCAGGAAGCTGGCGATGATGGTCGAGCCGGCGATCGCGAGCACGGTCAGCCGATGCGACAGCGCCCAGCCCAGCCCGCGCGGGAAACGATCGGCCACGCGCTCGAACCAGTCGTTGAACGCGAAGGCGATGCGACGGATCGGGTTCGCCTTCTTCCGCTGCGCGGCCTGGTGCTCTCCGCCGTCGTTGGCGCTGTGCTCGATCTCGGGGTCAGCCCACACGCTCGACAGCATCGGGTCGAGCGTGAAGCTCACGAACAGCGACACGAGCACGGCGAAGGTGACCGTGACGCCGAACTGGAAGAAGATCTTGCCGATGACGCCGCCCATGAACGCGACGGGGATGAACACGGCGACCACGGCGAACGTCGTCGCCATGACGGCGAGGCCGATCTCGTCGGTGCCCTCCTTCGCGGCGAGGTCGTGCGATTTCCCCATCTCGAGGTGACGCACGATGTTCTCACGCACGACGATCGCGTCGTCGATCAGAAGCCCGATCGCGAGCGAGAGGGCGAGCAGCGTCATGGTGTTCACGGTGAAGTCGAACACCCACATGATGAAGAACGCGCTGATGATCGACACCGGCAGCGTGAGGCCGGTGATGACGGTCGATCGCCACGAGTTCAGGAACAGGTAGATGATCATCACCGTGAGCAGCGCGCCCAGCACGATCGAGAGCTGGACGTCGGCGAGCGACTCGCGAATGCGCTTCGAGTCGTCGCGGATGACGGTCATCTTGATGTCGGCCGGCAGCTGGCGCTCGAGCGTGCCGACGGCTTCGCGCACCGCGTCGGCGACAGCGACGGTGTTGGCGCCCGAGATCTTGAGCACCTCGAGCGACACGGCCTGCGCAAAACCGGCGGGATCGCTGATCTCGGCGCTCGTCCGCCGCTCGGCGGCTCCGTCGACCACGGTGGCGACGTCGCCGATGCGGATCGGCGTGCCGTTGCGCACGGCGACGGGGATGTCGGCGAAGGCGGCCGGATCGACGATGCGCCCAGTGACGCGCACGAGCCGCTCCGTAGCGCCGCGCTCGATGCGACCGGCCGGCACTTCCTGATTCTCGCGCTGCAGCGCCGTGGAGAGCTGCGCGGGCGACAGACCATAGGCGCGCAGGTTGACCGGATCCACCTGCACGCGGATCTGCCGCGCGTTGCCACCGACGACGTTGACGCCACCGACGCCTTCGATCGCCTCGATGCGCGTCTGCACCACCTCGATGGCGAGGTCGGTGATCTCGCGAATCGGTCGCTCGCTCGACCGTAGCGCGATCGACATGATCGGCTGCTCGTTGGGATCGAAATGCTGGATGATCGGGTCCTGGATGTCCTCCGGCAGCTGGCGGCGGATGCGCGCGACCTTGGCCTGCACGTCCTGCTGCGCGACGGCGACGTCGACACCGAGGTTGAACTGCAGGCGCACGATCGAGACGCCTTCGAGCGAGGTGGAGGTGATCTCCTTGATCCCCTGCACGGTGTTGAGCGCTTCCTCGATCGGCTTGGAGATCTCGCGCATCATCACTTCGGGCGAGGCACCGGGATACGACGTCTGCGCGACGACGACCGGGTAGGTGATGTCGGGATACTCGTCGATCGCGAGGCGCTTGTAGCTGACGACGCCCAGCACGACGAGCGCCACCATCATCATGGTGGCGAAGACGGGGCGCTTGATCGAGACGTCTGAGAGGAACATCGGAGAACCTGATCCTGGATGGTCGGGCGCGCGGCGCCCGCGGACTTACGGCTTCTGGGCCTGCTGCCGCTCCGCGCCGGCGATCGTGACCTGCATGCCACGGCCGAGCGTGCCGACGTTGCCGACGATGACCTTGTCGCCGTTCTGCAGTCCGTCGGTGACCTGCGCGACGCCGAGCTGCTCGTCGACGGCGCCGATCTGCACGGGGGCGACGTTGAGCGTCTTTCCGTCGATGCGGTAGACGAAGGGCTTGCCGTCCTCCTGGCCCTGGCGGAGCGCGGTGGTGGGAACGGCGAGGGCGTTGGTGAGCGTGCGGCTCACGACGCGGCCGGTGGCGAAGGTGCCGCCGCGGAGCGTGTTGTCGGGATTGGGAACCTGCACGTACACGGTGACGGCGCGCGTGGCCGGATCGATCGTGGGGCTGACGCGCGCGACCTTGCCGTCGAAGCGCCGTGCGTCGGCGACGAAATGCACGATCTGACCGGCGCGCACGGCGGTCGCCTGCCGGGCGGGCACCGCGGCGGCCAGCTCGAGGGTGCCGCTCCGCACGATCGTGAACATCGGCGCGCCGCGCGCGAGGTGCACCCCGCCGTCGACGAGTCGCTTCTCGACGACACCGCTGGCCGGCGCGACGACGCGCGTGTCGCGGGCTTCGTTGCCGCTCGCGCGGAGGCGCGCGACGGCGGCGGCGAGCCGCGCACGCGCCGTGGCCACCGCCTGCTGCGAGGTCTTGAGATCGCGCTCGGCGATCGCGCCCGCCTTGAACAGTGATTCGTTCTGCTCGAGGGTCCACTGCGCGTTCTGCAGCTCCGCGTTCGCGGCGACGCGGTCGGCCTCGGCGCTCGCGCGGCTGCTCTCCTGTTCGCTCGCTTCGAAGCGCGCCAGCAGCTGGCCGGCGCTCACCTGCTCACCCTCGCGCACGTAGACCGTCATCAGGTCACCCTCGATCCGCGAGCGCACGTCGATGGTCTCGAGCGGACGCAGGTCGCCCGTGAGCGCGACGCCGTCCTCGATCGTCATGGGCGCCACGGTGGCGACATCGGTCGCGGCGAGCGTGATCGACGGCGACGGACGTCCGCCGGCGCCCGCTCCACGCGCCGAGCCACCAGCACCGGGTGCGCCACCCGAGCGCGCCCCGCCCGCAGGGCCGCCCTGCTGCGCGGCGCCGCCGCCACGCGCGCCGTCGCCAGTGGCGGCGGAACCGGCCGCATCCTTCGAGCAGGCGCCCGCCAGGGTGAGCAGGGCGAGCGTCAGGGAAACGGCGCGGAGTGGGAAATTGTTCGGTCGCATTCGACTATCTCGGAGCCGGCGACGTCGTCGTCATCGGCGGGAGCGGGATCGGCCGGCCGAGCGCACGCGCGAGATCGGCCGAGGCGAGGAAGAGGTCATACGTGGCACGGGCTTCGGTGCTCTGCGCGATCAGCAGCGCGAGCTGCGCATCGGATACTTCGAGCTGGGTGGTGAGGCCACGCGTGAAGCGGAGCTGCGCGAGCTGGAACGCCTCCTGTGCCTCGCTCGAGTTCTGCTGGGTGGCTGCATAGGCCGCGCTCGCGCGGCGCAGCTCGGCGCGCGCGCGCGCGACCTCGAGCGCAACCGTCTCGCGCTGCTGCTGCAGCTGCAGCTCGGCGACGCGATACTGCGCCTGCGCGAGCTCGACGTTCGAGCGGACGCGGAAGCCGTCGAAGATCGGGAAGGAGAGGTTGAGCGCGAGCTGGCGATCGGAGAAGAAGCCCCCGTTCTGGCACAGCCGACCCGCCGCGGTTCCTGGCGGGCAATCCTCGAGCGTCAGCGCGCCGCGCGTGCGCGGGACGCCGTAACCGATCGGCGGAAAGGCGGAGAAGCCGGTGGAGAAGAGCAGCGAGACCTGTGGGTAGTAGTCGGCGCGCGCCACGGTGACGCCAAGGCGTCGCGCGGAAAGCGTCAGCTCGGCCGAGCGCACCACCGGACGGT
>Ga0308173_10001757_pt1 | contig 11109 bp, 7 predicted proteins | sample PhyPR1_FD_203716 | JGI IMG/M metagenome (GOLD analysis project Ga0308173, IMG submission 203716) | Soil microbial communities from UC Gill Tract Community Farm, Albany, California, United States - DLSLS.P.R1 | ecosystem: Environmental > Terrestrial > Soil > Agricultural land | place: USA... | reverse complement strand
GGCGACAACACAAGATCTGGCGCGCCAAGCCTACCAAAGCCGCACGCAGTTCCACAGGTTGTTCCGAACAGTGATCGAAGAAACTCCGGGAGCCATGCGACGAAGGCTCTGGTTGGAAAGAGCAGCACATCAATTGGCACATACTGAAATGTCGGTCACGGATGTCGCCCTAAACGCCAATTACGGTTCGTTGGAGGCGTTCAGTCGCGCTTTCCGAAAAGCTTTTCGGACTTCTCCCAGCCTGTACCGGCGCAGACGTGATCCGCACTTTCACTTGCCGGCGTCCAACAAAATTCACTTTCTTGCCCCTGGTTCCCCAGCAAAAGGAGAAAAAGACATGGATTTATTCGATCGTTTTGCAGGCAATGACTCCTGGCACACGCGGCGTTTGTTGGAATACGCGAGTATTTTGACAGAGGAACAATTGGATCGGCCGCTGCCCACGGTCGTAGAACTGCTGCCCTGGCGCGAGTCGAATAGGACTTTAAGGCAGCTGTTGGAAAACATTATCTTCACTAAAGAGGTCTGGGCCGCCGCGTTGTCCGGAGCCGATATGGATATGAACGGCCCTCCCAAATCCGAGCGCTCCCCGCAAGCGATGCTGCAAAGGCTCGAAAAGACCGATGCTGAACTGCATCGGATTTTGAGTGACGTCCGAAACCGCTCTGCATGGGATGATACGTTCGTCGACGCTCTGTGCGAACCGGCTGAGGCTTTCACGTTCGGCGGCGTTTTTGCTCACATCATGACGTTCAACGCACATCGCCGCTTGATGGCCTTGGACGCTCTCCGCCAACTCGGCGTCGAAACCGAAGGTTTTGGCGATCCCATGGAATACGAGGAAAGTGTGGCGCCCTGGAACAAGCGAGTGGCTCTCAAAACGCCCTGAGAGCATTTTCCGGATAACGCGTAGAGTGAGGATCTACTCAAACATAATCGGTGGCGGCAACGCCCGGCCGCGGCTATGCTCGATAGCTGCGAGACTTAATTGATATCTGTCGCGTCTATCCAATCGGATCGAACATGACAAACCGCTTACTCGGCCGAGGTGGCCCCGAAGTCTCCGCAATCGGATTTGGTTGCATGAGCATTGGCATCGATGATGTCTATACCAGCAGTGCGCAAAGCGAAGCCGATGCCATCGCGCTTATCCATCGTGCTCTCGACTTGGAGGTCAATTTCCTCGATACGGCGAACATTTATGGCGACTCCGAGGTAAAGGTCGGCAAGGCTCTCCGGGGTCGGCGTGATCGCGTTGTTCTCGCAACGAAGTTTGGAATTGTGCCCGGTGCTGCTTCTGCTCCAGAACGGAGCGTGGACGGTACCCCGGAAAATGCGCGCCGCTCTTGCGATCTCTCGCTGCAGCGCCTCGGAGTCGACGTGATCGACTTGTACTACCTGCACCGCGTGGATCCTCAAGTCCCAATCGAAGAGACCATCGGCGCGATGGCCGATCTCGTTGGGGCTGGCAAAGTGCGGCTCATCGGAGTATCTGAGGCGTCTGCCGCTACTGTCCGCCGCGGGCATAAAATACATCCGATCAGTGCTGTCCAAACCGAATACTCCCTGTTTACACGCGATCCCGAGGGCGACTTGCTATCCACTTTGGGTGAGCTTGGAATCTCGCTCGTTGCGTACAGTCCGCTGGGCCGCGGCTTTCTCAGCTCCCGGTTTCGCAGCATCGACGATCTCGCGCCGAACGACTGGCGTAGGACCAATCCTCGCTTCCAGGGAGAACAGTTCCAACGTAATCTCGCCATTGCGGATCGCATCGCGGAGATGGCTCGCGAAAAAGGAGTTACTTCCGCGCAACTCGCTCTCGCTTGGGTACTCGCCCAACGCGAGGACATCATTCCGATCCCCGGCACTAGCAGCAGCCCGCGCCTAGAGGAAAACATCCGTGCGGTGGACGTCGTGCTGACGACGCAAGAACTGAAGCTGCTGGATGAGACGGCTCCAAGGGGCGCTGTAGCTGGCGACCGCTACTCCCCTGGCATGATGGAGTTCGTCAACGCCTGACGCGGCGAGGCGCAATTGCCAAGGTTAATGGGGATCCCGCAATTGGCCTGAGGCTGGGCTCCGAGGAGCGGCCTGAGAACTGACAAACGGGAGGGAACTTCCCCAGGCGAGTGGCGATCCGCGCACTCGCAAACAGTCCAGTAGACGACGGCGCAATCTGCTCCATCAGATTCCGTGGTCAAGATAAGCTCAGCCCAAGCGGTCAGGGCTTATGGACGACCGAGTTCAGCAGAAATCTGCTGCACTGCGTGGAGTTGACGGACGCGACAACCATCACGCCGATAGGTACGCCATCGCCTATCACTTCACCGGCCCTGCTCCGGATTCGATGTGCGCTGACAGTGATGGCAACCTTTACGTCGCCATGTACAGTCAAGGCCGGGTGCTCGTGTTCAACAAGAACGGCATACCTATCGTTCAGATGCTGCTGCCGGGCCGGGATGAGGGGCATATCTTCCTATTGACAAGCATGGCTCTCAAGTCCGGGACCAATGACCTGTACAACCGAGAGGCTGATCAGCGGATCCGTTTCAATGGTTCAAAACACGGTCTATGGAAAGTGATATGAAGATGCGCTTGGCCTCCCAGTTCGCTAACTTAACGGATGTGGGAAACCGCCCGACCAACGGACATTCGGCTTGATGCGCTTGCTGTTTGCGCTCTTCGCTGCGACTATGATCTGCTCCGCCGGTGTCACCTATCGGGTCCGACTAACTGCCAATGAAGGAAATCGTGTGCTCACCTTGCCGGCCGAGGAGTATGTCGCCGCCATTTTAGCCGGCGAGGCCAGCACGTTCCACAACGATGAAGCTCTGAAAGCGATGGCGGTGGCAGCACGGACCTACGCGGCGCGCACGCGCGGGCGGCATGCCGCGGACGGATTCGATTTCTGCGCGACAACCCATTGCCAGAGGGCGGAGCCAGGCGCCGTAACGGCGCGGTTGAGTGCGGCCGTACGGGCAACAACCGGAGAGATGCTGTGGTTTGAGGGCAAGCCGGCGTTCGCAGTCTATACACGAAGCTGCGGCGGCAAAACGGAGTCGGGTGCGGCCGTCTGGCCGAACATCGAAGCCCCCTATTTGCGCGCGCACTCGGACCCATATTGCCTTCGAAGCGGTCCGCAACAGTGGGCCTGGTCGGGGACGCCGCAGCAGATCGTGAGCGCCTTGGAAGCCTCCGGGTTGCAATCGCCCGATGCGCTTCACACAATCACCGTCTTGGACCGGACTAAGTCCGAACGGGCAAAAACCTTGCTGCTTCAGGGGCGGAAGACAGCTTTCGTAAGCGCCGGTTCGCTGCGGTTCGCGCTAGGAAGAGAAGTTGGGTGGAACACTTTACGAAGCGACCGTTACGAGGTGCGCGTTGTTGGAGGACGTATTTCCTTTCGCGGGTCTGGCGAAGGGCATGGAGCCGGTTTGTGCCAGAGAGGCGCGGACGAAATGGCAGCGGAAGGATTTTCGTATCGGGAGATTCTAGCCTTTTACTATCCAGGCACGACGCTGGGAACCACGGCGCGGCAGTTCCAATGGTCGCGGCTGGGCGGCGAGGGAATTGCTGTGCTGACGATGCGGCCGGATTCCGATCGGAATATTCTGCCGTTGGCCGAACATCTGGAGCACGAATGGCAATCCAGGCTGGGCTGGGTAAGCGATCGCGAGATCATCATCCGGGTCTATCCGGATCTCGAGTCATTCCGTAATGCGACTGGCGAACCGGGCTGGGTCGCGGCACGAACTTCGGGACGGGCCATTGATCTTCAGCCTGCAAATATTCTCGAAACACGCGGCGTGCTGCGCGAAACTCTGCGGCATGAACTGCTGCATCAGATGGTGGAGACGCACGCGGCTTCGGGATTACCGGTCTGGTTTCGCGAGGGCCTCGTGGAGTGGCTGATGAGACCACGAATTGTGAATGGCGGCAATATGCGGATTAACGATCGCGATCTCCGCCAACGCCAGGATCGCGCAACGGCCGAGCGCGGCTACGCGGCAGCCGAAGCTCGCGTGCGCGATCTGGCAAACCGTTACGGCACGGAAGCGGTGCTCACCTGGGTGAGCCGCGGCCTTCCGGATGCAGTGAAGAATTCGAGCGACAGCAGCGCGGCCACGAACAGCAGGTAGCCAAAGCCGAGCCGCGCCGCCAAACTCGCGAACTGGCCATTGAAGCTGCTGACCGGCGGAATCCAATTCACGAGCTTCAGCGGAACCCAGATGGCGCAGAGGAGCAGCGCGCAAACTTCGAGCCAGTAGATGACACTGCGGCCCCGCGCGAGTGAGCGCCAGCGAATGCCCGGCCAGCCATTTGTCGCCGCTCCGGCTGCAAGCGGCAACAGGATGACCGGGACTACCATCCAGCGCAGAATCCAGATGAAAGCGTGAAACCCGCGCTCGATGGAGGAGGGCGAAACCGGTTTCCTCAGCTTCATTGTGGTGTATGAGCCGATCGCGAACGCGTTGTGCTGGAACGAATCGTGCCACCACGCCAGCAGTCCGTAAATAACCGCTGCTGCCACCGCAAGCACGAAGAAGGGCAGAAGATGGCGCAAAGTCCGCAGGGCAGCGGAGCCGAAGCTCCCGTTCCCGGTTCGATCGAACGACGCAAAAGCGGTGCCGTGAAGCCACAGCGCGCCGAATACAAACAGGAGCAGAGCCGAGATGCTGGCCAGAAGATGCGGACCGTCCGATTCGCTCATGCCCAGCCACCGGTAGCCAACATAGAGCAGCAGAGCATTGCCGATCAGATGGGCAATCACGAGGCCGAAAGCTGGCCGGTTCATTTGACCTCCAGTGTGCGGGCTTCTGTGGTGGCCTGATGCTCAGGTTGATACATAGGTTGCACCCGAGCGGGACTCACATGGAATAATCCCGGGTTGACCACCTTTAACAGGTAAAAATACTGCTGCTGGCCCTCATTGAAGTACGTCTGAAAGATCGCCATGCGATTGTCGTGCAGCTCGCGGCGCGTGAACCAATATTGCCTCCAGGGTGGCTTGTTTGCAATCTCGTAAAGGTTATCCTGCTCAATAAATTCAGTCCCGGCGGGAATAGGGTCTTCGACCATAAGATACCGCCAGTCTGAGCCCGTAACAGTAAGCCGTACAGCGATGGTGTCGCCCTGCGCTACTGCTCCGTCCAGTGAAGCCAACTCGTAGACGATGTGATCTCCGGTCCTGGCTGGCACAAGGCGGAAGTAGTCGCGCAACAAATTCAGTGAGATTGCGCCTTGCTTTTCGAAGCGAGCCTGTTCGGAATTGTGAATCGCCGCGATGGAGTAGTAGAGGCGGCCCTGGCCCTGGCTGCTGATCTGAATCTGATTCGCTCCGGCCTGGAGCTTCGACTCATCCAGAACGATTTCCGCGGCGGGAATCGCGCCGGATTTGAATTCCTGTGTGGCCGCCGCTTGGCCGTTGACGGACACCGTCGCGGTGAAATCCGGATGCAGTTCGTTCGTCGTTTTTAGGTAATCGACCAGGCCGTAGATAACCATCGCGGTTTGTTTTGTGGAAGACCACCAATAGCCTTCATCGCGATGATTGACGAGCCATAACGCCGCTTTCGGCAGCACGGGGCTGTTCGGATGTTGTCGGCTGATTAGCTTCATGGCGTAGGCCGTCGCTTCGGGAGTTACATCGGCCGTGAAATCCAGCATCTCGTCACGGCTGGCGCGCCACCAGGCTTCACTCTCGCTTTGGCGCGCCGTCTTTTCAAGCCGCGATGCGAGTTCCGCCGCGCGCGGATCTTTCACGCGGTCGAAAGCGAGGCCAAGCAGGGCGATGCCGTAGGGCGAAAGTTCGGATCTGTTTTTGTAACTCTGGTCGAGAGCCGCTGTATCAGACTGGCCGGCGAGCGCCAGGGCGTATCCCATGTACGCGCGGAGATCCGGAGCGAGTTGCTCGTTTGAGGTAATGGCCTTACGCAGCCAGGTGATGCCGCGCTCAACACTCGCGCCTCGGACGGCAATTCCGGTCTCGCGCGCTTCGGAGAGACCGGCCACGACGTAGGCAGTCATAAACGGCTGAGTGGCATCGCTGACCCACCATCCCCAGCCTCCATCGTCGTGTTGGAAACTGTAGAGGCGATCGAGACCCGCCTGGATCTTCTGGTCCAGATCGGAGCGATCGACGGGCTCTTTCAGGCCCAACTCCGCCACTGCCTTTGAAACCATAATGTCGGGCAGAAAGCTGGACATCGTTTGCTCGACGCAGCCGTATGGAAATGATGTGAGGTATTGAAGCGCTCCGAAGATCGATCCCGTGATCGAGGATGCAAGGTGAATCGACAGCGAGCGCGATCCAGGGACTGCGCCGGCGGGAAACGTAAACGAAAAGCTCATGGATCCGGAACCGGACATCGTGCCCGATTTTGCCTGTCGGACCGGCACGCCGGGAGGATTGATGGGCAGATCCATTTCGAGCGCATCGGATTCTTCATCGGTTAGCGCTTCGGCCGTAATCTTCGCGTGACGCGCAATTTGCGCCTTAACACGCCAGTCCACTTTGGCCTCGCCGCGGCTTGCGACATCCACCTCTTGTGTCGCTGCGCCGTTCAGGATGTCGAGGCCCTGGATCTGTAATTGAACCTGGGCGTGCTTCGCCGTCTGCAAATAGTTATGAACCAGAGCGGAGATGACCACTTCATCGCCTTGCACAAAGAATCGAGGCAGGGCCAGACGGACCATCAGGTTTTTGCGAACAATTGTTTTCAGAACCGCCTGACCAAAGCGCTCGCCCGGTGCAACGCCGCGCGCGGTCGCACGCCAGGTAGTCAGCGAATCGGGAAAGTCGACGTGCGCCTGGGCACGTCCGGCGGCATCGGTGGTAAGATCGGCGGCCCAGAATGCCGTGTCAGGGAAGGCCTTCCGAATCTTCGGCTGCACCAGGCGCTCAGGCTTGAGTTGCGCAAGCTGCGAAGGGGCGCGTAACTCGGCCAAACGCATCCGCCGGGTTCCGGCTTCGCCATTGAAAAAGTACGTGAGCGAATTATCGGTGTATACGCTGTTCCATTCGCGGCCGTAAAAGAAGCTGACGATATCCGGCACGTTGTCCGGGCGAATGGCGTATACTGCTTCGTCGACGATACCGAGGCTGAGGTCCGTCCGAGCCGCAGGTTTCCCATCGCAATCCGTAACGTCCACTTTGTATACAGCAGCCTGGCCGGGAAGATACTGCGGTTTGTCGGTAGACAGTTTAACCTTCAATTCGTGATTGTGAGGCGGAACTTTGACCCGTTTCTGGCCTTGATAAAGCTGGCCGTTGCGAATGAATTGAGCACTGACGAAAAATCCCGGCTCATCGTGCTTAGTGACAGTGTATGGAAACGTCGCGGTAGCGCCCTGGGAGTGAAGGACGACCTTAGAACGGATATCGCGCCCTTCGACGGTGACCAGAACAGGAGTGTTCGGCTGGCCGGTCACGATGAGTAGTTTGGCCGTGTCGCCTGGCTGGTAACTCTTCTTGTCAGGAACGATCTGGACCATGCCCTGCGGGCCGCCCCACAGCGAAGCCTCATTTTCGCCGGACACCCAGATGTAGTTTTCACTTTCTACCGTTCGGTTTTCCGCGCTGCGGGCCGTTGCCAGTATGCGGTACGAGCCGCCTTCAGAAGGGATGCGAAGCTCTGCTGTGGCCGAGCCGTTTGCATCCGTATGCACCTCGGCCTGACTCCGGATTTCGCCCTTCTTGCTTCGATTCCGCCAATTCCAGGTAAGGAGTTCGACATGCACCGCGCTCGAAACCGGCTTATTGTCATAGTCGCGGGCCTCCACTTTGAAAGTCGCGGCGGTGGAAGGCTCAAAGAAATAGCGATTGGGAGTGATGTTCAGGACGAAACTGCCGTAAGTCGCGACCATCCATCCGGCGCCAGATATACCGCGGCCCGCCTTGTCCGAAACTTCCGCCTGGATGCGGTAGCGGTAGTCGATCTTGTGATCGGAAACCGTGGTCGGAACCGTAATCTGTAGCTTCCCGTCTTGGTCGAGCTGGCCGTTGGCTTGCGAGATGAGCCCGCTGTTGGCATCGTCGTACTGATCGGCAAAATCCTCTGATCCGGAATCCTCGTCCGGGTCATACCAGAGGGGAAACCAATACCGGCTGCGGTAAATGGAGTACTTGACCTTGGCATTTGCAACGGGTTCGCCGAAATAGTAGCGCGCATCAATGGCTGCCTGGGCCGATTCTCCTTCGAGGACCCGCGGCGCGGCGGGTGTCACGCGTACTTCGTATTCCGGCTTCTTATATTCCTGCACCTCGAAGTTGCCGCTCATCTGGCTTTCGCCGGCGGTCACTTGAATCCAGTAATTGCCGAGCGGGGCATTGTGAGGCACAGCAAAATCGTCGTGAATAATGCCATTCGCGTTTGTGGTCAGAGCCTTTTGGTAGAGTGCTTTGCCATCGGGATCCGCAATTTGAACCGTGACGCTCTGGTTGCCTGGAATTTCGTACCCGACGGCCGCTTGTTGACGAAGGATGCCGCGGAAGTGCATGGCGTCTCCGGGTCGATAAACGGGGCGCTCTGTGTAAATGTATCCGGTCCAGTTTCGGTTTCTGGATGAAAACGTCCAACTGCCGATGTCATTCAGTGCGATGTCGATGCCGCGGCTTGCAATCACGCGCACATCTTCCGCCATGGCCTTGGGAACGGGCAGTTCTGCGAGACCGCTCGCGTCGGTGATTACCCTTACGGCTTCTCCCTTGGGCGGCATGCCTGCGATGCTCGCGTTGGCAATGGGCTCACCGGTCGCGCGGTCCGCAACCCAGCCAAGCACGTGGTCGCGTCCGGCTTTCGTCAGCAGAACGATGTCGGAGACCGTCAGGATGGTGTAGGCGCGGAGGTTGCCATGAACGGCTTCCACCAGAAAGAGCCCTTTACTCTTAATTGGAATCGGCACGGTACTGGAATTCCAGGCCGCTCTGCTACTCAGTGGCTGAATGAATGAGAGCAGCAGTTGATTCTGGTTCAGGACAGGAGCGTTGGCAAAATAAGTGGCTCGGTTCTGGGGGGCGGCGGATGGCTTCCGAGGAAAAAAGCGCCTTAAATGCGCGCTGGGCGATTCAGTGAACTGGCTGCGGAGAGCAACGCGAATGCCCCGCCGCAAGCTGCGCTTCCAATTGTGGATGCGTTCGAGCAAGGTGCGTTTTGTCCCTACGCGTGGCGGGTTGCTTCCGAAGCCGTGCGGATCTTGCAATTCGCTAAAGAATTTTACGGGGTCGTTGATGCGGTAAGCGCGAATCTGAACGGCATCTACCTGCCAACCGCTCAACATGATGGCCGGCGTCTCGGTTGAGCCGAATGTGCGGCTGGAAGAGATGGTGAAGTAAGGCCGCGCTTCGTCCTGACAGACGAGCGGGGCCGCCAGCGCGAGTGCGACAGCGAGCCGCGCAAAGTGCCAGACCACAGCGGAGAACCGCGGCTTGTTCATGAGCTTGTGTTGAGGATATTCCAGCGAAACACGCCTAGGAAGATTGGGTTTGTAGATTCAGGTTGCCACTGCGGATCGGGAAAATGCAAGAGCTGATCCAGCGAGAGCCGCCTGATTTCGCCGGTTTTCGTGCCTTCGGAACCGGTGTGATAAACGACATAGGCCGTATCGCCCAAAGTGATCTGGCTCTTGCCGAGATAAATCATGCTGTGAAAGGTTATGTGATCCGTCGCGCGGCGGTAAAAGAAAATGTCTCCCGATTGAGCATCTCGGATTTCGCGCGAGATGAAAAAGGTGTTCCAGCGTTCCAGGGTTTGGGCATCGGCGAATTCAGCAAAAGCTCCATTGTGCAGGTCAGTGGGCGACCATGGGCCGGGGCGGATGCGAAACAGCGCGGGGCCCAGCGGCGTGTGCGGGTAATGGTACTTTCTCACGGATTCCAGCGCGGGGACGAGAGGCAGATGCGATTCCGCTGACCACCTCGCATCATGAAGCCGTAAAGCTTCGCGATACGCATACCGCAACAGGGCTGCGCAATCCGTGATTTCAGTGGCCCGCTGTGCGGGCGGAGTGAAGTACTGGACTTCAGCAAGAAAAGTGAACCAGCGGCGAAAGGCGTCCTGGTCGGCGCTGTCGTTCAAGCGAAGGAACTCTGGGGTTCCGTCGGAAGTTAAACTTGCGCCCGTTACGGCGATAAAGCCAAACAGAGACCAGAGCACGACCCGTTTGTAGCGGCTCAAATGGGAGGATTATAGCGTGGTACGTCCCAATCGCCTGGGCGCTCTTCTGGCAATGATGTGTTCTCTCGTTTTGTCACGAGCCGCCCCATCAGGTCACGAAAAAGCCTTAGTGCGCGAACAAGGCAGCATCGATACGATGGGCTCTCTGATCGCTGTTGAGGCATATGGTTCTAATGCCAATCAGGTCCGAGCGGCGATTTCAGACGCGCTGGATGAAGCGGCACGCCTGGACGCAATGCTCTCCAATTACAAGCCGCACAGCGAATGGAGCAAGATGAACCGCTTGGCCGCGCAACAAGCCGTTCCTGTTTCGGAAGAGTTATTCCGGCTGCTGGCGGCGTGTCAAGAGTACAGCCGCGAAAGCGAAGGAACCTTCGATATTTCCGTAGGACCGCTGATGAAGGTGTGGGGCTTTTATAAACACAGCGGCCATCTGGCCGATCGCACTGCAGTGCTCAATGCGCTTCAGCTTGTTGGTTATCGAAACATTATTCTCGATCCGAAAAACCGGACCGTTCGTTTCACGAAGCAAGGAGTTGAACTTGATCCGGGAGGCATCGGGAAAGGCTACGCAGTCGACCGGATGGTGGATGTGTTACGCAAGCACGGCGTCCGCGCGGCACTCGTTTCGGCGGCAGGAAGCAGCATTTACGCGCTCGGGGCCCCACCACATCGGAAGGGCTGGCGCATAGATCTGAACAGTCCTGGAGATTCGCCCGGGCGCGCGCAAAGCGTTACGTTAAGGGATGAATCGCTATCCACGTCCGGAAATTATGAAAAGTTCTTTTATGCCAATGGTAAGCGCTGGAGCCACATCATGGACCCGCGCACCGGCTATCCGGCGCAGGGTATGCGCTCGGTATCGGTGATTGCTCCGCGAACAATTGACAGCGAAGTCTGGGCTAAGCCTTACTACATCCTGGGCCGGAAATGG
>Ga0308173_10001756_pt1 | contig 11109 bp, 10 predicted proteins | sample PhyPR1_FD_203716 | JGI IMG/M metagenome (GOLD analysis project Ga0308173, IMG submission 203716) | Soil microbial communities from UC Gill Tract Community Farm, Albany, California, United States - DLSLS.P.R1 | ecosystem: Environmental > Terrestrial > Soil > Agricultural land | place: USA... | reverse complement strand
ACAGCTGCTCCTTCGACGCATCGCACGGCGTGTACTTGCGTTCGGGGGCGAAGGGGAAGCGGTCACCGGGACCGAAGACATGACAATGCGCATCGACCGCGCCCGGCGGCACCGTGAACTGCGGCTTCGTCGGCGCGCCGCACCAGTCGAGCCAGCCGGGGGTCTTTTCGAAAGTTGGCATATTCAGCAAGTGCGAAGTGCGAAGTGTGAAGTGTGAAGTGGGAAGTGGGAAGTGGGAAGTGTGAAGTTGAAGTCGGCGACGTTGACCTTACTTCGCCCTGCGCACTTCGACCTTCCAACTTTCAGGAATCTCCTCCGTGTCGATTTCGGGCAACGTTGCGTCGTTGTAGCGTGGGCCAGAAATCGTCGTCGGATTGATCAGCGTGTCCAGTCGCGCCATCGTGTCGGGAGACAGTTGCAGGTCCACGGCGGCGGCATCCTCTTCGAGGTGATCGATTCGGGTCGTGCCGGGGATCGGGATGATGTGTTCGCCGCGGGCGAGCACCCATGCCAGCGCCAGTTGCGCCGTGGTGCAGCCCAGTTCATGCGCAATGGCCGTGACACCGGGCAGCAGGGACCGGTTATGTGGCCAGTGGGCCGGCTGAAAGCGCGGCATGCCGAGGCGGATGTCCTTCGGCGGGAGCGCGGCGGGATCCGGCGGCGCGTCACTCAGGAATCCGCGCGCGATCGGGCTGAACGCGACGAACGCAATTCCGAGCTCGCGACACGCATCCAGAACCGCCACTTCCGCGTTGCGAGTCCACAGCGAATATTCGGTCTGCACCGCGGCCAGCGGGTGCACGGCGTGCGCCCGGCGGATCGTGGCAGCCGAGACCTCGGACAGGCCGATCGTGCGAACCTTGCCCTCGCGGACGAAATCCGCCAGCGTCCCGATCTGATCTTCCAGTGGCAGCCGCTTGTCCCAGCGATGCAGGTAATAGACGTCGATGACATCCGTCTGCAGCCGGCGCAGGCTGTCTTCGCACGTCCGGCGGAGCGTCTCCGGCCGTCCGTCGATCTCGCGGACGCCCTTGTCGTTCCTGAACATTCCGCACTTGCTGGTGAGGACGTACTCGTTGCGGCGATCCTTGAGGGTATTGCCAAGCAGCGTCTCGTTATTGCCGAACCCATAGAGCGCCGCGCTGTCGAGCATCGTGTAACCGATATCGATGGCGCGATGGAGCACGCGGGCGGCGTCTTCGGCCGGCGGCGGCGTGCCGTACGCATGCGACAGGCACATGCAGCCGAAGCCGAGCGGCGAAACCTGGAAGGGACCGAGTGAGCGACGGGTCGCGGTAGAGAGCGTCATCGGGTTCGGGACAACCCTCCGATCCTACCCAATACAAGTTCGAAGTGCGAAGGGCGAAGTTCGAAGTGGGAAAGTTCGAAGTGGGAAAGTGCGAAGTGGGAAGTTCGAAGTGGGAAGTTCGAATTCGGGAAGTTGGAAGTCGGGAAGTCCGAAGTGGGTAAGTTCAAACTTCGAACTTCGCACTTCGAACTTCGCACTTCCGTCAGGCCGGTTGTCCGGGCTTCTCGGAACCAGCCAGCCACTCGCGGCCCTCGGCGTAGAGCGTCTCGACGACGACGCCGCGCAAGCCGGGGAGATTGGTCTTGACCTTGAAGCCGAGGTTGGACTGCAGGTAGGCCAGGTGCCGGTAGCCCTCTGGAAAGCGCGCGAGCAGGTCCGGGTCGAGCGTCAGTCGTGCTGAGGGATCGACCGGATCCAGTCGATCCTTCTCGTAGATGGGCTGCCGCCGGACGATGCCCCAGCGGCCGTCGCGTTCCGCGAGGAAGTCGAAGAACCGGCCGGTGCAGACCACATCCACCACCACGCCACTGATTGGCCCGCGCTGCAGGATGGTCATCTTCGTCTGCGCAACCGCGCGGTCGTCGACCACTTCGCACGTGAATCCGCCGAGCGTGTGCAGGATGCTGACGCCGCGCTCGAACCCGTCGCGGCTCACTTCGATGAACTGTGACGCGGGACCCTGGAACCACGTCGCGCTCATCCACCCGTCGTCATGCCACACCGTGGCGAATCGATCCCAGAACCCGGCGTCTCGCCAGAGCGCCCAGTTCTCGACCAGTTGGCGGATCTCGAGTTCGTCGGCGCTAAGCACGGTGGTTCAGTCTGGTCATCATCGCCACCTGCGAGTATATGATCGACGGTTGTGGACAATCGTGAATCTTGAATCGCGAGTCGTGAATGACGACGGGCACGGACCACAAAGACCGTTGCTGGCATAAACCGTCTCTGCTCCCTCCACGATTCACCAATCATCATTCACGATTCACGATTCACGATTCACGATTCACGATTCACGATTCACGATTGACAGGATGGACATGAAGATCTGCGTGGCAGGGCAAGGGGCGTTCGGGGTGAAGCACCTGGAGGCGCTGCGGAATATTTCCGGTATCGAGGTGGTGTCGCTGGCCGGTGGCAGCCCGGACACGACGAAGGCGGTGGCGGAGAAGTTCGGGATTCCGCACTGGTCGCTCGACCTTGGCGAATGCCTGGCCCAGCCCGGTGTCGCCGCCGCGATCCTGGCAACGCCCACGCAGATGCACGCCCGTCAGGCGATCCAGTGCATGCGCGCCGGCAAGCACGTGATGATCGAGATCCCGATGGCCGACACCGTGGCCGACGCGGAGGAGATCGTCAGGGTGCAGCAGGAAACCGGCGTGGTCGCAATGGCCGGACACACTCGCCGCTTCAACCCGAGCCACCAGTACGTCCACAACAAGATCGTCAAGGGTGAACTGCGCGTCCAGCAGATGGACGTGCAGACCTACTTCTTCCGCCGCACCAACATGAACGCGCTCGGCCAGCCACGCAGCTGGACGGATCACCTGCTGTGGCATCACGCCTGCCACACCGTTGACCTGTTTCAGTATCAGACCGGCGAGCAGATCTCGAAGGGCTTCGCGCTCCAGGGGCCGTACCACCCCGAGCTGAAGATCGCGATGGACATGAGCATCGGACTGCAGGTTCCGTCTGGCGCGATTTGCACGCTGTCGCTGTCGTTCAACAACGATGGTCCCCTCGGCACGTTCTTCCGGTATATCTGCGACAACGGCACGTACATCGCCCGCTACGACGAACTGGTTGACGGCAAGAATGCCCCGATCGACGTGTCGAAGGTCGCCGTGTCGATGAACGGGATCGAACTGCAGGACCGCGAGTTCTTCGCGGCGATCGCCGAGAAGCGGGAGCCGAACGCCAGCGTGGCGCAGGCGCTGTCGGCGATGAAGGTGCTAGGGAAGCTGGAAGACCAGCTGCTCGGCAAATCGTGAATGGTGAATCGTGAATGGTGAATCGTGAATGGTGAATCGTGAATGGTGAATCGTGAATGGTGAATCGCTCAGCGCGTTCATTCACGATTCGCGATTCATGATTCACGATTTCTCGTAGACGATTCGGTTCCGCATCACGCCGATTCCTTCGATCTCGGTCTCCATCACGTCCCCGTCCTGCAGCCACTCCTGCGGCGAGCGGCCCATGCCGACGCCGTCAGGGGTGCCGGTCGAGAAGATGTCGCCGGGTTCGAGCGTCAGCCCCTTCGAGAAGCTTTCGATGATGATGTCCACCGGGAAGATCATGTCCCGGGTGTGCCCGTTCTGCTTGACCGCGCCGTTGACGCGCAGCCTGACGGCCTTGTTCTGCGGATCGCCGAATTCGTCGGCGGTCACCACGATCGGTCCCATGGGGCAGAACGTGTCGAGACTCTTGCCCTTGAAGAACTGCAGGTGCGCCTTCTGCAGGTCGCGCGCGCTCACGTCATTCACCACGGTGTAGCCGAAAACGTGCCGGAGTGCGCGGTCGCGCGGAATATTGCGTCCGCCGATCCCGATGATGACGCCGAGCTCCGCCTCCCAGTCCACCTGTTGCGTCGCCGCGCGATCGACCCGGATGTCATCGAAGGCGCCGATGACGCTGGTCGGCGCCTTCGTGAAGTAGACCGGCGCTGTCGGGATCTTGACCTCGCGCTTCATCGCGCCGGCGGCTTCACGAATGTGCTCGGCGTAATTCATCCCGAGGCACACGACGTTCTTGGGTGGCCGTGGAATCGGGGCGTGCCAGCGGATTTCGGCGACCGAATACCGTGACACTGCCGGCGGTTCGGCGACGAGCGCCGCGACCCGGTGCCAGGCGTCGGGTCCCTGGCGAAGCAGCGAGAGCAGGCTGTCGGGCGGTTCGCCGGGCCAGCGATCTTCGACCGCCGCCCTGACGTCGACAATCCCCTCGTCCGTCAGCACGCCGAGGCGCGGCGCGACGTCGCTCTTCGGCGAAAAAGTCAGGTATCTCACCGCGGCAGTATATCGCCCGCTCCGCGTAAGAGGCTTACCCGCGACGTAACCGCCGGTTGCGCCGACCCGCGAACATTCCGCGCTTTTCTCGTCGACGTGCCGGGCACGCGGCTTGCGGACCAGGCCAGTCACGTTCGTGACGAATCCATTTCCCTCGCCCCGCCATCTCTCTGCGCTTGTCGTACTCGCCCTGCTGATCGTGGCTGGTGCCGTGCCGGCGATGGCGCAGACGCCCGCTCCGGATCCGGCGACGGATCCGGCGGCGGCCGGTGCGCCGGCCGCGACGACACGCGACGAGACGGAGCAGAACGTCATCACCCTGCCGACGACACAGTCGATGCGGCGCTTCGGGCAGCACTTCCGGATCACGCACCGGTTCGCGCGCGAACTCGGGCGCGGGAATTTCAGCGAACTCGCGAGTGATCTCTTCGGCCTCGACGAGGGCGCGGTCATCGGCCTCGACTATCGCTTCGCGCCAACCTCGAATCTGCAGGTCGCGGCGTACCGGTCGATGGAATTCAAGACCGTCCAGTTCTCAGGCCGCTGGGATGCGGTGAGGCAGGACTCGCAGCTGCCCGTCGCCATTTCGCCGCTCCTCTCCGTGGAGGGCACCGACAACTTCCGGGACGATTACTCGACCGCGCTCGGCGTCGTCGTCTCGCGGATCTACGGACGTCGCTTCGCCTTCTATGCGACGCCGACATTCGTCTGGAACAGCGTCACCCCGATGCTCGGCACCGACGTGCCCCTCGTGACCGACGACAGCAACACCGCGTATATCGGCCTGGCCTCGCGAATCGGCCTGCCCAAGACCACCTACATCGCGCTCGAGTACACGCCGCGCCTGACCGGCTTTGCACCCGGCCGCGGGACCTGGGGCGCCGCCATCGAGAAGCATACGAAGGGGCACCTGTTTCAACTCAACTTCACGAACAGCTTCGGCACCACGTACGGACAGCTGGCCCGCGGCGGCCAGAAGAACAACGTGTATCTGGGTTTCAACATCGCGCGGAAGTTCTGACGCGATCGGAGGGAGATTGACATGAGGCACTGGGGAGTTCTGGCACTGGCGGCGTGTGTGGCTGTGGCGGCGGGCTGCGGCAGCGACAGTCCGACGACACCGTCGCAACCGAATACCGTCACCTTCACGGCGGCGCTGCTGCCGTCGAATGAAGTACCACCGGTGTCGAACGCCGAGCAGAGCGGCCGCGGCACGGCCACGATCACCTTCAACCTGACACGCGACAGCGCCGGCGCGATTCAATCAGGATCAGTGCTGTTTCGCTATGACCTGACGGGATTCCCCGCGGGGACGACGATCAACCTGTCGCACATTCACACCGGCGCCGCCGGCGTGGCCGGCCCGGTTCTGATCGGTACCGGTCAGACCGCCGCGACCGCCCTCGGGCTTCCGGCGGGAGCGGGATCGTATGAAATCACCGCCACGAGCGATGCCGCGACGCTGCAGTCGATCATCGACAACCCGGCCAATTTCTACTTCAACATCCACTCGTCGACCAACCCGGGCGGCGTCGCACGCGGGCAGCTGGTCAAACAATAATCGTGAATGGTGAATCGTGAATCGTGAATCCGTGAATCGTGAATCCGTGAATCGTGAATCGTGAATTGTGAATCGCGCCACGGAGGTCTCTCTGCATTCCTCCATTCACGATTCCTGATTCACGATTCCTGATTCACGATTCACGATTCCTGATTCCTGATTCACGATTCCTGATTCACGATTCCCGATTCCTAAGATCCGTCCCCCCGGCGAACGTCGACGTGACGTTCGCCGTCTTCCCACCAGACGGTGACCTGCCACGGGTTGCAGCACACCTCGCAGTCCTGCACCAGCGTCCCGTGGACGTCCGGTTCCACGTACACCTCGCCGGCCTCGCCGCAGTACGGGCAGACGACCTGAAATTCGTCCATGGAGCTGCTCCTACGTAGCCGCCCGCGTCGTCGCATCCGGCGGCGCGGCACGGGCGTATTGCACGGGCCAGGGAAACGGGACGCCGAGCTCCTGGGCTGCGTGCGCGGCGAAATACGGATCCCGCAGCATCTGTCTCGCCATGAGCACCAGGTCAGCTCGCTCAGCCCGAACGATGGCATCCGCCTCGGCCGCGGTCGTGATCAGCCCGACGGCCCCGGTGGCGATGCCGGTCGCCTGCCGAATCCGCTCCGCGAACGGCACCTGGTAGCCGGGCGCCACGGCGATCCTGGCGCCACGCACCGCGCCGCCTGAGGAGCAGTCGATCAGGTCGATTCCAATCGCGCACAGGCGTCGCGCCAGTTCGACGGATTGGTCGAGATCCCAGCCGCCCTCGACCCAGTCGGTCGCCGAGATCCGGACGAACACCGGGAGCGCATCCGGCCAGGCCCTGCGTACCGCGTCGGCGACGTCCAGCGTCAGGCGGACGCGGTTGTCGAATGTTCCGCCGTACTCGTCGGTCCGAGTGTTCACGAGCGGTGACAGGAACTGGTGCAGGAGGTATCCGTGCGCGGCGTGAATTTCAATCACGTCGAAGCCCGCCTCGCGGGCCCGCCGCGTTGATGCCTCGAACGCGCGGACAACGCCGTTGATGTCGGCGATGGTCAGCGCTCGTGGCACTGGATAGTGCGCGAAAAACGGCTCACCGGTCGGCGCCACCGGTTCCCATCCGCCGTCCGGCGGCGTGACGGTCCCCTCACCGAACCATGGGGCCGCCGTGCTGGCCTTGCGGCCGGCATGCGCCAGCTGAATGCCGGCGGCGCTGCCCTGCGTATGCAGGAACTCCGTAATCCGGCGCAGGCCTGGTATCTGCGCGTCCGCCCAGATGCCGAGATCCTGAGGACTGATGCGGCCCTCAGCCGTGACGGCGGCCGCTTCGGTGAACACGAGCGCGGCGCCGCCGACCGCCCTCGATCCCAGGTGCACGAGGTGCCAGTCATTCGCCAGGCCGTCGACGGACGAGTATTGACACATCGGCGAAACGACGAGGCGGTGGGGAAGAGTCAGCGAGCGCAGGTCGATGGGATCGAAGAGAGAGGGCATGGGGCGAAACGGGGAATCGTGAATGGTGAATCGTGAATGGTGAATCGTGAATCGTGAATGGGAGGATATGCCTACGAGCTTGCCATACCGGGGGCTCGGCGCACGCTGACGTGTTTGGTACGGTAATGCCTCAGTTCAGGGGTGGTTGCGGCGACCCAGGCGGTGGCGAGGACGCAGCCGATGCCGCCGCTGATCACCGAGAAGGGCGCGCCCATCCACTGCGCCAGCGCGCCGGCTTCGAGTTCGCCGAGCTGTGGGCCGCCTTGGAAGAAGATCATGTTGACGCCGGTCATCCGCCCGCGCAGGCGATCGGGCGTTTCGAGCTGACGGATCACGCTGCGGATCACCATGCTCACCGTGTCGGCCACGCCGGTGAGCGCCAGGCAGCTGAAGGTAATCCAGAACGAGCGTGACAGGCCGAAGCCCACCGTGGCCAGGCCATAGCTCGCCACGGACCACAGCAGCACGGGTCCACGGTTGCGAATCCGATCGGCGAGACCGATCATGCCGATGCTCATCAGGACGGCACCCGCCGCCGGTGCTGCGTATAACCAGCCATAGCCCTTCGGGCCGACGCGCAGGATGTCCTGCGCGAAGATCGGCAGCAGCGCGACGGCCGACGAAAAGAACGTCGCAAAGAAATCCAGCAGCATCGTCGATCTGATGAGCGGCGCGGTGAACACGAACCGCAGACCTTCAACAGCGGACTGCCAGGAGATCGCCTCCCGCTCGGCGGCGGTGGCGTCATCAGAAACGCCGCGCATCGCCAGCAGCGCGCCAATCACGAATCCGAACGAGACGGCGTTCAACAGGTACACCCACGTCAACCCCAGCGAGGCAATCAGGATGCCGCCGATCGCCGGTCCCGCAATCGACGCGGCCTGCATCATCGCGGTGTTCAGGCTGAGGGCATTCGCCAGGTCTTCGCGCGGCACGAGCGACGGCACCAGCGCCTGGCGCGCCGGCAGGTCGAACGACGACACCGTGGCCCCCAGCGCGGTCAACGCATAGAGCAGCGGCAGCGTGACCAGGCCGCGTCCCGTCACGAGGGCAAGCGTCACCGCGACGCCGGTGGCGGCGGTCTGCGTCATCAACATCAGCCGGCGGCGGTGCCAGGCATCGGCCACCACGCCGCCGATCATCGAAAAAACGATGATCGGCACGACCCGGACGAGGCCCACGGCGCCGAGCGCGAGCCCCTTCTGCGCCGGCGAGACGAGCAACGAGACGTGCCACAGAATCGCGGCCGCCTGCATATTGGAACCGGTGAACGAGACGAGCAGGCCGAGCCAGAGCAGCCGGAAATTGCGATGGCGGAGGGCGGACGCCGCCGCCCAGCGCGATTGAGTCACCAGGTGATTGTGTGCCGGGCGCAGTCGATTGAGGTAACGCGGCGGAGATGTGAACTCCGCTATCTCCATCCCCTCCGCGCCGCGAATCGTTCCAGCGCCGCTGTCGGATCAGCCCCGTCCCCCCGCGCGTGCGTCTCGCATTGTTCGTAGATCGGCACGAGCTCGCGATAGAGCTCATGACGCTCGGCGGTCGGGACGATCCGGGTTTGTACAGGCTGTTCGAGGCCACCCACGATGGCGTCCCACGAGAGTGGCGCGCCGCTCGCGAGCGCGTCGCCATGCCAGGCGCGCAGCGCGGCACCGAGCGCTGCTGAATTGCCAACGTTGGACCGAAGGACCTCCGCGCCGAAGACGTCGGCCATCACCTGGAGGATCTGCGGATTCGCGGCGGCACCGCCGGTTGCCAGGATCGTCTCAACCGCCACGCCCATCCATCGTGAATGGATCGCCATGGCCATCTGCTGCGCCTCGACCACCCCACGGACATTCGCCGCGCCATCGTCGGCCGGCAGGCGGTACCGGTGCACGCCCGGTGTCGTCACAGCCGGGGTGATCTCAGGTGCAAACCACGGAATCAGTACGCGGCCGTGGTTGCCTGGAGCGGTGGCCTCGAGCGCCCGCGAGAAGTCTGCCCACGACATGCCGAACGCATCGCGTATGCGTTCGCGCGCGAGCGACCCGTTGCTGAAGCACGTCAGTCCCATGTACTCGCCAGTTGGCGAGCCAAAAACGTGGCCGATGCCGCCGCGATCGACGCGCGGTTCCGTCATCAGGCCGAAGATCGTGTCGCTGGTGCCAAGCGAAACGGCGACGCGTCCTTCCCGGACGAGGCCGACGCCTATCAGGCTGCACGGGTTATCCCCGGACCAGGTGACGACTTTCGCCGGCGGCAGGCCATGACGCGTCTGCCAGTACGACGACAGCGTGCCAGCGATTGACGATGAGGGAGCAATCGCCGGCAGCTTGTGGGACAGGTCCGGAGCCGTCGCCGCCACGGCTTCCGGCCACCATTGGCGACGCGCCAGGTCCATCAGGTTCATGCCCGAGGCATCGCCAGGGTCGATCGGCGAATCGCCGCCGATGAGCAGCGACGCAAGGAACGAGCTGACGAGGTGTACGCGCGCCGTGTGCTGATACCCGGCGGGATCGCCGTGTGCGAACTTCCTGATCTGCGGTCCGGTGAATCGCTCGAACGCGCGAGATCCGGTGTGCTCCGCGAGCGTCTGGGCACCGCCGACGGCGGCAGTAATCTCGTCGCACTGTGGCGTCGTGCTGGCATCCATCCAGATCGGCGCGACCGGACGGGCGAGTAGCGGCGCGATCTGCTCGCCGGGCGCGCGGCGCGGGTCCATCGTCCCGAACCCGGCGGCCGATCCCGTAGTCAGGTAAACGCTGCCGTGTTGCTGGGCCGAGCCAGACAGCGCCGTGAGTTGTGCGAGATCGAGGCCGCTGCGTGTGACGCGCTCGAGGGTGACGTCGAGCGCGTCGGCCCACATCAACGGAGAGGAGACCGCAATTGCCACATCATCCGAGGGGAGCACCCCGTGTCGCGTGCCGTACTGCGGCAGCGCGTCATCGAAGGTGACGGAGATCTCGGCGACGAGGCGGGCCGACGTGCCAGTCACCTCGAGCGCCATGGCGGTCACGCTCTGTGTGCTGGCATCGAGGCCCAGGTAGATCCGGCCCATCAGAGAACGCCGAGCAGCAGGTCGACGACGAGCTGATCGAGCTTTTCGTAGGGAAGCGATCGCGCCGCCAGGTCGTGGCGATCGAAGCTGCGGGCCTTGAGCGCGGCCGCACCGGCGGGCGTGAAGGGGCCGATCGTGTCTGCACCGGCGCCGCGAATGTCCGACAGCAGCGCCTGAATGCCGGCATGCGCGGCAAACTGCTTCGCCTTGTCCTTCAGGATCAGGTAGGTCCGCATGCAGCCGCGCGCGAAGTCCCAGACGCCCTGCGGGTCCTCAGTGCGGTAGGCGTGTGCGTCGAAATGACGAGGCCCCTCGTACCCCGACTCCTCGAGCAGTTTCACGAGGTAGAACAACGGCTTGATCGATTCAGACCCGAACCGGAGATCCTGATCGAACCGGCCGGGCTTCTGGTCATTCAGGTCGATGTGAAAGAGCTTCCCGGCCTCGAGCGCCTGGGCGACCACGTGGTAGAAGTTGAGGCCGAGCATGTGTTCGTGTGCCACCTCGGGATTGACGCCGACCATGTCCGGGTACGCCAGCGTGCTGATGAAACCAAGGTACGAGGCAGTGGTGGGGAAGTAGATGTCACCACGCGGCTCGTTCGGCTTGGCTTCGAGAGCGAAGCGCAGGTCGTACTGCTGGCTGCGGGCGTAGTCGCAGAGAAAGTCGATGGCGAAGCGGAACCGCTTGATCGCCTCGATCGGATCCTTGGCCGCATCCACTT
>Ga0308173_10001755_pt1 | contig 11111 bp, 9 predicted proteins | sample PhyPR1_FD_203716 | JGI IMG/M metagenome (GOLD analysis project Ga0308173, IMG submission 203716) | Soil microbial communities from UC Gill Tract Community Farm, Albany, California, United States - DLSLS.P.R1 | ecosystem: Environmental > Terrestrial > Soil > Agricultural land | place: USA... | reverse complement strand
TCCGCTGCTGGGCCGCAGCGCTGCCGTGTTGCGCTGCGAAGGAACGGGCGACGGCGGACTCTTCACCGGAATCCTGGTCCGCTACCTGGCCCTGGCCGCCCGCGACGAACGGCTGTCTGCCGAAACGCGCGCCACGGCGGCGACGCTCGTGCACGATACAGCCGAAGCCTTGTGGGAAGGCCGCCGGATTCTCCCACCGCAGGACCGCCTGGCCCGCCCGGGGAGCCACCTGGTCTTTTCCGACAGCACGGCGCTTCCCGCACGCCGCAGCTATCCGGAGGGAGCCGCGGTCGAACTCTCCACCCAGCTCCAGGCCTGGATGGTGTTCGAGGCAGCCACGTCAATCGGCTCGGCCACCGGGCCTGAGCTCATTTGAATTACGTCACGCAATAGTTTCGTAATTCGTGTGATCCTTGTCACAGAAAGGCCGCTCGGGTTGGTTGCTTAGGTTTGGCTAACCTACAGTCGTTCTTAGTGAGCATGCCCTAACTTCCCCGCTCACGGGGAGCAGGCACCTACGACGACTTCCTTGCAGAAAGTAGCCCCATGAAGATCCGCACCAACGCACTGGCGGGCATCGCCCTGGCCGCCACTGCCGCCCTGGGCCTGGCCGCCTGTGGCTCCGGCTCATCCTCCCCTGCCGCCAGCGGGGCCGCGACAAACGGCGCCGCCTCCGGCGAGATCACGGTCTACAACGCCCAGCACGAGTCCCTGACCAAAGAATGGGTAGAAGCGTTCACCGCCGAAACGGGCATCAAGGTCACCGTGCGCCAGGGCGACGATACCGAGATGTCCAACCAGATTGTCCAGGAAGGTGCGGCATCGCCGGCCGATGTCTTCCTCACCGAGAACTCGCCCGCCATGGCCCAGGTGGAAAACGCCGGGCTCTTCGCGGACGTGGACAAGGCCACTGTCGACCAGGTCCCCGCCGAGTTCCGACCCTCCACCAACAAGTGGACCGGCATCGCCGCCCGCTCCACCGTCTTGGTCTATGACAAGAACAAGATCAGCGCCGACCAGCTGCCCAAGTCGATGCTGGACCTGGCCAAACCCGAGTGGAAGGGCCGCTGGGCCGCCTCGCCGTCCGGCGCCGACTTCCAGGCGATCGTTTCGGCCCTGCTGGAACTCAAGGGCGAAGCCGCCACTACGGAATGGCTCAAGGGCATGAAGGAAAACTCCAAGGCCTACAAGGGCAACAGCACGGCCATGAAGGCCGTAAATGCCGGCGAGGTGGACGCCGCCCTGATCTACCACTACTACTACTACGGCGACCAGGCCAAGACCGGCGAGAACTCCAAGAACGTCACGCCGTACTACTTCAAGAACCAGGACCCGGGCGCCTTCGTCTCCACCTCCGGCGGCGGCGTGCTCAAGTCCTCGAAGAACGCGGCAGCGGCCCAGGCCTTCCTGAAGTTCATCACCGGCAAGAAGGGCCAGGAGGTCCTCCAGAAGGGCACCTCGTTCGAGTACGCCATCGGCTCGGACGTCCCGTCCAACGACAAGCTGGTTCCGCTCAAGGAGCTCCAGGCGCCCACCGTGGATCCGGCCAAGCTCAACTCCGCCAAGGTCACCCAACTGATGACCCAGGCAGGACTGCTGTAACTGAAGTGACTAGCAAGCTGGCAATCCCCGGTCCAACTGGGGATACGACGACGGCGGGCAGGGGCAAGCGCCCCCGCCCGCCTTTGGGCGTCTCCGTAGTTTCCATCCTGGCGGTCCTGATCGCCTTGTTCTCCCTGATACCGCTGGTCTACGTGGTCTTCATGACGGCCGCCACGGGGTGGGACACCGCCGTCGCGCTGATCGTCCGCCCCCGCGTGGGCGAGCTCCTGCTGAACACCGTGCTGCTGACAGTGGTGACGGTGCCGCTGTGCCTGGTGCTCGGCGTCGGCGGCGCCTGGCTTGTGGAGCGCACCAACCTGGTGGGCCGGAAGTGGTGGGCCGTGCTGCTCGCGGCCCCGCTGGCTATCCCCGCCTTCGTCAACAGCTACGCCTGGGTGTCCGCGGTGCCCTCCATGGGCGGGCTGTGGTCCGGGGTCCTGGTGGCCACCCTGTCCTATTTCCCGCTGGTGTACATCCCGGCCGCGGCGACGCTCAGCCGCCTCGACCCGGCCATCGAGCAGTCCGCGGCCTCCCTGGGGCTCGGCGCCTGGCGTGCCTTTTTCCGCGTGGTGCTGCCGCAGCTGCGCATCGCAATGACCGGCGGCGGACTGCTGGTCGCGCTGCACCTGCTGGCCGAATACGGCGCCTTCGCGATGATCCGCTTCGACACTTTCACGACGGCGATCATGGTGCAGTACCAGTCCACCTTCAACGGCACCGCCGGGAACATGCTCGCCAGCGTCCTGGTCTTCCTGTGCCTGATCCTGCTGGTTGTTGAAGTCCGCAGCCGCGGCACCGCCCGGTATGCCCGGATCGGCTCCGGCGCCCAGGCGCGGGCCCTGCGCCTGCCGCTGCACGCCTATCAGCTGCCCGCCCAGCTGTCCCTGATCGCGCTCACCGGGCTGGCCTTCGGCCTTCCCCTGACGTTCGTGCTGCGCTGGGTGGTCGCCGGCGGGCCCGAGGTCTGGGCGGCGGAGGAGTTCATGCCGGCCCTGCTGCAGACCCTGGTTTACGGCGTCGCCGCCGCCGCGGTCACCACCCTGGTCGCGTTTCCCATGGCCTATCTGGCCGTGCGGCATCCCGGCTGGTTCAGCAAGTCCCTGGAGCTGTCCAACTACATCACCAGCTCCATGCCTGGGATTGTGGTGGGCCTGGCGTTCGTGACCGTGAGCATCCGGATGCTCCCCAGCATGTACCAGAGCTCCGGGCTCCTGGTCGCGGCCTATGTGCTGCTGTTCCTGCCGCGGGCCCTGGTGAACCTCCGCTCCGGCCTGTCCCAGGCGCCGAAGGAACTCGACGAGGCCGCGCAGGCGCTCGGGAAGCCGCCCCTGCTGGCCTTCTTCCGTGTGACGCTGCGCCTCACGGCCCCCGCCGCGGCCGGCGGCGCGGCCCTGGTGTTCCTGGGGATTGTCAACGAGCTCACGGCCACCCTGCTGCTCTCGCCCAACGGAACCCGCACGCTCGCCACCGAGTTCTGGAGCAAGAGCAGCGAGATCGATTACGCCGGCGCCGCGCCGTATGCGCTGCTGATGATCGTGATCTCCGCACCCATGACCTACCTCCTTTTCCAGCAGTCCAAGAAAGCAGCCGGACAGTGACCGATTTTTATCCCATGCGCGAGGCCCCCTCCCGCCTCCCCGAGCCGCGGGTCGCGGCCTCCGTGGCCACCAGCACCAACAGCCACCTGGAGATCGACGCGGTCACCAAGAACTTCGGCTCCCAGGCCGTCCTCCAGGGCGTCAACCTCTCGGTGGCCAAGGGCGGAACGACGGCGATCGTGGGACCGTCCGGCTCCGGCAAGACCACGCTGCTGCGGCTGATCGCCGGGTTTGAACACCCCGATACCGGCAGCATCTCACTCAAGGGCAGCAAGGTGGCCGGCGAGAACGCCTGGGTCCCCGCGCACAAGCGCCACGTCGGCTACGTGGCCCAGGACGGCGCGTTGTTCCCGCACCTGACGGTGGGGCAGAACATCTCCTTCGGCCTGGACGCCGGCAAGCTCCCCGGCGGGCACCGCGGCGTCAAGGCCCGGGTCGGCGAACTGCTGGAAATGGTGTCGCTGGACCCGGCGATGGCCAGGCGGCGACCGCACCAGCTTTCCGGCGGCCAGCAGCAGCGGGTGGCGCTGGCCCGGGCCCTGGCCCGCGAGCCGGAACTGATGCTGCTGGACGAGCCGTTCTCCGCCCTGGACGCCGGCCTGCGGGTGGCCACGCGCCGCGCTGTGGGCCAGGTCCTGAAAGATGCCGGCGTCACCACGATCCTCGTCACGCACGACCAGGCCGAGGCACTGTCCTTCGCCGACCAGGTGGCCGTGATGCGGGGCGGCCGGCTGGCCCAGATCGGCAACCCCTTCGTTGTCTACACCCGCCCGGCGGACCGGGCCACCGCCGAGTTCCTGGGTGACGCCGTCATCCTGGATGCCTGGATGGAGGGCTCCTTGGCCACCTGTTCACTCGGCGGCATCCCCGTGCGCCGGCCGCCGGCCCAAGGCCGGGTCCAGCTGATGCTGCGGCCCGAACAGATCCGCATTGCCGAGGACGGCCCCATCCGCGGCACCGTGGTGGACACAGACTACTTCGGGCCCGAAACGACGGTGCGGCTCCAGCTCCCCATCCCGCCGGTCCTGGCCGCCGGCACCGTTCCGGACCACCGCTACCCCGGCGGCGGGGAAATCATCACGATCCGGCACTGGAACGCCTCCATTGCCCGGCCCGGCATGGAGTTGAGGCTCCGCGTGGTGGGCGAGGCCGTGGCCTTCCCGATGGACGAGCAGCCCGCCCCTTAGAGGCACCCCCTAGGGACATGCGGCACGCCAATGGAGCAGCCCGCCGTATGCCCGTCATAGGGTGGGCGGATGACTGTTCAGCCAGGCCTGCACCGCCAACACTGTTCCATTGCGGCCCCCACCCAGCTGTGGCTCGATCCGGACGGCCGCCTGGACGGCCTTCTGGCAGGTGAGGCAGGCCCGGCCGGCGAAGCAGGTCCTGCCGGCGCCGGTAACGCTACTGATCCGGCCGGATTCACCGGTCTCCTCCACGGCGACACCCGGATGCTGTGCCGGGCCCTCGTGCGCGTCAACGGGCTGGAGCCCGAACCGGCCACGGTCGAGGCTGAACCCGGCGGCGTCCTGCGCGTCCGGGGACTCGTCCGGGGCATCCCTGGCCCCACGGAGGATCCCGCGGTGGAGCTCGTCCAGACCTGGACCGTGACGCCCGGCGTGGTGCGGCACAGCCTCCAGCTGCGCACATCCCTGGATTCCCTGGACGTCGAGGTCGAGGTCGAGCTGGCTGCCGACTTCACCGACATGGCGCAGATCCGCCTCAGCCGCTTCCGCGAGGCGTCCGAGCCGTCCAAGGCCGACCAGTCGGCGCTGCGCTGGCGGGAGGGCGGCAAGACCCTGTCGGTCGCGGCTCCCGGCGCTGTGACCCCGGACGGCCGGCTCGCCTGGCGCGGAAGCCTGGGCCGGGGCCGGACCTTCGAAGCCGAGTGGCAGGCCGTCCTCAACGACGATGACGATGCCGTGGTGGCGGCCCGCCCGCCCTCGTCGCGGCCGCCGCGAACCGGGCCGGCGGGGGCCCTTGGCCTGCTCCTGGACAATTCCCTTGATGAAGTGGCCGGGCTCCGGCTGGCCACCCGGCAGTTGCCGGACGCTCCCTTCACCGCAGCCGGGGCGCCGTGGTACTTCACGCTGTTCGGGCGGGACTCGCTCTGGGCGGCCCGGCTGCTGCTGCCGCTGGAAGCTGGACTGGACACCGGGCTGGCCGCCGGCACGCTGCGGGCACTGGCGGCCTTCCAGGGCACGCGGACAGATGCGGCGGCCGCCGAGGAGCCGGGCAAGATCCTGCACGAACTGCGGTCCAAGGAACTCGTGCTCGAGAGCCAGGGCCTGCGCCTGCCGCCCGTGTACTTCGGGGCCGTGGACTCGACGCCGCTGTGGCTTTGCCTGCTCGGCGAACTCTGGCGCGCCGGCCGGGACGACGACGCCGTCCGGTCGCTGCTGCCGAACGCGGCCCGCGCCGCCGAATGGCTGCTCGCCGCCGTTGCGCCCGGAGCGGGCGACGGGGACGGAGCCGGGAACGGGGGTTTCCTCAGCTACCGGGACGCCACGGGGCACGGCCTGAGCAACCAGGGCTGGAAGGACTCCCGGGACGCCATGCAGTTCAGGGACGGCCGCCAGGCCGTGGGGCCGATCGCCTTGTCCGAGGTGCAGGGCTACGCGTACCAGGCAGCGCTGGAAACAGCCGGGATATTTGACGCTTACGGCGAACCCGGCAGCCAGGCACTGCGGGACTTCGCAGCAGCCCTCCGGCTTCGGTTCCGTGAGCGCTTCTGGGTGGAGGACGACGCCGGGCCGTTTCCGGCCATGGCCCTTGACGGGCACGGCATTCCTCTCGACATCCCGGGCTCGAACATGGGACACCTGCTGGGCACCGGCCTCCTGGACGAGGCCGAAGCACGGATTGTGGCAGACCGGCTGGTGAGCCCGGAGCTGTTCTCCGGCTACGGGGTTCATACGATTTCGCGGCGCGCTGCAGGGTTCTGGCCCTTCAGCTACCACTGCGGCTCGGTCTGGAGCCACGACACGGCCATCGCCATCCGCGGCCTGCAGGCCGAGGGTTTCATCGCCGAGGCACGCCTCCTCGCCGACGGCCTGCTCGCAGCCGCGGCGTCCTTCGGGCACCGGCTGCCGGAGGTCTTCGCCGGCATACGGGCCGAGGATTCGGAAGTGGCGGTGCCGTATCCTGCGTCGTGCCACCCGCAGGCGTGGTCCTCAGCCTCCGCGGTGGTGATCGCCCAGGCGATGGGCGTCGGGCTCTGACGGGCCTGCCGCTACAAGGTCAGCTTCCGCCGCCGGCCGCGAGACCCTCGCGGTGCGCAGCCCGTCGGCCAGGATGACGATCCCGGTAACGGCAAGCATCAGGCCCATGGAGGCAAGCACGTCCGTCAGCCAGTGGTAGCCCAGGTACAGCCGGCTATAGCCGACCACCAGCGTCCCGGCTGCCGCGGCGGCGAAGGCGAGCACCGACGTCGGCCTATTGCCCGGCCGCGTGTCCGACGGTTGGTCCGGCTGTGTGCTCGCCTCTGTGCTCGCCGCTGCGCAGCGGGCAGCCACCAGCAGGTAGCAGAGGACGAACAGGAAGACGCCGGCACCGAAGGTATGGCCGGAGGGGAATGACAGGGCATCGTCGGGTCCCAGCATGAAATCCCTGGCGGCGGGCCGGCCCCGCCCGACGTCGTGCTTGATGAGTGTGGATACTGCAAAGGTGGCTGCCATGGCACCGATCAGCAGGGCGGGTCGCCAGATTTCCCGCTTCCAGACCGCCCAGACCAGGCCCAACGCGCAGCCGATCACGGTCATCCATAACGGCGACGTCACAGTGGTCACGGCCGTCAGGATCACGGTGGCGAGCGGGGTGCGGGACGCAACGATTCCGTCGTGCACGGGTACGTCAAGGGCGGCCAAACCGCTGTTCGATTGCACCGCGGCGAGCACGGTCCAGAAGACCGTCTCCCCCGCAATCAGCAGCCCTGCCGCCACGAAGAAAAGCCCCCGCTGGGACGGCTGTGTGGTCGAGGGTCGCGGAGCACGCTGGGCAAGGAGCATCGCTCAATCCTGGCAGCAGCAGCTACCTGTAGCCCGGAAGGTGGCTGGGAGTTCTCTGGATCCGGGTTGAGGCGGCGGCAGGCCGCGCGCCCGGCGGCTTCGGCGGCCGTTACGGTTCGGTGGGCCGCTTGGCTTGCGGGTACGGCGTTTCGAACCGGGCGAGCATCTCGACGAACCCGGCGATCTTCCTTTCCCGGGTGGAGGCCTGCTTGACCGCGTTCGTGCGGTAGATCAGGGCGTAGCGGTTCACGGACGTCAGGACCTCGAACATTGCCTGCGCCCGCGGCTCCGCCGCGATGGCTGCGGCGAGGTCCTCGGGGACTTCCGCGGTGGCTGAGCCCACGTAGGCGGCTTCCCAGCGCCCGTCCGCCTTGGCGGCGGCAACGGCGGCCTGCCCGCCTGGGGCCATCCGCCCGGCTGACTCCAGGCGTTCGATCCGCTCCACGTTCCGCGCTGACCACGCGCTCCGGGGCCCCCGCCGGGTCATCCGCTGGAATGAGCTCTCCTCGTCGCGCCGCCGGCCCTGCCCGTCGATCCAGCCGAAACACAGCGCCTCCTGGAGCGCGGCCTCGTAGTCCAGTTCGGTGACCGAGCCGCCTTTTTTGTGCAGTACGAGCCACACGCCGGGACTGTGCGCGTGGTGCCGCTCCAGCCAGGCGCGCCACTCGGCCGCGTCCTTCACCAGCAGTTCCTCAAGTTCAACAGCCATGGCCCCATTGTGCCCCGCGGGGCTGACCGGATGAGTGGTTTGGTGGCACCATGTGTTGTGGAGCCAAACCCGTCCCTGCCGAGGAGATCCCATGTTGCGCGTCCGCCCGATCCACTACACCTCCCGCATGGATCAGTGGGAGCGGCTGCTGTCCGCCCTCGGCATGGTGCGGACGGTCGACAACGGCGACTGGCAGGTGTTCGACGCCGGCTCGGGCCGCCTCGCCCTGCACCGCGTAGCGGCCGGCACCGGCGGCAGTGCTGCCGACGCCGGTGCCGGCGGGGACGTGCCGGGGACTCCGCCGGATGGAAGGACGGACTTCGGCGTCGAGGTTGGCGACCTTGCCGAGTTCGCGCGCCGCACCAACGCGGTTAGCGTGGACGACGGGAACGCCCCGGCGGAGCTGGTCCAGGCCAGGCACGGCGAGACCTGCCGGATTACGGGCGAGGACGGCTTCGGCTTTTTCGCGGACACCGCAGCACCGGGCGCGCAGCCCGCTGACGCCGATCCTGCACTGGCCGTCGTCGAAGTCTGGTTCACACCGGACGCGGCCGCCGCCGCCCAAACACTGCGGAACATGGGTGCCCGGCTGCGTCCATCACCCGACGACGACGAAACCGCGGATTTCACCGCGAAGAACGGCGGCGTACTGATGGTGCGGCCGGCCACCGGCGCACCCCGGTCCAGCCTCGGGTTTGAATACACCGGCGACCTCCCCGCCTTGCGGGACCGCCTGGCCGCCGCCGGCCACCGGGTCAGCATGACGGAAGAGGCCTTCGGGCGGAGCCTGCATGTGGCCAACCCCGATGCGGCCGATCTGCCGGACAACCCCAACGGCGGGATGCTCTGGATTTCGGCGAAACCGGCGGGCTCCTGACCAAACGTCACCGGGATTTCGACGGCGGGGCGGCTGCAGAGAACCGTGCACATGTACGCCGGTGCGGTGTTGACCTGCGCTGCTGGTAGTGGACATGTCCGGTGAGCATTGAGACGCGGCGCCGGGTTCGGGCGGGGATGGGGTAGAACTTAACCATGAATGTGCGCACCCCTGACCCGAATCCCGGCTGGCTCTCCGACGACGACTTGTTCGAAGCTCGGGGCAGGCTGCCGATGGTCTACGTCGAGGCCGTTCCGGTCCGGCTGGACCCGCTCGGGTTCGTCAACGAGGTCGGCACACTCCTGCAGGCCGACGAGGACGGCACCATGGTCCGCTCCCTGGTCTCGGGACGGGTCCTGTACCGCGAGACCATCCGCGCCGCGCTGCTCCGCCATATGGAGAAGGACCTGGGTCCGCTCGCGTTCCCGCAGTTGCCCGTCAGCCCGGTGCCGTTCACCGTGGCGGAGTACTTCCCGTCCCCGTCCCATACCGGCTTCACCGACGACCGCCAGCACGCCGTTGCGCTCGCCTACGTCATTCCCGTCACGGGCGAATGCTCCCCGCGGCAGGACGCCCTGGAGCTGACCTGGATGACCCCGCAGGAGGTCATGAGCTCGGACGTCCAGCTTGAATTCAGCGGCGGCCGCGGCGCCCTCATCCGGCAGGCGCTGGCTTTCGCGGGGGTCGGAAACTAGAGGTCTCTTCTGGGACCGGCGCCTCCCGGGCGCTCGGGAGAACACCGGCCTCCCGGACTTCACGCACCAGATTTTGTAGACTGTTGGGCGGACTGCAAGAGAACTCTAAGGACTCCCGATGACCCACCCGCCCGCCTCCCGGAACTACAGTGAACAGCAGGCCGGATCTCTGCGGGCCGGTGACCGCCTGGTCCTGCCCGACGGAAACCGCTCCGCCGAAGTCCATCGGGTGGACGTCGAAACCGACGATTTCGGTACGCCCGCTATCGTCCTGGCCACCCTCACCGGCGGGGGCGTGCTCCGGATCGCGGCGGGATCAGCCGTCCGGCTCGCTGAAGACGGCGACTCCGGGCCGGTCATGCCCAGCACGGACAAGACCGGTACGAACTTGCCAGAACCCGCGGAGTCGGGCACTGCTGACGCGCCCGCGCAGCACGGCATGCCTGGCGCTTTCGACGGCGCCCCTTTTGACGCAGCCCGTTCCACCGCCCCAGCTTCCGACGGCGTTACCTCCGACGCCGCGCCCGACGGCGATCCCTCCCTGCCGGCGTCCGGCGGGTTCTCCGCCCCGGACGGGGAGCCCGGCGCTCCGGCGGCGCACGCCGTCGTCGTTCCTCCCCAGCCGGCTGCGCCGCCCGTGGTGAGCGGGCCCAGCGAAGCGGACTTGGCTCTCATCCCGACGCCGGACGGCACGCCGGAATCCGTGGTGGAGGCGGCCGCCAAGGCGCATCCAGGTGCCGGCGGCGTGCTCCTGCTGAGCGAGCGGCTCGCCAAGGGCATCAATACCAAGTCCGGGAGCTGCCTGAAGGATCTCAGCGACCTCGCCCATGAACTCTTCGTCATCCTCAAGGACGCGGAACACGCCCTGGCGGTCGCGGATCTGCTTAACGTCCTGCCGTTTGACGGGAACCCCGGCCGCTGGGCCTCAGTGGAGGCCTCCCTGGCGCTCTCCAGCTACATTTGCCGCCAGCTGGGGCAGGACGAGCGCGCCGCCGTCTATGAAAAGTTCCTCCGCGCACCCGAGGCGATGGAAACGGACCCGTTCAAGGCAAGAATGAACGCCAAGGTGCGTCAGCGCTCGCTGAACGAGCCGAACCTGTACGACAAGGAAATCTTCCGGTCGATCGACAGCGCAAACCCGGATGCCGAACGCGAATGGCGGGTGCTGCGGCTCGAGGCGCTCCTGTTCCTGCGCGCCCACGGCGGCTCTGAGACGATCGGCGCCGCGGAGCTGGAGCGCCGGATCGGCAACGAGCTGGAGTCGGTCCGCGCCTGATCTGCGCGGGTCCGCCGCGCCCGGAGATCCGCCTCACCCGGGGGTCTGCCTATCCCTCCGGCCCTACCCGTACCGGGCCCGGCGTTGTAGATTCACCCCATGACGAACAATCTGAGCGTTGTGATCAATTCTGACGCGCAGCAAGTTTGGACCATGCTGCGCGAACCCGCCAGGATCGCCCAATGGCACGGGTGGGAGGCCGATGACCAGGCGGCCGAAATCAACGAAATCTACTTCGGCCCGAATGTGGTCGAGGGTGCGGACCATACTTCCCTGGTGGTCGACGGCGGAGACGTCTTCACCCTTAAACCTGTCCCCAACGGCACGGAAGTCAGCGTCACCCGGGC
>Ga0308173_10001753_pt1 | contig 11115 bp, 8 predicted proteins | sample PhyPR1_FD_203716 | JGI IMG/M metagenome (GOLD analysis project Ga0308173, IMG submission 203716) | Soil microbial communities from UC Gill Tract Community Farm, Albany, California, United States - DLSLS.P.R1 | ecosystem: Environmental > Terrestrial > Soil > Agricultural land | place: USA... | reverse complement strand
ATCGAGCCGCGCGTTGAAGCGGGCGAGCCGCAAGGCGCAGCAAACTGCAAGCGCAAGCGCGGCCGTCCAACCGAACTTCGGAGCGTGACGGAGGGACCAGAGGAACAGGATAATGGCTGGCGCCGTTCCGAAGGCGATATTGTCGGACAGTGAATCCAGCTCGGCACCGAATCTGCTCTGAGCTCTCAGCAGACGAGCGATGCGGCCGTCCATTCCGTCCAGTATGCCCGCCAAGATAATGGCCCCGAGAGCCTTCTCCCACTCACCGCCGATCGCGAACCGAATGCCGGTCAGGCCCATGCACAAGGCAAGGGCCGTAATCGCGTTGGGGATCATTGCGCGGAAAGAGATTCCACGCGGGCCCTCGTCTTCGTTCACTGGCTGATGCCGGTCGCCGGAATGTCCAATCCGACGATCCCGATGATCGTCTCACCGGCGATCGCCCGCTGCCCGAGCAGGACGCGCGGAGCAATTCCCGCGGGCAGGTAGACATCGACGCGGCTTCCGAAACGGATCAGGCCGACACGCTGCCCGGCCTCGACGACGTCGCCTTCCTTCACGAAGGCCAGGATGCGGCGGGCGATCAAACCGGCAATCTGCGTAAAGCCGATCTTGAGGCCATCAGCACCTTCGACCAGGAAATATTGCCGCTCGTTATCCTCGCTCGCCTTGTCGAGGTCCGCATTCACGAACTTGCCGGGAACGTAGGCAACTCGCCTGATCCGCCCGGAAATCGGCGAGCGATTGATGTGCACGTCGAACACGCTCATGAAAATCGAGACGCGCGTATATTCGCCATCCGGCAGCCCTTCGCCGCCGCGGAGTTCCGGCGGCGGCGGCACCTTGGCGATCATCGTGATCAGTCCGTCAGCGGGCGAGATGATCATCTTGTCGCTGCTCGGCGTCGTCCGGATCGGATCCCGGAAGAAGGCCGCGATCCAGATCGTCAAACCCGCGAGCAGGAAAGCGATGAAGGTCCAGTGCATAAGGAACGCGAGCAAAGTCACGGCGCCGGCGGCGACTGCAAACTTGCGTCCTTCAGGGTGGACCGAGGGCGCACGCCACTTCACCGTAGTGGTCGGGAGCGGCGTATCTTTCTTGTCGAGCGCTGGCATGGGCGCATGCTTAGTGGCGCGCAGCCTTAGGCACAACGCTGCGGTTGCGTGCGTTGGGGACGCATCCTAAGGCGCGGCCAAAATCAAAATCGCAGGAAAGCGCATGTCCAAGATCAAGGTGAAGAACCCGGTCGTCGAGCTCGACGGCGACGAGATGACGCGGATCATCTGGCAATGGATTCGCGAGCGGCTGATCCAACCCTATCTCGACGTGGACCTGCTCTACTACGATCTGTCGATTCAGAATCGTGACGCGACGGATGACCAGGTTACGATCGACGCCGCCAACGCCATCAAGACACATGGCGTCGGCGTGAAGTGCGCCACGATCACGCCCGATGAGGCGCGGGTCGAAGAGTTCGGCCTCAAGAAGATGTGGAAGTCGCCCAACGGCACGATCCGCAACATCCTCGGCGGCTGCATCTTCCGCGAGCCGATCGTGATCTCAAACGTACCGCGGCTCATCCCCGGCTGGACCGACCCGATCGTGGTTGGCCGTCATGCATTCGGCGACCAGTATCGCGCGACAGACTTCCGCGTGCCCGGCCCCGGCAAGCTGACCATGACCTGGGAGGGCGAGAACGGCGAGAAGCTCGAGTTCGACGTCTTCGATTTCCCCGGCTCGGGCGTCGCCATGGGCATGTACAATCTCGACGCGTCCATCCGCGACTTCGCGCATGCCTGCTTCAACTACAGCCTCGGCCGCGGCTGGCCTCTCTATCTCTCCACTAAGAACACGATCCTGAAGGCCTATGATGGGCGCTTCAAGGATATCTTCCAGGAGATTTACGACAGCGAATACAAAGACAAGTTCCAGGCTGCTGGCATCGAATATCAGCATCGCCTGATCGACGACATGGTCGCCTCGGCGCTGAAGTGGAGCGGCAAGTTCGTCTGGGCGTGCAAGAATTATGACGGCGACGTCCAGTCTGACCAGGTCGCGCAAGGCTTCGGCTCGCTTGGCCTGATGACCTCGGTCCTGATGACACCGGACGGTAAGACGGTCGAGGCGGAAGCTGCCCATGGCACTGTCACGCGCCACTACCGCATGCATCAGCAGGGCAAGGCTACCTCGACCAACCCGATTGCGTCGATTTTCGCGTGGACCGGCGGCCTCAAATATCGCGGCAAGTTCGACAACACTCCGGAAGTGACCCGGTTCGCCGAAACGCTGGAGCGGGTGTGCGTCGAGACCGTCGAAGCCGGCCAGATGACCAAGGATCTCGCCATCCTGGTCGGTCCCGAACAGGCATGGATGACCACCGAGCAGTTTTTCGAGGCGATCGTGAAGAACCTCGAAACTGCTATGGCCGACGCCCAACTGGCGACTGAACCCGCTCGCGCCTGATGCCGAGGCCGATCAGTCGGCCGGGAATGCGTCTGAGCAGTGGGAAGCGATCGAGTAACCGTACCACGAGCGGCGCACGGCGGATCGGCTCTCCAGGCTTGAGCAGCCGACCGATGACATTGTCCTGAGCGGCCTTCTGAGCACCCTGGATAATGCGGGTGGGGAAGAGCCGGCGTGTCTGCACCTTCCTGAGCAGCCCGTCCACGTCCTCGCCACGAGCAAGCGGAGCCGCAAGAACGTTGGCGGCGGCGACGGCGTCTTGAATGGCGAGATTGATGCCAATTCCTCCGATCGGCGACATGGCATGCGCGGCATCGCCGATCGCCAGCAATCCTGGCTTCCACCAGCAGGTCAGCCGATCGAGCGCAACGCTCAGCAACTTGAGGTCATCGAGCTCGTCCAGCTCTCGCAGGTCGAGATCAGGCGCAGCTTCAGCGACTTCTTGCTTGATAGCCTCGATGCCCTTCGCCTCGTAGGACTCCGCCGCCCCTTTGGGGATCAAGAAGGCGCATTGCCAATAGTCGGACCGGTCGATCATCACGAGCAGGCGTGCCCGAGCGACATTGCCGCGCAGCCCGCCCTTCTCCTTCGGTGATTTAGGAATTCGGAACCAGAACACGTCCATCGGTGCGCCGAGCGTCTCCACTGGAAGAATTGCTCGGACGATGGAGGTCCGTCCGTCAGCAGCTAGCGTCAGTTTCGCCCGCAACTCGCTTCCGTCGGCGAGGCGTACGCCAACAACTCTCCCCTTCTCCTCATGGAAGCTGGTCACGGGTGCTTCCATGCGGAGGTGAAAGCCCGGATAGGCCTTCGCCTCCTCACGCAGGAAATCGAGGAAATCCCATTGCGGCATCATCGCGATGAAGGGTGCCGGCGTCGGAAGGTGCGACAGGTCGCCGATGGTCCATTCCCGTCCAGCGATCCGCAACTCGGCGGAGTTCAGCTGGCTGTGCGGCCGCTCCAGGAAGCGCCGGAGCAGCCCCAGCTGGTCTAGGATCTCCATGGTCGACGGGTGAACGGTGTCGCCGCGAAAATCGCGGAAGAAATCCGCGTGCTTCTCCAGCACCATCACCTCACAGCCGGCGCGGGCGAACAAGAGACCGGCCATCATTCCGGCGGGCCCACCGCCCACGACGATCAGATCGATCTCGGTTGAGTGCCCTGCTGACGCCATGGCGTCATGTCGCAGAATGCAGAAACGGCCGTCAATCCTTGCTCAGCGCCTCGGCCTTGTGCGCGGCCTGCTTACCTTCATCGGTTTCGACCAGATATTCCGGATTGTCTCTCGACGCCGCGACCTTGTGGCCTTTGATCGTCATCTCGGACGTCACCTTCTTGACCACCTTGCCGCGAGCCATGCCACCATGGGAGCTCCAGCTTACGCGATCACCTCGCTTCAAATCCTTCACCATCGCGTTACCTCCGGGCCATCAACGCCTGCGGTGACAGCTTGGACCTGACCTGCTCTAAAGCCGGTATGGCAAGCGGCGCGGCGCACGGCAGCGGACTGAGCGATACGCTGACGATCCTCGGAGCTGCGGGGATCGTGATCCCGGCCTTCGCGAGGCTGAAGGTCAGCCCGGTCATCGGATTCATTCTCGTAGGCATCATAGCGGGGCCCTACGCGCTCGGCGCGCTCGCAACCGCTCATCCCTGGCTGCACGCCTTGTCGATCAGCGACCCTCAAGGAATTGAACCGTTCGCGGAGCTCGGCATCATCCTACTCCTGTTCTCCGCCGGGCTGCACATCAGCTTCCGGCGGTTGCACTCAATGCGCCAAGCCGTGTTCGGTGTCGGCACGGCCGAGCTGGTCGGTTGTGCGGTGCTGATCGGCGCGGGATTGGTCGTCACCGGCACACCGATCCAATCCGCAGCCGCGCTGGGCCTTGCACTCGCTCTCTCGTCGACCGCCCTCGTGCTCCCCATCTCTGGCGTCGAGAGTCCCGTGGGCAAAGCCGCGTTCGGCATGTTGCTGCTCGAAGATCTGGCGCTCGTTCCGATGATCTTCCTGATCGAGCTCATCGGCGGCCATGCCGAGATGAGCGAGTTGCTGAGGACGGCCGTTCTCGGAGTGATCGTCGTCGGAGCGATGCTCGCTTTTGGCCGGTTCGCGCTGTCCGGCCTGTTTGCGCAGGCCGCCCGCACCAAGAACCCCGAACTCTTCCTCGCCATCAGCCTGCTGACGGTGATCCTCGCAAGCCTTGCGACGCAAGCGGTCGGTTTGTCGCCTATCCTGGGCGCGCTCATCGCCGGCGTCCTGATCGCCGAGACCGACTATAACGCAGAGGTGGAGGCTATTACGGCGCCGCTCGCGGGCCTGGCGCTTGGCATATTCCTCATCACCATCGGTATGCGGATCGACCTGCCCGCTCTCGCCCAGGACTGGCCGCTGATCCTGGGCGCAGCCATTGCACTGCTGACGGTCAAGGCTGCCGTGACCACTGTTCTTGCCCGTGCGTCGGGTGTCAGAACGGCGGTTGCGGTGGAAACCGGGATTCTCATGGCGAGCCCGTCCGAGACGAGCCTCATCGTGCTTACGACCGCCGGCAGTGCTGGGCTGCTCTCCGCGGCAGAAGCGGGCTTCTGGACGACCGTGACAGCCCTGGGCCTAACGGTAACGCCGCTTCTCGCGACGGCAGGGCGCAGAATGGGACGGCGCGTGGAACGGCGCTCGGGCGAGGAAGCCCAGCCTGTTTCCAGCGCCGGACGAACCGTCATCTTCGGCTTTGGCCGGGTCGGGAGAATGGTCGCTGACATGCTGCGGGAGCACGATCGCCCCTATCTTGCCGTCGACAGCGATGTCGACGGTGTCCGCCGGGCCACCGACGAGGGCTACAACGTCCTGTTCGGCGATGTGTCGCGGCCCGAACTGGCGGACCGGCTCGGGCTCGGCCACGCTGCGGCGCTCGTTTTGACCATGGACGATCCGGTTCTCGTCGCGCGCGTCGTCCACAGGGTGCGCGGATGGGTACCAAACCTGCCAATCATCGCTAGAGCACGCGACACGGCGCATGCCGCACGGCTCTACAAGGCCGGCGCGACCGACGCAGTGCCCGAAACGCTCGAAGCGTCCTTGCAATTGTCGGAAGCGGTCCTCGTGGACACCGGGTTGGCGATGGGCCCGGTCATCGCCTCGATCCACGAAAAGAGAAGCCAGCTACGCTCCGAAATCATGCTGGAGGCGGAGCTCGAAGCCGAGCCCAGCCTCGGCCGAAGGCGATTACGGGACGCTCAGCCTTCCGCGGCGGGTTCGAACCGAACTACGCCGACGCGGTAGGTCCGGTGCGCCGCGTCATCGGCAGGGTGACGCTCGCTCGCTAGAGCGGGTGCCGGTCAAGCCGGAACGTTCTCCAGGGCGCCCTTGACCGCCTCGAGAGCTTCCTTCGCCTTGGCGCCGTCAGGACCACCACCCTGCGCCATGTCCGGACGACCGCCGCCGCCCTGCCCGCCGAGTGTCTCGACGGCAGCCTTGACGAGCTCGACTGCACTCACCTGACCGGAGAGATCGTCTGTGACGCCGACGGCCACGCTCGCCCGGCCATCGTTGACGGCGATCAAAGCAGCTATGCCAGAGCCGACGCGTTGCTTCATTGTGTCAACGGTGGCGCGCAAGCTCTTGGGATCCAGGCCTTCCACAACCTGGCCAAGGAACTTGTGGCCATTGACCTCTTCGGGTGCCCAGTCGCCGGCCTTGGCCGTCCCTCCGCCCATGGCGAGCGCCTTCTTCGCATCGGCAAGCTCGCGCTCCAGGCGTCGACGGTCCTCGACCAGTGACGCTATCCTTGCAGGCACTTCGTCCGGCGGGCTCTTCAGTGTCGCCGCAGCCTCGCGCAGCTTGGCGTCGCGGTCGCTCAGCCACTGCCTGGCTGCCTCGCCCGTCAACGCCTCGATGCGGCGCACGCCTGCGGAAACCGCGCTCTCGCTGATTATCTTAAGCAGCTGGATATCGCCAAGCGCTCGCACATGCGTGCCGCCGCAGAGCTCGACGGAATAGTCAGCCGCGTCGAGGCGACCCATCGAAAGGACGCGAACCTCGTCGCCGTACTTCTCGCCGAACAGGGCCATGGCCCCCGCAGCGACGGCCTCGTCAGGGGTCATCAGTCGGGTCGTGACGGCCTCGTTCGAGCGGATGTGCGCGTTGACCTCGGCTTCGACCGCGTCGATCTCCTCGCGGGTAAGCGCCTTCTGGTGCGAAAAGTCGAAGCGGAAGTAGTCCGGCGCAACCAGACTACCCTTCTGCGTGACATGGGTGCCCAGGTGCCGACGCAGCGCCGCATGCAGCAGGTGCGTCGCGCTGTGGTTTGCGCGAACACGATCCCGGCGTTCGCTGTCGACCTTCTGGTGCACCGTCTCGCCGACGCTCAGCTCGCCAGCCATTATTTTCGTCCGCAAGACATGGAGCTTGCCTAGCGGCTTCGAAGTGTCTTCAACTTCACCAAGGAAGCCCTTGAGAGTAGTCAGTGTTCCTGTGTCGCCAGTCTGGCCTCCGCTTTCGCCATAGAACGGGGTCTGGTTAAGCAGGATCTCCACCGTCTGACCGACCTCGGCATTCTCGACGCGCCGTCCATCCCCGACGATGGCGAGGACCATGCCTTCACCTTCGTCGCCCGAATAGCCGGTGAACTCGGTCGCCCCATATTCCTCCGCGAGGTCGAACCAGACATCCTCACTGGCTTTTGCGCCCGAGCCTTTCCACGCGGCACGAGCCTTGGACTTCTGCTCGGCCATGGCGGCGTCGAAACCCGCCTGGTCGACCTTGAGGCCTTTCTCGATCAGCGCCTGCTCTGTGAGGTCGAGCGGAAAGCCGTAGGTGTCGTAGAGCTTGAAAGCGACCGCACCCGGCAAGGTGCCGTCCGGCAGTTGGCTCGTGGCCTCGTCGAGCAGCTTGAGGCCATTCGCGAGAGTCTGGCGGAAGCGCGTCTCTTCCTGCTGCAGCGTTGCCTCGATTAGCGGCTGAGCGCGGATGAGCTCGGGATAGGCGGCACCCATTTCCGCTACCAGCGCCGGCACCAACCGATACATCAACGGCTCCCTCGACCCGAGCAGATGCGCATGACGCATGGCCCGCCGCATGATCCGGCGAAGCACGTAACCCCTGCCCTCGTTCGCGGGGAGGACGCCATCGGCAATCAGGAAGCCGGATGCGCGAAGGTGATCCGCGATGATGCGGTGGCTCGCAACCATGTCGGCCGCATTGTTGCTGGTGAGCTCTTCGCTGGCCCGGATCAGCGCCCTGAACGTATCCGTGTCGTAATTGTCGTGCACGCCCTGGAGCACCGCAGCTACGCGCTCGAGACCCATACCGGTGTCGATGCTCTTCTTCGGCAGCTCGGAGACGATGTTTCCCGCCTCCTGCTCGAACTGCATGAAGACGAGGTTCCAGATTTCGACGAAGCGGTCCCCGTCCTCGTCCGGGCTTCCCGGGGGTCCGCCGGGGATGTGGTCGCCGTGATCATAGAAAATCTCCGAGCACGGTCCGCACGGGCCATCGTCGCCCATCGCCCAGAAGTTATCCTTGGTAGGGATGCGGATGATCCGGCTCTCAGGCAGGCCGGAGATCTTCTTCCAGAGATCAAAGGCCTCGTCGTCCGTGTGGTAGACGGTAGCCGTCAACCGATCAGGGCTGAGACCCCATTCCTTGGTAAGCAGGTTCCAGGCGAGCTCGATCGCGCGATCCTTGAAGTAATCGCCAAACGAGAAATTCCCGAGCATTTCGAAGAAGGTGTGGTGCCGCGCGGTGTACCCGACATTGTCGAGATCGTTGTGCTTCCCGCCCGCACGGACCGCCTTCTGCGAGCTGGTCGCCGTGACGTATGGCCGCGTTTCCAGACCGGTGAAGACGTTCTTGAACGGGACCATGCCGGCGTTGACGAACATCAACGTGGGGTCGTTGTGGGGTACCAGCGGCGCCGAGGGCACACGCGCGTGACCGTTCTTCTCGAAATAATCGAGGAAGGCGCGGCGCGTGTCGTTGGTCGATGTCATGGGCTGGATGTAAATGGTGCGCTGCAGTGCGGCAAGGAGAGGACTTGGCACCGTCGCCGCGCTGCGGCTAGGGCGCGGCCATGGCGAAGCGACCCAAATCGAGCATCCCGAAGTACAAGCGGAAACGAGCTCGTTCTGGTTCTCTAATCGGACGCATTTTCGGGTGGATCATCAAGCTGATCGTCGCTTTGTTGGTGATCTCGATCCTGTGGGTGCTCGCGTACCGCTTCGTGAATCCGCCGATTACGGTGACGATGCTGGGCGACATGGTCGCAGGGCGCGGCGCAACGCGGGACTGGATGCCGATCGGGCAAATGGACAGGGACATGATCCGGGCTTCCATTGCCGCCGAGGACAGCAAGTTCTGCTCGCATGGCGGCTTCGACTTCGAAGCCATTGAAGACGCAATGAAACGAAATGCATCTGGAGGCCGCATCCGCGGGGGATCCACGATCAGCCAGCAGACCGCCAAGAACGCGTTTCTGTGGAATGGCGGCGGTTACGCGCGTAAGGGGGCCGAAGCCTGGTTCACGTTCCTCATCGAGCATCTCTGGGGCAAGAGGCGGATCATGGAGGTTTATCTGAACCTCGCGGAGACCGGCATCGGCACCTACGGCGTCAACGCCGGGTCCGAGCGCTACTTTGGCCACGATGCCAGCGCCATGAGTGCGACGGAGGCTGCGCGCATCGCCGCCATTCTTCCCCTCCCGAAGAAGCGCGGCGCAATTGCTCCCAAAGGCTTCACGCGCCGTTATGGCAACACCATCGCTGCGCGGATTCCGATCGTTTCCCGGGACGGCCTTGACGGCTGCGTGTACAAGGGTGCAGCCGCGCCGGCGAACAGGGCGCCACCGCCGGTTTCGAAGCAGACGCGGCCGCTTCCCGGCGAGGAATATGAAAGCCCCAAGGCGCTGCCGCCCCTTGAAAACGTCGTTCAGGAACTTCCACCCGCTTCGGCCGGACCGCAGAATATCCCAGCACCTGAGCGCGAGCAGCAAACGAACGAGAGCGCGGCTTCTCCGCCAGCCGACCAGCCAGAGGAACCTGCGAACGGCGTTTAGCCAATGCGCCGAACGGTTCGTGAACGGCCTTCGCGAGCGGAACGGCGCCTCTCTCCCGACCGTTAAACGGCGAAACCAATCGAGGAGAAGCCACATGGCTACGCGTACCCAGACCCGCACATCCACTCGCACGAATTCGAACCGCAACCGCAGCTCGGAAGAAGATCGCGGCAGCAGCAGCAGCAGCAGCAAGGATCGCAGCGCCTTCTCATGGGGCGAGAACGCAGGGCCGCTGCTCGGCGCCGCGCTCGCCGGTGTCGCGATCGGCTTCGCCGCGAACTATGGCCGCAAGGCGCTGATGCAAGGCATGGAAGCTGCGACCGGCGATTGGGATGAGATGCTCGCCGCCGAGCATGACATGGCCCTCGCCGTCTTCGACAAGATGCTTGCGACGGACCAGACGCAGACGTTCAAACGCAAGATGCTGCTGATGAAGCTCACGCATGCGCTCGACAAGCACGCACACCAGGAGGAAATGGTAGTCTATCCCGCCCTGCGCGAGGCAAACGAGGCCGTGAGCGCCGACCAGCTCGAGGGCGAGCACGGCTACATCAAGACCTTCATCTACGAGCTAAACAAGATGGGAGCGGACTCGAACAATTGGCTCGAGAAGGTGCGCGAGTTCCGCGATCTTGTCTCTCGTCACGCTCACATGGAAGAGGAAGAAGTCTTCCCACGCTTCAAGCAGAGCATGTCCGAAGAGCAGAACGCGCGGGTCACGAGCCTAGTGAACCGCGACGGCTTCTGGATGGCCTGACTCCAGCGCAGCCTGTCCTGAGCCGCAGGCGGGCATGGCGTACTAACCGACGAGGGCGAGCCTCGGTGGCTCCTGAACGGAGAGGTCGACGCTCCCCTCGCCGGCGATATGTTCAATTCGCGACGCGAGCTCGCCGTCGAGCGCGAAATCCCGACCAATCACAATCATGGCCTCGCCTCCCTCGGCGGTCTGCACAGTGAGGCGGACAAGTCCGTTAGAACCGCGTGCGTCGGCAAGATCACGCACAATCTGCTGCACGGACGCCGCGTCAGCGATCCGCACCGTCATCTGCAGTCGGGTCCGCTTGGCGAGGTCGCTGAGCGGCTGAAATCGCTTGATCGTCACGCGCGGCGTCTCGTCGCCGGCGCGGCGGTCCAGCTCGACGCCGAGAAGGCCGCATTGGCCAGCCTTGGCGGCGGCTTCCAAAGCCACCGTGGCCTCGTCGTCGAAGGCCGTCGCTACGAACTGGCCCGAACTGTCGCTAAGGGTCGCCATCATATAGCGCCGGCCCTTGGCCGACGTGCGCCACCGTGCGTCTTCGACGAGGCCGGCCATGGATGCGCCGAGCCTTTCACCCTCAGCGATGCGCATTTCCGCGATATCCGCGAAAGTGCGAACCTTGTGCGCCGCAAGAAGGTGCTTGGAGGCGTCCACCGGATGCGCGGAGAAATAGAAGCCAAAAGCGTCACGCTCGGCCGCCATTCGCTGGGCGAGAGTCCATGAAGCCTCGCGTGGCAAGCGGATGGGCGCCAACTCAGCGCTGCTGGTGCCAAACAGACCCGCCTGACCGCTCTCCCGCTGCTCGTGCGCGCTCGCCGCGTGAGCAAGGATCGTCTCGGCGCCGGCGAA
>Ga0308173_10001751_pt1 | contig 11119 bp, 13 predicted proteins | sample PhyPR1_FD_203716 | JGI IMG/M metagenome (GOLD analysis project Ga0308173, IMG submission 203716) | Soil microbial communities from UC Gill Tract Community Farm, Albany, California, United States - DLSLS.P.R1 | ecosystem: Environmental > Terrestrial > Soil > Agricultural land | place: USA... | reverse complement strand
CCGTTCCACCGACGCCGGCGGTTCCGGCAAGGTCGCCACTGTTTCGCTCAACTGGGTGGAGCAGCACTGGGGTCTTCGCTACCTGGGGTGGTCCGAGACCATGACCGGTCTGGCGATCCCGCTTCCGCCCAAGCCGAAGCCGACCCGGATCGAGAAGTTCCTGGACAGCGATGGCGCCTACGACCTCAAGCTGCTCGACGAGGCCGTGGCGCAGGGTCGCACCGGAACGGTTCGTCTCGTCCGCAACGAGATCGTGCGTCAGGTTCGTCGCCTTCCCGGTGACGAGCACGACACGCGCGTTGACCGCTTCGTTGACGCCTTCCACGAGGACCGAGTCCTCCGCCTGAAGCTGCTCTTCGACGCCGTTCACGCCGGCCGCACCGGTCTGGTCAAGTCCGTCTTCGACAACATCCACGAGCAGATCAACCATCTGCCCAAGAAGTAACCCATCAGGACCAACGTCAACCAGAAAGGAGGAGAGTCCATGACGGACAGCATCCTGGACTCTGTCAAGGAAGCTCTCGGGGTGCCCGTAGCCGACACAAGCTACGACTCGGAGCTCATCATGTTCACCAACTCGGCACTCTCGACTCTCAGCCAGGTTGGCGTTGGTCCTGATAGCGGGTACGCGATCAAGAACCGGGAGAACGTCTGGGATGAGCTTCTCAGCCCAGACCTTCTCGGCCCCAATCCGCGGCTGAACAACGCTCAGACCTACGTATTTCTCAAGGTCAAGCTTGTCTTCGATCCGCCGACTACCTCCTTCTTGCTCGACGCATACAAGGAGCAGATCCGAGAGGCCGAATGGCGCCTCAACGAGACGCGTGAAGAGACCAAGTGGGTTAGCCCCTACCCGGTCCTTGCGCCAGAGCAAGAGCCACTGTTCTAGGAAGGAGGAATCATGGACTTCAACGCTATCGCTGATGCGGTCGACAATGAGCTTGCTCACTTCGGCATCAAGGGCATGAAGTGGGGCGTTCGTCGCCAAGACGGTCCGGATGGCACAGTTACTAGCCAGATGGCGCTTCTGCGGAACAAGAAGACCGGCGATTTCCACGAGATCAAGCCCAACGGAAAGCCCGGCAAGGTCCTGGCGAAGGCCAGCGACGTCGACAAGGATGGTGTAGTCAACCTGCGCCATCAGCCCGAGCACAAGTCTGCCGATCACGATCGAGCAGTGGCAGCCCTCACTAAGGCTGCCGAAAAGGGTCACCACGCTCTCTCCAACGAAGAGCTGAAGGTGATCACCAACCGAGTCAAGGCGGAGAAAGAATTCGCTCAGCTCACCACTGGACAAAAGACCAAGCTCCAGCAGCAGGTCGACGAGATGAAGCTCCAGAAGGAGTACAGGGCTCTCCTTGCTGAGCAGGCCATGGCCAATCGGTCTTCTGGCCGAAAGGTGGTGGACTCTCTGATGAAGGTTGCGGCTGAGCAGGCTTCCAACCAGGCCGGAGAGCTCGGCAAGAAGATGGTCGAAGACATGCTCGGGATCAACCAGCCGTCGAAGGGCGACAAGCTGCTCGCCGAGATGAAGAAGAAGAACGAGATCATGAAGGTCCACAAGGAAAACCGAACGCTCAAGAAGGATCTCTTCGATCTGGGCGAGCGTTCGACCACCGAGGCGTTCAAGGTCAACCCAGCAAAGGTGAAGATCGGAAGAGGGTGAAAACTTGAGTCTCTCCAACACAGCAGTTCCGTACTACTACGGCCTGTTCCGAGATGCGGTACTGCGTGGGGAGATTCCAGTAAACCGGGAGATCTCCATGGAGATGAACCGGATCGACCGTCTCATCGAAGATCCACGGTTCTACTACGACGATGGGGCGGTGAATGGGTTCATTCTCTACTGCGAGAATGAGCTCACACTTACCGATGGCACCGATCTGAATCTGCTGTTCACATTCAAGCTGTGGTCAGAGCAGATCTTCGGGTGGTATGAGTTCGTCGAGCGAAGTGTCTACGTTCCCGGCACTGACGGGCAGCAGGGGCAGTTCGTGAAGAAGGCAGTCAAGCAACGCTTGACTAAGAAGCAGTACCTGATTGTGGCTCGTGGTGCGGCGAAGTCAATGTACGCCTCTTGCATTCAGTCCTACTTCCTGAATGTGGATACGTCTACGACGCACCAGATCACAACTGCTCCTACAATGAAGCAGGCGGAGGAGGTAATGTCTCCGATCAGGACTGCTATCACCCGATCTCGTGGTCCAGTCTTCAAGTTCCTCACCGAGGGTTCCCTTCAGAACACCGTCGGTGCTAAGTTCCTTCGCCAGAAGCTCGCTTCAACCAAGAAGGGCATCGAGAACTTCCTGACTAACTCGTTGCTCGAGATCCGCCCGATGTCCATCAACAAGCTTCAGGGCTTGCGTCCCAAGATCTCAACAGTGGACGAGTGGCTCTCGGGGGACATTCGCGAAGACGTGGTCGGCGCGATTGAGCAGGGTGCTTCGAAGCTGGACGACTACCTGATCGTTGCCATCAGTTCTGAAGGTACTGTCCGAAACGGCAGTGGTGACACCATCAAGCTGGAGCTCCAAGACATCCTCAAGGGTGACTTCTACGCCCCCCATGTGTCGATCTGGCACTACAAGCTTGATGACATCAGCGAAGTGGCCGACCCCGCTATGTGGCTCAAGGCTCAGCCGAACCTTGATCTCACTGTTACCTATGATGTCTACCACCGAGACGTTGAGCGGGCCGAGAAGGCTCCTGCGTCGAAGAACGACATCATGGCAAAGCGCTTCGGTCTGCCGATGGAGGGCTTCAGCTACTTCTTCCCTTACGAAGAGACGCTGCCGCACCCCTTCCGCCGGTTCGATTCACTGCCTTGTGCAATGGGAGTCGACCTGTCGCAAGGCGACGACTTCTGTGCTTTCACGTTCCTGTTCCCTCGTCAAAATGGCACCTTTGGTGTCAAGGGACGCAGCTACATCACTGAACTAACGCTCGGAAAGCTTCCTGGCGCCAAGCGCCACAAGTACGAGCAGTTCAGGGAAGAAGGCAGCCTCCACATCATGAACGGACATGTCCTTGACATGATGGAGGTCTATGAGGATCTGGACGCCCACATCCTCTCGAAGGGCTATGACGTTCGCGCAGTTGGGTTTGACCCTTACAACGCGAAGGAGTTCATGTCTCGGTGGGAGCAGGAGAACGGTCCGTTCGGTATCGAGAAGGTAATCCAGGGAGCTAAGACTGAGTCTGTGCCCCTGGGTGAGATCAAGACCCTCAGCGAGGAGCGTGTTCTGTTCTTTGACGAGCAGATCATGACCTACACCATGGGTAACTGCATCACCGTTGAGGACACGAACGGTAACCGCAAGCTATTGAAGAAGCGAAGCGACGAGAAGATCGACAATGTCTCGGCTCTTCTTGACGCATACGTCGCATTCAAGGCCAACAAGGAGGCTTTCCTGTGATCATCGAAGAGGACGTCGCCCTTGAACACTTCGGTGTGAAGGGTATGCATTGGGGCGTGAGAAAGTCAACGTCCGGTGGAACAACCAAGAAGGCTGCTGCTTCACCCAAGAAGTCTGCAGCCAAGAAGCCAGGCATGACTGAGGCAGAGGCTCTGGCGCGCCACGCACAACGCGTCAAGCTCGGCAAGGAGATCACGATTGCAACGATCGTGGCTGCCGGTGGTGTTGCCGTTTCAGCTGTTGCTGGTCCTCCCGCTGGAGCAGCGGTTGCCGGCGTAGTCCGTGCGATCGTCGCGCATCACCAGAACACGCAGGCCGAGCTCGCACGAATCACCCGCGATGCAAATGAGATCATCAGAGATGGCAACGCCACCAACGCGCGTCTCGAGGGTCTGCATGCTCAGGTGCAAAAGCTGAGATGAACCACAAGCCGAGTAGAGAAAGGAGGGACTAGATGGGACGTCTAACACGCGGCCTGAAGCACATGTGGAACACCTTCTCTTCGGAGGAGACAATCTCACCTGCGGGCTACGGCACCATGGGCGCATCTTATGGTGGCAGCGTCACACCGCATCAGCCAAGGCTTCGCGTTTCGAACGAGCGCTCAATCACCTCCTCGATCTACTCGCGCATGGCCGTGGACATCGCGTTGGCTGATCTGAAGCACGTACGCCTCGATGATGACGGCATGTACAAGGAAGACATTGACAGCGGTCTGAATGACTGCCTCACTGTTGAGCCGAACATCGACCAGACACCAGACGCATTTTTGAGGGACTTCGTCCTCACGCTGTTTGGTGGCGGTCACGCTTGCGTCGTGCCGATCGACATGACACTCAACCCGGCTACTTCGACTAGCTGGGACGTTCTGTCCATGCGAGTCGGCGAGGTCACTGCTTGGCACCCTCGTCATGTGACGGTCTCGGTCTACGACGATCGCCCTGAAAAGGGCCTTCGAGTGGAGAAGACCTTCCCGAAGAATCAGGTCGCCATCGTTCAGAATCCGTTCTACACGGTGATGAACGAGCCGAACTCGATGCTTCAGCGACTCATGAACAAGCTGGCGCTGCTTGACAGTGCAGACGACCAGGTCGCATCTGGAAAGCTTGATGTCCTCATCCAGCTTCCCTACACGATCAAGTCCGAAGCACGTCGAGACATGGCGGAGAAGCGTCGTACCGACCTCGAGTTCCAGCTGAGCAAGAGCCAGCACGGAATCGGCTACGTCGACGCAACGGAGAAGATCACTCAGCTCAACCGGCCGGTGACAAACACCATGCAGGAGCGAGTCGAGTACCTTCAGAAGGTGGTCTACGACCAGCTTGGTATCACGGCTGAGATTCTCAACGGCACTGCTGATGAGAAGGCGATGCTGACCTACCACGCTCGAATCGTCAAGCCTGTCTTGGATGCACTCAAGCAGGAGATGATCCGAAAGTTCCTGACCAAGACTGCCAGGACGCAGAAGCAGTCGATCATGTACTTCAAGAACCCGTTCGAGCTCATGACTCTGTCTCAGCTCGCCGAGGTTGGCGATGTGCTTTCCCGTAACGAGATCATCGCTCCGAACGAGCTTCGTACGGGTATCGGCATGAAGCCTTCCAGCGATCCTGCTGCGAACAAGCTTCAGAACAGCAACATGCCGGCTGGGACTACTCCCGGTGGGTCTGATGTGGCTGTTGAGGGTTCACCAGACACTGGTGAGACCAATGCGGCGCTAGATGAGGTCAGTGCGGCTATTGATGCTGCTTTCGCCGATCTCGACCTCGAGGAGGGCCCTGATGAGCAAGTCAGCTGACGAAGTCATCCAGGGAGCTCTCGCCCACTCGTATGATCCTGCCAAAGCTCACGAATACTACCTGCGGGTACGCGAGCTAAAGGGTCATCAGGGCGGGAAGGTGATTCCGATCAAGGGGCACGGTGGCCACGCACCAAAGGCCGCTCCGCCCCACAAGAAGAAGGTGTCGCCTCAACTCCAGCACCAGGTCGATCAACTCACCGCTCGCCTCCACACTCTGCAGGCCCGTCTTCGTGAGCTTCTGGGCAACCAGAAGAAGGCAAAGAAAGACGACGGACACAAGTCTGCGGCAGAGAAGAGCAAGGATGCTCGTGAGTCGAAGCAGTATCGAGAGAAGCATAAGGCCGAGATTGCTTCAAAGAGCAAGCACGCGGCTAAAAAGTCTGGTGGAGGTGGCCACACCTCTGTCGGCAGTATGAATGAAACCGAAGTTCGTGCAGCAATCAAGCGAACTCGTTCGAATCTTCAAGCCGCTGTAGCGAAAGCTCGAGCTTCAGCGAACCGAGGCACGGCATGATCGTCGTGCACAATCACAAGAAAGGAGACTGTCAAAATGGCAGATGAAGTGCTTCCCGACTTCAGCGGCTGGGCCACAAAGGCAGGACTCGTGTGCGCCGACGGTCGTACCATCATGCCGGATGCGTTCGCGCATCAGGACGGCGACCCGGTTCCTCTGGTCTACCAGCACATCCACGACGACCCGTCGAACGTTCTGGGTCACGCGATCCTCGAGAACCGTCCCGAGGGTGTCTACTGCAAGGCGTACTTCAACAACACGCCGCAGGGCCAGAACGCCAAGGAGCTGGTGATCCACAAGGACATCACCCAGCTGTCCATCTACGCCAACAAGCTCGTGGAGAAGGCCAAGCAGGTCGTCCACGGAAAGATCCGCGAGGTCAGCCTTGTCCTCGCCGGCGCCAATCCTGGGGCTGTCATCGACGCCATCGCCATTCAGCACGGCGATGGTTCGGAGACGGAGATCGAGGACGCGGCGATCATCTTCACCGGACTCGAGGTTTCTCTCGAGCACGCCGACGCTGCAAAGGAGGGCGAGACCACCGTCGAGGACGTGTGGAACGAGTTCACGCCTGAGCAGCAGAACGTCGTTGAGTACATGGTCGGGGTTGCCGTTCAGGCCGCCACCGAGGCCGCTGCCGCGCAGCACAGCGACACCAACCCTGGGGACGACCCGGGCACCGAGACTGAGGGTGCCCCTGACCCCGACAGCAACACCACCGACGACAACGACGAGGACGAGACCGACCTCGACAACCCGGAAGGAACCGAGATGAGCAAGCTGCAGCACAACGTCTTCGAGGGTGACGACACCAAGACCGAGCGTCGCACCCTCTCCCACGCCGACGTGAAGGAGATCTTCGAGGGCGCCAAGCGTCTCGGCACCGTCAAGGAGGCCGTCGAGGACTTCGCCCTCAAGCACGGCATCGACGACATCGAGACGCTGTTCCCGGACGCCCAGGCGGTGACCAACACGCCGGACTTCCTGAAGCGCCGGACCGAGTGGGTCGCCACCGTCATGAACGGCACCCGCCACAGCCCCTTCTCGCGCATCAAGTCGCTCATGGCTGACCTGACGCTCGACGAGGCTCGGGCTCGTGGTTACGTCAAGGGCAACATGAAGCGCGAGGAGTTCTTCCGCGTCTCCAAGCGAGTCACCACCCCGCAGACCGTCTACAAGAAGCAGAAGCTCGACCGGGACGACATCCTGGACATCACGAGCTTCGACGTGGTGCTCTGGCTCAAGGGTGAGCTCCGGCTCATGCTCGAGGAGGAGATCGCGCGCGCCATCCTCATCGGTGACGGTCGTTCCGTCGGCGACGAGGACAAGATCATGGACGACAAGATCCGTCCGATCGCCGGCGAGCACGAGCTGTACGCCACCACGGTGTACGTCCCGATCGCCGACGACGCTCCCGACTGGGAGGAGGTCGTGGACGCGCTGGTCCTCCAGCGTCGCCACTACCGCGGTTCGGGCAACCCGACCTTCTTCACCACGGAGGAGGCGCTCGCCCGGATGCTCCTGATCAAGGACTCCCTTGGTCGTCGCATCTACCCGACCGCGCAGGACCTGGCCGCGGCCATCCGCGTCTCCAGCATCGTGGCCGTCGAGGTCATGGAGCAGGAGGACGACCTGGTCGGCATCATGGTCAACCTGCAGGACTACACCGTCGGTGCGGACCGCGGTGGGGACCTCACGATGTTCGATGACTTCGACATCGACTTCAACCAGTACAAGTACCTGCTGGAGACCCGCGTCTCCGGTGCGCTGACCAAGCTGAAGTCGGCTCTGGTCGTTCGTCGCGCCGCTGCCGGCACCACGCTGGGTGAGCCCACCAAGCCGTCGTTCGACGGTTCCAAGGTGACGATCCCGAACGACGCTGACACCGTCTACACCCGGACTGACACGGGCGCCACCCTCGCGGGCGGTTCCACGGTCACCCTGGCTGCCGGTGAGAGCGTGACCGTCGCTGCCGACCCGGCCAGCGGCTCGTTCTTCGCCACCGACTCCAACGAGTGGACCTTCTCGAACGACGAGTCCTGAGCTCGTACGTCTGACCTAGGAGGTTAGATGCGGTTCTTTGGCGAGATCGGCTTTGGCTTCCCCGAAAGTCTGGGTGGAGGTGTGTGGGAAGACCGCATTACCGAACACACATATTACGGGGAAGTCAGGCAGAACACTCAAACAATGTCGAACGCGGGAAGCATTCTCACCGAGAATGTATTCCAGACGACTATCAGTGTTGTTGCAGACGCCTTCGCGCTGGAGAACTTCACGGCTATCAAGTACATCAAGTGGGCGGGGTCTCTGTGGACGGTTCGTTCCGTTCAAACACAGAGGCCCCGCCTCGTCTTGATGTTGGGGGAGGTGTATCGTGGACCGACAGCTTCAGCTCCAAGCTCTTCTTGAGCAGGTGCTGGGGAGTGAACACGTTTACTTCCAGCCTCCAGAGAATTACGCGATGCAGTACCCCTGCATCGTGTATGGCCGTGATGGCGCATGGCGTGTATCTGCTGATAACGCCGGTTACCGTCGTGTTCAGAAGTACCAGGTAACTCTTATCGACCGCAAGCCCAACAATCCTGCGGTCGAAACTCTAGGCCTTCTGCCCTTGTGCACCGACGATCGGAGCTTCAAGGCAGATGGCCTCAACCATGACGTATTCGAGCTTTACTACTGAAAGGAACACGCATGTCCCGAATCACTTGGGATGGCACCGGGAACCGGGAGTACGAGACCGGTGTCGACCACGGTGTCCTCTACATCCCGCAGGGTGGCACCTACCGCAGCGGTGTCCCGTGGAACGGTCTCACGACCGTCACCGAGACGCCTTCCGGCGCTGAGTCCAACCCGGTCTACGCCGACAACATCAAGTACCTGAACCTCCTCTCCGTCGAGGAGTTCGGTGGCACCATCGAGGCCATCACCTACCCGAACGAGTTCGCTCAGTTCGACGGTGGTGTCGTCCTCAGCGGTGGCGTGCGCATCGGGCAGCAGAACCGTCCGCCGTTCGGCCTCTGCTACCGGACCAAGGTCGGCAACGACGTCGAGGGCGACGACTTCGGCTACAAGCTGCACCTCGTCTACGGCGCTCAGGCGTCCCCGTCGGAGCGTGCCTACGCTTCCGTCAACGACTCCCCCGAGGCGATGCCGTTCTCGTGGGAGTTCAGCACCACTCCCGTGGCTGTCACCGGCCACAAGCCCACCTCGCTGGTCACCATCGACAGCACCAAGGTGACGGCGGCGGACCTCGAGGCCCTCGAGACGATCCTCTACGGTTCGTCTGGCGTGGAGCCCCGGCTTCCGCTTCCTGACGAGGTCGTCGCGCTGTTCGCCGGCACTGCTCAGTCGGCGACGCCGTCTGTGCCGACCTTCTCGGGCAACGTCGTCACCATCCCGAACGACACGGACTCCGTCTACCGGATCGACGGCGAGCTCGTCTCGGGCGACGTCTCCGTCACGCCGGGCGACACCGTGCTGGTCGTGGCCGAGCCGGCTCCGGGGCACTACTTCCCGGACGGTGTGGACAACGACTGGTCGTTCACGGGCGTCTGATCTCAACAAGCTGCCGGCTACGCCGCTTGAACCGTACCCCCCATCCGGTCAAGCGGCGTAGTCGGCTCCCCGAAAGGAAGCTCAGAGAGTGCTCAAACTCGTTGTGCAAGACATTCCGCTCGAGTTCGAGCACTCTCTGGTCTCCTTGTCAAAATGGGAGGCAATCCACGAGAGGCCGTTCTTTGCGTGGGATGACAAGGATTCCAAGACACACGATCAGATGATCAGCTACTTCGAGCAGATGCTTGTTTCCCCGGCTGGTCGCACCGAACTGATCGAAGAACTGTCCCCCAAGGACCACAACACCCTTGTTGACTACATCAACAAGAGCAACACGGCAACGATCGTTCATGAAGTAGCCAGCAAGCCTGGCCGCCGAGAGAACGTGACATCGGAGCTCATCTACTACTGGATGATCAGCTTCAACGTCCCGTTCGAGGCGCAGCACTGGCACTTGAACCGCCTCATGACTCTGATCCGAGTCTGCGGCGTCAAGAACAGCAAGCCGCAGAAGCGTTCCTCTGGCTCTGTCGCGCAGCAGTACCGTGAGGCAAATGAGGCACGTAAGAAGAAGCTAGGGACCAGCGGATGAGAGGAGTAGCTAATGCGGATTCAATGGGGAAAGCCTGAAGACAAGATCGTTCAGGGAGGCTTGGATCGAGGCGTTCTCTACCCCTCAACCGGCCCTGCTGTTCCTTGGAACGGCCTCACCAACGTGAGCGAAAGCGGCTCACAGGAGACCTCGACGTACTACGTCGACGGTCGCAAGTTCCTTACCACCGTCACCCCGCGGGAGTACACTGCCCAGATCTCGGCGGTGACCTTCCCCGATGAGTTCGCTGAGCTCTGTGGGATTGTCGAGGCGGCTGACGGCCTGTTCCTCGACTCGCAGGTGCCTGATCGATTCGGTCTCAGCTACCGGACGATGTACGGCGACGGTGAGCACTACAAGGTCCACCTGGTCTACGGCGTCACGGCTGCTATGTCGGACGTTGAGTACCAGACGATCACCGGCGACAGCAACGACCCAACGCCGTTCCAGTTCGACATCTCGGCCATTCCTCAGGCGATCACTGGCTACCGTCCTACGGCGCACGTGATCATCGACTCGCGGAACGTCGAGCCGGCCGTCATGGCCAACATCGAGAACCTGATCTATGGGACTTACGGAGAAGAGGCCCATCTGCCGACCATTCAGTCTCTCTACGAGCTGATGAACTTCGGCGAGATCGTGGTTATTCGAGACAACGGTGACGGCACCTGGGAAGCCGAGGGCTCCTACAAGTACCTCGTCCTGGACGAGATCACAGGCGAGTTCTCGATCGACAACGTGAACGTGCGTGACCACGGCGACGGTACCTACGAGGTCGCCTCCACGAACGAACCCATCGTTTAGAAAGGAGTGGAATGATCAAGCTATCGGCCTCCGGTTCGACGGCCAACATGGACAAGTTCTTAGCTCAGGCCGCACGGCCTGGCAATATTGAGAGCCAAATCCGAAGCCTGGCCGAAGCCGGTGTTCGTGCGCTTGCTCAAGCTACTCCCGCTGCAAGTGGTGCAACCGCTGCTTCATGGAGCTACGAGATCGTCCAGAAGAACGGCAAGACCGAAATCTTCTGGACGAACTCGCACCAAAACGAGGGGCAGATCATTGCCGTTCTCATTCAGTACGGTCACGGAACGCGTACTGGTGGCTACGTCCAAGGCAGGGACTACATCAACCCCGCCATCCGACCTATATTTGACCAGATTGCTGACAAGGCGTGGAAGGCGGTGACTTCAGCATGAGTAGTGTAGACGAGCGTATCGTCAGCATGAAGATCGACAACAAGC
>Ga0308173_10001750_pt1 | contig 11120 bp, 9 predicted proteins | sample PhyPR1_FD_203716 | JGI IMG/M metagenome (GOLD analysis project Ga0308173, IMG submission 203716) | Soil microbial communities from UC Gill Tract Community Farm, Albany, California, United States - DLSLS.P.R1 | ecosystem: Environmental > Terrestrial > Soil > Agricultural land | place: USA... | reverse complement strand
CCACAGCCCTATGTCTCCGACGTGCGGCGCTCACGGCTCACGCTCATTCCGCGCTTCAAGAGCTTCGAAAACAGCGAGTTGGCGCTGCATGAACTCGTCGGACTGGCGCGGTTTCATGTCTATCGCTGGCTGCATCTTTATTAGGGGCGCCATACCAAAATAGTCAGGACTAGAAAGTACCGGAACGCGCCGGTATGATTTCGCTCCGGCCTCGATGGCTGGACGAAATTGCCTGTCCGACATCTTGCGGACTTGTTTTAAGCTTACGATCGACGAGGCGGAATCGTCGCCCGCCGGCTGGCCCGCGTCATCGCCGTCATCATTTGACGCGCGAGCGCGCCGTCATCGGCAGGAGCGCTTTTTGCTCGTATCGATGCGTCTGTCCAACCGGATCGGCAGGCGATTCCCGGGTTCAACTGCTATTAGGAGCTAAAAATGAAGAAAGTGTCCCTGGCTGTTCTGTTGTCCATTAGCGCAGTCGCATCGGCATATGCGCAAAGCGAACAAGGCGTGCGGATGAGCACGGATCCCGCAACCATCGCGGACGTCGAATCGCGCGCGCAGGCGCTGCAATCGCGTCAGTCGAGCATGCAAGACATGCAGATGGACCAGTCGACGTCGGGCAAGTCGGGCCATCACAAGAAGTCGCACGGCAAGTCGAAGAAACAATCCGCCGAGTAAGGCGCTTCGGCTTCCGGCCCGCAGCGCGGGTCGCCGCGCCGTCACTGCGATGCACGCGCGTCGCGTGACGGCGTGGGTTGCTTTTTACTTTCGTTTCGCGCTTAGCCGCGAGCAGTCCGGTGCGCGATCCAGTCGCCACCTTCTATGCGCGGCAGTCCTTGCGCCGCCGCCGCCGTCACCGGGTAGATCAGACAGTCGATGGGCGTCGCCGCGCCGTCCAGCTCGAGTTCGACGTGCAAACGATGCGCGCGAAAAAGCCCTTCCACGCCCGGATACACGTGTTCTATCTCATCCAGCACGGGCACGAGCGCGTCTTCGATCTGATACACCTCCCCATGAATGGGCGTGCCTGCGTCGTCCAGCACCAGTCCCGGATACGAGCCGAAATCGTATAAACGGCCGGCCACGTGCGCAGCGCCGATTCTGATCGGCGCCGCAATCGCATGACGTTGTGCAGCCGCGTTGATATCGTTGACTTCGCCCGCCCGCAGCGTGCCGTACACGAAAACGTATTGCATCGGAGAAACCGCTCCCACGTCGATAATCAGGTGAGCGACCATTATCGCCGCTCAAAAACCCGCTGCGTTCGATGCTCGATTAACATCGACGGGTCGCGGCCAGTGTCCAGCGCCGTCATGCACCACGAGCACAGACCGATACGAACATGGCGTCCTTCGCCGATTCACGGCCGATCAACGAGGAAGTCGAACATCTCGACATTCCCGTCGAGCATTCGCCGACGCTTGACCATCCCATCCGCGTGCGCTCCCGCCCGGTGCCGTCCGGCGTGCGGATCGCGCTGCATACGCATGCGTGGGCGCAGGTGGCGTACACATCGCGCGGCGTGCTGCGCGTCGCGACCGCCGATTCCACCTGGATGGTGCCGCCTTCGCGCGCGATCTGGGTGCCGCCCAACGTGACCCACGAAGTCGTGATCGTCGAGGACGCGTATCTGCGCACGCTGTACGTCGATGCCAGCGTCGTGCCGCCAGGCCTCGATGCATGCCGTGTCGTCGAAGTATCGCCGCTATTGCGGGAAGTGATTGCAGCGCTCGATGACAAGCCGATCACCCGCGAGCGCGAGCGGCTGCTCGGCACCCTCGCGCTCGATGAAATCATCCGCTCTCAGCCCTTGCCGCTTTCCGTGCCGATGCCCACGGAAAAGCGCCTGCGCTCACTCTGCAACGCGGTGCTCGCGGACCCCTCGCACGCGGACCTGGAGCGCTGGTCATCGGAAGCGGGCGCGAGTACGCGGACCATCGCGCGGCTTTTCAGGCGGGAACTGGGTGTGAGCTTTTCACAGTGGCGTCAGCAGGCGGTACTCGCGCGTGCCATTCCGCTCTTGAGCCAGGGGCGGCCGCTCGCGCAGGTTGCACGCGAGTTGGGTTATCAGAGTCAGAGTGCGTTCTCGGCGATGTTCCGCCGCGCCTTCGGCGAAAGCCCCCGCGCCTTCTTCGCACGCGATTCCAGCGACGGGGGCAACGGCGACAGCCTTTGAGGGCTATGTCGAAAGCCTCAGACGCGCCGCACCATGTGCCGTATCGCGCCGAGTTGCGCCAGCCGCGGCCCGGCCGGTCGATAGCCCATGCGCATATAAAGCCGCGCGGCGGGGTTATCGACGAACACGCGCAGTTGGCATTCCGCCAGACCTCGCGCGCGGGCCCACCGGTGGGCGGTATTGAGCAGGAAAGTGCCAGCGCCCCGCCCGCGATAGCCCTGCGCAATCTGCACGTCGCGGATATGAAGGGAGTGATGTTCCTCGGTGACGCGCATCATGCCGATTGGCACGCCGTCCGCTTGCAGTATGAAGTTCTCCGACTCCCGCCAGCTCGACAGGAAGAGATCCCCGCGCCAGACGAGGTTATGCCGCCGGTAGTAGCCGACCATGTTGTCGTGCGTGAGCGCTTCGGCGAAGGCGAAATCGGCCATCGTCGCCTGGCGGAGTTGATAGAGGGAAAGGTCTTCGGTCGGGTCGAGCATCGCACGCATGCAGGCACGGGACAGTGCCTCCACACTATGACAGCGCGAGCGTGCTGGCAATCAAAATGCGAGGATCGCAGCGTGGTTTCCGCTTGATCAGTAAAGCAGGCAGCGAATACGGGAAGAAAGGGCAAAAAAAATCCAGCCCGAAGGCTGGATTTTCTCATCATGAGCTGGCGGAGCGGACGGGACTCGAACCCGCGACCCCCGGCGTGACAGGCCGGTATTCTAACCAACTGAACTACCGCTCCAACTCTTTCATCGCGCCCGCGAGAGTGATGAATCTCGCGAAACGTGCAGCGCTTAACTAGCAGCCGCCGATGTTCTGGCGTCCCCTAGGGGATTCGAACCCCTGTACTCACCGTGAAAGGGTGATGTCCTAGGCCTCTAGACGAAGGGGACAACAAACTTATTGCAACCCTGCGGCGAAAAAAAACCGGCTAATCAGCCGGACTACTCCTGCTCGCAAGGCATTGGCGGAGCGGACGGGACTCGAACCCGCGACCCCCGGCGTGACAGGCCGGTATTCTAACCAACTGAACTACCGCTCCAACTCTTTCATCGTCTCACGTGCCTGCCTGGCTCATGAAACTCGCAGCGCTTTCAACTAGCAGCCGCCGATGTTCTGGCGTCCCCTAGGGGATTCGAACCCCTGTACTCACCGTGAAAGGGTGATGTCCTAGGCCTCTAGACGAAGGGGACAGAAACTTGTGATTCTGTCTTTTTACAGCTTTCTTCCGGATCAATGCGGGAAATCAGCGAAGACCGAGATCTTATACAACTTGGCGTATCTTGTGAAGTATTTTTTGCGAGTCCGGCAATCCGCAGAAGACGTTTCGCAAACACTTCACCTGCTCTTGGTGGAGGTAAGCGGGATCGAACCGCTGACCTCTTGCATGCCATGCAAGCGCTCTCCCAGCTGAGCTATACCCCCTTGCAGAACAGAAACGAGATTTTATAGACCGTTTTCGAAGTTGTAAATACCCTTTGGTGCGTGAAGCGAAATTTTTTCAACTCGCTTCACGCGTTCTCACGCAATGGATGACCAGCCGCGCCGTTGCACGCGCCCGATCTCTAAGCCGCCTTGTCCAGCCGACGCAGCACCGTCTCGCGGCCGAAAAGCATCAGCACCATGTCGATGGACGGCGTATGCGTCGTGCCCGCGACGAGCAGGCGCACCGGCATCGCGAGTTGGGGCATCTTGAGCTTGTGGGCGCCGAGCGTCGCCTTCAGAGCGGCCGCGATGGCTTCCTTGCCCCACTCCGCCTGCGCGAGCGCGGCGCGCAAATCGGCGATTGCCGGGCGCACCGCATCCGTCACGTGCTGCGCGTAGGCATCGGCGTCGATGGCGGGCTCGCGATAGAACATGGCGGCGTTGTCGGCGATGTCCTTGACCGTCGACGCCCGGTCCTTCAGCAGCCCGACGACCTGATCGAGCGGTGCGCCGTTGGCTATGGTCGCGCCGTCAATGCCCGCCTGTTGCAGGAACGGCCGCGCCAGTTCCGCGAGGCGCGCGTTGTCGGCTTCCTTGATGTAGTGCGCGTTGAGCCAGTTGAGCTTGTCGTGGTCGTATTGCGCGGGCGACTTGCCGAGATGCTCGAGATCGAACCATTCGATGAACTGTTCGCGCGAGAAAATTTCCGCGTCGCCATGCGACCAGCCGAGCCGCGCCAGATAGTTCACGACCGCTTCGGGCAGATAGCCGGCATCGCGATAGCCCACGACGCTCATCGCGCCGTGGCGCTTGCTCATCTTCTCGCCCTGCTCGTTCAGCACGGTCGGCAAGTGCGCATAGACCGGCGTCACGCCGCCGAGCGCGTGCAGGATGTTGATCTGGCGCGGCGTGTTGTTCACGTGGTCGTCACCGCGAATGACGTGGGTGATCTTCATGTCGAGATCGTCGACGACCACGCAGAAGTTATACGTCGGCGTGCCGTCGGGACGCGCGATGACGAGGTCGTCGAGCTCTTCGTTCGAGATTTCGATTCGGCCCTTCACCGCATCGTCCCACGCGACGACGCCCGTCAGCGGATTGCGAAAGCGCACCACCGGCTTCACGCCTTCGGGAACTGGCGGGAGCACCTTGCCCGGTTCCGGACGCCACGTGCCGTCATAGCGCGGTTTTTCGCCCGCCGCGCGCTGACGCTCGCGCAGCGCGTCGAGTTCTCCCGTCGACATGTAGCAGTGGTACGCGAGCCCCTTTTCCATCATCTGACCGATGACTTCGCGATACCGGTCCATGCGCTCCATCTGATAGAACGGACCTTCGTCGAAATCCAGCTCGAGCCACGCCATGCCTTCGAGGATTGCATCGACCGATGCCTCCGTGGAGCGCTCCACGTCCGTATCCTCGATGCGCAGCACGAAGGTCCCCTTCATCTTGCGCGCGAACGCCCACGGATAGAGCGCGGAGCGGATGTTGCCGAGATGGATGAAGCCGGTCGGGCTCGGGGCGAAGCGTGTACGGACTTGGGTCATTGCTGTGTTCTCGATGGACTCGATGGTTGGCGCTTCGGGCTTGGGCCGCCGCGCTCTCACGGAGCGCCGGAAGCAGAAAGCACGGGACGAGCGCCCGCCGAAAATGAGACGAAATTATAACCGCCGGCCGCTTTGCGCCGCGCCGGGCGTCTTTTGTTTTATGATGTGCGCGCCGTTTTTTCGACGCGTCCGAACCGGCGTGCCAATCCCTTTTCGCAGCCGTCCGTCGCGCGCTCGCCGCATCGCTGGAGCCTCAACTTGAACTCATCGTCGTCCCGCATTTCACGCCGCGCGTTTTCACTCGCGGCGGTATCGTCGGTTCTCGCTGCGTGCACGAGCACGAGCGGCGGCATCGCCGGTAAAGGCGCGCCTGCCGCTACGGTGCCCGCCACGCCGGCTACGGACACGCACTCGCCTGCACGCATCGGGCTTGCGCTCGGCGGCGGCGCGGCGCGCGGCTTCGCGCACATCGGCGTGATCAAGGCGCTCGAAGCCCGCAACGTGCGGGTCGATCTGGTCGCGGGCACGAGCGCCGGGTCGGTAATCGCGGCGCTGTACGCGTCGGGGATGAACGGCATCGCCATCAACAAGCTCGCGCTGACGATGGACGAAGCCTCCATCAGCGACTGGGCGACGCCCTTTCGCGCGCGCGGCATCCTGCAAGGCGTGGCGCTGCAGAACTACCTGAACAAGACGCTCGACAATCGGCCGATCGAGAAGATGGCGAAGCCGCTCGGCATCGTCGCAACCGATCTGAAGACCGGTCAGCCGATTCTCTTTCAGCGCGGCAATACCGGCATCGCGGTGCGCGCGTCGTGCAGCGTGCCGTCAATCTTCGAGCCGGTGAAGATCGGCGATCACGAATATGTGGATGGCGGTCTCGTGAGCCCCGTGCCGGCCGCATTCGCGCACAAGATGGGCGCGGATTTCGTGATTGCCGTGGATATTTCGGCGCGACCCGAACCAGCGCTCACGCAGAGTTCGTTCGACGTGCTGATGCAGACCTTCACGATCATGAGTCAGTCGATCAAGGCGTACGAACTCGACAAATACCCGAACGCCGTCATCCGCCCGAATCTCAACGCAATGAGCAGCAGCGACTTCAGCCAGCGCAACACGGCGATTCTCGCGGGCGAGGAAGCCGTCGCGAAAATGTGGCCGACGCTGCAGCGGCAACTAAGCGACCGCGGCATCCGCGTTTGAGCGTTGCGGACAGGAAGAAGGCCACGCAGTCCGATTGCGTGGCCTTCCTGTTTTAGCGAAGCGACTTCACTGCAGCGGCGGTGACATCGCCCGGTTGTCCGCCCCATGTCGCGCGCAGATAGTTGGTTAATTGCGCGATCTGTTCGTCGCTATAAGTCGCCGCGAACGCTGGCATCGGCTCCATTCTTTCCACGCCGACGAACTGCTGCGCCTCGATGCCGTCGAGCATCGACACGATCAGATTGCGTGCATCGTCCTGACGCAGCGTGGAGTTGCCTTTCATCGCGACCGCGACGTGAGGCTTGCCTTCGCCTTCGCGCCCATGACAACCCGCGCATGAATCCAGATACAGGTTCCGGCCGGCGGCCAGTTGCACCGCATTGCTGGTCTTGACGGCCAGCGGCGCGGGCGCAGGCGGCGCGTCGCCGAGCAGATACGTGGCGAGCGCGCGCAGATCGTTCGAACCCAGATGCTGCGTGCTGAGATAGATCACCGGATGCATCTCGCTGAACGCGGAGCCCTGCGTGGCGACGCCCGTCGAAAAGAAGGCCTGCAAATCCGCTCCGGTCCAGCCTCGCGCCGCGAGCCCGGCCGGCGTGATGTCCGGCGCGCCGATGCGGCCGAGCGTGCCGCCCTGCAACGTTTTCCCGTCCTGTAGCTGACCGAACGCGCCGCGCGGCGTGTGGCATTCCGTGCAGTGTCCGAGCGCGTTGGCGAGATAACGGCCTCGGGTCCAGTCGGCGGATTGTCCGGTCGATGCATCCGGCAGCGCGTCCTTGACGAAGAGCATGTCCCAGAACCGCACCGCGAAGCGCACGTTGTACGGGAGCTTGAGATCCGCCTCGATGTTGGGCACGGCGGCCGGCTTTTGCGTCGTCAGATACGCGAAGATCGCGTCGCTGTCGTCGCGCGACATCTGCCGGTACGACGTGTAGGGCATCGCGGGATACAGCTTGCCCTTCGGCGCCTTGCCGTCGTGCAACGCCGAGTAGAACTCGTCCGCGCTCCACTTGCCGATGCCGTAGTTCCGGTCAGGCGTGATGTTGCTGCCATAGAACGTACCGAACTGCGATTCCAGCTTCACGCCGCCCGCGAACGGCGCGCCGCCGGCCGCGGTGTGACACGCGGCGCAGTCGGCGGCTTGCGCGAGATAGCGTCCGCGAGCCACGAGTTCGGGCGAGCCTGCTTTGGGCACGGCGTTCTGATGACTGTCGCAGGCAGTCAACGTCAATGCGGCGAACGCGGCGAGCCCGAATGGAACTGCGCGCACGACCGAGCGACGCAGATAACGAGTCACGATCGATCCCATCATGCGGCGTCCTTCACGAGTCCGGGCATGGAAAGCACGAGGTCCTTCACCGCCTCGTAGTAGCGCACGTAACCAGTGCAGCGGCAGATGTGGTCGTTGAGCGCGGCCATGATCGTCGCTTCGATCTGATCCCTTGCTACAGGCTCGCGCTTGAGTTTTTCCAGCAGCACGGTGGTCGCGTTGACGAAGCCCGGCGTGCAGTAGCCGCACTGGAAGCTGAAGTGTTCGAGGAACTTCTGCTGCACCGGCGTGAGCTCGACCACTTCGCCGTGCTCGTTGCGCTTCGCGTGGCCTTCGATGGTGCGGACGTTTTTGCCGTCGAAGAAATGCGCGCCGTTGATGCACGTGCGCACTTCCTCGCTCGTGCCGTCGGTGCCATCGACGATCACGACGCATGCGTGGCAGACGCCCTGCCCGCACCCGAGGCGCGAACCCTCAGGCCGGCGTATTCGTGCAGAAAATCGATCATCGGAAGCCCGGACGGCACCTGCATCGGGCCGACCTTAGTTTGCTTCCACACGGCGACATCGCTCGCGAGCGGAAGGCGATAGCGGTTGAAGTTCCAGGTGCCGTTTCCGGGACCGTCCTCGTAAAGCGGCAGATATTCGTGCAGCGCGTGCCCGATGCCCATTGCGAGGCCGCCCTGCAACTGGCCCGAAACGAGTTGCGGGGCGATCGCGTTGCCGCACTCCATGATCGAGTGATGCGAGAGCAGTTCTACCTTGCCGCTCGCCTCGTTCACGGCCAGCTCGACGAGCGTGCCGACCGCGCTGTAGTACGTGACCATCGCGTTATTGCGCTGCACCGGCGGAATCGTCACGCGCTTGCGGTTGAGTACCGTGTAGCCGTTCGACGCGGTCTGTCCCGTCGAATCCGACGAATCGCCGCCGAAGCGCACGGACAAGCCATCGAGCGGCAGTTGATCCACCGTACCCGCGATTTCGAATTGCGCCTCGGTCCATTGCCAGCGGTTGAACGCGTGGACGACCGCGCCGGTGACGAGACCGAGCTCGTGCGCCTTCTTCGCGAGGACATCGAAGGCAATGGGTTCCAGGCCGTCGGCAGCGAGCTTGCCGTCCGTCCAGCGCGCATCTTCGATACGCGCGACCAACGGCGCCGCCTGGCCGCCGCCGATGCCCTGCCCCCAGATCGCCATCGCCGCGGGCCATAAGCCGTGGCGGAAAACGACGCGCGCCGCCTCACGCGTAGCGTGAGAGAAGTAATAAGCGGAGTTCGTCGCGCTCGACGGCGACATATACGCGGGCGACCAGCGCGGATTCGCGCTCAGCCGATCCTGCTCCGCCTGCGGCATGAGGTACGGATCGCCGCTCGTCACGACGGGCAGGTCCGCCCAGTCGGTCACGGCCATGTGTACATCCGCGGCGGGCTTGCCAAGCCACTTCGCGACGACGAGCGCCTGCGCCGTCGACGCGCCCGTGCCGATTTCCGCGCCCGAGTGCGACAGCGCGATGCGTCCGTCCGCGGTGAACTCGACCTTCGCGAACGCGCTTTCCGCGCCCGTGCCGAAGTCCTTCTGCACGCACGCAAAGCCGACGCCGTACCGCGTGCCCGGATGCGCGGCTTCGTACCCGGCCTTGCGCTTCACGCGTTCGGTCCACAGCGAATGCGCCTTCGCCTTGCGCAATACGTCCTCTGCGCGCACGGCGCCGGCCGGAATCGCGCCCTGCGTGTTCTTCATGCCCGTGCGCATCACGTTCGCCAGACGCAGATCAATCGGATCGATGTCGAGCTGCGCGGCGATGTCGTCGATCATCATCTCGGTCGCGGCCATGCTCTGCAGCGTGCCGTAGCCGCGCGCCGAGCCGGCGTCGACCGCGCGCGAAGCTGTCGCGATGGCGGTCAGAACGCTCTGCGGGATGTAGTAGATGGATTGCGCGGCGGTCGCGCCGACCATCGCCACCGACGGCGAAAAGTTGCAGCGCCCGCCGCCGTTCGCGACGAAGTCGCCCTTGAACGCCTGAATCCGGCCGCTCTTTTTTTCGACGGCCATGCGGTAGCGCATGTCGAACGCGTGACGCTTGATCGATGTCTGGAACTGCTCGAAGCGGTCGAACGCGAGGCGCACCGGGCGGCCGTCGGCGTACATCGCCGCGACCAGACCGTAAAACGGCACGTTGTAGTGATCCTTCGAGCCATAGCCGACCGTGTAGCACGGATGCAGAAACAGGTTCTTCACGGTGAAGCGCGACTTCGCCGCCAGCTCCAGCGCGCTCTGCGCCACTTCATACGGCCCTTGCGTCGGAACGACCATATGCAGCGACTGCGTCGCCGCGTCGTACCAGCAGTTTGCGTTGTCCGGTTCGAGCGCGGCGGTATCGACCGATTGCGTCTTGTACGCGCGATCCACGACGAGCCACTGCTCCGGGGGATGATCGAGCGCGTCCGCGATAGCCTGCGCGTGGAACATGCCCTGCTCGTCCAGCTTGCCGTGCTCGTGGGCGTCGGCCCAGACCGGCTCGCGCTTTTTCATCATGTGCGGGAAAAGCGGCGAATCCTTCATGCTGGAGAAGGTGTCGTCGTCATACGGCGTCTTGCCGCCCACGCGCACGAAGCGAAACGACGCCCACGGGTCCCGTTCGATGAACCCCGTGTTCGCGCCATAACGCACGACGCCTTCGCGGAACTGGAGCTTGTCCTTCGCGAGCCGGAAACGCGCGAAGTCGTGATAGATCAGCATGGCGACCGCCTGCCCGAGATACGCGGGCGTCTTGCCGGCGGGCAGCAGCATGTCGTCGCCGTAGAAGGCCGGGAACGCGAGCTTGTCGCGCGCGAGATCGTCCGCCGTGACGATGCGGTCGGGCGCAAGCGCGCCATCGAGCGACGAGAGATCGATGCCCTCGTAGATGCGATCCGCGAGCGTCGTGCGCAGGACGAGCGCGTGCGACTGCTGCTGCGGCCAATGCGGCATGTCCTTCGCGCGGATGTCGCGCGCGAACACTTTCGCGCCCGTCACCTTCGCCACGCCGTCGATGCGGAACTTCGGGTAGCCGCTCGCCGCGTCCCATTGAACGGGCGTGAGGATCTTTTCCTCGAACAGGGCGGCAAACGCGCGGCTGCCCAAAGGTGCAATGAACACAGACACGCCAGCGAGCGCGCCCGCCTTCAGAAAACCGCGCCGCGACAGGCCGAGTTTTCCCATGTGCTTCTCCTCAAGTGAACGCCCGTAGGCCGTTCGCATGCACGAACGGCCGCACGCCGCTTCGACGCGGGCATGTAATATTTGTTTGCAATACGAAATATTGACGCGGGAGCCGGGGCTGCGTCAGGGCGTAATGGATCGCGGCTGGAAGTGCTTGCCAGCGCGCAGCGGCGCGATTTTAAGCCGAGGGGGAACGGGGAACAACGCGCGCCGCGTCAAGTTCTGTCAAGATTCGGCGCGATGTGAGTCAATCGGGAGCGTGAAAGCGCGCGCGTCCATTCGGACGTGCAAAAACAAAACGGCGGCGCT
>Ga0308173_10001749_pt1 | contig 11126 bp, 11 predicted proteins | sample PhyPR1_FD_203716 | JGI IMG/M metagenome (GOLD analysis project Ga0308173, IMG submission 203716) | Soil microbial communities from UC Gill Tract Community Farm, Albany, California, United States - DLSLS.P.R1 | ecosystem: Environmental > Terrestrial > Soil > Agricultural land | place: USA... | reverse complement strand
ATTATCGGAGTTCTGGTGATTGCCGGGCTGGCCGTAGCAGGCATCCACGACCCGGCTCCGCTGCTTTCGTTCGGATTGTGTGCTTTCGTTTTAGGAACGATTATCGGCGAATTCTGGAAAGGTTCCCGTGCGATACAGGCCAAAGAGGGATTGCATTTGCCTAGAGCAGCATTTGAACTGACCTGGCGCAATACGCGGCGCTACGGCGGGTATCTGGTGCATATCGGCATTGTTTTCATGTTCATCGGATTCACCGGCAGCGCCTTCAACCTGCACGAGACCCGCAATCTCGGCTTAGGACAAAGTGTGCCGTTCGGCCGATATATGTTGAAGCTGGTAAGCGTGAACAATGGACAAACACCAAACTACGAAGTCAGTCACGCCGTGCTGGATGTTTCGAAGAATGGGAGGGTAATTACCCAGCTTGAACCGGAGATACGCTTCTATCCGGCAAGCCAGCAACAAAGCACAGAGGTCGGCATCCGTCGGCGCCTCAACGAAGACCTGTACGTTGTCTTCTCGGGAGTACTCCCCGACCAAAGCAAAGCAATTTTCCAGTTTTATCTGAACCCGCTCGTGTCATGGGTCTGGATTGGATATTGGGTGCTGCTGTTTGGAACCGTCGTTTGCTTGATCCCGAGCAAGGTGCGCCTGCAGTATGCACGGACGGAGGTGGTGAGTGTTGCCCAAACGCATGCTCCTGTCCATTCGTAAGCGCTCCGTGAACGTCAAACTGCTCACCGCGTTCCTGTTCGCTATCGCCACGCTGGTAGCGCAAGATCCGACTTCCTACATGAGCGCCCATGTGCTCCGTGTCGGAGAGAAACTCTCTTGTCGCTGTGGTGGGTGCCGGAATACTGTGGGCAACTGCCCCATGCTGCACTGCGAGTACTCCGACCCCATGCGACGCCGGATTGCCAGCATGCAAGCCCAGGGCAGGAGTGACAGCGACATCATCAATACAGTTGTGCGTGAGCAGGGCGTAGTGGCTCTCTCGACACCACCGAATGAAGGCTGGGGCTTATTCACCTGGATCATGCCTGGCATCGCGGCCCTGATCGGCTTCTTCATTTACTCCGCCTATGTGAAGCGCAACCGCAAAGCGCCGGAGCCAGTCTCGGCCGCCGACGAAGCGGTACTCCGCCGATTCCAGGACCAAATTGACGACGAATTGTCGGATGGCCCGGACGTCCCTAAGGAGCATCCAGGCAAGGAGAAATGACGCTTGTTGTTGCGGCGCTTCTGTTTGTAGGCGCTCTTATATTCACCCTTTTCATTCGCCAGAACGACATTCCAGAACCGCTGCCGGTCTCGCCGATTCAGCACCTTGAAGATCGTAAGCAGGCGATCTATGACAACCTTCGTGATCTGCAGTTTGAATATCGTCTCGGCAAGTTGTCGGACGAGGATTATCAGCAGACGAAGCAGGCGCTTCAAAAAGAACTCGCCGGCGTTTTGGCCGAGACCGAAGAGGTGATGGCACGCCTCGGACTGAAGACGGTGAAAGCAAGGAGAGTTACCGAGGCGCCCGCCCTCGCGAAAGTACCAGCACGGGAAAGCGGGTCAACTTGTCCCCATTGCGGCGCGCAATTTGCTCAAGCCCTGAAGTATTGCGGGGAGTGCGGAAAGGCAATGGCATGACGAACTTCGTTCGAACATTGGCGCTCAGCTTTGCTCTCAGCGCGCCCCTGTTGGCCGCCATCGACGGCACTGTTGTGAACGGCACCACGGGCAAGCCCCAGGCCGGAGTGAGCGTGACGTTACTCAAGCCCGGTGCGGGAGGAATGCAGCAACTCGGAAGCACCCAGAGCGATGCAGCCGGCCACTTCCGCTTCGACCACGACCAGCCCGGCGGCGGGCCGCAGCTTCTGCAGGCCCACTACAAGGACGTGAACTACAACAAGCTGCTAACGCCGAATGTTCCCACCTCGGGCGTCGATTTAGAGATCTACGAGACTACTAGGTCCGCTGGGCAGACACGTGAGGCACAGCACCTGATGGTGGTAGAGCCCTCCACCAGCCAAATCGCCGTAAACGAAACGCTGATTATTGATAATCCTTCGAAGACGACGTATCTAAATGCGGCCGAAGGCAGCATGCGCTTCTACCTGCCCCCGGCGGCGAATGGACAGGTGCGGATCAACGCGCAGGGTCCTGGTGGAATGCCACTGCCGCAGGCTCCCCAAAAAACCGACAAAGCAAATTTGTATAAGGTCGACTTCGCCATTAAGCCAGGGCAGACAGAGTTCCAGCTCACTTATGTGCTTCCCGTGGGCTCGCCGTTCACTTTCCGCGGAGAGGTAGCCCATGTGAAAGGGATGCAGACAGCGCCCCTGCGTCTAATTGCTCCAGAAGGCGTATCGTTGACCGGAAGTGACATCGAGCGCGTTGGACAAGAGCCTACGACCCGCGCCACGATCTTTACCGTTGCAGCGGCGCGCGGTTTCAAGGTGGACATCACCGGCACTGGTTCGCTGCCCGGTTCGCAGGGCGCGAACGCAAGCGCCGGATCTTCCGGTTCGAATGACGAAAGCGATCAGCCTCGGGTGACCGAAGGCGATCCACAAATCTACCGTCATCTGCCGTGGCTGGTGGCTTTGGCGCTGGCGATTTTAGGCTTGGGGCTCATAACCCTGTTTCGCCGTTCACCGGTGCGCCTGCCGGGCGGAAGCACCGGGGCACGCTAGCCAAAGCCGATGCCGGAAGCGATTGCTATCGAAAAGGTCTGGAAGTTCTACGGTGACTATCCCGCGTTACGGGATGCCACTTTTAGCGTCGGCGAGGGTGCCTGCACGGCGCTGCTCGGACGCAATGGGGCGGGGAAGACCACGCTGCTCCGCATTCTGGCCGGACTGGCCCCCTTTCAGCGCGGCACTGTGCGCCTGGCCGGATCGTCACCGCGCAGCGATAGCGCACGCCGCCAGATTGGATTCTTAGGGCACGGCATCGGCGTATATGAAGATCTAACGGCGGAAGAAAATCTGCGCTTTTTTGCGCGAGTTGCAGATTCAAAGGACCCGGCCGCCGCCGCCGAAACCTGGCTACGGCGCGTCAGTCTGGACCGCGTAGCGAAGATGCCGGTGCGTCAATTCTCTCGCGGCATGAGGCAGCGTCTGGCGCTGGCGAGGACATTTCTGCACTCGCCTCAGGTACTCCTACTGGATGAGCCGTTTACGTCGCTAGATGACCGCGCCATTAAGATGCTTAGTGAGTTGTTGATGGAGGCGCAGGCGCGCGGTGCAACTGTTGTCCTCTCTACCCACCAGCTTCGGGAAGCGCTGACAATTGCCACACATGTGGCCCTCATGGAAAATGGCCGCCTACGCTACGCGGGCGAGCGTACTGGAGAGATGCTGGACGACCCAGGCCTGCTGTACCGTTTGTATACCAAGTTGGGCGCGGATTGAGGGCCAGGCGAATCGCCCCATGAGAACGATCCGGCAATCGTTGCAGGTGGCACGCAAAGACCTGGCCGTGGAACTGCGGACCAAGGAGTCTCTCAATGCAGCGGGTGCATTCGCCATCGTCATCTTGCTGCTATTTAGCTTCGCCTTTGATCCGGCGGCCGAGGAAACGAAAGAGATTGCGGGCGGCCTGCTCTGGCTGGTTTTTGCCTTCGCAGGAGCCCTGGTTTTCAATCGGGGATTTGCGCGGGAACTGCCCAACGAATGTCTGGATGCACTGCTGTCTTCCCCGCTATCCCCGGCCAGCCTTTTGATGGGAAAAGCTTCAGCCAACTTCATCATGCTGTTGGTGGTGGAGGCGCTTTCCTTGCTGGTTTTCGGTATTTTCTACAATATGCGATGGTGGCTGCGGCCGTGGGAACTGGCAGGCATCTTCGCACTGGCGACCTGGGGAATTTCGGTTGTCGGCGCGGTGTTTGGAGCGCTAACGGTCAATCTGCGGTTGCGGGAATTGATGCTGCCCGTCTTGATCTATCCCTTGTTAATTCCCCTGCTGATGTCCGCCATCGTACTGACAAACACCCTGCTCGCCAATGGAGCCATGACCGCCGATCAGCTTATATGGGTGCGTGTGCTCGGGGTATTTGACGTTGTGTTTACGGCCTTAGCGGTGGCACTCGCCGAGACAATTTTGGTCAACTAAGAGATAGAAGGAGCCGGATTTTATGCGCGAAAAGTTTGTAGTTGGCTTGGCGGCGGCGGCAGGCCTGCTCTTGGCCTTTGACCTGTACCGCATCTTGCTGGTGCTGCCGGACGAAGCGATGCAAGGTGCCATCTACCGCATTATGTTTTTTCATATTCCGGCGGCGCTCACGGGCTTTACAGGTTATTTTGTCGCGCTGATACTGAGCGTGCTGTATCTCAGCTCAGGTAATCTGAAATACGACTCGCTGGCCGCCTCGGTCACAGAAGTCGCTCTCGTATTTTCCTGCGTAAACATCGTCACCGGAAGCATTTGGGCACGTGTCATTTGGGGCATTTGGTGGACCTGGGATTACCGCCTCACGTCGACCTTGATTTCCATCTTGATCTATGCCGGCTATCTTATGTTGCGCCGTGCGATTGACGAGCCCACCCAGCGCGCACGCCTGTCTGCCGCTTTATCGATCTTCGGCTGCGTAGACGTCGTGATTATCTGGAAGTCGATCGAATGGTTTCGCACGCAACATCCCGGACCGGTGCTCAGCATCAGGACTGGCGGCGGAAACATTGATCCCGCGATGGAGCACATGATCTACTACAACCTGCTGGCAATTCTTATGTTGGCCACAGCTTTAGTCCTGGTTCGAACCCGGCAGGAAGACATCTCGCGCGAGATCGATTCGCTGCGGCGCACCGCCAATGCAGCCGAGAGAAATATAGCTTAAGGAGAATCGTCTATGGATCCCCATACGTTGGCTTTGATGTACGCCCGGAATTTCATGTTCATGTTCTACGGCTTTTCGGCGGCGTGGCTCATCGTGGCTGTGTACGTGATCAGCCTGGCGCGCCGGGGAGCACGCCTTAAGAAAGAACTCGATGATGTCCGGAGACTGACCGACAGCGCAGACAGCCCGCTATAAAATAGGCCGTGCGAAAAATAGCAGCCCTATTCCTCCTGTCGGCTTGCGTCGTCCTGGCGCGTCCGAAGGCCTTGTTCTATATGACCGAGAGCCCGGAGTCCGTGCGGTCGTTCCTCGCCCACGTAAACAAGGTCGACATCATCGTTCCTACCTGGTACCAGGTGGACGCAAATGGTCTCGTTTGGGGTGGTCCAAACCCGCTGGTTCTGCAAACGGCCAAGGCTCATCACGTTCCAGTCGTGCCGATTGTTACCAACAGCGGCTTCAACCAGGAAGCCTTTCATAAACTGGCGTCGAACGCGGATGCGCGGCAGTCATTCCTTCGGGCGCTCATCAGCGAATGCAAGAAGAATGGCTATGAAGGAATCCAATTCGACCTGGAGCATCTGCTCTGGACGGACAGGGATGCACTCACACAGTTAGTGGCGGAAGCCGCGGATAGCTTCCATAAGGAGAGGCTACAACTATCGATTGCTACAGTGCCGAATGCTCCCGGGACACCTGGAGAAAGCAACTATTCGCACTGGAACTTCGAGAACTGGCAGGGCGCATACGATTTGAAAGCACTTGCTCAGCACGTCGACTTGATCTGTCTGATGACCTATTCTCAGCACACCGTCTTAACGCCGCCCGGCCCCATCGCCGCATACCCGTGGACAGTTCAGAATCTCGATTACGCCTTGCAGTCTGTTCCGAAAGAGAGACTGTCACTCGGGATACCGGTGTACGGATCCCACTGGTTTGCGGGGGATCCAATTCACGCGGCGGATGGTAAGGATACAGCACACGTTTTGTCCAGCACGATCACCGGGCAGGATGCGCAGTTATTAATCGACACCTATCATCCTCAAGTGGAATGGGACGATCACGACAAGAGCACTTGGTTCTATTTCTACCGGGCTGGCACGCGGGAATGGGTTTTCTACACCGACCGCCGCACTTTTCAGGCTCGGTATAATCTCACAACGGAACGGGGCCTGCAAGGTTTTTGTTCCTGGGTCCTCGGCGAGGAAGACCCAGGCATATGGGATGTGTTACCGGCTCATCAGTAGATCAATCCGGGAGCGACACCCTCCCCATCAAAAACTAAAGCGTGCCTGCAGGGTCACAATACGCCCGGACAGTGCTGTTTGGGGCTGTCCGAAGAGCGGGTTGCTGCTAGTGCCGTTAGTGCTGATCATCTGATCCACTGCGTTAGCTGTCAGCGGCGATAGGTTGGTTATGTTGAAGAGATTGAATAGACTGCCACGAAACTCCAGCCGTGCATTTTCGCCGAAGATTTTCATCTTCGGCAGACCGAACGACTTTTGAATCGTCATATCCACGTCGAAGAAGTGCGGCCCTTGCAATATGTTGCGTCCGACCTGCGGCGGCGGTGGCGGACCACCGGACGCTGGAAATGCAGGCGAGGTCGTGAATGACGGAACCGTAAAATACGAGAGCGCCCCGTTCGGGAAGTTTCCGCTCGGTTGTTTGAAGGTGCTGTTGCTGTAATCCGTTCCAGCCCCGCCGAGATAGGCAGTTGGTCGCAAATTGCAGTATCCGCTGTTCGCATAGACCACATTGCAGCCAGTGTTGCTGTACAGCGGTGTCCACGGAAAGCCGGTATGCCAATTCATAATGCCTGAAAGTTCCCAACCGCCGAATACTTTGCCTTTCCAGTCGTTCGCTTGGAAAATCCGTGGGCTCCAGGTTCCATACAGCTTCACCAGATGCCGAACGTCGAAATCGGCCAAGCCTCTCAAATACTGCAGCCCGTATGGATAATCGCCGATGAAGTAATCGTTCGAACCCTCATCAATAGTTCGGCTCCAGCGATACTGCGCGTCCACTTGGAAAGACTGCGCGAACCTGTGCGACACCTCTGCTAGCAACGCATTGTAGTTGGAGTTTGTGTCATTCGTGAAGAAATAAAGGTTCTGCACCCTCGGGTTCAAAGGAACGTACAAGAAGTTCAAATTGTTCTGCCGGGCGTAATGCCGGCTGCTGCTGCCCTGATAGCCGAGCGAAGCCGTCCAGTTATTCCCAAGATCATACTGGGTATCCAATGAATAGCGATATGTGTACGTGGTCGGGAGAAAAGCGGGGAAGCCGTTCAGCGTTATCGGGGCTCCGCTTAGGGGAAGATTTGTGACTGGATCAAACGCCTGTAGCGCATTGGGGTTAGCGGGATACCCGGAAAACTGATGCACATCGCCCGGAACAGCGTAAACGACGTTCGATCCAGTAAGCGTCAAGCCACTGACGAGCGGCGGATTGCTGCGCCCGTTCAGCGTAATCGCCTCTTCTTCCTTGTTGTATCCGATCCCGAAGCCTCCACGGATTACCATGCGCTCGCTGTTCGGGTTTGGCCTCCAGGCAAAACCAAATTGCGGTCCCCAGTTGTTGTGGCTGGCCTTGTAAAGATCGCCTCCAATGCGAAGCCGTAGTCCGACGAGCGGGTCCGGGCCGTTGCCCAGTTCCACATTGCTGATGTTTCCATACTTCTCATGCACTGGCTGGTAGTACTCGTAGCGAATACCCAAGTTAAGCGTCAGGTTAGGCAGCACCTTCCAATCGTCTTGCACGAATCCGGCATAGATAGCGGACCGGATATACTTCGTCGCGCTGGAGGGCTGACCGGTTTTGGGATCGAAATTTCCAACCTCCTGGTATGGCGCATCGTTTGCCAGATCCCAAAGGTTGCGAAAGTTATAAGTGGGGCGGGCTGCGTAAGCCGTGTTGTCGTCGTCCTGCTCCCAATACAGGTCGGGCCCGAACTTAATGGAGTGGTTGCCGAACACAGTACTTGCGGTGTCGCGGAAATTGTATGTCGTCTGGGCGAAAATGCCCGGTCCCGGAGCGCCCAGATACTGCGGCGTGACGGACCCGAAATTATCTACCTGGACCTGCGGGAGACCCCACGGTTCTTGCGGATTGCTTGACACCTCGTTGAAGTTCCACCGCGTGACATTGAAACGCGCTTCGTTTAGCCACGTTGGGCTGATCGTGTGGTTCCACAGCAAGGCCGCCGTCTCATTCAGCCGGTCGCTGTGCCAAAAGTTAGCAGGACGCACAGGGCCGTTGTAGAACGTACTGTTGTTCGGAACGTAATACGTCGTAAAGGCAATCAGATCCCTGCTCGTGGCCTGGAAATCCGCCCGCCCGTTAAACTGCTGCGGTGCGGAGTTCGTCGGATTAACCGTCTGGACGAAAAACACATCGGGCACTCCATCCAGGCCACCGCCGGCTCCGAAGTTTCCGTTGCTGACATAACCGGGATCGCGTGTTCCCAGCGGAGCCTTCAATGGTGAGCCCACATCCAGGCCCATATAATTGCCGCCTGAGAACACCGGCTGACAAAGGCTGGTACTGAAGACTCCGGCGTCGGCGCAGGTCTTTGGAACGATCTGATTGAAGGACACCCCTTCGCCCGGATATCCCGTCAGCTTCGCCGCAATGCTGTTCGGGACCGCTGCTTTCACAGCTGCAAGGTACTGCGGCGTCTCATACCAGTTCAAGGCAGTCGACTGTGAGTTATTCCGCAGCGTCTCATAAGAAAAGAAAAAGAACAGGTGATTTCGAAGGATAGGGCCGCCCAAGCTTCCAGCCCACTGATTAAATCGGTCTGTGTCGCGCTGTACTGGGTTGTTCGGTCCGTTATAGCGCTGATACGCATTCAATCCCGGGCGGTTGGCCTGGAATAAGGCGCTGCCATGAAACTCGTTTGTGCCGTTCTTCGAAACCGTAAGGACTTGTGCGCCACTGTTCCTGCCGTTCTCCGCGCTGTAGGGATTCGACTGGACCGTCACTTCTTTGATCGACTCCTGATTGGGAGTAATCACAGCCGCACCGCCCCACGCCAGGCTATTGACGCTGATGCCATCCACCTGAAAACTGTTGGAGTTGTTTCTGGTTCCGTTCGCGACTACCTGCACCTGGTTCTCCGTTTGAAAAATGCTGTTTGTTCCAGTCGTGCCACCCGGTCCCGCGCTGCCCGGCAGATTTTGCGAGCCGCTGCCCGACGCACTCCGCGCGTTGTCCCCGAATGCTCCTGGAGCCAGCTGTGCCACCTGGTAGGGATCACGGCTGAACGTTGGGAGAGCTTGTATCTGCGCGCCAGAAAAGGTTCCCGAAATTGTCGCCGTCTCGGTCTGGATCGCTGGCTCGGTTGACGCCGTGACCGTCACGGTTTGTGTACTCGGCGCTCCCACTTCCAACCTTACGTTCTGCCCCTGCGCTTGCTCCGAAGTCAATTGCACGCTGCTCAGCACCTTCTTTGAAAAACCTGGTGCTTCTACGGTGAGGCTATACTGGCCCGGCGCAAGCCCGGCCACTGAATAAACTCCAGCATCGGACGTCGTAACAGTTCGCGAGATGTTCGTCTCTTTGCTGGTGACAGTAACCTTTGCTCCGGGTACCGCTGACCCCTGCGGATCCGTCACTGTGCCTTGAAGAGTGCCCCGATATTGTGCATTCAGGGGAAGAGTGAAAGTGAAGAGAGACAGAGCGGCGAAGACAACGAGCCAACTCCAAAAAAACGTCATCCTGGACGTGATTTGCATGACCCACCTCGTGCCCTTATAGTAAGACCAAGGGTGAGGCATTGCAAGCATCATTAACGCTCTTATGGGTGCTCTTTTGCTGGTTATTGCAAGGCCAATAGACGCGCAATCCGCCTACTTTAAGACATCCTTTTGCTTGACAACAGTATTACTTCGGATCGCCATTATTACAGCGCCGGACAGGGCTCGTCACCAAAGATCTTGGGCCTCATCTGGACTTGTCCCCATTTTTGGCACAAAAAGTTAAGGCTCAACATTCATCGAATGGAGAATTTGAGTCATGGGGCTATCACGCCGGAAGTTCACGAAAGAGTTCAAGATTGCCGCGCTGCGGCAGTTAGATTCGGGTGTTTCGATCGCAGCAGTCGCTCGATCGTGTGAGATCAATCCCAGCCTGCTGCATCGCTGGAGACGGGATTTTCAGCAGTCAGCTGAGCAGGCGTTTCCCGGTTTGGGTAAGAAGAGAGTCGACGAGAATCGGGTGGCCGAGTTGGAGCGGAAAATCGGCCAGCAAGCATTGGAGATCGATTTTTTGAAACGGTGCTTGCAGCGCATCGAAGAACAGCGGATGCTGCAGGCGTTAACTGGAAAACCGCTATCTACCAGCAGGTCCGGCAAGAGATGAGCGCCCACGAGCTGGCGATTGAGCGCATGTGCGAACTGGCAGGAGTGAACCGAAGAGGTTTCTACCGTTTCGATCCCGATGCCAAAGCTGCCAAACGCGACATCGATTTGCGGGATGCGATACAACGAATCGCGCTCGAGATGCCGAGCTATGGACGGCCGCGGATTACCGCTGAGTTGCGGCGGCGCGGCTGGGTGGTGAACCCCAAGCGGGTTCATCGCATCCTGCGCGAGGACAATCTGCTCTGTCTTCGCCGCCGGAAGTTCCTCGTGACCACCGATTCGCGACACGGCTTCCCTATCTATCCCAACCTGGCCGGCGAGTTGCAACTGACCAACGTCAACCAACTCTGGATCGCCGATATCACGTATATTCGCCTAGAGACCGAGTTCGTGTATCTGGCTGTCGTTCTGGATGCCTTCTCGCGCCGGGTGATTGGCTGGGCTCTGGACCGCACGCTGGAGGCGAAGCTCACTGTAGCAGCGCTGGAAATGGCCGTGTCGTGCCGAAGTGTGAAAGGGGGCCTGGTGCATCATTCCGATCGCGGCGTTCAGTACGCAGCAGACGATTACACCGGCTTGCTCGATCAGCACGGCATTCAAATCAGCATGAGCCGCAAAGGAAATCCTTACGATAATGCGCGGACGGAGAGTTTTATGAAAACTCTAAAATACGAAGAGGTTTACCGACAGGAATACCGCGACTTGCCCGATGCGCTTCGATCGCTCCGCCGTTTCATTGAGAAGGTGTACAACGAAAAGCGGCTGCACTCGGCCTTGGGCTATCTGCCACCTGCAGAGTTCGAGGCGCATCTGGTTGTGACTAATAACTGTAAGGAGGCCGCTTCGCGGCAGCTTTCTCTATGAGTTTTTTCAGGCATCGGGAAATCTTTCGATCCGATGTGATGCGATCGACCGGGGAGCAGCCCAAT
>Ga0308173_10001747_pt1 | contig 11128 bp, 11 predicted proteins | sample PhyPR1_FD_203716 | JGI IMG/M metagenome (GOLD analysis project Ga0308173, IMG submission 203716) | Soil microbial communities from UC Gill Tract Community Farm, Albany, California, United States - DLSLS.P.R1 | ecosystem: Environmental > Terrestrial > Soil > Agricultural land | place: USA... | reverse complement strand
CGCCGAGGCCAGGAAGAACGCGACCACCAGCACGGCAAGGAACAACCAGGGGCCGCCGATGTCGTTGACGAAGATCAGCGCGAGCGCCACGGTCACGACCGCGGAGCCGATGTAGGTGCCGGAGATCATCGGCTTGCGCCCGACGGTGTCGAACAACCGGCCCAGCAGCACCGGCCCGGCGAAGTTGCCGAGTGCCCAGATGATGATGAACAGCGGCACCATCGACGAGGAGATGTTGTAGAACCCGCTGTAGAGCGTGCCCAGGTCGAACGTGACGCCGTTGTAGATGAACGCCTGGCCGACGAAGAGCGCGAGCCCGAGGATCGCCCGCTTCGGGTACTTCGAGAAGGCCACCTTGCCGATCTCCCGGAACGGGATCGACTTGCGTTGGCGCACGGTCAGCTCGTTGCGCGGCTCCTCGAGCTGCTGGCCGGTCTCCTCGCGGACCGCGCGCTCGATGTCGTCGACGATGCGCTCGGCGTCCTCCTGCCGGCCGTGGATGAACAGCCAGCGGGGGCTCTCAGGGACGTGCCGGCGCACGATGAGGATGGTGAACCCGAGCACCGCGCCGACGAAGAACGCGACCCGCCAGCCCCAGTCGCTGGCGACCATGTTGAGCAGCAGCAGCGCAGCGGCCGCACCGGCCGCGGAGCCGACCCAGTACGACCCGTTGATGGCCAGGTCGACCCGCCCGCGGACCCGGGCCGGGATCAGCTCGTCGATGGCCGAGTTGATCGCGGCGTACTCACCGCCGATGCCGGCTCCCGTGAAGAACCGCGCGGCGTAGAACCACCACACCGACATGGAGAACCCGGTAGCGACGGTGGCCAGGATGTAGAGCCCGAGGGTGAGCAGGAACAGCTTCTTCCGGCCGTAGCGGTCGGTGAGCTGGCCGAAGAACAACGCACCCAGGCAGGCGCCGATGATGTAGATCGACCCGGCGATGCCGATCTGGGCGGCGTTGATCGAGATGCCGCTGCCCTTCTCGGTCATCGCGGAGGCCACGCTGCCGACCATCGTGACCTCGAGGCCGTCGAGGATCCAGACGCCCCCGAGCCCGATGACGATCATCCAGTGGAACTTTGCCCAGGGGAGCCGGTCCAACCGGGCGGGCACCTTGGTGGTGATCTCCCCCGTCTGTACTGCTGTGCTCATCCGCGCAGGCCTCCTCAGGTCGACAGACACCAGCCATGTGCCCAGAGCCTGCGGGGTTCAATCACGACCAGCGGTCGCGCATCCACCGCCAGAGCCGCAGCGGGAACAGCCCGAGCAGCGGCGCCCGCCGACCCATCTCGTCGGTGGCCCGGTGGTCGAACGCGGCGGCGTAGCGCTGCGCCTGCTCGACGGTCGGGTACTCCTTGGAGCCGCCGGCGCCGCAGCCGCGCTCGCACTCCCAGACCATGGTCGGCCCCTCCGCCCGGAAGGCGAACCGGTGCCCCATCACCCGACACATCAGCATGGGTGGCACTCCACCGCATCCGCGCCCGGTTGGCAACCGCGCGGCGGGTCCGCGCGCCGATACACTGCGGCGGGTGAGCACAGCACAGGGCCAGGATGCGCAGGGCCAGGCAGAGGCCGCGGCACAGCGGCTCCGCGAGCTGACCGGCGTGGAGAGCCATGACATCGCGCTCGTCATGGGGTCTGGGTGGGTCCCGGCGGCGGACGCTCTCGGAGAGCCGGCCGCAGAAGTGAACACGACGGAGCTGCCCGGTTTCTCACCGCCCGCGGTGGAGGGCCACGCCGGCCGCATCCGGTCGATCCGCGCCGGCGGCGCGAACCTGATGGTGTTCCTGGGCCGGACCCACCTCTACGAGGGCCATGGCGTCCGGTCGGTGGTGCACAACGTGCGGACCGCGGCAGCGGCCGGCTGCCGCTCGGTCGTGCTCACCAACGGCTGCGGCGGCCTGCACGAGCGTTGGGCACCCGGCACCCCGGTGCTGATCCGCGACCACATCAACCTGACCGCGACGTCGCCGATCGAGGGCGCGCACTTCGTGGACCTCACCGACCTGTACAGCGCGAGGATGCGCGCCCTGTGCCAGGAGGTCCAGCCCGGTCTCGAGGAGGGCGTCTACGTGCAGTTCCCCGGCCCGCACTACGAGACCCCGGCCGAGATCCGGATGGTGCGTGCCATCGGCGGGGACCTGGTGGGCATGTCCACCACGCTCGAGGCGATCGCCGCCCGCGAGGCCGGGCTGGAGGTGCTGGGCATCTCGCTGGTCACCAACCTGGCCGCAGGCATCACCGGCGAACCGCTCGACCACGAGGAGGTCCTGGAGGCCGGCCGGGCGTCCGCCGCCCGGATGGGCAGCCTGCTCGCGGCGATCGTGCCCAAGATCTGATGCGGCTGCTCGTCACCGGCGCCGCCGGCACGATCGGCTCCGTGCTGTGCCCCCGCCTCGTCGAGCGCGGCCACGACGTGACCGGCATCGACCTGACCAGCGCACCGGCGGGCTTCACCGGAGCCTGGGCGAGCGCGGACTGCACCGACCCCGCCACCGTGGGCGCCGTGTTCGACGAAGCTGACCGGGCCGGAGGCCTGGATGCGGTAGTCCACCTGGCCGGGATCCCGACCGAGGCATCGCTGTCCGAGACCCTCGACTCGCACGTGCGCAGCACGGCGGTGCTGCTCGACGCGATGGTCGCGAGCTCCGTGGGACGGATGGTGTACGCCAGCAGCAACCACGCCGTCGGCCGCACTCCGCGCGCCGAGCTGCTCGGCGTGGACGTGCCGCCGCGCCCAGACACGTTCTACGGCGTCGGCAAGGTCGCCGCTGAGGCGTTGCTGCGGTTGTACGTCGACCGCCACGGCATCGACGCGGTCGCGCTCCGGATCGGAAGCTTCCTGCCGAGGCCGGAGACCCGGCGGCACCTGTCGACCTGGCTGTCGCACGAGGATGCGGTGCGGATGGTGGACGCCTGCCTCACGGCGCCGCATCCCGGCTTCGCCGTGCTGTACGGCGTCTCCGCGAACACGCGTGGCTGGTGGGACCTCGAGCCGGGACGAAGGCTCGGATACCAGCCCGAGGACGACGCCGAAGAGTTCGCGTCAACGGTGGAGGCCGCGCCGACGACACCCGCTGACGAGGCCGAGGCCGCGCACGTCGGCGGGGACTACGCCACCGCGGAGTACCACCGACCCGCCGTCGACAGACCACACCAGGCCCCAGCTTCCGACTAGCCTGCGGTCTCATGGACGCTTCCCCGATCTCGGCTGAGCTGCTCGACCGCGCCCGGGCCTGGGCCGCGGAGGACCCGGACGAGGGGACCCGTGCCGAGCTGGAGCGGCTGGTCGCGCTCGCCGTGGAGACCCCGCTCGGCCGGGCGGCCGCGGAGGTCCAGGACCGGTTCGCCGGGACGTTGGAGTTCGGCACCGCGGGCCTTCGAGGCGCGCTGGGGGCCGGCCCGAACCGCATGAACCGGGTGGTGGTCACCCGGGCCGCGGCCGGCCTCGCGTCGTACCTGCGCAAGAACGGCGCCGACGAGGGCGACAGGGTGGTCATCGGGTACGACGCGCGGCACCGCTCCGAGGACTTCGCGCGGGACACCGCCGAGGTGATGCGCGGGGCCGGGCTGGGCGCCCTGGTGCTCCCCCGCCCGCTGCCCACCCCGGTGCTGGCCTACGCGATCCGTGCGCTCGGCTGCGTCGCCGGGGTGATGGTGACCGCCTCGCACAACCCACCTCAGGACAACGGCTACAAGGTCTATCTCGGCGACGGCAGCCAGATCGTGCCCCCCGCGGACGCGGAGATCGCCGCCGCGATCGAGGCAGTGGGTCCGCTGGCCGGCCTGCCTCGCGGCGACGACTGGACCCGCCTCGACGACACCGTGGTGAGCTCCTACCTCGACGCCGTGGCCGGGCTCGTCGACCCGACGGGGCCGCGGCAGCTGACCGTGGTGCACACCCCCCTGCACGGGGTCGGTGGTGCGACCGTCCTGGAGGCGGTGCGGCGCGCCGGCTTCGCCGCTCCCCACGAAGTTCCCGAGCAGGCCGAGCCGGACCCGGACTTTCCCACGGTGGCGTTCCCGAACCCCGAGGAGCCCGGCGCGATGGACCTGGCGATGGCGCTCGCGGCAGACGTCGAGGCCGACCTCGTGGTCGCCAACGACCCGGACGCGGACCGGTGCGCGGTCGCGGTGCCCGGACCGCACGGCTGGCGGATGCTTCGGGGCGACGAGGTGGGTGCGCTGCTGGCGGATGCCCTGCTGCGCAAGGGGATCACCGGCGTGTACGCCACCACGATCGTGTCCTCCTCGCTGCTCGGAGCGATGGCCGCAGCCGCGGGCCAGGAGTACCGCGAGACGCTGACCGGCTTCAAGTGGCTGGGCCGCGTCGACGGTCTCGCCTTCGGCTACGAGGAGGCACTCGGCTACTGCGTGGCCCCGTCACTGGTGCGGGACAAGGACGGCATCTCCGCATTGCTTCGGGTCCTGGAGCTGGCCGCCGCGCTGAAGGCGGAGGGCCAGACCCTGGAGGACCGGCTGGACGACATCGCCCGCACCTACGGCCTCTACGCCACCGACCAGCTGTCCGTGCGGGTCACCGACCCGGGCATGATCGCCGCCGCGATGGACCGGCTGCGCGCCACGCCACCCTCGACACTCGGCGGGCTGGCGGTGGAGCGGGTCGACGACCTGACCAAGCCCACCACGGACCTGCCCGCCACCGAGGGACTCCGGTTCCGGCTGGCCGACCACGGCAGGGTGGTGGTGCGCCCCTCCGGCACCGAGCCGAAGATCAAGTGCTACCTCGAGGTCGTCGTCCCGGTCGAGGAGTCCCCCGGTGGCGTGGACGCGGCCCGGATCGCCGCCTCCGGGCGGCTGGACGCGATCCGCTCCGACCTGGCCCGGGCCGCCGGCCTCTGAGCTGTCACTGGTCACCCGGTCATAGCCGGGTGACCTAGTGACAAGTCGGTGGTCAGAGGGCGAAGGTGACCGCGAAGACCACGGCGAGCACGGCCAGCGCGGCGATCTCCGGCCAGGCCGGGAGGCGCCGGACCCGCCCCTGCGGCGGCTCCCCGCCCAGGTTCTTGCGGGCGTCCTCGACCAGCTCCTCGATCGAGGTGACCACGTAGGTCTCGTAGAGCATCCCGGTCTGGTCGTTGGCAGGACGGTCCGCGTCCTCGGCGTACTTCTGAAGCCGCTCCATGCCGAACAGCATGGCGACGCCGCGGCGGTTGCTCTTGAACATGCTGTGCCGGGAGCGGCCGATGCCCACGCAGACGTAGCGGCGCTCGCCGACCCACACGTTGAGGGTCTGCCGGACGGTCACCGCGTCGATGAGCACGAGCGGGATCTCGATGTCCATCATCGAGTTCTTCAGCCTCAGCACGCCTGGGAACACCGCTGCGCGCGGGCGCAGCAGCGACACCCAGGCGACCACGCCGGCCAGCGCGAACCCGAGGCCGACCCGCAGGCCGGTGAGCGTGTGTACCGACACCGCGACGTAGACGACGGCGAACGCACACATCGCCAGTCCGGTGTAGCCGATGATGAAGCCGTTGGTCGGTCTGAACCGGACGATCGGGGCGCCTGGCTTCGTGCCGTTCGTGGGGGCCATGGGGCCGATTCTGCCGGTTCGGCGCTGGTGCCCCGCAACCACCGCCTCCCACATATGCTTGCCCGGTGACCACACTGTCGAGCAGCCCGACGGCCGGCGTGGCGGCGAGGCCCGACGGGCTGGGTGCCGAGCTGGCCCAGGCGACGTCCTCTGACGCGGCGCTGCGCAGGTTCCTGCACGGCCTCCCGGGCGTGGACCAGGTCGGAGCGGAGGAGCGCGCCGCGTCCCTGGCCACCCGGTCGATCAAGACGTCGTCGAAGGAGCTCGCCATCGACCTGGCGATCCGGATGGTGGACCTGACCACGTTGGAGGGCCAGGACACCCCGGGCAAGGTGCGCGCGCTGTGCGCGAAGGCGGTACGCCCCGACCCGTCCGACCCGTCGTGCCCCTCGACGGCCGCGGTCTGCGTGTACCCCGACCTGGTGCCGGTGGCCAAGGAGGCTCTCGCCGACTCCGGTGTGCACGTGGCGTCGGTGGCGACAGCGTTCCCCTCGGGCCGCGCGGCGCTGACCGTCAAGATCGCGGACGTCCGCGACGCCGTGGCTGCGGGCGCGGACGAGGTGGACATGGTCATCGACCGCGGCGCGTTCCTGTCGGGGCGCTACCTCGAGGTCTTCGAGGAGATCGTCGCGGTGCGGGAGGCCTGCGAGCGCACCGACGGGCCCCGTGCGCACCTGAAGGTGATCTTCGAGACCGGTGAGCTGGCCACCTACGACAACGTACGACGGGCGTCCTGGCTGGCGATGGTCGCCGGAGCCGACTTCATCAAGACCTCCACCGGCAAGGTGCAGCCCGCGGCCACCCTCCCGGTGACGCTGGTGATGCTGGAGGCGGTGCGGGACTTCCGGGACGCCACCGGACGGATGGTCGGCGTCAAGCCGGCCGGCGGGATCCGGGCGAGCAAGGACGCGATCCGCTACCTGGTGACGGTCAACGAGGTGGCCGGCCCGGACTGGCTGGACCCGGACTGGTTCCGGTTCGGGGCGTCATCGCTGCTGAACGACCTGCTGATGCAGCGGATGAAGATGAAGACCGGCCGGTACTCCGGCCCCGACTACGTCACGTTGGACTGAGGGCGATGGCTACCACATTCGAGTACGCTCCGGCTCCCGAGTCGCGGTCGATCGTGGACCTCGCCTCGTCGTACGGACTGTTCATCGACGGCGGGTTCACCGACCCGGCGAGCGGGCGGTCGCTGAAGACGATCAGCCCGGCGACCGAGGAGGTGCTCGCCGAGGTCGCCGAGGGCGACGAGGGTGACGTGGACCGGGCCGTGAAGGCCGCGCGGCGCGCCTACGCCCGGACCTGGTCGCGGATGAGCGGCCGGGAGCGGGGCAAGTACCTGTTCCGGATCGCCCGGATCATGCAGGAGCGGGCGCGCGAGCTCGCGGTGCTGGAGTCGCTGGACAACGGCAAGCCGATCAAGGAGTCCCGCGACGTCGACGTGCCGCTGGCGGCCGCGCACTTCTTCTACCACGCCGGCTGGGCCGACAAGCTCGAGTACGCCGGACTGGGTCCTGCTCCTCAGCCGGTCGGGGTGGCGGGGCAGGTGATCCCGTGGAACTTCCCGCTGCTGATGCTGGCCTGGAAGATCGCGCCGGCGCTGGCCTGCGGGAACACCGTGGTGCTCAAGCCGGCCGAGACCACGCCGCTGTCGGCGCTGTGGTTCGCGCAGATCTGCCAGCAGGCCGACCTGCCGCCCGGCGTGGTCAACATCGTCACCGGCGCCGGCGAGACCGGCCGCGCCCTGGTGGCGCACCCGGACGTGGACAAGGTCGCCTTCACAGGGTCGACCGAGGTGGGCCGGCAGATCGCGAGGACGGTGGCCGGCACCCGCAAGCGGGTGACCCTCGAGCTGGGCGGCAAGGCCGCCAACGTGGTCTTCGACGACGCTCCCGTCGACCAGGCCGTCGAGGGCATCGTGAACGGCATCTTCTTCAACCAGGGCCACGTGTGCTGCGCGGGCTCCCGGCTGCTGGTGCAGGAGTCGGTGGCCGAGGACGTGCTGGACCGCCTGAAGCGGCGGATGGGCACGCTGCGGGTGGGCGACCCGCTGGACAAGAACACCGACATCGGGGCGATCAACTCTGCGCAGCAGCTGGCCAAGATCACCGAGCTGTCCCAGGTGGGCGAGGCGGAGGGCGCCGGCCGGTGGTCCCCGCCCTGCGAGCTGCCCCAGCACGGCTTCTGGTTCCCGCCGACCATCTTCACCGGGGTCTCCCAGGCGCACCGGATCGCGCGAGAGGAGATCTTCGGGCCGGTGCTGTCGGTGCTGACCTTCCGCACCCCGGCCGAGGCGGTGGAGAAGGCCAACAACACCCCGTACGGGCTGTCCGCGGGGGTGTGGACCGACAAGGGGTCGCGGATCCTCTGGATGGCCCAGCGGCTGCGCGCGGGCGTGGTCTGGGCCAACACGTTCAACAAGTTCGACCCGACCAGCCCGTTCGGGGGCTACAAGGAGTCCGGCTACGGCCGTGAAGGCGGCCGGCACGGTCTGGAGGGCTACCTGCGATGAGTCACCCCACGAAACTGCTCGCTGCGCTCGCACTTCCGCGGGGGCCCCGATGAGTCAACGCCTGGAGGTCCGCAAGACCTACAAGCTCTACGTCAACGGCGCGTTCCCCCGCTCGGAGTCGGGCCGTTCCTACGTGGTGAGCGACAGCAAGGGCCGGTTCGTGGCCAACGCCGCCCGTGCCTCCCGCAAGGACGCGCGGGACGCGGTCGTCGCGGCGCGCAAGGCGTTCGCGGGCTGGGCCGGCCGCACGCCGTACAACCGCGGCCAGGTGCTCTACCGGGTGGCGGAGGTGCTCGAGGACCGGCACGCGCAGTTCGTGGAGCAGGTGCAGGCCGGCGAGGGGCTGGCGAAGCGGGCTGCCGAGGCCGCGGTCGACGCGTCGGTGGACCGGCTGGTCTGGTACGCCGGCTGGGCCGACAAGCTCGCCCAGGTGGTCGGCGGCGCCAACCCGGTCGCGGGGCCGTACTTCAACTTCTCCCTGCCGGACCCGACCGGCGTGGTCGCGGTGCTCGCGCCGCAGGACTCCTCCTTGCTCGGTCTGGTCTCGGTGCTCGCCCCGGTGGTGGTCACCGGCAACACCGCCGTGGTGGTCTCTTCCTACGCCCGGCCGCTTCCTGCGGTGACCCTCGGCGAAGTGCTGGCCACCTCCGACGTGCCCGCGGGCGTGGCGAACCTGCTCACCGGCAGCGCGGAGGAGATCGGGCCCTGGCTGGCGTCGCACCTCGATGTCAACGGCATCGACCTCGCCGGCGTCGACGACTCCGACCTGGCGCGGTCACTGGAGGAGCAGGCGGCCGACAACCTCAAGCGGGTACGGCGCCCGCAGCCCGGCACCGACTGGGAGGCTGACCCCGGCCTGTCGGCGATGACCGCCTTCCTGGAGACCAAGACCGTCTGGCACCCCATCGGCATCTGACCCGGGGCCGCCCGGTGCGGCCGGCACGGCACAATGTCGCCCGTGCATGCCCAGGTGATCGTGCTGGCCGGCCCCTCCGGGTCGGGAAAGTCCCGGCTCGCGGCCCGGCTCGGGCTCCCGGTGCTGAACCTGGACGACTTCTATCGCGACGGCGACGACCCGTCGCTGCCGAGGCTGGAGATCGGCGTCGTGGACTGGGACGACCCAGCCTCCTGGCTGCGCGAGGAGGCGCTCGCGGCGGTCGAGGAGCTGTGCCGGCACGGGCGGGTGGAGGCGCCCGTCTACGACATCGCCCACGACGGCCGGGTCGGCCATCGACCGGTCGAGCTGGGCCGCGCGTCGTACTTCGTGGCGGAGGGCATCTTCGCGCACGAGATCGTCCCGGAGTGCCGGTCGCTCGGCCTGCTGGCCGACGCGATCTGCGTGCGCCATCACCCGCTGGTCACGTTCTGGCGGCGGCTTACCCGCGACCTCGCCGAGCGCCGCAAGCCGCCGCTGGTGCTGCTGAGGCGGGGGCTGCTGCTGCTCCGGGTGGAGCCGGAGGTCGTGGCCCGCGCTACGGCGATGGGCTGCCTGCCGATGCGGCCTGAGCAGGCCTGGCAGCGGGTCAGCCCGCTGGTGGGTCGAGCTCGGCGTCCACCAGCTCCTGATAGCCGGGCTTGATCGTGCCGTCGATGAGTGCCAGCCGCTCGTCGAACGGCAGGAACGCCGACTTCATCGCGTTCAGGGTCAGCCAGCGCAGCTCATCCATCCCGAAGCCGAACGCGTCCACCAGTTTCGACATCTCGCCGCTCATCGACGTACCGCTCATCAGCCGGTTGTCAGTGTTCACCGTCACCCGGAACCGCAGTCGGGACAGCAGCCCGATCGGGTGCTCGGCGATCGACGGCGCGGCGCCGGTCTGCACGTTGGAGGACGGGCACATCTCCAGGGGGATCCGCTTGTCGCGCACGTAGGAGGCCAGCCGGCCCAGGTGCGGGACGCCGTCGGCGCCGGAGGACACGTCGTCGATGATGCGCACGCCGTGCCCGAGCCGGTCCGCGCCGCACCACTGGATCGCCTGCCAGATCGACGGCAGCCCGAAGCCCTCACCGGCGTGGATGGTGAAGTGCGCGTTCTCCCGCTGGAGGTACTCGAACGCGTCGAGGTGCCGGGTCGGCGGGTAGCCCGCCTCCGCACCGGCGATGTCGAAGCCGACCACGCCACGGTCCCGGTAGGCCACCACCAGCTCCGCGATCTCGTTGGACCTCGCCTGGTGCCGCATCGCGGTGAGCAGCTGGCCCACGACGATCGGCCGGCCCTGTTCCCGCGCGGAGACCGCGCCGTCCTCGAGGCCGGCCTGCACCGCCTCCACGACCTGCTCGAGGGTCAGCCCTTCGGTGAGGTGCTGCTCCGGGGCGTACCGGATCTCGGCGTAGACCACGCCGTCCGCGGCGAGGTCCTCCACCGCCTCACGGGCCACCCGGCGCAGGTTCGGGGCGGTCTGCATCACCGCCACGGTGTGGGAGAACGTCTCCAGGTACCGCTCCAGCGAGCCCGAGTCGGCGGAGTCCTCGAACCAGCGACGCAGCCCGTCGGCGTCCCGGGCGGGAAGCTCGTGGCCGGCTCGGGCCGCGAGGTCGACGATGGTCTGCGGGCGCAGCCCGCCGTCGAGGTGGTCGTGCAGGAGAACCTTGGGGACGCGGCGGACCAGGTCACTCCTCACGGTTCACCGACTCGGGGCTGAACGCCGGCAGGCAGATCGCGACGTACTCCGTCTCCAGCTCGCCGGTCGAGTAGCGCACCTTCTCCCCCGCCCGGGTCAGCAGCGCCTGCCCCGCGCGGACGTCGAGGGTCTTGACCCCACCGATCTCGGAGGGCACCTCCGCGCGCACCATGCCGCGCAGCACCAGGGTGATCTCGTCGAACTGCGGGGTCTGCGCCGGCTCGGTCCACCCAGGAGGTGCCTGCATGTAGGCGACGGAGACCGACTCGCTGCCGGAGTTGACGCGTCCGACGTACTCGTCGATGACCTTGCCACCTGGGACGGGGATGCGCGTGGGCGCGGGGATAAGTTCAGCCATGGGAGCATTCAAGCATCCGTGACGAGAGGGCAACCATGCGCGTTTTCACCACGTTCGACGACCTCGACGCGGCT
>Ga0308173_10001746_pt1 | contig 11129 bp, 4 predicted proteins | sample PhyPR1_FD_203716 | JGI IMG/M metagenome (GOLD analysis project Ga0308173, IMG submission 203716) | Soil microbial communities from UC Gill Tract Community Farm, Albany, California, United States - DLSLS.P.R1 | ecosystem: Environmental > Terrestrial > Soil > Agricultural land | place: USA... | reverse complement strand
TGAGTCCCCAGATGTCGGCCGAGTAGTCGCGGAAGCCGCTCGGGTTGGCAATTGCATAATTCCGCTGCCCGATCGTCGCTCGGCGCGAGTTCTCGAAGTAGTCGATGCCATGCGACTTCATGAAGGGATCCTGGATCCCGCGGAAGTCGATGAACATCTGCGAGTATTGATGCCCGAACAGCGGCGCGAAGTTCACGTGCTCCTGCCCCTGAAATGCCGCCCAGCTGTAGGTGCTCGTGTACGCGCTCCAGGCGCTGGCGTCGATCGGGTGCGTCGGCGAGCCTAACGCGAGGACGTAGAGGAGCATCGCCTCGTTGTAGCCGTTGTAGCTGTACGGCAGCCAACCCTGCTCGGGGCTGTGCCCCATCGAGATGCGGGGCCCGGTCTGCGCCGTCGTCGCCTGCGTCCAGTCGACGCGCAGGTACAACGAGTCGGCGTAAGCGCGGATCGACGCCTCCGTGTCGTTCGCCTGATCGAAGTACTCGCGGCAGAAGAGGACGCCGCCAAGGAGGAGCGAGGTGTCGATCGTCGAAAGCTCCACCGTCTGGAACCGGGCCCCGGTGTCCATGTCGAGGAAATGGTAGAAGAACCCCATGTCCCCGCTCATCCCGACGGCGTCGGGACCCTGCGGCGCACGATAGAACCAGCGCAGGGTGTTGAGCGTGCGATCGGCGGCTTGTGCGCGCGTGACGTAGCCATGCTCGACGCCGATCGGATACGCGGCGAGGGCGAAGCCGACCGCGGCGATGCTCGAGAAGCTCTTCGTCGGCCAGCGATCGGGGGTGAGCCCGGTGGTGGGCCGCGTCTGCTGCCAGAAGAAGTCGAAGGTTCGCGACTGCAGCGTGTCGAGGAAGGGCTCGTTCGCGACGCGAGGCCCGGTGATGGTGGTGTGAGCGCAGGCACTCGCGAGCGTCGTGAGGGCGAGTGCCGCCACGAGGGAGGGGGAGTGCAGACGGAGCGAGAGTCGGCGCATGATACGGGAGGGAGAAGGTACGACGGGGAGCCAGCGCAGAATGCGCACCGGCTCCCCGTCGAGTCAATCGAAGTGCGTGACGGTCAGAAGTTCAGCTCCGCGCCAAGTTGGTAGCGGCGCGCGTCGCTCGCCAGCAGGTACGGTTGCCCGAAGTTCGCGTCGTTGCGGTTGCCCGTCGCGTACGCGCTGTAATTCTCGTGGTTCGTCGCGTTGAAGATGTCGAGCGTCAGGCCGACGCGATCGCCCATGTGTCCGAACGCCGGCAGGTCCTTCCGCAGGCGCAGATCGAGGTTCTGGTACGGGAAGGTGCCGGGGACGGTGAAGCCGCCGCGCTCGAACTGGTTCCCTGTCGATCCGGCGCCGCAGAACCGGTAGGGACAACCGACGTCCTGGCGGAACTTGCCGCCTAACGTGAGGAGCCCGGAGAACTGGATCCCCCAGAGGTAGGGGATGTCGGTGATGAAGTTGCTTACGACTCGGTCCTTCTCGTCGTTCGTGAGGTGCTTGCCGATGGCAGCCTGGTTCGGGTAATCGAAATCGTCACCGAGGTTGTCAGCACCCTGAATCTCACGAACCGCGCGCGTATAGGAGAGACCCGCGCCCCAGCCGATGCTGCCCGAGTCCCCCCGCGTGTACGGCCGGTCGAGCTGAAGCTGCAGCGCGCGGTACCACGTTCTTCCTTCGTTGGTCGAGTAGATGAAGTTGCTGAAGCCGTGCGCGCCGACCGGGAAGCCGTTGGGCTGGCAGCAGGTGCCGTTCGCGTTCAGCGTCCCGGCATCTCCGAAGTTCAGTCCGATCTGGTCGTAGCCCCGAACGTCCGCGTAGGTGGCGCCCACCGTCAGCGCGGTGAACACGTGGCGAATGCCGATGTTCGCCTGCTTCGAGTACGGCACCTTTGCCTCGTTGTCGATCAGCCACGCTTCCGGGAGTCCGGAGGTATGTACGAGCTGATCGAGCGTCGCCTTGTCGGCGGTGAGGTACGCCGGATTCCACGCGATCTGCCCGGCCGTAGGCGCAGTGCCCACCGGCGCGAAGCGGATCGTGTAGTCGGGGTGGCGGATCTTCAGGATCGGGTCGACCGCGTAGAGATCGAACCCGATTCGGTCGTAGTAGAGACCCCATCCGCCGAAGATCGTCGTGCGGTTCTCCCGGTCGATGCCGTAGGAGAATCCGACGCGCGGCTGGAACGCGCCGAGGAACGGCTTGCGATTGCTGCCGTCACTGATGTAACGGCTCAGGTCGAGCGGACGCGCGAGCTGGCTGTTGTAGCGGCGAAGGGTATCGGCGACTGCCTGCGGCGTCCGATATCCCTTGTTCAGCATGTTCGACTCGTAGTCCCACCGCACGCCAACGTTCAACGTCAGGCGCTCGGCGGGCGTCCAGTCATCCTGGATGTAGGCGCCGACCTGGTTGTTGTTCGCGTTGATGTTCGGGTCACCCGTGCCGTATACGAGCTGGAACGGAGTGCGATAGCCGTACGACTGCACCGTACCGCAGTTCGGGTTGCAATCAACGAGGTTGTTGAAGGTGAACTGCGGAGTCGTGTTGTTGTCCTTGATGATGTCGTACTTCACGAAATCGACGCTCATCCCGCCCTTGAAGATGTGGTCGCCCGCGAGGCGGAAGCCGGAATACGTCAAGTCGTCGCGCAAGCCGATGCGCTTTTGCGTGAAGTCCTGGTTGCTGCGGTTGCTGCCGATGACCGCCTCGGTGCCGCCGTAGAGAAATTTGCGTGAGGGCAGGCCCGGCTCATTCATCGTCGGATTCCGGCGGAAGTTCGAGTAGTCGACCTTCGCTTCGTTCAGCACAGCGCCCTTGAAGTAGTTGTACTTCAACTGGCCGATGGCGATGTTCTGCTTGAAGTTGATCGCTTCGTCGAAGGCGTTGGTTCCGCCGAAATCGCGGACGTCGGTCTCGTGACGATTGCTGATGCTCAGCTCGAGCGACGAATTCTCGTTCAGCGCGTCGTCGATCTTCCCGAAGAGCAGGTTCTCGCGGAAGGGTGACCCGAACGATCCGTTGTAGCGCGAGAGGTTCACCGTGTCGAGCGCCGCAAACCCGGTCGGCGTCGGCAGGAAGTTGACCCGGTTCTGTCGGTTCTGATAGTTGCCCTCGTACGACCCGAAGACGTGCATCTTGTCCTTGATGATCGGGCCACCGATGCTGAATGCCGTCAGCGTCCGATTGTAGTCCGGACGCTTGAAGGTCGACGACGTGCCGTTCTTGCGGGCGATCGAATCGGCGAAGTGCTTGTCTCGCCGCTGGAAGGTGTCGAGCTGCACCATCCCGGCATTCTGGTAGCCGACGAGCGCGTTGCCGCTCCAGGTGTTGCCGCCGGACTTGGTCGTCGCGGTGATGATCGCGCTCGACGCCTTCTGGTACTCGGCCTTGAAGTTCTGGCTGATGACGCGGTACTCCTGGATGGCGCCGCGCGGGAAAGGATTGCCACGGCTCGCGTCCTGCCCGGAGACACCGCCGGCCGTCAGGTCGTTCTTCAGGCTCGTGCCGTCGATGAACAGGTTGACGCTGCTCGGGCCCTGCCCACCAGCAGAGAAGGTGCGGAAGCTCGTGGAGCCGATCAGGTCCGGGCTTACCGTCACACCCGGCGCGAGCGCGGCGAGGTCGAGGAAGTTGCGACTCGACGTCGGCAGCTTCTCGATCTGTGCGCGCGTGACGTTCGTCGCGACCTCCGACGTCGGCGTCGGTGCCACCGCTGCCGCGGTCACGGCGACGGTCGACAACGTCGTCGCCTGCGAGGCGAGCGAGAAGTTCTGGATCTGGGTCGTCCCGATCTGGACCACGACTCGGCGAGTCACTGGCGAATAGCCGATCCGCCTGACGGTCATGTCATACGTGCCAGGTATGAGCCCGGCGAGCACGTAGCTTCCGTCGTCCCTGCTCTCGGTGCCGCGAGGGACCCCACTCTCGACGTTCCGCGCCGCGATCTGAACGGTCGTGAGCGGCGCGTCCCCGGCGCCAGTGACGAGGCCGCGGATCGTGCCCGTGGTATTCTGAGCCCCCGCCGTATTCCCTGTTCCCCCCAGCCCGAGCAGCGCGGCGACGATCGCCGCACCCCCGAGCCAACGATTCACATTCCTTCGCATGGTGCCTCCCCCTGGGTGTGCACTGCCGTGATTCCCACTCATCAAGTCGTCCCTGAATCCCTGTCGTTGTTGCCTAACGTTCAGCCAGCGTTGACCCCGCACCCGGACTGACGTATCCGGGTTCCTGCACCTGCGCCCCGCATGACGCCCGCACCACCAGCTCCGTGCGCAGCGTCTCCCGCACCCGCGCGTGCTCGTTCTTGTGCCCGACCGCGTGGATCAGCGTCCGCACCGCCCGCTCGCCCAGCCCGGCGATGTCCACCCGCACCGTCGTCAGCGCGGGATACATGTACCGCGCGATCGGGATGTCGTCGAAGCCGGTCACCGCGACGTCCTCCGGCACCCGCAGCCCCGCGTCGCGCAACGCACTCATCGCCGCGATCGCCATCGCGTCGTTCGCCGCGAACAAGGCATCCGGCCGCGGCGAGGTCGCGAGGAGTCGCTCGACAGCGGCAAGCCCCGCGCCCTTCTGGAAGTCTCCATCGAGCACCCACTCCCTGTGCGCCGCGATCCCCGCCTCGCGCAGCGCGTCGCGATAGCCATGCAGCCGCGCTTCAGCGTCCGCATTCCCGCGCGGGCCGCGGATGAAGGCGATCCGCCGCCTGCCTAGCGAGAGCAGGTGCCGCGTCATCGCGCGGGCGCCGCCATGGTTGTCGATGTCGAGGGCGTCCACGTCCTCCTGCCCCCCGGCGCAGTTCAGCAGCACCAGGGGAAGGCTCGGCGGAAGCTCGGCGGCAAGCGTCCGGGCGTCGATCACCGGCGACATGATCGCGACGCCATCGACGCGCCCCCGCATCGTCGCCAGCGCCGCCGAGATCTCGGCCGGGGCGTTGTGCGAGCTGGAGACGAGGACGTGGTAGCCGTGGGCCTGCGCTGCCTGGTCTACCCCGCGGATCACCTCGGAGAAGAACTCCCCGTGGAGGTCAGGGAGGAGGACGCCGAGGGTGTGCGTCCGGCTCGTGCTCAGGCTTCGCGCCGCGACGTTAGGCGAGAAGCGGAGGGAGGTGGCCACCTCGCGGACGCGCCGGCGCGTCGCGTCCTTCACCGGCCCGCTGCCGTTGAGGACGCGGGAGACGGTGGCGACGGAGAACCCGGACACGCGAGCGACGTCTCGGATCGTGACGGCCATACCCTCGATGGAACGCGAGTGAGGGGACCGGGGGGGACGGGCCTCGAACCGCATCGTCGTGAAGCGGCTGGAAACGGTTACAGTCGGGGCAGAAGGTTGTCAAGAATCCCGGAAATTCCTTGCAATCGCTTCGGGCCGATACCTTTGGGCCGTGCCGCACTCTCCCCACGCCACGCTCCCCCCGTCCCCCTTCGCCCTCCTCGACTTCGCCCGCTCCGGAGCGGCCGAGCGAGGGCTGCTCTTCCGCGATCCGGTTCGCGTCCTCGTCGCCGAGCGGCTCGAGGACGTCGGCATCGTGCTCGGTGACGCGGAGAAAGCTGTTGCCGCCGGGCACCACGTCGTCGGCTTCGTCAGCTACGAAGCCGCGCCGGCCTTCGACCCCGCCCTCGCCGTCCGCGCCCGGACCTCGCTCCCTCTCGCCTGGTTCGGGATCTTCGCCGCACCCGAGCCGGCATTCGCACTCGAGGCCGAGAACATCGAAGCCCCGGCGTGGAGCGCGGACACGAGCGAGGAGGCGCACGCTGCAGCGTTAGGCCGGATCCACGACGCGATCGGCCGCGGCGAGGTCTATCAGGTCAACCACACCCTGCGCCTGCGCGCGGGCTTCGATGGCGACCCGCTCGCGCTCTACCAGCGGATGCGCGCGGCGCAGCCGTCAGGCTACTGCGCGTACTTCGATATCGGCCGGCACTGTATCCTCTCGGCGTCCCCGGAGCTTTTCTTCGAGCGCCGCGGCGACACGATCACCACTCGGCCGATGAAGGGCACCGCGCGCCGCGGTCGCTGGACCGAGGAGGACGATGCCGCCGCCCACACCCTCGTCTGCTCCGGGAAGGAGCGCGCCGAGAACGTCATGGTCGTGGACCTCCTCCGCAACGACATCGGACGCGTCGCGAAGGCCGGCACCGTGAACGTCGCCGAGCTCTTTGCCGTCGAGCGCCACCCGACGGTGCTGCAGATGACGTCGACCATCGAAGCCGAGCTCGCGCCGCGGACGACGCTGCGCGACATCTTCGCCGCACTCTTCCCCTGCGGTTCGATCACCGGCGCGCCGAAAGTCGCGGCGATGAAGAAGATCGCCATGCTCGAGCCTTCGCCGCGCGGCGTCTATTGTGGCGCGATCGGACACCTCACGCCGTCAGGCGACGCGACCTTCAACGTCGCGATCCGCACCGCGTGGCTCGATCGCGACACGCGCACGATCGAGTACGGCGTCGGCGGCGGGATCACCTGGGACTCGGCCGCGAGCGCCGAGTACGACGAGATCCGTGCGAAGTCGGCGATCGTGACGAGCGTTGCGCCGAGCTTCGAGCTGCTGGAGACGATGCGCCTCACGGGCAAAGGATACGCGCGGCGCGAGCGGCATCTCGCACGTCTCGCCGATTCGGCGCGCTACTTCGGGATTCCGCTCGAGATACGCGAGGTCGAGCGCGCGCTCGACGTGCACTCGCTCGACGCGCACGCGCGGGACACTCAGTCGAGCGAGTTTCCGCGACGCGTTCGGTTGCTCGTCGCCCGCGATGGAACGCCGCGCGTCGAGGATCGCGCCCTTCCCGCCGACGCGTTGTCCGGCGCTCCGCAGCGGATGGCGCTCGCGACCTTGCCCGTCGCGTCGTCCGACCCATTCCTCTTCCACAAGACCACGCACCGCGCCGTCTACGATCGCCATCGCGCCGAGCACCCTGACGCCTTCGACGTGCTGCTCTGGAACGAAAACGGCGAACTGACCGAGTTCACCATCGGCAACCTCGTGCTGCGGCTCGACGGCGTGGACTGGACTCCGCCGCGCGAATGCGGGCTGCTCGCCGGCACCTACCGCGCCGAGCTCCTCGAGCGGGGAGAGATCCGGGAACGGCGGCTGCACATCGACGATCTGGAACGAGCGGAAGGGATCTGGCTGGTGAACAGCCTTCGCGGCCGAGTGCCGATGACTTCAAGTGATTTCAAGGGGTCAGGTTTGTTGAAAAACGATGATGGGCATCATCGCGATTCAACAACTCTGACCCCTTGAACGGTATTGCAGGTCGTTCGCCTGACGTCGGCAGTTCAGCCCCGGCGTCCCGACCCTCACCCTCGCGGCGGTTCTCCGTGGTGGAAATGCTGCTGCAGTTACGGAACAGCAATTGAACCACAGAGCACCGCCGCGCCATTCCGTCGCTCGCGATCGCGCGCGCGCGACCAGTGGCGGGGCGTTCGGCGAGATGGTCTCGCCCCGATTGCCCAAAGCCGTTCGACGTGGTGCGAAGACGTCAGTCCTGACGGGCTGTGTTCCGTGTCTCCCGCTATTCTCCGTGTCTCCCAAGACCAAGTGTACGACCCCCGACCTGCCGACGTCAGGCCAACGACCCACGACAGCGCCTGTCCTGCCTAACGCACCGTGTCTCGAAGGGCGCAGCTCGCAAGAACCGACGCATGCATCATCGTTTTTCAACAAACCTGACCCCTTGAACGGGTTCAGGGCGCGTGCGGACTTGCGCAACGCCGCACCCTCGGCGTTTTTCAGAAAATCCTGTCCCGCCTTCCGGAGCACTGCGTGATTCGCCTTCGTATCATTGCCGCGGCTGCGCTCGCGGCGCTCGCCCCGCTCGCCGCCGCAGCTCAGTCTACGCCCATCCCCGACTCCGCCTTCGCGGGCCTCAAGTGGCGCGAGATCGGACCCTACCGAGGCGGACGCTCCGTGGCGGTCGCCGGGTCGGCGAAGCGGCCGAACGAATACTGGATGGGCACCACCGGCGGCGGGGTCTTCAAGTCCACCGACGGCGGGATGTCCTGGGCGCCGGTCACCGACAAGTTCTTCGGCGGCACCATCGGCGCGATCGCGGTCGCACCCTCCAACCCCGACATCGTCTACGTCGGCGCCGGTGAGTACGACATCCGCGGCAACGTCTCGCATGGCGACGGGGTCTGGAAGACCACCGATGGCGGGAAGAGCTGGACCTCGCTCGGACTCAAGGAGACGCGCCAGATCAGCCGCGTCCGCGTCAATCCAACCAACCCCGACCTCGTCTACGTCGCCGCGTTGGGCCACGTCTGGGCGCCTAACGCGGAGCGCGGCGTCTACCGTTCGAGGGACGGCGGCAAGAGCTGGGACAAGATCCTCTTCCGCAACGACTCGACGGGCGCGTCGGATCTGACGATGGATCCCTTCGACCCGAACGTCCTCTACGCCGCGATGTGGCAGGCGGGACGCACCCCCTGGCTGCTCGTCTCCGGGGGGAACGGCTCCGGGATCTTCCGAACGATGGATGGCGGCAACACCTGGACGGAGATCAGCCATTGGGCCGGCCTCCCTCGCGGAACGTTAGGCAACATCGGCATCTCGGCGTCTCCCGTCAGGAAGGGACGGGTCTGGGCGATCATCGAGGCCGCCGATGGCGGCGTCTTCCGCTCCGACGACGGCGGGACGACCTGGACGAAGACGAACGAGGAGCGGAAGCTCCGCCAGCGCGCCTGGTACTACACGAAGATCCACGCCGACACCCGTGACTCGAACGCGGTCTGGGTGAACAACGTCTCCTTCCAGAAGTCCAGCGACGGCGGGAAGACCTTCAAGTCGGTGCGCCCGCCGCATGGCGACAGTCACGACTTCTGGCAGGCGCCCGACGACAACCAGCGCATGATCGAGGGCGACGACGGCGGTGCCAGCGTCTCCGCCAACGGCGGGACCTCATGGTCCGACCAGGACTACGCCACCGCGCAGTTCTATCACGTCGTCACCACCAACGAGTTCCCGTACAAGGTCTGCGGCGCGCAGCAGGACAACTCGACGCTCTGCGGCCCCTCGCGCAAGGAATACGGGATCGAGGCCGCTGACTGGGAAGAGGCGGGTGGCGGGGAGAGCGGCTACATCGCGGTCCGCTCGGACGATCCGGACATCGTCTACGCCGGCAGCTATGGCGGGCTTCTCACGCGGCGCGACATGCGCACCGGCATCGAGCGCGACGTCAACCCGTGGCCCGACAACCCGATGGGTCACTCGGCGATCGACCTCAAGTACCGCTTCCAGTGGACGTTCCCGATCGTCCTCTCGCCTAACGATCCGAAGACCCTCTACGCCGCCGCGAACGTTCTCTTCAAGACAGTGAACGAGGGACAGACGTGGGCGGCGATCAGCCCCGACCTCACCCGCAACGATCCGCGAACGTTAGGCCCGTCCGGTGGCCCGATCACCAAGGATCAGACCTCCGTCGAGTACTTCGCGACGATCTTCGCGGTGGCCGAGTCGCCGCTGGCGAAGGGACAGATCTGGACCGGGAGCGACGACGGCTATGTCCAGCTCACGCGCGACGGTGGCAGGACGTGGAGCAACGTCACGCCGAAGGACATGCTCGCCTACACGCGCATCTCGATCGTCGAGCCCTCGCCGCACGCGGCGGGGACGGCATACGTCGCCGCGAACCGCTACCAGTTCGACGACAACCAGCCATACCTCTGGAAGACCGCCGACTTCGGGAAGAGCTGGAAGCGCATCGACCTCGGCATCGCCGCCGACGAGTTCGTCCGCGTCATCCGCGAGGACCCGGAGAAGAAGGGGCTGCTCTACGTCGGCACCGAGCGCGGAGTGTGGGCCTCCTTCGACGACGGCGGCCACTGGCAGAAGCTGCAGCTCAACCTCCCGCCGGTGCCCGTGCATGACCTCGCGGTGAAGGAGGGCGATCTCGTCGCCGCGACGCATGGCCGCTCCTTCTGGATCCTCGACGACCTCTCGGTACTCCGCCAGCTGAGCGCGAGCGTCGCCGCGAAGCCGGCGCATCTCTATTCTCCGCGCGACGTGATGCGCGTGAGCTGGGGCGGGGGCGGGGGCGGGGGCGCGCCTAACGCTCCACCGGTCCACCCGCGCGGCGCCAACCCGCCGAGTGGCGCGGTGGTATGGTATGCGCTCGACCGCGCCGGGCATGAGGTCGTGCTCGACTTCATCGACGCGCGCGGCACCGTCATCCGCAGCTTCACCAGCCGCCAGGACAGCGCGACCGCGGCGGATTCGACGCGTCGCGACGTCAGGCGCCGCACTGAGCTCGACTCGCTGCGCCGCGCCGGCGCCGACACGACGAAGGCGCTCGAGCGCCGCGGCGAGGAGACCACCCCCGACGAGGACGGCCCGCGCCGCTCGCCGAAGCCGCCGCGCGTCGCGAACAGGAAGGGACTCAACTCCTTCGCCTGGAACCTGCGCTATCCCGACGCGAGCAGCTTCGACGACATGATCCTCTGGGCCGGCGGGACGCAGGGGCCGGTCGCGCCCCCGGGGAAATACGCGGTGCGCATGAAGGTCGACGGCGCCGTCGTCGCGACGGACTCCTTCGTCGTGAAGAAGGACCCGCGCGCCAGCGCGACCGCGGCCGACCTGCGCGAGCAATTCTCCCTCCTCCTCAAGATCCGCGATCGCGTGAGCGAGGCGAACGACGCGGTGAAGAAGATCCGCTCGATCCGGCAGCAGCTCGACGAGCGCGACCCATCGCTCGGCGGCGCGAGCGGGGTGCCCGCTCTCGTGTTGTCGAAGGCACTGCGCGAGACGATCGCCGCGGTCGAAGACTCGCTCTACCAGACGAAGAACCGCAGCGGCCAGGACCCCCTCAACTATCCGATCCGCCTCAACAACAAGCTCAGCGCGCTGGCCGGGGTCGTCGGCAGCAGCGACGCGCGTCCGACGGATCAGTCCTACTCGGTGTTCAACACGCTCTCGGCGCAGCTCGACGTCCAGCTGCTGACGCTCAAGCGCTCCCTCGACACCCTCCTGCCGAAGCTCAACGCAGCGTTAGGCGCGCTCAGCCTGAAGCCGGTCGACGCGAACGCGCCGCTGCAAGTGAAGGAAGGCCCGCCGCGGCAGAGTGAGGACGAGGACGACGAGGAAGAGGAGGGCGAGGCCGCGCGGCATTGGTGAGCGTCGCCGAGCCTGCGCCGTCGGATCTGGACGCAAGCTTCCTCA
>Ga0308173_10001745_pt1 | contig 11132 bp, 7 predicted proteins | sample PhyPR1_FD_203716 | JGI IMG/M metagenome (GOLD analysis project Ga0308173, IMG submission 203716) | Soil microbial communities from UC Gill Tract Community Farm, Albany, California, United States - DLSLS.P.R1 | ecosystem: Environmental > Terrestrial > Soil > Agricultural land | place: USA... | reverse complement strand
ATAAGCTTCGGACGCCTGGCCCATGTCCTTCAAGTGATGGCGGTTGGGATGATCCAGACGCAGGACGCCAAATTTTTCCTTGTCAGTCAACGGCGAACGCAGGATGGCGCTCATATATGCCTCCAATATGCGCGCCAGCTTGTTATGCAACAGCGAGTCGATCGCGGACAAACCGTAAAATGGCGTATCGCCGTCAGTTCCAAGCGCGAATGCGGGCAGGCGAGCCGACGCTGAACTTGAATTTCTGATACGAGCCTTTCGCCACGAAAATCCTTTCATCCGGGCCCTGAGCAACATCACCTTTTCCGGCATCGCCAACTTGGGGCTTGCGGCAATGATATCGATATAGGCCTGAATGGAATCAACAGTGCGGAAATAACCGTCATAGTTGGTCTGCGAGTCCGTTTCGGTTCCGTGCATGATGGCTACGCGCAACAATAAAGTGTTGAGCAGAGGAGAACCGTCCGGTCCGCAGGATGCCAGCAAGTCACTGAGGTGATGCGCGCTCAGATCAAGGGCCCCCATGGCCTCGATGTAGCGAAGGCCGTCTTTCACGTTTCCATCTGACCATGCAGTCAATAACCACGGCTTGCAGTTACTATCCCAATGCTGCAGCAGCGCTAACCGCTCCGGCGCGCTCAGATCCATGCGCATGATCATGGGAACGCGGCGCAGGATGTGTTCAACGTCAGTCAACTGGTTCCCGGAAGGCGGCCGTTGACTCATAAAGGGCATATAAAAAGTGAACTGCCTGAGTTGGTCGCGTATCTGGAAATCCGCGGCGCCTGATACCGCGATCTTATAGATCGCCCTGGCGAATCCCAGCTCCTCCTCTCCATCGACAACCTGCTTGGGCCATTTGGCTGCAATATCCGTAACTTTTCTGTACAGCCTGCTCCGTCCTTCAGAAACGGCATCAATTTTGCCGCACAGCGCCGCCAGAACAAGACCCTGTGTTTCAAGTGGCAGCGGCTGCGCCGCAGCGATCAGCATATCGACAGCGCCGAAAATGGTAACGGTCCCTGGGGGCTGTGTTTCGCCATCACCTGGCAAGTGATCCGGCAGGTGCAACGCCAGCATGCATAGCATCCTCCTGCACTCGTCCAAGGGCAAGGAAGGTGTCCTTTGCAGCAAGGTGATGAAAATTTTGCTCCAGTCGTTCGGCACGAGGTACGGCTGGAAAGTAGCCAGTTGAAGCAAGCCGACGATTACGCAACGCGAAGGCAATAAGTCGACCTGCGCCAAAAGATGCCCGAAATGCTCGGCATTAACTGATCCGTAATGCCCGGCATTTTGGATTTCCTGAAGTTTCTCGAGCAGCCTTGGCACCTCGCGCATGGGCTCCCGCCATTCCCTGGAAACCAGGATGGCGGTAGGCATCCTGTCGATAGGCAGGTACGTGATGATTTTCTGGATAACCTCGCTCGGCAGCCAGATGCTGCATGTTGAAGGGGTAGCCGTGCGCAGCACCGGCAACGGGATGTTGTCGCTTGCGAAAGGTAGCGTATTTGCGGCGCTGAATGCATTCTTTTCAACTTGTGGCGCGTGGCCGAGTACTGCGCTTGTGGAGTCCATGATGTGTCACCCCCTTTAAGGACTGTTATTGCATCGAATGGCCTTGTGCAGACTTTACAGCCGCAATGGAGTAACAAAAATGCAATAACAGTTCCGAAATCGGGCGTTTCTACAGAATGCGTCAGCGCGCGAGGGAGGGCCGATTCATTGGCCCGGCGCGGCAACAGCGCATCAAACAAAAAACCCGCGTAACCGTGATCAAAGAACGATCACGGTTACGCGGGCTTGAGCGCCGCGGCCTTGGCCTGCTTTTATGCCGCTTCGCGCGCCGCCTTCTTGCGCTCGTGCTCTTTCAGATAACGCTTGCGCAGCCGGATGCTCTTCGGCGTGATTTCCACCAGTTCATCATCCTCAATAAACTCGACTGCGTATTCCAGCGATAGCTGGACCGGCGGTACCAGGCGCACCGCCTCATCGGTGCCGGAGGCGCGCACGTTGGTGAGCTGCTTGCCCTTGATTGGATTGACGACCAAGTCATTGTCACGCGAATGAATGCCGATGATCATGCCTTCATACACCGGGTCGTTGTGCACCACGAACATGCGGCCGCGATCCTGCAGCTTCCACAGCGCATAGGCGACAGCGGCGCCGTCATCCTGGGAAATCAGCACGCCATTGCGGCGGCCCACCATCTCGCCCTTGGAATTATCCACCGGCGCGTATTCATCGAAAATATGGCTCATCAGCCCGGTGCCGCGAGTCAGCGTCATGAACTCGCCCTGGAAGCCGATCAGGCCACGCGCCGGAATCCGGTATTCGAGGCGGACACGGCCCTTGCCGTCCGGCTGCATGTCCTGCAGTTCGCCGCGGCGACGGCCCAGTTCTTCCATCACGCCGCCCTGGTGGGCTTCCTCGACGTCCACCGACAGCAGCTCGAATGGCTCGTGGCGCACGCCGTCCACCATCTTGAATACCACGCGCGGACGGGATACCGCCAGCTCGTAGCCTTCGCGGCGCATATTTTCGAGCAGGATGGTCAGGTGCAGCTCGCCGCGGCCAGATACTTCGAACGTGGTGTCGTCCTCGGTCGGCGCCACGCGCAGCGCGACGTTGGCCTTCAGTTCACGCTCGAGGCGTTCACGCAGCTGGCGGCTGGTGACAAACTTGCCTTCCCGGCCCGCGAGCGGCGAGCTGTTGACCATGAAGTTCATGGTCAGCGTCGGCTCGTCGACTTTCAGCATGGGCAGCGCGTCTGGCATTTCCGGTGAGCACACGGTGGTGCCGATGCCAATCTCCTCTATGCCGTTGATCAGCACGATGTCTCCTGCAACCGCTTCGTCGACCAGTACCCGCTCCAGGCCCTTGAAATTCAGGACTTGGTTGATGCGCGCCTTGACTGGCGTGCTGTCGGGCCCGTTCATGATGACAACGTCCTGCAAGCCACGCACACGGCCACGGCTAATGCGGCCAATGCCGATCTTGCCGACATAGGAGGAATAGTCGAGCGAGGAAATCTGCAACTGCAGCGGGCCATCCGGGTCGTCATCCCGGACCGGCACGTGCTGCAGCACCGCGTCGAACAGCGGCTTCATGTCGCCGCTGCGGACTTCGGAGTCCAGGCTGGCATAGCCGTTCAGCGCGGACGCGAACACCACCGGGAAATCGAGCTGCTCTTCCGTGGCACCCAGCTTGTCGAACAGTTCAAAGGTGGCGTTGATCACCCAGTCCGGGCGCGCGCCCGGCCGATCGATCTTGTTGACGACGACGATGGGCTTCAGGCCCAGGGCCAGCGCCTTGCGGGTCACGAAACGAGTCTGCGGCATCGGGCCTTCGACCGCATCCACCAGCAGCAGCACGCTGTCCACCATGGACAGCACCCGCTCGACCTCGCCGCCGAAGTCGGCATGGCCTGGGGTATCGACGATATTGATATGGGTGCCGTTGTATTCGACCGCGCAGTTTTTGGCGAGAATGGTGATGCCGCGTTCCTTTTCGAGGTCGTTGGAATCCATCACGCGCGCATCGACATGCTGATTTTCACGGAAGGTGCCCGACTGGCGGAGCAGCTGGTCAACCAGCGTGGTTTTGCCGTGATCGACGTGGGCGATGATGGCGATGTTGCGAATTGCGCGTTTGGTATTTGACATGATCTTTGTCTGCGAATGTGGCGGAATTACGGAAGACGCGCATTGTATCATGCTGCGACGCACGAAACTCCTGAAAAATCCCTTTATTTCAAAGAGTTGCCGCACAAGGGATAGCGGCAACCAGGTTTGGTCGGCGGAGCGGATGCGGCCAGGCTGGATTCGCTCTCTACGCCGCCGCGACCAGCCGTTCAGGCGCGAGTACGCCATATTCCATCATGCGGGCAGTGCCGAGCAGCCGGTTGTCGCCTGCACGATACACCCGCACCCTGCCCGCGTGCGGCAAGCCGTCAATCCCGGCCTGCCCCAGCGCCAGCCTCTGGCCATGCAGGAAACGCCGCGACAGTTCATCGTCCAGGTTTAGTAACGGAAAACTCGACAGCAACGCATCTACCGGCGCCAATGCGGCGGCGCGCCGTTCTTCCGGCAAGTCGGCCAGCTGTTCCAGCGTGACCGCCTGCGCAACCGTGAGGCTGCCCACCGCGGTGCGGCGCAAGGCCTGCAGATGCGCACCGCAGCCAAGCGCCGCGCCTATGTCCTCGCCCAGCACCCTGATATAAGTGCCTTTGCTGCAGGTGACCGACAGCCGCAACAGCGGCGCGTCATACGCCAGCAGCCTCAGATCACGGATCGTCACCCGCCGCGCCTCGCGCTCCAGCACGATGCCGGCGCGCGCATACTCGTACAGCGGCCGTCCGTCCCGCTTGAGCGCTGAATGCATGGGCGGCACCTGCTCGATATCGCCACAAAAGCGCTGCAGCACCGCCTCCACTTCAGCCAATGTAGCGTTCACCTCGGCGCGGGCAATCGTCTCGCCTTCGGTGTCGCCGGTGCTCGTCCGTATGCCAAGGTGGACCGTGGTTTCGTAGGTCTTGTCGGCTTCCAGCAAATCCTGCGCGAACTTGGTCGCCTCGCCAAAGCACAGCGGCAAGAGGCCGGTGGCAAACGGGTCCAGCGTGCCGGTATGGCCTGCCTTTTCCGCGTTCAGCAGGCGCTTGGCCCGCACCAGCGCATCATTCGACGACGCGCCTTCTGGCTTGTCGAGCAGGAGGACACCGTGCACCGGCACCCGTTTTTTCCGGACGTCAGTTTTCATCCGCATCCAGAGCGCGCGTGGCGTTGGCTTCGTCGATCAGCTTGGACAGCGCCGCGCCGCGCGCGGTCGAGCGGTCATGGATAAAGTGCAGCTCCGGCAAGGTATGGATGGTCAGCCGCTTGCCCAGCTGCAGCCGGATAAAACCCGCTGCCTTGGACAGGCCCTGCACCGTGTTGCGCACGGTATCCTCGTCGTCCGCCAAAGTGGTGAAATAAACCTTGGCATGCGCATAGTCCGGCGTGAGCTGAACTTCGGTAATGGTGATCATGCCGACCCGGGGGTCCTTGAGTTCATAGGCGATGATTTCCGCCAGATCACGCTGGATCTGGTCGGCCACGCGCAATCCGCGGGCCGGTATGGTTTTGCTGTGTTTGGCCATGGTGATGGATGGTCGGTGGTTGATGAATGGCAGTGCAAGGTTGCCGCGCCAGTCTGGACGGGACAGGACCTGGAGGATGCTCGTCCAGACCGATCAAAGTCACCTGCGCAACGCCGGCGCCGGAGGGTGCCCCTGCCGTATACCCCTGGTTCCCGCGCTGCCCGGGCTACGTTCCCGCATGACAGGGAATGGCGGCTGAATCCGCGGCCCTGAAGGCAAAAAAATTCGGGATCCGACGATGTACATCGTACACCGCTGGATCCCGAGCGGGTTTGACGAGCCGCCGGCTTACAGCGTGCGCGCCACCTCCTGGACTTCGAACAGTTCCAACTGGTCGCCTTCCTTGATGTCGTTGTAGTTCTTCAGCGTCAGGCCGCATTCGAAACCAGCCTTTACTTCCTTCACGTCATCCTTGAAGCGCTTGAGCGAGTCGAGTTCGCCGGTCCAGACGACCACGTTGTTGCGCAGCAGCCTTGCCGATGCTCCACGCCGGGCCGCGCCTTCCAGCACGTAGCAGCCCGCGATCGCGCCGACCTTGCTGACCATGATGACCTGGCGGATTTCGACCAGTCCGATATTGTGTTCGCGCTTCTCCGGCGAAAGCATGCCCGACATGGCCGCCTTGATCTCGTCCACCGCATCGTAAATGATGTTGTAGTAACGGATATCGACGCCGTTCGCCTCGGCCAGCTTGCGCGCCTGGGCATCGGCCCGGGTGTTGAAGCCGATAATTACAGCTTTCGAGGCAACCGCGAGGTTGACGTCCGACTCGGTAATGCCGCCGACGCCTGCGTGCACGATCTGTACCCGCACCTCGCTGGTGGAGAGCTTCTGCATCGAATGCACCAGCGCCTCCTGCGAACCCTGGACGTCGGTCTTGATGATCATCGGCAGGGTCTTGACTTCACCTTCGGCCATCTGCTCAAACATGTTCTCGAGCTTGGCCGCCTGCTGTTTGGCCAGTTTCACATCACGGAATTTGCCTTGGCGGAACAGGCCGATTTCACGCGCCTTGCGCTCATCGGACATGACCATGACTTCCTCGCCAGCGGCTGGCACCTCGGTCAGCCCCTGAATCTCGACCGGGAGCGAAGGCCCGGCTTCTGTGATGCTCTTGCCGTTCTCGTCCAGCATGGCGCGCACCCGGCCATAAGCCGAACCGGCCAGCACGACATCGCCGCGATGCAGCGTGCCGGACTGCACCAGCACAGTGGCTACCGGGCCGCGGCCCTTGTCCAGCTTGGCTTCAATCACCAAGCCGCGCGCCGGCGCGTCGACCGGCGCTTTCAACTCCAGCACCTCGGCCTGCAGCAGCACCTGCTCCAGCAGGTCGTCCACGCCCTGGCCGGTCTTGGCGGACACCGGAACGAACGGCGAGTCGCCGCCGTATTCTTCCGGCACCACCTGCTCGGCGATCAGTTCCTGCGTTACGCGGTCGAGGTTGCTGCCTGGCTTGTCTATCTTGTTGATCGCCACCACCAGAGGCACGCCGGCCGCCTTCGCATGCGCGATCGCTTCCTTGGTCTGCGGCATCACGCCATCGTCGGCGGCCACCACCAGGATGACAATGTCAGTCGCCTTGGCGCCACGGGCACGCATGGCGGTGAACGCCTCATGGCCCGGGGTGTCGAGGAAGGTGATCATGCCACGCGGCGTCTTCACATGGTAGGCGCCGATATGCTGGGTAATGCCGCCCGCTTCGCCGGAAGCCACTTTCGCGCGCCGGATATAGTCCAGGAGTGAAGTCTTGCCATGGTCGACGTGACCCATCACGGTCACCACCGGCGCCCGCGCCAACTGCTCGGCGTCGGCGTGCTCGCCGCCATCCTGGAGCAACGCCTCCGGATCGTCGAGCTTGGCAGCATGCGCGGTGTGGCCCATTTCCTCGACCAGGATCATTGCGGTTTCCTGGTCCAGCACCTGATTGATGGTGACCATCTGTCCCAGCTTCATCAGGTGTTTGATGACCTCGGAAGCCTTGACCGACATCTTGTGCGCCAGCTCGGCCACGGTGATGGTTTCGGGTACGGTAATGTCCTTGACCACCGCCTCGGTCGGCACCTGGAAATTGCTTTCCCGCTCTTCCGCGTGGCCGCCGCGGCGTCCGCCGCGCGGACCAGCGCGCCAGCCGTCGCGACCGCCGCCAGCCGCATTGCCGCGGGTCTTGATGCCGGGGCCGCGTTTCTTGGCGTCGTCCTGCCAAGTCGACGACACATTGGCCGACTTGATCGACTTCTTGTCCGCGCTCGGCGCGGCGGGCTTCTTGTCGTCCTTCTTCGCTTCGGGTTTCTTGTTGTCGGCGGGCTTGTGCAGCGTGCCTTCCTGCGGTTTGGCCTTGGCGACAGGCGCTGCGGCAGGTGCCGGCTCCGGCGCCTTGATCACGCGGCGCGGCGCATTCATCATCGCCTTGATCTGCGCCACCTCATCGGCAACCGCCTTGCGGGCGCGCTCGATCGCGGCTGCCCGCTCGGCAGCCTCCTTGGCTTCCTGTTCGCGTTTCTTGCGGGCCTCCTCTTCGGCGGCACGCTTGGCTTCTTCCGCGGCAGCGTCCACCTTGGGCGGCGCGGCCGGCGCAGCGGAGGGCGCCGGCGCCTGGGCAGCCTTGCGCGCGGCGCTGGCTTCGGCCGCCGCCTTTTCGGCAGCCGCCTTCTGCGCGGCGCGAGCCTCCGCTTCTTCCTGAGCCTTGCGCTCCGCTTCCAGCGCGGCCAGACGCTCGCGCAACTCAGCCTGGGCACGCGCGGCGTCCTCGGCCTGGCGGCGTGCCTCTTCCTCGCGGCGAGCAATCTCGGCCTGGTCCACTACCGGCGCGGCCGGTTGCTGCGCCGGCGCTTCTTCCACGGCCGGCTCATCGCGCTTGACGAAGGTGCGCTTCTTGCGCACTTCGACCTGGATCGTGCGGGACTTGCCAGTGGCGTCCGCCTGCTTGATCTCGGTGGTCTCCTTGCGCGTCAGGGTAATCTTTCTCTTTTCGCTATCCGGTGCCACACCATGCGCGCGCCGCAGATGACCGAGAAGCTTATCCTTGTCTTCCTTGGACAGCTGGTCGGAGGTCGAGCGCTTGTCGACGCCAGCTGCGCGCAGCTGGGTCAACAGCAGGTCGGCCGGCATCTTGAGCTCGGTGGCAAATTGGGCTACGTTGTTACTCGCCATTCAGTCCTCTTTTCTATGTGACGCGGTGGATGATGTGGGAAGCAGGCTTACTTCACAGCGGCCAGGCTCCATGCCTTGGCCTGCAGGGCCTTGGCGCGATCGTCGTACTTCAGGTCGATCAGCTTCATCTCCTCGTCGCTCACATCTTCGAATGCATTTTCTATCAGCTGGCGTGCGCGGTCCGTCGGCAACGCCAGTATTGCTCCAAATTCATCGTAGGCCAATGCGGAAAACTGTTCCAGCGTCTTGACACCGCCCAGTCCCAGCTTGCCCGCGGTGACGCGGTCCATGCCCTCAAGATTGACTAGGGCGTCTTCCATGCCTTCGAGTCCCTCTTCGGAAGCGATGGCTTCGGTCACCAGGGCATCTCGCGCGCGGTTGCGTAATTCATTGACTGTATCTTCGTCAAACGATTCAATTTCCAGCATCTCGGTAATCGGCACATAGGCGATCTCTTCAAGACTGGAAAATCCCTCGTTGGCGAGGATGTCCGCGACTTCCTGGTCGACATCCAGCTTCTCCATGAACAAGGTACGAACCGCGGCGGTTTCCTGGGCTGCCTTGTCTGCCGATTCCTCGGCGGTCATGATGTTGATCTGCCATCCGGTCAGCTCCGACGCCAAGCGCACGTTCTGGCCGCCGCGTCCGATGGCGATGGCAAGGTTTTCCTCGTCCACCACCACGTCCATCGCATGCTTTTCCTCATCCACCATGATGGACGAGACATTGGCCGGCGCCAGCGCGCCGATCACGAACTGCGCCGGATCCTCCGACCACAGCACAATGTCGACGCGCTCGCCGCCCAATTCGGCCGTGACAGCCTGCACCCTTGAACCGCGCATACCGACGCAGGTACCGATGGGATCAATCCGCTTGTCATTTGTAAACACCGCGATCTTCGCGCGTACGCCCGGGTCGCGCGCGGCAGACTTGATTTCCAGGAGGCCCTGCTCGATTTCCGGGACTTCCAGCTCAAACAGCTTCATGATGAATTCCGGCGCAGTGCGCGACAGAATGACCTGCGGACCGCGGGCATTGCGTTCGATGCGCTGTATGTAGGCCCGGACCCGGTCACCAATGCGCAGATTTTCCTTGGGGATCATCTGGTCGCGCGGCAGCCGTGCTTCGATCTTGCCGGATTCCACGATGGCGTCGCCGCGCTCCATGCGCTTGATGGTGCCGGTGACCAGCGCGTCGCCCCGCTCAAGGAAGTCGGCCAGGATCTGTTCCCGCTCAGCGTCGCGTATGCGCTGCAGCACAACCTGCTTGGTATCCTGCGCAAAGCGGCGGCCAAACTCCACCGACTCGATAGGCTCTTCAATGAAGTCATCAACCTCGATGTCCGGGATCTGGTCCTTGGCTTCGAACAGCAGGATCTCCTGGTCCGGCAGTTGCAGACCGGCCTCATCCGGCACCACATGCCAGCGACGGAAGGTTTCGAATTCACCAGTGTCGCGATCAATGGCGACGCGGATATCGACATCGCCTTCATAGCGTTTTTTGGTCGCTTGCGCAAGCGCATGCTCCAACGCCCCGAAAACAACCTCTTTGTCCACGTTCTTTTCGCGCGCCAGCGCATCAACCAACAACAAAATCTCGCGACTCATGCTTTGCGACTCCTAAAATCCACTTTTGGCACCAGTCGTGCCTTGTCCACATCGGCGAGCGTAAATTCAAGCAGCGCCGGGCCTTCTTTTCCTTCAAATTCGAGCTTGAGCTGGTCGCCGTCCGGTTCCTGCAGGATGCCCTGAAACGACTTGCGGTTGAATGCTCCCGGCATCGGCATACGCAGCTTGATCATTGCCTCCTGACCGGCAAAGCGGCGGTAATCCGCCAGCTTTTTCAGCGGCCTGTCCAGGCCCGGCGATGACACTTCAAGCCGCTCGTAATTGGCATTTTCAACGGTAAGCACATGCAAAAGCTGGTGCGTCACCTTTTCGCAGTCGTCGACCGTGATATTGCCGCGATCGGCTTCCTCTTCCTTGAAATCGATGAACACGCGCAGCAAGCCGCGACCCGCCTGTTCGAAATCGACCAGGTCGTAGCCCATGCCCACTACGGTTTTTTCTATCAGTTGCAACAATTGCAAAGCCACTCTCCGATGTATGCTGACCAGTCGTCGCAAGCCATGCATAATCGTTTGCCAAAAAAAAAATGGGCATCTGCCCATCTTTCTTATCGTTAAGCCACCTTCGGCTATGCTTCGATTATTGCAACGGCGCTGTTGCGATTGTGTTGCGATTTGCCCATGCTGGGCTGCCCTACACTGCGGCGACCTTTATTAACCACGAAATTATACGGGATTACGAAACGCGCCGCAACGGGAAATACCGTACTGTGCCAGCAGGCGCAGTACGGTCCTGAGAGGAAGGCCGCAACATTTTATTGGCATTAACCCTTTGGACGACGGCGCGGCGCTCCTTGGGCATTTCCGAGGGTATTAAACCGGCCCTGCCCTCCCGGGCGCGGGCCACGACCCGGGACTTGGTCGAAGCCCCGGCCCTGACCGCCGCTGCGGCGCGGCTGAGCCATTCCTGGAAAACCGAGGGCGGTCTGCAAAGGGTCCGGCTGGCGCGAACGTTGCTGTCCTTGGGGGTCGCGGCGCTGCCCGGGATTCTGGCTGAATGGACTGATGCTCGCTGATTGAGCCTGCGGGACAGGGCGACCGCGCGGCGCCGCGTCCTTGGGCTGCTTATCCATGCCTATCAGGGTCAACAGGCTGCGCACCGCATGCTCATCCATCTCTTCCCAGCGGCCGCGCTTCAGGCCGCGCGGCAAAGTCATACTGCCGTAACGGGTCCGGATCAGCCGGGACACAGTCAGTCCAACCGCCTCAAACATGCGGCGA
>Ga0308173_10001744_pt1 | contig 11132 bp, 10 predicted proteins | sample PhyPR1_FD_203716 | JGI IMG/M metagenome (GOLD analysis project Ga0308173, IMG submission 203716) | Soil microbial communities from UC Gill Tract Community Farm, Albany, California, United States - DLSLS.P.R1 | ecosystem: Environmental > Terrestrial > Soil > Agricultural land | place: USA... | reverse complement strand
TGCCGCCCGCCGGGCCCGGCGGTGGTTTCAAGCCGAACCTCGATCGTCGGCGCGAAGCGCTGGAATCCTACCCGCTCGACAACCTGAAAATGGTAGGCACGCTGGAGAAGCAAGGGGCAAGCTTCGTGCTGGTACAGGCAGACCGCACCGTATTTCAGGCCAGGGTCGGCAATTACATCGGCCAGAACATGGGCCAGATCACCAAGATTACCGACAGCGAAGTGGAACTGAAGGAAGTCGTACAGGACGCGTCCGGCGAATGGGTCGAGCGCACAGCCAAGCTGGAGCTGCAGGAGAGCAAAAAATGATCAATCAAAACTATCGTGCCCTTGTACATGGCTGTGTAGCGGTCTGTATCACTGGCGCATTCGGCGTCAGCCATGCGCAGGAAAATTCCATTGAGTCCATCGCCGCCAATCAGCAGGGCTCGAATGTGATCGTCAAGATCGCGATGAAGAATCCGGTGCAGAAGCCACCCATCGGGTTTTCAATCACGAGCCCGGCTCGCATTGCGCTGGATTTCGCCGGCACCAACAGCACGATCAAGGCGCCGATGCAGGAAATCGGCGTTGGCGATGTGCGTAGTGTCAATATCGTTCAGGCGGGCGAACGCTCAAGGCTGGTCTTCAACCTGAATCGTCCGTTGAATTATGCAACGGCAGTTGATGGCAACATCGTCACCGTTACCATTGATGGTTCGGGCGGCCTTGCGCGCGCGGTCAACGCCGCCGGCGTGCCGGTCGTGCAGGCAGTACCGGCTGCTGCGCCGGGCGCCGCAGTGACAGGCAAGCCGGCAATACGCGACATCGATTTTCGTCGTGGCGTAGCGGGCGAGGGCCGGATCGTGATCGACCTGCCTGCCAGCCAGGTTGGCGTCGATGTGCGGCAGCAAGGGCAGAAAATCGTCGTCGATCTGATGAAGGCCAGCCTGCCCGAGGTACTGCGGCGTCGCATGGATGTCGGCGACTTCGGCACGCCAGTGCAAACCGTGACGGCAACATCGCAGGGTGAAAATGTCCGGATGGTGATCGAGCCCAAGGGCCTGTGGGAACACAGTGCCTATCAGAGCGACTCCCAGTTGGTCGTCGAAGTGCGTCCACTGAAGGAAGAAGCGAACAAGCTCAGCCAGGGCAACCAGGGATATCGCGGCGAGAAGCTGTCGCTCAATTTCCAGAACGTGGAAGTGCGTGCGGTGCTGCAGGTGATCGCCGATTTCACGGGCCTGAACATCATTACCAGCGACACTGTCGCAGGCAATCTGACATTGCGTTTGAAAGACGTGCCGTGGGACCAGGCGCTGGACATCGTGATGCAGGCCAAGGGCCTGGACATGCGCAAGAACGGCAATGTGCTGTGGATCGCGCCGAAAGACGAACTGCTGACCAAGGAAAAGCTGGAACTGGAACAACGGTCGCAGATCGCCGAACTGGAACCGCTGCGGACCGAGACATTCCAGCTGAATTACCAGAAAGCCGAATCGTTCAAGGGCATCCTGGACAATGCCGGCGGCAGCGGCCGCACCATCCTGTCCAAGCGTGGCAGTGCCGTGATCGATCCAAGAACCAACCAGCTTTTCGTTACGGACATCGGCTCCAAGGTCGAAGAGATCCGCAAGCTGGTGCAAAAGACCGACATCGCAAGCCGGCAGGTGCTGATCGAGGCGCGGATCGTGGAAGCCAATGACACCTTCAGCCGCAATCTCGGCGCAAAGCTCGGCTTTGGCGTGCAGGGTAACAATGCCAACATCGGCGGCCAGCAGGGAGTGACGACCAACGTGCCGACGCCCATACTAGGGAATTCAGTCAACCTGCCAGCGGCTGCCATCAACGGCGCCAGCGCGGCCTCCGTCGCCCTGACGCTGTTCAACTCCGCGGCAACACGCTTCATCAGCCTGGAACTGTCTGCACTAGAGTCGGATGGCAAGGGCAAAGTCCTGTCCAGTCCACGCGTCATCACCGCCGACCAACTCAAGGCCACCATCGAGCAGGGCACTGAATTGCCTTATCAAACCGCAACCAGCAGTGGTGCCACCGCATTGTCGTTCCGGAAGGCAAATCTGAAGCTGGAAGTCATTCCGCAAATCACGCCTGACGGCAACGTGATTCTCGATGTCGACGTCAACAAGGACAGCGTCGGCCAGCAAACCACCAATGGACTGGCAATCGATACCAAGCATGTCAAGACCCAGGTTTTGATTGAGAACGGCGGTACGGTGGTGATCGGCGGTATTTATATCCAGGAAGATCGCGATACAATCAACAAAGTGCCGGTGCTTGGTGACATACCGGTGATGGGGAACCTGTTCAGGCAAACAGCCCGCAAGGCCGACAAGACGGAATTGCTGATCTTTCTGACGCCCAAGGTTCTCAGCGATAAACTGGCCGTGAGGTAAAAGAGAATTGAATTTCCTGAAGGCAGTGCCCTACACTGCACGAAGCCCGTGGTAATCCCGAAAGAGGGAACGGGCAACATCTTTCTGGTAGGACTGATGGGTTCCGGCAAGACGACAGTCGGCCGCGCGCTCGCAAAAAAACTCAATAAACGCTTCTTTGATTCCGACCACGAAATTGAAGCGCGTACCGGCGCGTCGATTCCACTGATCTTTGAAATCGAAGGCGAGGCGTCATTCCGGCAGCGTGAAGCGGACATGATCCGTGACCTGACTGCCTGTGACGGCATCGTGCTGGCGACCGGCGGCGGCAGCATCCTCAATCCGCAAAGTCGCGAATATCTGAAATCGCGTGGGCTGGTCATCTATTTGCGCGCCGGCGTCAACAGCATCCTGCAACGCACCGGACACGACAAGAATCGACCATTGCTGCAGACGACCGACCCACGTCGTCGCCTGGAAGAACTGAGCGTCCAGCGCGAGCCCTACTACAGGGAAGTGGCTGACATCGTGATTGAGACCGGACGGCCTAACGTACAATACCTGGTTCAATCCATCGTGGCGCAACTGGATAATCTTGCGGCAAGGCGAGAATCCGCCGGTGCGCCCGTATCGTGTAGCGATGCCATGAACAAAGCTGTCCCTGTTGCCGAAACCGTCTCCCTGAATGTCGAACTCGGCGAGCGTAGCTATCCGATTGTGATTGGCCAGTCCCTGCTGGCCCACAGCAGCGGCATCGCGGACGCCGTTGCCGGCAAACGCGTCGCAGTCGTGACCAATACAGTTGTCGCTCCCATTTACCTTGATGTTGTCGAACAGTCCCTGCTTTCTGCTGGCAAGCAGATAACACGCATCGTTCTGCCGGATGGCGAAGAGCACAAGACCTGGGAAAACCTGCAGCGCATCTATGATGGCTTGCTGGCGGACCAGTGCGACCGCAAGACCACCATCGTTGCACTGGGTGGCGGCGTCATTGGTGACATGGCTGGTTTTGCCGCGGCAACCTACATGCGCGGCGTGCCCTTCGTGCAAGTACCGACGACCCTGCTTGCCCAGGTGGATTCCTCTGTCGGCGGCAAGACGGGCATCAATCATCCGCTAGGCAAGAACATGATCGGCGCGTTCTACCAGCCCCAGGCCGTGATTGCCGACACGTCGACGTTGAACACCCTGCCTGCCAGGGAGTTGTCCGCCGGCCTTGCCGAAGTGATCAAGCATGGCGCAATCATCGATGCGGTATTTTTTGACTGGATTGAAGCGAATATCGACGCGTTGCTGGCACGTGAGCCGGCTGCGCTGGCCTATGCAATCAGGCGGTCTTGCGAAATCAAGGCGGACGTCGTGCGCCAGGATGAGCGCGAGGGAGGGCTGCGCGCCATTCTCAATTTCGGACACACCTTCGGTCATGCGATCGAATCAGGCATGGGCTACGGTGAGTGGCTGCATGGCGAGGCGGTCGGCTGCGGCATGGTGATGGCGGCAGACTTGTCTCATCGGCTGGGCTACATTGATGCCAGCGAGCGGAACCGGGTCGCAGCGCTGGTGCGGGCAGCAGGCTTGCCCGATGTCGCCCCTGACCTGGGTACTGAGCGCTGGATCGAACTGATGCAGGTCGACAAGAAAAATGAGGGAGGGCAGATTCGCTTCATTCTGCTCAAGCCGCTGGGCAAGCCCATCATTACCACAGTACCGCAAGACGCCTTGCTGGAAACCCTGAAAGCCTGTACCGGAAGCTGATCATGGATTTCGAAGCCTACCTTGCCCCTTATGCCGCGACGTCGTCGCAATCCCAGGGGCGACGGTATGCTGAACCTGCCAGCACGTCCCGCACGGAGTTCCAGCGCGACCGTGACCGCATCGTTCATTGCGGCGCATTCCGCAGGCTGGAATACAAGACCCAGGTTTTCGTCAATCATGAAGGCGACCTGTTCCGGACCCGACTGACGCACAGTATCGAAGTCGCGCAAATTGCACGCTCCATTGCACGCAACCTGCGTCTCAATGAAGACCTGGTGGAAGCGATTTCCCTTGCGCATGACCTTGGCCATACGCCATTTGGCCACGCCGGCCAGGATGCGTTGCATGTCTGCATGAAGGCGTATGGCGGATTCGAGCACAACCTGCAAAGCTTGCGCGTGGTGGATATGCTCGAACAGCGTTATGGCGGTTTCGACGGGTTGAACCTGATGTTCGAAACGCGCGAGGGCATCTTGAAGCATTGCACTGCGGCGCATGCCGCGGAGCTTGGAGACATCGGCAAGCGGTTCCTGGAAAAGAAGCAGCCAACGCTGGAGGCGCAACTGGCCAACCTGGCCGACGAAATCGCCTATAACAATCATGACATCGATGACGGCCTGCGCTCAGGGCTGCTCACGGTCGAACAACTTGAAACCATCGATTTCTTCGCTCGTCACAAGCGCGATGCGGAAGCTGCATTTCCAGGAATCGGTGGACGCCGTGCCATCAATGAAACAGTACGCCGGATGATCAATGCATTGATCATCGATTTGATTGATACATCCAGAGAACGCATACGAGCAAGTGGTGTGCAAAGTGTTGAGGAAGTGCGGATTGCGGGCCCGCTGATTGCGTTCTCGGAAAGCATGCGCAGCGAAGCGCTGCTGCTCAAGCGCTTTCTGCGCAAGAACCTGTATCAGCACTACCAGGTCAATCGGATGACCAGCAAGGCGCGTCGCGTCGTGACGGAGTTATTCAACATCTTCATGCAAGAACCGACGCTTCTTTCACCTTCCTACCAGATCGCACGCGATGCTGGCATGGATGAGGCGCAGCACACCGCATTGCAGGCACGCAGCGTCTCGGATTACATAGCGGGCATGACTGATCGTTATGCAATGCGGGAGCACAGGCGCCTGTTTGCCATCGAAGAAACCTGAAGCCGCCATGCCCGATGGCACGGCAAGCAGGCAATGCGATCAGCCCAGATCGCGTAGTGGATGGGCGTAGTCAGGCCACGCATCGACGAAATAGGCGCTGACATGCTCCGGACTTACTTCTGCCAGATCGGCTGGTGCCCAGCGCGGCGCATTGTCTTTTTCAATCACACGCGCCCGTATGCCTTCCAGCACTTCGGTGCCCTCGAACGAGCGACGGATCATCACGCGTTCCATGCGCAGGCAATCGGCCACCGGCAGCGCAGCACCACGCCGTAGCTGCTCCAGCGTCACGCACAGCAGCAAAGGAGAGCCGCGGCGCATCGCATCCAATGACTTGTCTGCAAAGTCACTGCTATCGCCGGCAAGCGACGCCATGATGGCGGCGATGCTGTCATGGGAAAAATGGCGATCGATCTGCGTGCGTTGATGGGCCAGCATGCTGTTCTCGGGATGAGCTTTGGCAAGATACGGGGCCGCGAAGCGGCGTATCTTTTCAGCGATCTGCCGGCCGCTTGTCATCGGCTCTGTCTCAAGCATGGCCAATAGTTCCGGCAATGCGGCGGAGGGGACAAAGAGATCGGCCAGTCCGGCATAGAGTGCATCGGCGGCGGCGATGGTCTGTCCCGTCAGACCCAGCCATAGGCCCAGTTTCCCTGGCAGACGGGAAAGAAAATAGCCGCCGCCCACATCCGGAAAAAGGCCGATATGCACTTCCGGCATCGCCATCGCGGTCTTGTCGGTCACGATGCGCAGCTGGCTGTGCGCGCCGCCTTGCGAGATTCCCATGCCGCCGCCCATGACGATGCCGTCCATCAGCGCGATATACGGCTTGCTGTAATGGTGAATCAGATGATTGAGCGCGTACTCTTCAGTGAAGAAGTCTTCCAGCAGGGCGCTGCCGGCAGCCGGACCCGCAGTGCCGACATCGTAGAAGAAGCGGATGTCGCCACCCGCACAGAAAGCCCGCTGGCTGCTTGATCGTATGACGACAGCGAATACATCACTGCTGGCTTGCCATTCACGCAGGAGCGCAGTGAGCGCCCTTATCATGTCCAGCGACAAGGCATTCAATGCCTTGGGCCGGTCAAGGGTGATGAATCCGATATGGTTTTTTATCGTGCCGGTAAGGTGTTCGCTCATGTTGGTTTAGCCAGGAGCGCCTGACAAAATACCCTTGCCGTCCTTAAGACTTGACCAACTGTGCCGGTCGCCTTCAGGAATCTACGCCGCGCTTCATTGTCAGGCACGTTAATGAAAGTGCACAGTTTAGCAACATTCAAGCGACGCAGCTGGTTGAGCCAGTTTTTGACTGGGAGGACACCGGTCTGCCGACAATTAATGCGCTGCGCTTGCCTTGGCCAGTACCACAGACCAGCGATTGAACAACAGCATTTGCAGGTGGCCGGGATCATCGCCAGGGCGGCAATCGATGATGGGATTGACGCTGTAATGGTTTTTCCGCACTTCGCGGCGGATCTGCATTTCGCGGCGGCCTAAGCGCAACATGAAACCGGCTGGTGCTTGGGCTGGTGCCTGATCGAGGTAAAGAGGATTGCTTGCGGTGGTATTGAACTGCGCCATGACGTCTTCTCCAAAGCAGAAACGTTGAACATGACGTTAATGTATCATAAGTACTGTATGAATAAACAGTATTTTTGATCTGTGGTTTTTGTGCAGGGCGCTCTGGGCACCCTGCGGTCATGGATCTTGCGAGATGGCGTGTAGGGATCAGGCGGTTGGTGCCGCCGCAGCGCCATCGGCATCTTCTTCGATCATGCGCTTGATGCCGGCATGTTGATGGTCCTGGATCTTGGTCTTGTATTTCAAGACCTGGCGATCGAGCTTGTCGATCAGCGTATCAATGGCGGCGTATAGATCCTGCGCAATGCTGGCCACATGCACATCCTTGCCTCGTAGCCTCAGCGTGATCTCGGCGCGCTGTCGCCTTTCTTTCTCAGGGAGGTTATCAACGGCCAGGATGACCGCTATATCAATGACATGATCGAAATGGCGCTTGATGCGTTCAAGCTTGCCTTGCACGTATTCACGAATTGCGGGAGTCACTTCGAGATGATGTCCACTGATGGTGAGATTCATACTACGCTCCTGTGAAAGGCCGGCAGAGGTTTCATTGAAAATGAAACATGTCAGCAACCAACATGCTGCAAAAAACTACAAGGACTTGCGCAGATTGACTGGAGGGATTTTCAGGGCTTCCCGATATTTTGCGACGGTACGGCGTGCTACTACCATACCCTGTTCCGCCAGCATTTCTGCAATGCGACTATCGGAAAATGGATTCTTCGGGTCTTCGGCTCCTATCAGTTGTTTGATCAGTGCCCGGATTGCAGTCGATGACGCTTCGCCGCCTGCATCGGTTGCAACATGGCTGCCGAAGAAGTACTTCAGTTCGAACATGCCATGCGGCGTGAGCATGTATTTCTGGGTTGTCACACGCGAGATGGTGCTTTCGTGTAAACCCAGTGTATCAGCTATTTCTCGTAACACAAGAGGACGCATTGCCACTGCGCCATGCGAAAAAAAATTGCGCTGGCGGTCCACGATGGCCTGGGCCACGCGCAGGATGGTATCGAAACGCTGGCGCATGTTCTTGATCAGCCATTTCGCTTCCTGCAGCTGTGAACTCATTGAGCCTTCGCCCTTGCTCTGCTTGAGGATGTTGGCATACAGCGCATTGACGCGCAGGCGCGGCATCACGTCGTGATTGAGCATGACCTGCCAGCCGTTCTTGCTGCGCTTGACGATCACGTCGGGCACCACATAATCCGACGCGTCGCTGGCGAACATCGAGCCGGGATGCGGATTGCATTGCCGGATCACCGCCTGCGCCTCGCGCAGGTCTTCCTCGTCGCAGTCCAGGGTCTTCTTCAGCTTGTTGAAGTCGCGCTGCGCAAACAGCTGCAAGTGCTTTTCGACGATCTGCAGCGCAGTGCGGCGCGTCACCATGGGAACGCGGGGCATGCGCCTGATTTGCAGCGCCAGGCATTCCGACGCGTCGCGCGCGCCGACGCCGGGCGGGTCGAAGCTTTGCAGCAGCTTCAGCGCCATCGACAGCTCTTCAATCTCGACTTCCAGTTCTTCCGGAAGGCGCGCGTGGATCTCTTCCAGCGGCTCGCTCAGGTAACCGTTGTCATCGAGCGCATCAATCACCAGTTCCACCAATGCACGGTCACGCGGGTTCTGGACCGTGACGCGCATCTGTTCCAGCAGATGCTCGCGCAGGGTCAGCTCATGCGCTTCCATCTGCGGACGGGCGTCGTCGTCTTCCGGCGCCTTGGAGGTGCGCGCAACGTCGTCGAAACTCCAGTCGGCGTCACTGCCGCTATCGCTGCTTTCGCCGCCGCCCTCGCCGGACTCGAAGCCGCTCTCGCCTTCTGCAGAGGAAGCGGTGTCGGAAGCCGGCGCGTCGCCGGTCGATGTGGATGTGGGCGCACTGCTGACGGAGCCGTCGCCCAGCAGCCTGATCGAATGGTCAAGCGGATCATCCAGACGTTCAAGCAGCGGATTGTCGGACAGGATCTGTTCCAGTTCCTGATGCAGTTCCAGCGTAGAAAGCTGCAGCAGCCGGATCGACTGCTGCAGTTGCGGCGTCAGCGCAAGATGCTGGGATACGCGGAGTTGAAGTGTCTGTTTCATTTGTGTCTTTTCTCACATCCGGAAGTGCTCGCCTAGATAGACGCGCCGCACCGACTCGTCGGCAATGATGTCGTCCGGGCGGCCGCTGGCCAGCACCACGCCCTGGTTGATGATGTAGGCATGGTCACAAATGCCCAGCGTCTCGCGGACATTGTGGTCCGTGATCAGCACGCCGATATTGCGTTCCTTGAGGAAGCGCACGATGCGCTGGATTTCGATGACGGCGATCGGGTCGACGCCGGCAAACGGCTCATCCAGAAGGATGAAGCGCGGGCTGGTAGCCAGGGCGCGCGCGATTTCAACGCGCCTGCGTTCGCCGCCGGATAGCGACATCGCCTGGTTTTCGCGCAGCTTTTCGATCTGCAGTTCGGAGAGCAGGGCATTGAGCCGGTTCGCGATCTGTTCCTTCGACAGCGGCTTGCCCTCGTAGCGCTGCAGCTCCAGTACCGCGCGGATGTTTTCCTCCACGGTGAGCTTGCGAAATACGGAGGCTTCCTGCGGCAGATAGGAAAGGCCCAGCACAGCGCGGCGGTGGATCGGCAGGCGCGAGATGTCGACGCCGTCGAGGTCGATGGTGCCGGCGTCGGACGGCACCAGGCCGACGATCATGTAGAACGACGTGGTCTTGCCGGCGCCGTTCGGGCCAAGCAATCCCACGACCTGGCCGCTTTCGACATGCAGCGAGACGTCGCGCACCACCTGGCGGGCGCCATAACTCTTTTGCAGGCCCTGCACGTTGAGGGTACTGTTTTCCATCAGGGCGCCTTGGTGTCGTTGCGTGGCTGGATGATAGCCTTGATGCGTCCGGCGCCGGCCTTGCTGGTGCTGCTGGGCGTGTTGTTGACCGAGTAAAACTCCTGCTTGCTGTCGTAGGAAATGAATTCTCCTTCGACCTCGTCGGTCGGGCTGGCGCCTTCCAGCAGGCGGATCTTGGCGTTCACATAGAACTTCGCGACCTCGCTCTTGGTGTCGTACTCGATGCGGTCGGCCGCTTCGCCTTCGATCCAGAGATTGGGGCCGCCATCGCGCTTTTGCCGGAATGTGGCCTTCTCGCCGCGCTTGGCGTAGACAGTGGCGTACTGGTAGCCGGCCGGGTCCTGCGTGACGACCATGCGTTCGGCTTTCAGTATCAGTGTGCCGCGCGTGAGCACGACATCGCCGGTAAAGGTGTTGATCTGCTTGACGTCGTCATAGGCCATCTGATTGGCCTCGATGTTGGTGGGCTTGGTCATGTCGGCTTTTTCGGCCAGCGAGCTGCCAGCCGCGGCCATGCCTATCAGCAGAATGAACCATGCGTGAAGTTGTTTCATCACTGTTCTCTAAGGTAATGCGTTGTTGATTTTCTGGTCGCGCTTTCAGCGGATGACAGTCTGGCGCGGCGGCAGGGTGGCCTGGACCCGGCTGGCAAGGCTGAGTTCGCCGGTCGCATTGTTGGCAACCATGCCGGCGCCGTTGAGCGTCGAGCCGCCCAGGGTGAGACGCACCGGCTTGTCGGTGCGCATGATGTCCTCGTCGGGCAACATCATCAGGTAGTCGGACTCCAGATGGAAATTTTCCGCCTGCGGCGTTTTCGGGCGATCTATCTTGACATTGTCGTACATGTGAATCTTGACGCCACCGGGTTCGACGATGGCCCGCTCAGAGCGTGCTGTCATTGGCGGCCTCTCGCGGGAAAGGCTGTTGATGACGGGCGATTCGATCGTATGCGTGTCGTCGGCCGGATTGTGCACCATGCGCTTGCCGGAGATGTTGTACTGCGCCTCGCCAGTCGGGGACAGCCGCACGAAATTGAAATTGTCGACGTAGTAATCGGGTTCGGTGCGCACCGCCGCCGGGCTGGCGCTGTTGCCCGGCGTGCGCATGATCTGCAGCAGCCAGAAGCTGCCCAGCGCCATCAGCGTGGCCAGCAGCAGCATGGGCGCCATGCTGAAGCGGCGGCGATCCTGCTTCATCTCAGGTACGGCGCCAATGCCGCCTCGTAGTTGCCCTGCGCGTGCAGGATGAAGTCGCACAGTTCGCGCACGGCACCCCGGCCGCCGCTGGCGGTGGTGACGTAATGCACGCGCGAACGCACCTCGGGGTGACCGTTCGGCACGCTGGCGGCGAAGCCCACCCGCGTCAGCACCGGCAGGTCGATCACGTCATCGCCGATGAATCCGCTGGCTTCGGCCTCGACACCGCATTCGGCC
>Ga0308173_10001743_pt1 | contig 11132 bp, 10 predicted proteins | sample PhyPR1_FD_203716 | JGI IMG/M metagenome (GOLD analysis project Ga0308173, IMG submission 203716) | Soil microbial communities from UC Gill Tract Community Farm, Albany, California, United States - DLSLS.P.R1 | ecosystem: Environmental > Terrestrial > Soil > Agricultural land | place: USA... | reverse complement strand
TCACCGTGTTCCTCGAAATCGGCATGGACGTGCGCTGGGACGACGCGACGATGGGTGTCGAGGACATGGTCCACGAAGGCGTGCGCCGCGCGTACAACCATCCGGACAACAAGCTGCGCGCCAGCGTGCTCGCCGATCCGGCGGGCAAACGCACGAATACGCGCGACAACACGCCGGGCGTGGTCAACGTCAAGGTCGTTCCGGGTCACACCGTCGACGTGATCGTCGCAGCCAAGGGCGGCGGCTCGGAAGCGAAGTCGAAGTTCGCGATGCTCAATCCCTCCGATTCGATCGTCGACTGGGTGCTGAAGACCGTGCCGACCATGGGCGCAGGCTGGTGCCCGCCGGGCATGCTCGGCATCGGTATCGGTGGCACCGCCGAGAAGGCGATGCTGCTGGCGAAGGAAGCGCTGATGGAGCCGATCGACATCACCGAGCTGCAGCTGCGCGGACCGATGAACCGGGCCGAGGAACTGCGGCTGGAGCTGTTCGACAAGGTCAACGCACTGGGCATCGGCGCCCAGGGGCTGGGCGGCCTGACCACCGTGCTCGACGTCAAGGTCAAGGACTACCCGACGCACGCGGCCAACCTGCCGGTCGCATTGATTCCCAACTGCGCGGCGACGCGGCATGCGCATTTCGCCCTCGACGGCAGCGGACCGGTGATGCTCGATCCGCCATCGCTCGCGGATTGGCCGCAGCTGACCTACGACGCATCCAAGGGCCGGCGCGTCGACCTCGACAACATCACTGCCGATGAGGTGGCCAGCTGGAAGCCCGGCGAAGTGCTGCTGCTCAACGGCAAGCTGCTCACCGGCCGCGACGCCGCGCACAAGCGCATGGTCGGCATGCTCGACAGGGGCGAGCCGTTGCCGGTCGACCTGCGCGGCCGCTTCATCTATTACGTCGGTCCGGTCGACCCGGTGCGCGATGAAGTGGTCGGCCCAGCGGGTCCGACGACGGCGACGCGCATGGACAAGTTCACCGAACAGGTGCTGGCGCAGACGGGGTTGCTCGGCATGGTCGGCAAGGCCGAGCGCGGTCCGGTCGCGATCGAAGCGATCCGCAAGCACAGGTCCGCCTACCTGATGGCAGTCGGCGGCGCCGCTTACCTGGTGTCGAAGGCGATCAAGGCCGCGCGCGTGGTCGCGTTCGAAGACCTCGGCATGGAAGCGATCTACGAGTTCACCGTGCAGGACATGCCGGTGACGGTCGCGGTGGATTCGACCGGCGTATCGGTGCACCAGACCGGGCCACGCGAATGGCAGGCGCGGATCGGGAAGATCCCCGTCGTCGTCGCGTAGGGCGGGCCCAGGCCCGCCATCGGGGACATCAGTGATTCCGGCGGCGGGCCTGGGCCCGCCCTACGGTCAATACCACTCGAGCAACGAGATCCCCAGGCCGACATACGTCGCGCGATGGTTGTAGTCGATCAGGCTTTCGCCGTAGCCGTCGAACACCTGCAGGTGCCCACGCAGCGTGCGGCTGATGGGGAATCCCCACTCGAACTGCAGCGCGCCGTGCGAGCGGTTGCCGCCGCGCAGTGAATGCCGCGCCGTCAGCGACAGCTCGCTGCCTCCGATCTCATGCACCAGGGTCACGTCGCCGCGGCCGATATAGTCCTGGATGCCGGGATTTTCGTCGGCGTTGCCGTCGGAGATGCGCCACCAGGGGCGCGCGACGAGCGCCCAGCCTTCGCGATCCAGGCCGATGTTCAGCATCACGCGGTTCCAGCTGCGCGACAGCGGATCGGCACGGCCGTTGGATTGATGGTTGACGCCGATGCCGAGCATGCGCCCGTGCCAGCCGCCGATCGTGTAGTTGTTGCGGAACACGAGCAGCAGTTCCGGCTCGTAGTTGGTTTCGCGGAACGGACGCGAGTCGCCGCCGTTGTAGACCTGCCAGTGCGAGACCTGGGTGTATCCCATCCAGAGGTCGCCGTTGTCGCCGAACAGGTTCTCGAATGCCTTGGTCTTGAAGCTGAGCTGGAATTTGGTTTCCACGGAATGCAGCGATTGCGTCGTTGCGGGCACGGCGGGATTCGACGATGAGGGTGTCTCGTTGGGCGCGCTGCTCCAGAACGCAGGCATCAGGTACACCGGCTTGTACGCCCGGAAGTTGAACGTGCCCAGCTTGGAATCCCTGGCCAGCTCCCAGCGGCCGTCGAGCAGCGAGCCCTTGCCTGCATTGGCCAGCGCGCGTGCGATCGGATCGTCATCGTCGCGGTACAGGTCGCTGGCTGGCTGCGCGGCTGCGCCGCTCGTTGCCGCCGGTTGCAGCGCGCGCTCTGCGCGCAGGCGTTCGGCTTCCTGCGCCGCCAGGTCGGCCTGGCGCGTATCGCGGTGCGCCCGACCGGAGGCTGCGTCATAACAGGCCAGTCGGTCGGCATCGGCTTCGATCGATGCGCAGGCTTCCATCGCAGGTGCCGATTGCGCCAGCGCGCGTCCGCCAAGCAACAGCAGGGTGGTCGCAAGCATCCAGGGCGAAGCAGTGCGCATGCGGTGTTCCTTGCCCGCCACTCAGGGCGCTACGGTGAGCGAAGTATCACCCCGGCCGCCGGATTCTCACGGTGTCCGCGCGGCGACATCGCCATCCGCGGGCACCGCCTTGGAATCGAGCAGGTTGCGATCGGTGTTCGCGCGTTGCGCCGCCGCCAGTTGCGAATCGATGTCGCGGTTGACCGAGGTGTCGCCGCATTCGTCATCGCTGTCCGGTTCTGGTGGCGCTGGGGGGCGTGCCTGCGCGAAGGGCGCAGGCGGCGGTTCCGGCGGCAGGTAACGCACGGTCTCCGGGCCGATCACGCCGTTGTGGCCGAACGCGCCCTTGATCGCCCGCAAAGCCTCGCTCCGCACCTTGTTCATGTCGCTGTCGCGCTGGTCGATCCAGCCATAGAACCGCAGGTCGATGCCCTTGGCACTGTAGCCATCAGCAACCCATGAGGGCGCCGGATCGGTGAGCACGCCGTCGACCTTGGCCAGCGCCTGCAACGCCAGTTCCTGCGCGCGGCGGATCGACTGGCTCGTGTCGACCGGCAGCATCACGTCGAAGCGGCGTTTCGGATTGACGCTGTAGTTGAGCACCACCGACTTGAACACCATCGCATTCGGCAGCGACAGGTGGTTGCCGTCCAGCGTCATCAGCAACGTCGTGCGCGATGTCAGCGCGACGACCTTGCCTTCGTACTTGTCGATCATCAGCCGGTCGCCAGGCGCGAACGGGCGCCGCAGGCTCAGCAGCACGCCGGAAATATAGTTCTCGGCGACGTCCTTGAAGGCGAAGCCGAAGGCAAGTCCCACCACGCCCGCCGATCCGAGCACCGCGCCGATCAGTGCAGTCGCGCCCAGCAGGTTCAGCGCGAGCAGGATCCCGAGCAGCAGGATCACCGCCTGCAGCACCCGTCGGACCAGGCCGTCCATGTATGGATTCCGGCTGCGATCGCGCAACCAGTTCGCGGGCCGGCGCGAGACCACCTGGCCGATCCACCAGGCGAGCGCGACGATCAGGATCGCGATCGCCAGCAACGGCAGCGCGGCGACGAGGCGCACCAGCTTGTCCTTGACCTGGTCGAGCGCGCTGTCCAGGCGCGTGTGGACGTTTGCATCCAGCTGCACAGCGTTGGCCACGTCGGTCACGCCGTGCACGCTTTTCGCCAGCGTCGCCGCACGCGCGCGATCGGCTTCCTCCGGCACCTTGCCGCCGAGCGTGACGATGCCCGCGTGCACCTGCACGGTCACGGCGGACAGTTCCGGCTGGCGCAGCAGCAAGGCCGCCACCGCGGTGGCGACATCGCTGTCCTCGCGCGCGCCGGCGCGGACTTCGGCGGCAACGCGCTTCGGATTCGGAATGGCGCCGAGCGAGGCCGATGATGTCGATTCCGACGACGGTGGCGAGGGCGCCTGGGCGGCGGCCGTGGATGCAACCACCGCCAGCAGCATCGGGAGCAGGCCGGCGAGCGCGCGTCGCGTGATCATGGGACGTGTCGTCATGGGCACAGGATGACGCAGGCGATGTTGCCTGCCGGTGCAGGAGCGTGACCGACTAGAGCTGCGACTTCAACGGCTGGATGAAGCGTTCGGCGAACTTCTCCTTGAACGGCCGATCCTTCCAGGTCTGGTACGTGTACTGCGTGCTGTGCTTGAGGTCATCCTCGAACACCTGGGTCATGCGATCGGCGAAGCCGGCGTCGTACACGTTGAGGCTGGCCTCGTCGTTGAGCTGGAACGATCGCAGGTCGAAGTTGGTCGACCCGACCGACACCATCTGCCGGTCGACGATCAGCATCTTGTTGTGGAACATCGTCGGCTCGTATTCGTACATCTGGACACCTGCGAGCAGCAGCGGCCCCCATGCCGACTTGGAAGCCATCCGCGCCGCATCGGAATCCGTGTTCTTGCCCGGCATCAGGATGCGCACCTTGACGCCGCGATGGCGCGCGGCGACCAGTGCGTTGGTGATCAGGTTGTCGGGAATGAAGTAGGCCGCCGACAGGTCGATGGAGTGGTCGGCTGCGGCCAGCACCATCAGGTACATCAGGTGCATGCTTTCGCTGCCGTTGGCCGGCGAGCTGACGAACACGTTCGCGTCCATGTCGCCGGCCGGCTGCATCGGCGGGAAGAAGTCCACGCCGTTGAGCACTTCGCCGCTGGTCTTGATCCAGTTGTCGTTGAACGCGGCCTGCATCTGCGCCACCACCGGTCCTTCGATGCGGAAGTGCATGTCGCGCCAGTGCTCCGGATCCTGCGCGTGGCCCTGCCAGGGATCGCCGATGCCGACGCCGCCGGTGAAGCCGACCTGGCCGTCGATCACCAGCAGCTTGCGGTGGGTGCGATTGTTCATGCGCCCCAGGTTGTACCAGTGCAGCGGGCGATAGCGCTCGACATGCACGCCGGCATCCTGCATCTGCTTGAGTTGCGACTGGTCCATGCTGACGCTGCCGGCCCAGTCGATGGTCACGTTGACGCTGACGCCGGCGCGCGCACGTTCGCTCAGGGCATCGGCGAATTCCTGACCGACGTGGCCCGACCAGTAAATGTACGTTTCGAACGTGATCGTCTTTCTTGCCGAGCGGATGCCTTCGAGCATCGAGGGAAAGATCTCGTCGCCGTTCTCCAGGTCGGTGACGTGGTTGCCGTGCAGGATCGCCGGCCCGAGCATCACGCCCATTTCGCGTCGGAACTGCGGGTCGGCGACGGCGTAGCGGTGCTCGATCTTGCGCTCGAGTTGCTTGCCCGGCGTGGCGACGTTGAGTGCCAGCAACACGACGAAGCCTGTCGCGAGCACCGTGATGACGATGGTCCAGATCATGCGTTTGCGGCTCCAGTCGAAGGCCACGCCAGGCTCCTTGATGGCTGCAGCGGGTATCGCGCCAGCACTCGACAGGCAACAGTGGACATCGATGGCTCAGCAGTTCGTGAAAGCCACATCCGTCAGTGGAACCACGACCATGCGAACAGCCCGAGCATGGCGAAGGCGAGCATGAGCTTGAGCGCAATGCCCAGCACCATTCCGACCCACGTGCCGACGCCCACGCGCGCGGCGTGGCCGAAGCGAGCACGGTCCAGGCCGCGTCCGTGCAGCAGTTCACCGGCCAGGGCGCCCACGAAGGGCCCCAGGAACAATCCGATCGGTCCGAGGAACAGACCGGCGAACGTGCCCAGCAACGCACCGATCAATGCGGGCCGGCTGGCGCCGACGCGTTTGGCGCCCATCGCCGCGGCCCAGAAATCGATCGCCACCGACAGCAGGGTGAGGACGCCGAGGACGACCAGCGTCGCGACGCCGATCTTGGCGAAGCCGCCCGCCCAGGCGGCGAGCAGCATGCCGAGGAAAACCAGCGGCAGTCCCGGCAGCGCCGGCAGCACGACGCCGGCCAGGCCGATGGCGACCAGCACGGCGGCGATCGCGTAATACAGGGGCGAAGTCTGCATCGCGGCTCCCTTCAGTCCCGGTCATCGGGGCAATGCATCGCGACGCGTCCGCGACGCGATGCAGTATGGACGCATGCCGGGCGTGGCCCGCCTCGCCGGGACGTGCAGTGGCCTCAAAGAAAAGGCCCACGCGGTGGGCCTTTTCGATCGGTGGGGAGCCTGCGACTCAGCGCAGGTAGGCGCGTCCGTTGTCGACGCGGACGTAGGAGCCTTCCTGGATTCCGCCGAGGTCGGACTGGGTGACGACGGTGCTGCGGCCGTCGTTCATGCGCACGTAGATGTTGTACGCGCCCCGTGCCTGGGCATGGTTCTGGATGGCATTGCCGGCCACCGCGCCGGCGACGGCACCGCCGACCGTGGCGAGGTTCTTGTTGCCCTTGCTGCCGCCGGTCTTGCCGGAGATCTCCCGACCCGCGACGGCGCCGACGATGCCGCCGAGCACTGCACCAGTTGCGTTGGGAACGTTGCTGGACGTGGTGGACGCCACTTCGATCCGGGTCACGGTGCCGCAGTCGTAGCAAGACGTGTCGCTGGGCGCCGGCACGTAACCGGAGTTGCCGTAAGCCGGGGAGTTGTAGCCGGGGCTTGTCGTGGCACAGCCCGCGGCCGCCAGCGAAGCCAGCAGTGCGGTCGCGCCGATCAGACGAATGTTCATGCGGATCTCCTGTGAGCCATGGAGGCGGGAGCGGTGGCGCCCGTTCGTGGCCATCGTGGGAGTCGCAAGGTGAATGGCCGGTCAAACACGGCGGATTCGTTCAGCCGGCGTCAGCAGGGGTTCACTTCAGCGGACGGTCGTGGGCAAGCGACATTCGCCGGATCCACGCGGAACGCCGCAAAGCCGATCGCGCTTCGTGATGCCTAGTTGCGGAACTCCTGGTGGCAGTTCTTGCAGTCCTCGCCGATGCTGGCCAGCGTCGTGCCGACGCCCGCGCAGTTGAGCGGAGGATTGGCCAGTGCATTGTCGAGTGTCGCGCGCAGGTCGCTGGCATGCTTGGAGAAGCGTGCATCGTCGCGCAGGTCGCCGAACGCCGGTTCGATGTCGTTGGCCATCGTCCGCAACGCCTGCAGGTGCGGCAGGGTGTCGGTCGCCGCGCAGCGGTTCTGCTGGGTGGCGACTTTCAGCTGGCCGAGATGCCAGGCCTGCACTTCCATCACGCTGCCTGGGAAATGGTCCTGGCGCGCGTTGATCGCGCGCATCGCCATGACCGTGCCCACGATGCCGACGGCCAGGCCGATCAGGAACAGGAACAGGTAGCGCGAGGCGTTGCTGGCCATCGAAAACACTCCCTTTCTGAGATGGCGGCGACGATAGCACGCGTGCCAAGGCATGCGTCCGGACCGTCGCGGCTCGTAAACTGCGCGGATGGATCGCCATTGGAACGAACGCTTCGGCGGCATCGACCGCCTGTACGGCACTGGTGCCCTGGCGCGCTTCCGCGACAGCCGCATCGCGGTCGTGGGCCTGGGCGGCGTCGGCTCGTGGGCGGTGGAGGCTTTCGCGCGCACCGGAATCGGGCATCTCACGCTCATCGACGCCGACGATCTCTGCGTGTCCAACACCAATCGCCAGCTGCCGGCAATCGTCGGCCAGTACGGACGCGGCAAGGCCGCGGCGATGGCCGAGCGGTGCCTCGCGATCAATCCCGCGATCGATGTACAGGCGATTCCCGCGTTCCTGACGCCGTCCAATCTCGATGCGCTGCTCGATCATGAGTTCGCGCTGGTGCTGGATGCCTGCGACAGCTTCCGCACCAAGCTCGAGGCCATCGCCTGGTGCCGGCGGCGCAAGCAGCCGATCATCACCGTGGGGTCGGCCGGCGGCCGCAGCGATCCGACGCAGGTCCGCGTCCGCGACCTGTCGCGCACCGAGCACGACGCGATGTTGTCGCTGATCCGCAAGAAGCTGCGCGCCGATTTCAATTTCCCGCGCAATGCCGATCGCTATTTCGGCGTGCCGGCAATCTATTCGCTGGAAAACGTCCGTTATCCGCAGGCCGACGGCTCGGTCTGCGGCCTGCGGCCGAAACTGCCGGCTGATGCGGCGCTCAAGCTCGATTGCGGCGCGGGCCTCGGCGCCGCCACCCACGTCACCGGTGCGTTCGCGTTCGCGGCGGTCGGCAAGGCGCTGGACATGCTGCTGAAGCGGGGCGCGGCGGCGAAGTAGCACGCAACCGAACTCGGCGTCTTACGGCAATCCGAACAGGCGCTCGGCATTGCGCGTCGTCGCGGCGGCAACGTCGGCTGGATCTTCGTCGCGCAGCTGCGCGATCGCATGAAGCACGTTGACGATGCACGCCGGTTCATTGCGCTGGCCGCGGTGTTCGGCATCGGGTTGGTCCGGCGCGTCGGTCTCCAGCAGCAGTTGTTCGATCGGCACGCTCGCGGCCAGCTTGCGCAGGCGGTTGGCGCGCGGGTACGTCACCGGACCGCCGAGGCCGATCATGAAGTCGAGTTTTGCCAGTTGTCGCGCCTGCTCCGGGCTGCCGGCGAAGCTGTGGATCACGCCCCGCACTGCGCCGACGGCTTTCACCGCGACGATGACGGCCTCGACCGCACGGCGTGCGTGGACGACCAGCGGCAGGTCGAATTCGCGGGCGATTTCCAGCTGCCCACGAAAATAGAACTGCTGTGCATCGCGGTCGAGATCCTCGAGATAGAAATCCAGCCCGCATTCGCCGATCGCGAGCGGGCGTTTACGCCGGATCCACTGGCGCAGTTCGTCCAGATGTTGCGGGCGATGGGACGCCAGGCAGATGGGATGCAGCCCGTAAGCGGGAAACAGTCCATCGTCGGCACGGCAGGCATCGCGCAGTTTCGGCCAGCCTGCGGCATCGACGGCGGGAACGATCTGTCGGTCCACGCCCGCGGCGCGGGCACGCTCGACCACGTCCTTGCGGTCGCGGTCGAATTCCGCAGCGTCGAGATGGCAATGGCTGTCGACCAGTCGCACGCGCTATCGGGACTGTCTGCCGGCACCGCGCTTCTTCCAGTTCGCCAGCAGCAGCGTCCCGAGTCCGAGCAGCAGCTCGTCCGCGAACGGAATGACGTCGGGGACGATGACGTCGAGCACGAACAGCACCGCGGTGACGAGGAACAGCCGCGGGTAGCTCAGGCGTCCGACCCAGCGCAGCAGCGGCGCAAGCAGCAGGTTGGCCATCGACGGTTCCGGTGGACAGGTGCGCGGCACGCTAGCACGACGCCGGTCACGCTTCCGGCGCGAGCCGGAGAATGTTCGCTGCGCGTGATCGGCCCTTGTTCAGGTGACTGGTGGTGGAATCGCCGCGTCAATCGATGCGGGCATGCCCGCCACAGGAGCCACCATGAAGAGCAATACCCTCGCAATCGCCCTGGCTTCGCTGCTGGTCGGTGGCGTTGCCGTGGCTGCGTTCGAACACAGCCGCGACAGTCGCACCGATACGGCCGCCACCGCCGTTCCCGGTGCAACAGCACCCGCCGACCTGGCCACCGGCGATGTCCGCACCGACGCATCGATCGCCACCGACGGCCGCCTCGATTACGCCGATGTGGTCAACGTCACGCCGGTCACCGAGAAGCAGAAGCTCTATGCGCAGGTCATCGGCACCGACCCTGTGCGCGAGACTTCGACCGTCTCGGCGCCGCATGAGGAGTGCAACGACGTGGTCGTGCAGGAGCAGGCACCGCGCCGCGATCCGCGCAACATCGGCGGCACGGTCGGCGGCGCCGCGGCTGGCGGCCTGATCGGCAACCAGGTCGGCAGCGGCAACGGCAAGAAACTGGCGACGATCGCCGGCGCCATCGGCGGCGCGTTCGCCGGGCGCGCGATCGAGCAGCACCACGCCGAGAACAAGATGATCAGCCGCACCGAGCACCAGTGCCACACGGTGACGTCGACCTCGCAGTCCTCGCGCGTGGTCGCCTACAACGTGACCTACCGCAATCCGGACGGCACCACCGGCACCATGCGCGTCGGCAGCAAGCCCGGCAGCCGCATCTCGCTGGGCAACGAGGACAAGACCGTCGGCTACAAGGTCACCTACCGCTACGAAGGCCAGGAAAACACGATCCGCATGGACCACAAGCCGGGCGATCGCCTGCCGGTGGTCGACGGCCAGGTCGTGACCCAGGTGGCGTCCGTGGATGGCGGCAGCAACCACGGCTGATCGCCGCACAGGTGCGAATCCACGAGGGGCCGGAGCGATCCGGCCCCTTTTTCATGGGCTGGCGCCGGGGTGCCGCAGTGCAGCATCGGCCGATACAATGGCCGGCTCCAGCCTACGATGCCTGCCGACCGATGCCCGCCATGGCCCTGCCTCCGTACGACCTGTTCGACGTCCGTTCGCTGCTGTCCGAGGAGGAACGCGCGGTGCAGGACACGGTCGCCCGTTTCACCGACGAGCGCGTGCTGCCGATCATCGGCGACGCCTTCGACCAGGGCCGCTTTCCGAAGGAACTGATCCCCGAGATCGCCGAACTCGGCCTGCTCGGATCCTCGCTGCCGGAGCAGTACGGCGGCCACGGCCTCAACGGCGTCAGCTATGGGCTGATCTGCCAGGAACTCGAGCGCGGCGACAGCGGCATCCGCAGCTTCGTCAGCGTGCAGTCGTCGTTGTGCATGTATCCGATCTACGCCTATGGCTCCGAAGAGCAGCGCACGCGCTGGCTGCCGGACATGGCCGCGGGCAAGGTCATCGGCTGTTTCGGCCTGACCGAGCCGCAGGGCGGTTCGGATCCGGCGAACATGAGGACGAACGCGAAGAAGGACGGCGTCGACTGGATCCTCAACGGTTCAAAGATGTGGATCACCAACGGCAACGTCGCCGACATCGCGATCGTCTGGGCACAGACCGACGACGGCATCCAGGGCTTCATCGTCGAGAAGGGCATGCCGGGCTTCGCCGCCCAGGAAATCAAGCACAAGATGAGCCTGCGCGCGTCGGTGACGTCGTCGCTGTTCTTCGACAACGTGCGCGTGCCCGAAGCCAATCGTCTGCCGAACGTGAAAGGCCTCAAGGGTCCGCTGGGCTGCCTGACGCAGGCGCGCTACGGCATCACCTGGGGTCCGATCGGTGCCGCCATCGCCTGTCTCGATGAAGCGCTGAACTATTCGAAGGAGCGCATCCTGTTCGACCGTCCGGTCGCGGCGACGCAGTCCGCGCAGCTCAAGCTCGCCGACATGGCGCGCCGGATCACGCTCGCGCAGTTGCTGGTGTTGCAGCTCGGCCG
>Ga0308173_10001742_pt1 | contig 11134 bp, 11 predicted proteins | sample PhyPR1_FD_203716 | JGI IMG/M metagenome (GOLD analysis project Ga0308173, IMG submission 203716) | Soil microbial communities from UC Gill Tract Community Farm, Albany, California, United States - DLSLS.P.R1 | ecosystem: Environmental > Terrestrial > Soil > Agricultural land | place: USA... | reverse complement strand
CGGGGGGGGGGGCTTACGCCCCCGCCCCGCCCGCAGGGGTTCACCCCCCGTTAACCCTCACCCATCGCCCCCTTCACCTGTTCTGCCTAATTTCGGCTTCACCCGGTGCGAAGCGCCCACGCAACACCGCTCCCGCACCGACGATCACAAGCCGGCCCCACCTGGCCCGGACCATGACGTCGCACGCCGCCCCCACCGGCGGTCTCTGGAAGGAACTCCCGAAAGTGAAGCTTCAGCGCAAGAATCGGCTGCGCGCCCTCTCCCTCGGTGTTGTCGCCGTCTCCGGCGCCCTGGCCCTGACGGCGTGCGGCTCCGACGACACGGGCTCCACCGGCAACGGCGACGCTTCGTCCGCCGCCAACGCGAGCAGCATCAAGTGCGACGACGCCAAGGGCCAGCTCCAGGCGTCCGGCTCGTCCGCGCAGAAGAACGCGGTCGACGCCTGGGTGAAGCAGTACATCCAGGCCTGCAAGGGCGTGCAGATCAACTACAACCCGAGCGGCTCGGGCGCCGGTGTCACCGCCTTCCTCGGCGGCCAGACCGCGTTCGCCGGCTCGGACTCCGCGCTGAAGCCGGAGGAGGTCACCTCCTCCAAGAAGGTGTGCTCCGGCGGCCAGGCCGTGGACCTCCCGATGGTCGGCGGCCCGATCGCGGTCGGCTACAACGTCCCCGGTGTGGACAACCTCGTCCTGGACGCCCCGACGCTCGCCAAGATCTTCGACAGCAAGATCACCAAGTGGGACGACGAGGCGATCAAGAAGCTGAACCCCGACGCGAAGCTTCCGTCCACGAAGATCCAGGCCTTCCACCGCTCGGACGAGTCCGGCACCACGGACAACTTCACCAAGTACCTGATCGCCGCCGCGCCGGACGACTGGAAGTACGAGGGCGGCAAGGCCTGGCAGGCCAAGGGCGGCCAGTCCGCGCAGGGCTCCTCCGGTCTGGCCCAGCAGGTGAAGCAGACCGAGGGCGCGATCTCCTACTTCGAGCTCTCCTACGCCGGTGACGGCATCAACGCCGTCAAGCTGAAGACGGACGCCCCCGACCCGGTCGAGGCCACCGTCGACAACGCCACCAAGGCCATCGGCGCCGCGAAGATCACCGGCACCGGCAAGGACCTGGCGCTGCAGATGAACTACAAGCCCACCGAGGCCGGCGCCTACCCGCTCACCCTGGTGACGTACGAGATCGTCTGCGACAAGGGCAACAAGTCGGACACCCTCGCCACCACCAAGTCCTTCCTGACCTACATCGCGTCCGAGGACGGCCAGAAGCAGCTGGCCGACGCCAAGTACGCGCCGATCCCCGACGAGATCATCACCAAGGTCCGCGACACCATCTCGAGCCTGAGCTGAGCCGAGCCGACCTGAGTGTGCGGTCCGCCCCGGCCCCCGGGTCGTCGGGGGCGGACCGCGCCGTCCGGTGCACCGCCGCCCGGAACCGCCGCCCGTGACGGTTCCGCAGACCGGAGATCCTCATGGACACCACCACCCAGAACACCGAGCAGCCCGAACAGCCGGGCGACGCCGAGCAGCCCCCACCGACCACACCCGCCCCGGCACCCGCGACCGCCGAGGAGAAGCGCGCGAGCCGCGGCGCCACCCGCCCCGGTGACCGCGTCTTCCTCGGCCTGTCCCGCGGTTCCGGCATCTTCCTGCTGGTGATCATGGCCGCGATCGCGGCCTTCCTCGCCTACCGCGCGTCCATAGCCATCAGCAAGGACCACGGCAACTTCCTCACCACCCTCGAGTGGAACACCAACGTCGACCCGCCGGTCTTCGGCATCGCGGTCCTGGCCTTCGGCACGGTGGTCTCGTCGATCATCGCGATGGCCCTCGCGGTCCCGGTCGCGGTCGGCATCGCGCTGTTCATCACCCACTACTCCCCGCGCAAGCTGGGCGGCACCCTCGCCTACGTCATCGACCTGCTGGCCGCGGTGCCGTCCATCGTCTACGGCCTGTGGGGCGCCCTCGTCCTGGTGCCGCACATGGAGGGCCTGTTCGGCTGGCTGGACAAGTACTTCGGCTGGACCGGGATCTTCGAGTGGCAGCAGGGCGCCCCGCGCTCGCTGCTGACGGTCGGCATCCTGCTGGCCATCATGATCCTCCCGGTGATCACCAACGTCAGCCGTGAGGTCTTCCGCCAGGTCCCGCGGATGCACGAGGAGGCGGCCCTGGCGCTGGGCGCCACCCGCTGGGAGGTCATCCGCATGTCGGTGCTGCCCTTCGGCCGCTCCGGCGTGATCTCCGCCTCGATGCTCGGTCTCGGCCGCGCGCTCGGCGAGACGATGGCCGTCGCCACGGTCCTCTCCCCGACCTTCAAGATCAACGCCAGTCTTCTCGACCCGGGCGGCGGCACCTTCGCGCAGAACATCGCGAGCAAGTTCGGCGAGGCCACCGACACCGGCCGGGACGCCCTGATCGCCTCCGGCCTGGTCCTCTTCGTCATCACCCTGCTGGTCAACGGCGCGGCCCGCATGATCATCGCCCGCCGCAAGGAGTACTCGGGGGCCAACGCATGAGCACCGCACCTGTCACCGCCACCGGCGCCGCGCCCCGCACGCTGCGCGGCGCCCGGCTCCCGAAGTGGTCCCCGTGGGCCATCGCCGCCGGCGCGGTCGTCGTCGCCGTCGTCCTCGGCCTCGTCGCGGACATGGACAATCCGGCGCAGCTCGGCCTGATCGCGGCCATCCTGTTCGTCCTCGGCACCTACGGCATCGCCACCCGCGTGGAGGGCCGCCGCCAGGCCAAGGACCGGGTCGCCACCAGCCTCGTCTGGGTCTGCTTCCTGCTCGCCGTGTTCCCGCTGGCCTCGCTGCTGTGGGAGACCGTCCGGCAGGGCGTGAAGGATCTCGACTTCTACTTCCTGTCCCACTCCATGGGCGTGGTCGCCGACACCGAGACCGGCGGCGGCATCTACCACGCCATCCTCGGCACCCTGGAGCAGGTCGGCCTCGCCACCGTCGTCGCCGTGCCGGTGGGCGTGCTCACCGCCGTCTACCTGGTGGAGTACGGGCGCGGCAAGCTCGCCCAGGCCGTCACCTTCTTCGTCGACGTCATGACCGGCATCCCGTCGATCGTCGCCGGCCTGTTCGTCCTCAGCTTCTGGATCCTCATCCTCGACATGGGCTACTCCGGCTTCGCCGGCTCGCTCGCCCTGGCCATCCTCATGATGCCGATCGTGGTCCGCTCCACGGAGGAGATGCTCAAGCTCGTCCCGAACGAGCTGCGCGAGGCCTCCCTCGCGCTGGGCGTGCCGAAGTGGCGCACCATCCTCAAGGTGGTCCTGCCGACGTCGATCGGCGGCATCACCACCGGCATCATGCTCGCGGTCGCCCGCATCACCGGGGAGACCGCCCCGGTGCTGCTGCTGGTGTGGGGCACGAACTTCATCAACACCAACCCGTTCAAGGACCCGCAGGCGTCGCTGCCGCTGTACATCTACCAGCAGTACGCCAACAGCGCGGGCTACGGCGCGGCCTACGACCGTGCCTGGGCGGCGGCCCTCACCCTCATCGCGATCGTGATGATCCTCAACCTGGTGGCGCGCGGCATCGCCCGCTGGAAGTCCCCCCGCTGACTCCCCGCCCACACGAGACCGGAAGCGAAGTACCAGTCATGGCCAAGCGAATCGATGTGAGCGGGCTCACCGCCTTCTACGGCTCCCACAAGGCGATCGAGGACATCTCGATGACCGTCGAACCGCGTTCGGTGACGGCGTTCATCGGCCCCTCGGGCTGCGGGAAGTCCACGTTCCTGCGGACCCTGAACCGGATGCACGAGGTCACCCCCGGCGGCCGGGTCGAGGGCAAGGTGCTGCTCGACGACGAGGACCTGTACGGCGCCGGGATCGACCCGGTGGCGGTACGGCGCGACGTCGGCATGGTGTTCCAGCGCCCGAACCCCTTCCCCACCATGTCGATCTTCGACAACGTGGCGGCGGGCCTGCGGCTCAACGGCAACTACAAGAAGTCCGAACTCGGCGACGTCGTCGAGAAGTCCCTGAAGGGCGCCAACCTCTGGAACGAGGTCAAGGACCGTCTGAACCGGCCGGGCTCCGGCCTCTCCGGCGGCCAGCAGCAGCGGCTGTGCATCGCGCGCGCGATCGCGGTCGAACCGGACGTGCTGCTGATGGACGAGCCCTGCTCCGCCCTCGACCCCATCTCCACCCTCGCGATCGAGGACCTGATCAGCGAGCTGAAGGAACGCTTCACGATCGTCATCGTGACGCACAACATGCAGCAGGCGGCCCGCGTCTCGGACCGCACGGCGTTCTTCAACCTCGCGGCGGTCGGCCAGCCCGGCCGGCTCATCGAGATCGACGACACGGAGCGGATCTTCTCCAACCCGTCGGTCCAGGCGACGGAGGACTACATCTCCGGCCGCTTCGGCTGATCCCCCGAACCCTCGCGGTGCTGCATGGCGGTGCCACCGCGAGCCAGGGCCCGCCCCCCACCGGGGGACGGGCCCTTTCAGCCTTGGGGGGCACCCCCCGAAGGGACGCGGGGGAAAGGGGGCGCGGGGAACCGCGCAACCAGCCACAAAGACACCGGACCCCTGTCAACCGGGGGCACTGCAAAAGGGGCGCGGGGAACTGCGCGACCAGCCACATCCCACCCGCACCCACCCACCCACGACCCATTCCACCCTCTCCCCGGGTCCAAGGGGCGCAGCCCCTTGAAGGGACGGGAAGGGCAAGGGCGGCGGGGGCGAAAAAACCACCCCCCACCCAGCGGAGCGCTACAGCACCACCACATCAACCACCCAATAACTCACCGCGGCGACAACCCCCGCCGCCGGCATCGTGATGAACCACCCCAGCACGATGTTCTTCGCGACCCCCCACCGCACCGCGTTCACCCGCCGTGTGGCCCCCACACCCATGATCGCCGAAGTGATCACATGCGTCGTGGAGATCGGCGCCTTGAACAGGAACGCCGTCGTGAACATGATCGACGCCCCCGTCGTCTCCGCCGCGAACCCCTGCGGCGGATCCAGCTCGATGATCTTCCGCCCCAGCGTCCGCATGATGCGCCAGCCACCCGCGTACGTGCCGAGCGACAGCATCACCGCGCACACGAGCTTGACCCACACCGGGATCGCGTCGCCGTAGTCCTCGACGTCCGCGATGACCAGCGCCATCATCACGATGCCCATGGTCTTCTGCGCGTCCTGCAGACCGTGCCCGAGCGCCATGCCCGCCGCCGAGACCGTCTGGGCGATCCGGAAACCGCGCTTGGCCTTGTGCGGGTTGGACCGCCGGAAGATCCACATGATCGCGGTCATCACCAGGTATCCGACGATCAGACCGACCACCGGCGACAGGAACATCGGAATGACGATCTTGTCGAGCACCCCGTTCCAGTGGACCTCGATCCCACCGGCCAGCGCCGCGCCGACCATGCCGCCGAACAGCGCGTGCGAGGACGACGAGGGCAGGCCGTAGTACCAGGTCACGAGGTTCCAGACGATCGCGCCGACGAGCGCGGCGAAGAGGATGCCCATCCCCTTGGAGCCCTCGGGCGTGTCGATCAGTCCCTCACTGACCGTCTTGGCGACCCCGGATCCGAGGAACGCGCCGGCGAGGTTCATCACGGCGGCCATCGCCAGCGCGGCACGCGGGGTCAGCGCCCGCGTCGACACGGAGGTGGCGATCGCGTTGGCCGAGTCGTGGAAACCATTGGTGTACGTGAAGAAGAGCGCGACCGCTACGGTCACGATCAGAGCGAAGGTGTCCATGGACGCGCCTCAGGACTCCTTGACCGCGATGGTCTCCACGGTGTTCGCCACGTGCTCGAAGGCGTCGGCCGCCTCTTCCAGGACGTCCACGATCTGCTTCAGCTTGAGCACCTCGATGGCCTCGTACTTGCCGTTGAAGAGCATGGCGAGCAGCTTGCGGTGGATCTGGTCGGCCTGGTTCTCCAGGCGGTTGACCTCGATCCAGTACTCGGTGAGGTTGTCCATGGTCCGCAGGTTCGGCATGGCCTCGGCGGTCAGTTCGGCCGCCCGCGCCAGCACCTCGATCTGCTGTTCGACGCCCTTGGGCAGTTCCTCCACGTTGTAGAGAACGACCAGGTCGACGGCCTCCTCCATGAAGTCCATGATGTCGTCCAGCGACGACGCGAGGTTGTAGATGTCCTCGCGGTCGAAGGGCGTGATGAACGAGGAGTTCAGCTGGTGGAAGATCGCGTGCGTCGCGTCGTCACCGGCGTGTTCCGCGGCCCGCATACGCTCTGCGATCTCGGCCCGGGCGGAGGTGTCCGCCCCGAGCAGTTCCATGAGGAGCTTGGAGCCCGTGACGATGTTGTCCGCGGACGCGGCGAACATGTCGTAGAAGCTCGTCTCCCTGGGGGTCAGACGAAAGCGCACGTGGGGTCCTCGGGATGCTTCGGTTTCGGTCAGGCTGATGCTAGGCGCATCATCCGGCCACGGCTAACGGGCCGCCCCCAGTGTCGCCCATCGAACAAGGTGTTCGGCACCGGGGCGGGTCCTCGAGTACGGCCGGGCGTACCGGCAGAGCATCCCCTACCCCGCGAAGTCCACTACCATATACGGGCGGGGGGTATGCCCGGATCGCGCCCGAAACGCCCGACACCCGGCATCCGGCATCCGATGCCCGGCACCCCCGACCCGACCGACCCGACCGCCCCCACCGCTGCCCTTCCGCGCTTCCCAGGAGGACGCCATGACGACCCCGCCCCCCGAGGCCGGCCCGGCCGCGCCCTCCACGACGATTCCGGACACGACGATTCCGGGCGCGACGCCTCCGGACACCACGGCACCGGCCGCGGTCGCGGCCCCGCCCACGGACCACGACCGCGGCATCCACGGCTACCACAAGCAGAAGGAAGAGCACCTCAAGCGGCTGCGCCGCATCGAGGGCCAGGTCAGAGGCCTGCAACGGATGGTCGACGAGGACGTCTACTGCATCGACATACTCACCCAGGTCTCCGCCTCGACGAAGGCCCTGCAGTCCTTCGCGCTCCAGCTCCTGGAGGAGCACCTGCGCCACTGCGTCGCGGACGCGGCCCGCAAGGGCGGTGACGAAATCGACACGAAGGTGGAAGAAGCCACAAAGGCGATCGCACGCCTCCTGCGTACATAGCGCGCATGACACGCATGTCACACACGGGCGCACACGGCGCACACGGTCGACGGAGCGGAGACGGAGACCCCGGTCCCGTCAGTCCGCGCTCTCCTCGCCCACCCGCAGCACCTGATCGATGCTCTCCAGGGACAACCGCTCCCCGCTCGCCGCGGACGCCGCGATGATCAGCTCACCGCACAGTTCGATCTCGGCAAGAGCCACGTGGTCCTGAACCGCCATCCCACCGACCGGAGCCACGCGCATCACCTCTTCCTGCCGTCACCGACCTCCAAGAGTAGGGAGCGGCACACGTCCCGCGCATGGCACGGAAGGGCTAGTTCTCGCGCTCACCCCCGTGGCGCCAGTCACTTTTCGGCAATTTTCCCGTCGTAGATGTCGGCCCCCGGAGGCAGCCGGACATCGACGTCCACACCGAAGTCGTACAGCAGGGCCGTCGACGCGACGGCCACCGGGTCCTTGGACTGCCCACCCACGAAGCTGAACCGGTGCCGGATCTTGCGAACGCGTCCCTCGTCGTCGAGGTACACGTCGAACGGCACCTCGGCGGTGGCGAACCCCTTGGCCGCCGCCGTGAACGGCCCCCGGTTCACCCCGGAGGCGTCGCGCGCCGCGAGCGCGAGGTCGGCGGTTCCCCGGTAGTGCCGCACCGGGGTGCCGGCGACCTCGGTCCGCCCGACGTACGTCGCCGTGCGCGCCCCGCGCAGCACCTCGGCCGCGGCGTAGGGATCGGTGACGCCACCGGTGACCAGGTTGCCGTCGGAGAGGGTGCCGATGTCGACCCGTACCCATTTGTCGGCGGGCACCCCGGCCCCGCGGTTCTTCATGAACAGGGCCCCGGGTGCGAGGAGTTCGATGATGGGCCGGTGCTCGCGCGCCGCCGCGGGGTCCTCCGGGAGCAGCACCTTCAGCCGCCCGAGCCGCTCGCGGTAGTCGTAGACGCCGGCGCCCCGGATGGTGACGCGGGTGCCGCCGGTGGCCATCTCCATGGAGGTCTGCGCCTTGGAGGTGCCGGCCCGCACGAGCCGGTCGGCGGCCCCGTGCAGCACGGCGACCGTGTCACCGCCGGAGCCCGCCTCCGCCGCCCCGGCGCGCTTGCCCGCGCAGCCGCCCGCGCAGGCCACCACGGCAGCGGCCAGGACGACCGCCGCGCTCGTCCGCCAGTGCCGCCGCGCCACCATCGCCGTTACCCCCAGCCGGGTCGGTCCCGCCCCTCCAGTCGCCCGGTTAACGAGGGCCGCGGATACCCGTCACGCACCGGAGGAATCCGGGCTCCCCGTGGGTAGCGTGTTGACGTGCCGGAAGAGACTCACGAAGTAACCTCGCCCGCCCCCCACCGCACGACGACGGTCGAGCAGGGCCGCTTCTGCGCGGCCCACTGCACCTGCGGCTGGCGCGGCCCCGCCCGCAGGGCCAGAAGCCTGGCGAGAACGGACGCGGAGAACCACAGCGCCGGGTGAGCGGCGACGGAGACGGCGAGGCGGCGGACCGACGGAGACGGCGAGGCGGCGGACCGACGGAGACGGCGAGGCGGCTGAGGCGACGAACCGGCGGAGACGGCGAGGCGGCTGAGGCGACGAACCGGCGGACGCGACGGCGGCAGCGGCGGGAACAGCGAGTACGACGGAGACGGCGGGGCGGCAGAGACGGCAGAGACGGCAGAGACGGCAGAGACGGCAGAGACGACGAAAACGCCGTCTAGGCGGCCAGGTCCCGTTCCCCCGCCACCTCCGCCGACGCGTCGGAGACGATGCCCGCCCGCCGCCGGTCCCGTACCAGCCATCCCAGCCGGGGCGACTTCTCCACCGCCCGCACCACCGGCGTCAGCAGAGCCATCGCCACCGGCGACAGCAGCAGCGCCACCGCGGTGCCGAGCGCGAATCCGCCCACGACGTCGGTCGGGTAGTGCACCCCCATGTAGACCCGGCAGAACCCTTCCAGCAGCGCCAGCCCGATCCCGATGAGCCCGAAGCGCCGGTTGACGACGAACAGCCCGACCGCGACGGCCATGGTGAGCGTCGCGTGGTCGCTCACGAAGGAGAAGTCGTCCTTGCCGTCGACGAGCACGTCGAGGCCGTCGTGGTCGACGAACGGCCGGGGCCGCTCCACGAATCCCCGGATCGGCACGTTCACCAGCACCGCGATCCCCGCCGCGAGCGGCGCCCACACGAGCGCGGCCACGGAGGACGCGGCGTTCTCACCGCCCCGTCGGCGCACGCCCCACCAGCACCAGAGCACCAGCAGCACCATGGCGAACAGCAGCCCGTACTCCCCGACGAACTCCATCACCCGGTCGAACCCGTGCGGGGCGTCCTTGGCCAGGCCGTTGATGTCGTACAGCAGTTCGACGTCGGGGTTCGTCCCGGAGGATTCGGCGAGTCCAGCCATCGTGCAGCGGCCCCTTCGTCGTCATTGCCAGTCGCATCGGTGCGGTTCCGCCGTGCGTGCGCCTGCGCACACGTACACGCGTCACCGCGGTTCCACCCCCGTGGTCGTAGAACCGGCCGGGCCGTCTCCGTGACTCCGCTCATGGGCGGCGGGATTCGCACGGATGGTTGCCGCTGTCTACGTCAACAGGAACGCACACCGTCCTCCGGAACGTTCCACGTTCCACTGAATGATCACGCAGACGTTATCGAAGAGAAATGCGTCGCCGCAGCTCAGGCAGTGCGTACGGGGGACGCTATCAAGCCAGATGGCCCCCGCGCGTCCCCCGCCCGGGTAGCGGCCGTATGCCCTCCGAGATGCTGTTTCACACCGAGCTGGGGAGCGCTTTCGCGCCATCTTCGGTGACCCTGGTGGCGCCGAAGTAGTCAGGGGTGTCCATCGGGTCAAACCGGATGACCGCCCCGGTTTTCGGCGCGTCGATCATGTATCCGCCGCCGACGTAGATGCCGACGTGGTGGATGGCCCGGGAGTTGGTCGGATCGTTGGAGAAGAACACGAGGTCACCGGGACGGAGTTCGCTCCGCTTGGGGTGCGGTCCGGCGTTGTACTGGTCGTTGGCGACGCGCGGCAGGGTGATGCCGACCTTGGCGTACGCGGCCTTGGTCAGCCCCGAGCAGTCGAACCGCCCACCTTCCGCGGCCGTTCCGTTCCCGCCCCACAGATACGGCGTCCCGAGCTTGGACTGCGCGAAGTTGATGGCCGCGGCGGCCTGCTCGCTGGGCGCCACCGTCGTCACGGGCGCGGCGAAGCTCTCGGCGAGCGTGGTGATCGTCTTGACGTAGTTCCGCGTCTCGGAGTACGGCGGCACGCCGTTGTAGCGGAGCACGGCGTCGGGGCCCGCGTTGTACGCGGCGAGCATGTTCTGGGTGGGGTCGCCGGAGGCGCTCTTGACGTACTCGGCGAGCTTGCAGTCGTAGGCGGCGGCGGAGGGGATCGCGTCGGCGGGGTCCCAGACGTCGCGCCGGCCGTCCCCGTTGCCGTCGACACCGTGGGTGGCCCAGGTGCTGGGGATGAACTGGGCTATCCCCTCGGCCGCCGCCGCGCTCCGCGCCTTCGGGTTGAACCCGCTCTCCTGGTAGAGCTGAGAGGCGAGCAGCGCCGGGTTGAGGGCGGCGCAGGTGTTGCCGTACTTCTGTACGAGGTCCTGGTACGCACCCGGTACGGCACCCTTCGCGAGCGCCACGGCACCGCCGCCGACACCGTTGGCCATGTTCCCGGCGACCATGTAGACCCCGACGACGAGCGCCATCACGAAGCCGAGGCCACCGCCTGCGGCAACGGTGACCCAGATCCATGTCCTACGCACCGTCAACCGCCCCTCGCCGGTCGGGAGTCCACCGCCCGTCAGTTTAGAGGCGGGGAGGCGCCGAGGGAATGATCACAATTGCGCCATGGCGGTGCGGTACAGCCGCCACGCGTCCTTTCCGACGACGACGCTGTACGACACGTCCGCGGTGGCACCGCCCTCCTCATGGCCACCGATGACGCCGACGACCTCCCCGGCCCGGTCCACCCAGGGGCTGCCGCTGGTACCGCCGGTGAAGCCGGGGCAGTCGACGCGCTGCTGGGTGAGGCCGAAAGC
>Ga0308173_10001741_pt1 | contig 11136 bp, 10 predicted proteins | sample PhyPR1_FD_203716 | JGI IMG/M metagenome (GOLD analysis project Ga0308173, IMG submission 203716) | Soil microbial communities from UC Gill Tract Community Farm, Albany, California, United States - DLSLS.P.R1 | ecosystem: Environmental > Terrestrial > Soil > Agricultural land | place: USA... | reverse complement strand
CGCCGTCCTGGCGTCGCTGGACGTGTCCGACGAGCAGCGCGCGCGGGTGCACTCGCCGGCCGGCCTGGACATCGGGGCCCGGACCGCGGCCGAGATCGCGCTGTCGGTGCTCACCCAGCTGGTGGCCGAACGCCGGGCCGGGGAGCGCACCGCGCCGGCGGCCCCCGCGGCCCGCGCCGTCGACCCGGTCTGCGGCATGACCGTGGCCGCGGTCGACGCGTCGCCGCACGCGACCGTCGACGGCGTCACGACGTGGTTCTGCTGCCCGGGCTGCCGCACCGCCTTCCTCGAGGACCCGGCCCGGTATGCCCACGCCTCCTGACGGACTTTCGGCGCCGGAAGTCCGGGCCACCCCTGGGACTTTTGGCGCCGAAAGTCCCGGGAGGACGCCGTGACGGCGGCGGCGCGAACGGGCGCGGAGGAGGAGGTGCGGGAACGCGTCCCGGACGTCGAGTCGCTCGCCGCCGCCCTTGACGACGTCGACTACCTCGCCGACCCGGGCCTGGCCACGGCGCTGTTCCTCGCCGTCCGGCTGCCCCAGCCGCTGCTGCTCGAGGGTGAGCCCGGCGTCGGCAAGACCGAGGCGGCCAAGGCGCTGGCCCGCGTGCTGGACACACCGCTCTACCGGCTGCAGTGCTTCGAGGGCATCGACGCCGCCGAGGCCCTCTACGAGTGGAACCACCCCCGGCAGCTGCTCGGCATCCGGCTGGCCGAGGCGCACGGGGCGTCGCTGGCCGAGGACGACCTGTTCGGCCCCGACTACCTGCTCCGCCGGCCGCTGCTGCAGGCCATCGAGCATTCCGGGCCACGGCCGGCCGTGCTGCTGCTCGACGAGATCGACCGCGCCGACGCAGAGTTCGAGGCGTTCACCTTCGAGGTGCTGGCCGAGGCGGCGGTGACCGTGCCCGAGCTGGGCACGATCCGGGCGACCCACCCGCCGGTCGTCGTCCTGACGTCGAACCGCACCCGCGACCTGCACGACGCGCTGACCCGCCGCTGCCTGTACCACTGGATCGACTACCCCGAGCCCGCCCGGGTGGCCGAGATCGTCGGCCGCCGGGTGCCGGGTAGCGGCGAGCCGCTCGCCCTCGACGCCGCCGCTGCGGTCACCCGGCTGCGGCGGCTCGACCTGGTCAAGCCGCCCGGCATCGCCGAGGTGATCGACTGGGTGGCGGCGCTGGACGTCCTGGGCATCTCCCGGCTGGACGACGCGGCGATGGCCGCGACCTGGGGGTCGGTGCTGAAGAACCGCGACGACCTGGAGCTGGTCCGCCGCCACGCCGGAGAGGCACGTGCCTGATCGCCGGAGTGCCGTCCCGGACGTCGCGCCCGGTCCGCTGGCCGTCGGCCTGACGACGGCGTTGCGGCGGGCCGAGGTGCCGACCTCGCCGGAGCGGACCGTCGGGCTGACCCGCGCGCTCCAGCTGGTGCCCCCGGTGGACCGGTCGGCGCTCTACTGGACCTGCCGCGTCGCGCTGGTCACCGATCGCGGCCAGCTGCCGGTGTTCGACGCCGTCTTCTCCGCCGTCTTCGACGGACTGCTCGATCCCGCCGACAGCCGCGGGGAGCCGACCGCGCCGCCCGCCGTCGGCTCCGAGCCGCGGCTGCGGCCGGCCCTGCCCGACCGGAGGCCGGTCGGGGACACCCCGCCGCGGGCCGAGGGCACCGGGCTGGCGGGCGCCGGCGAGGGGGATGACGCCGAGGAGAGCGAGCGGGAGGTGGTGATCGCCGCCGCCTCGGCCGAGGAACGGCTGCGCCACACGTCGTTCGCCGACCTGACCGACGACGAGCTGGCCGGGGTGCGGGCGCTCGTCCGCCGGCTGGTGCTGCGGACGCCGGAACGCCGCAGCCGGCGGACCCGGCCCACCGCGCGTCGCGGGGATCGGCTGGACCTCCGCCGGACCGTCCGGGCCGCCCACCGCTCGGGCGGCGACCCGGCCCGGCTGGTGCACGCCCATCGCCGCACCCAGCCGCGCCGGCTGGTGCTGCTCTGCGACGTGTCGGGGTCGATGGAGCCCTACACGCGGATCTACCTGGCGCTGCTGCAGGGCGCGGTCGCCGGGGCGCGGGCGGAGGCGTTCGTGTTCGCCACCCGCCTGACCCGCCTCACCCGGCAGCTGTCGCTGCGGGACGCCGACGCCGCGCTGGCCCGCGCGGGCGCGACGTCGTCGGACTGGGCCGGCGGCACCCGGCTGGCCGAGGGCATCGGGCGGTTCGTCGCCTCGTACGGCCGCCGCGGACTGGCCCGCGGTGCCGTGGTGGTGATCCTGTCCGACGGGTGGGCGCAGGACGACCCGGCGTCGGTGGCCGCGTCGATGGCCCGGCTGCGCCGGCTGGCCCACCGGATCATCTGGGTGAACCCGCGCAAGGCCGCGCCCGGGTTCGCGCCGCGGGTCGGCGGCATGGCCGCGGCGCTGCCGTACTGCGACGCGTTCGTCAGCGGCCACAGCCTGGCCGCGCTGGAGCGGGTGGTCGCCGTGGTGCGCGACGACCTGACCCCACCGCCGAGATCTGCACAGTGGCCCGCATCAGCCCCCTGATGAGGGCCAGTGTGCAGATCTCGGCGGGGATCAGCCCATCGTCTTCTGACCGTCGAGCGCCTCACGGATGATGTCGGCGTGCCCGGCGTGCTGGGCGGTCTCGGCGATGATGTGCAGCAGCGCGCGGCGGGCCGACCAGGTGGCCCCCGGCTCGAACCACGGGGCCTGGGGCAGCGGATGCGCGGCGTCGAGGTCGGGCAGCGTGGCGACGAGCTCGTCGGTGTGGCGGGCGACCTCCTCGTAGTCGGCCAGGACGCCGGCCAGCGTCTCCCCGGACTGCAGGTGCCACTGCCGGGTCCACGCGTCGGGGCTCCACTCGCTCTGCATCGCCTCGGCGCCGCCCTCGATGAAGCGCACCCAGCTGGCCTCTGTCCCGGAGACGTGCTTGATCAGGCCGGACAGGCAGAGCTCGCTCGCGGTGGTGCGCGTCGCGGCCTGCTCGTCGGTGAGGTCGCGGACGGTGAACCGCAGGAAGAAGCGGTGCCGGTCGAGGGACTGGACGAGGTCGGCCCGCTCTCCGGTGAGGGTGCGCGTGTCGGTCATCGCCGGCCGCCCTTCTTCGTCCTCGTGGGATGAGGCCGACGCTAGGGGCAGGGACTGACAGTTGGGGCGGATCGACATCCGCCGATGACCTCGGCGACGGAAAACCGTCATACCCACGACCTAGCGTGCAGCGTGCAGACGCCGATCGTCAGGAGGCCGTCATGAGCCCGACAGTCACCAGCATCGATCAACTCGACTACGACATCTCGGTCGCCTACATCGCGCTCGGGGTCGCTCGCAGCTCGTGGCAGCGGTGCCCGAGCCTGGAGAACGAGCGGCTCGTCGACGGCGCGGAAAGCTGCGTCAACCGCCTGCTCGAGGAACGGTTCTCGATCAGTTCCGCCGCCCGCGGGTAGTACCGGCGCGCTCGAGATCACGGCCGAGCGCGCTGGACCGTTGCGCACCGGGTGTCCGCTGCGCCCACCGACTGCGGTACTCAGCCGCCCGTCAGTTCGGTCGGCACGGCGATCACGTCGACCATGGCCCCCCGGCGGTACGTGGTCATGGGCAGCGGGCGGCCGACGGCGTCGGCGAACAGCAGCCGCTGCAGGCTCTGCGCGTCCGCGACGGGACGGCGTCCCGCCTCGAGCACGAGGTCGCCGGCCTTGAGCCCGGCGCGGTCGGCGGGGGAGCCGGCGACGACGTCGACGATCCGCAACCCCGTCCGCCGGGAGGTGCGCTCGGCCAGCGCAGCGGGCAACGGTGCCGGCGTGCTGACCAGCCCCAGGTAGGCGCGGCGCACCCGCCCGTCGCTGACCAGGGTGCTGATGATGCGGCGGGTGGTGTCGTTGATCGGCACCGCGAGCCCGAGCCCCCAGCCGGCCACCGCGGTGTTGATGCCGACGACCCGCGAGGCGGCGTCGGCCAGGGCGCCGCCCGAGTTGCCGGGATTCAGCGCGGCGTCGGTCTGGATCACGTCCTCCACCACGCGGGCGGTGCGGCCGTCGCGGGTGGGCAGCGACCGGCCGAGCCCGCTCACCACCCCGGCGGTGACCGAGCCGACCAGCCCGAGCGGCGTGCCGACCGCGACCACGAGCTGGCCGACGCGGAGGGTGGTGGCGTCGCCGAGGGTGGCCGGCGGGGGAGTCGCCGTGCGCGCCCGCACCACGGCCAGGTCGGACAGCGGATCGGCGCCGACGAGGTCGACGTCGACCTCGGTGCCGTCGCTGAACACCGCCCGCCCGCGGACGGTGTACGCCACCACGTGCGCGTTGGTGAGCAGCAGGCCGTCGTCGCTGACGACCACCGCCGAGCCGCCGCCGGACCGGCCGCCCGGGCCGGTGACCTGGAGGGAGGCCACGTGCGGGGTCAGGTCGGCGGCGACGGTGGTGACGATGCGGGAGTAGGCGTCGAGGGCTGTCTCGGGATCGGGTGCCAGGCTCATGGCGCACCTCCTGATTACCGGCTTACAGCCCAGTGAACGCCGGGAATCGGGCGCTGCCCAGCTCCGGCGCCATGCCGTGAGCGAACAGCGCCCCGATACTGGCGCGATGACCCACCGGGTGCTGGGCGCACCGCGTCGATGACCGCCTCGGACGCCGCGCTCCGGTCGGCCGCCGAGCGTGCCTGGCAGACGCTGCGGCCGGCGCTGGCCACCGACGCGGTCGCGGTGCTGGGGCCCGACGAGGCCGACGCCTTCCTCACCCGCGTCGAGGTGTCGCTCGTCGACGTCCACGTGCCGCTCGCCCTGCTGTACGGCGACGACGCCGACGCCCTGTTCGGGCGGGCGCTGAGGGTCGCCCTCGCGGCGCTGGCGGACCGCCCCGCGGAGCTGCGCCGGCTCGACCGGCGCCGGGAGATCGACCCCGGGTGGTTCCAGCACGCCCGCATGCAGGGCTACGTCTGCTACGTCGACCGCTTCTGCGGCACGCTCGCCGAGCTGCCCGCCCGGCTCGAGTACCTGGCGGAGCTGGGCACCACCTACCTGCACCTCATGCCGCTGCTGCAACCGCGGCCGGGCGAGAACGACGGCGGCTACGCCGTCGCCGACTTCCGGGCCGTCGACCCGCGGCTGGGCACGATGACCGACCTCGAGGACGTCGCCCGGGCCCTGCACGAGCGCGACATGAGCCTGTGCATCGACCTGGTGCTCAACCACACCGCTCGCGAGCACGCCTGGGCGCAGGGGTGGCTGGCCGGCGACCCGGCCTACGCCGGCTTCTACACGGCGTTCCCCGACCGGCGGATGCCCGACGCGTACGACGCGACCATCCCCGAAGTTTTCCCCGACCGGGCGCCCGGATCGTTCAGCTGGGTGCCGGAGGCGCGGGACGGCGCCGGCGGCTGGGTGTGGACGACGTTCTGGCCCTACCAATGGGATCTGGACTACACCAACCGCGCCGTGACGCTGGCGATGCTCGGGGAGATCACCTGGCTGGCCAACCGCGGCGTCGACGTCTTCCGCATGGACGCCGTCCCGTTCGTGTGGAAGCGGCTGGGCACCACCGGCCAGAACCAGCCCGAGGCGCACCTGCTGCTGCAGGCGCTGCACGCGGTCACCCGGCTGGCCGCCCCGGGCGTCGTCTTCAAGGCCGAGGCGATCGTGGCCCCCGACGACCTCGTGCCCTACCTCGGCGGCCACGACCGGTACCGGCCCGAGTGCGAGCTGGCCTATCACAACCAGCTCATGGTGCTGGGCTGGAGCAGCCTGGCCACCGGAGACGCCCGGCTGGCCCGGGCCGCGCTGGCGCGCATGCGGCCGATCCCGCCGTCGACCTCGTGGGTCACCTACGTGCGCTGCCACGACGACATCGGCTGGGCGATCGGCGACGTCGACGCGGCCGCCGTCGGCGCCGACGGCTTCGGGCACCGCCGCTTCCTCAACGACTTCTTCAGCGGGCGTTTCCCGGGCTCGTTCGCCCGCGGCGCGCTCTTCCAGGAGAACGAGGCCACCGGCGACGCGCGGATCTCCGGATCCGCCGCCTCGCTGTGCGGGATCGAGGCGGCCCTCGAGAGCGGCGACGAGGCGGCGCTCGAGCAGGGCATCCGGCGGCTGGTCCTGCTGTACTCGATCGCCTTCGCCTTCGGCGGCATCCCGCTGGTCTACATGGGCGACGAGCTCGCCCTGCGCAGCGACCCCGGCTATCTCGCCGACCCCGCACTGGCGCCGGACAACCGGTGGATGCACCGCCCGGCGATGGACTGGGCGGCCGCCGCCCGGCGGTCGGACCCCCGCACTCTGGAGGGGCGGGTCTTCGCGTCGTTCCGGCGGCTGGGCGAGGTGCGGCGCTCGCTGGTGGCGTTGCGCGGCGGCGGGCAGCCGGAGCTGCTCGACCCCGGTAACGACGCCGTGCTGGCCTGGCGGCGCCGGCATCCGCGCGGGGGAGCGTTCGTGGCCCTGGCCAACGTCAGCGCGACCCCTCGGGCCGTGGACGCCGACACGGTCACGGGGTTCGGCACCTTCGCGCCGGTGCTCTGCAGCGACGGCGACCTCGGCGTGCGGGACGGCCGGCTGACGATCCCCGGCCTCGGGTTCGCCTGGTTCGCCGAGCCCTGAGCCGGGCGCGGGAACGACTCGGGGGTCGGGCCCGTGCCTGGCACGCTGGGCGGATGACCGAGGACGAGGTGCTCGAGCTGCTCCGGTGCCTGCCTGGCACGACGGTCGTGACGGCGAGCGAGGAGTCCGGTGCGCCCGCGGTCGCGTGGGGGGACAGTTTCGCGATCTACGACCCGGACGGGCAGCTGACGCCCGCGCAGCAGCGGCCGTTCACGACGGTGGTGGTGCAGGACGTCCCCGGCTGGGACGTCGAGTCGCACCTCGACCGGCCGGGCGTGTTCCGGGTGAACATCGAGGTCGGCCGCGAGCGCTACCGCGAGCTGCTGGGTCACGCGCCCGGCGAGCACGCCGACCGCCATGACGCGTACGACTACGCCGCGGATGACGTGCTGGTGCCCCACCCGGCGTACGCCGCGCAGGGCTGGGTCTCCGTCGTGCGGCCGGGGTCGCGCACGGACGATCTGGTGCGGCGCCTCGTCGCCGACGCCCACGCCGCGGCGGCGCGGCGCTGGCAACGGCGGCGATCGGTGACGGGCGGGACACCTGACGGCTGGTGACCCCGGCGGACGGGGGCCCGCTCAGCGGCGGCGGCCGCTGCGCTTCTGCTGGTAGAGGTCGGCGTCGGCGCGGGCGAGCACGTCGGCGAGGGTGTCGCCCGGTCGCGCCGTGGCGACCCCCGCCGACCAGGCGAACTCATTGGTGGCGTCGAGCTGGGCCAGGAACTCCCACGTGCCGCTCTCGTCGGTCGCCGGCAGGCACAGGACGAACTCGTCGCCGCCGTAGCGGCCGAGCAGGTCGGCGCGGCGGAGCCGGCGGGTCCAGCCCGCGGTGAGATCGCGCAGCAGCAGGTCTCCGGCCGGGTGGCCGTCGCGGTCGTTGACCTCCTTGAAGTCGTCGAGGTCGAGGATCGCGAAGCTGAGCGGCTCGCCGGTGCGGGCGGCACGGGCCAGGTTGCGCTCGGCCTCGGCCTCCCAGGCCCGGCGGTTGGCGACCCCGGTGAGGGGATCGGTGGCCGCCGCGGTGCGCAGGGTCCGCGCGAGCCGCCCCTGCGCCTCGGCGAGAGCGAGCACGGAGACGACGACCGCCAGCCACGGCTGGACGAACCCGGAGGGCCGCGCCGCGACGGCACCGGCACTCGCCGCCACGACGAGCAGCACGGCGTGCAGCCGCGCGGCGCGGAGGGCGAAGAAGTGCGCCGCGTACAGCGCCACCGCGATCAGCACCGGGCCGAGGCCGACGATGCCGACGGCGGTGACCGAGCGCCAGGCGAGCACGCCGATGAGCACGCTCATGAGGCCGACCGCGGCGTGCAGGGCCCAGGGACGCAACCGTGCGCCGAGGAACCAGATCGCGGAGCCACCGCCCAGCCCGATCACCGCGAGCACCGCCACCAGGCCGACCGGGGTGCCGGGACGCATCGGCCGGAGCGCCGTCGCGAGGCAGAGCAGGCCACTGACGCCGTACAGCACCGCCAGCAGGGCGGCGGGCGTCGCTCGGTCACCCCGCATGAGGACCATCTTGGCGTGCACCACTGACAGGCGGCACGCGATGCCACCCGGTCGGGGTGGACGCCGCGCCGGGGGCACGGAGGTGGCGCTCCCGAGAGGGGTGCGCGGCTCCCGTGAACGCCGTACCGTCATCGCGCGGCTGAATCGCCAGTCGACCCCGCGTCGGGGTAGCCGGTGGCGTCCGATCGGCGCCTCCCTCCGTGCAGGGGAGCTCGCGTGGAGCGTCTCGCCGGTGTCTCCCGTCCCGGGGAGCCTGCGCCGGCACCGGCTCCGGTCGCGCCCCGTCCCGGCGTCACGTTCGGCGTCGAGGAGGAGTTCCACCTCGTCGATCCGGTCACGTACGCCCTGACGCCCAGTCCGGGGCTGATCGCCGCGGCCCTGCGTGGCGCGGTCGGGGAGCGCATCCACCCCGAGATCAGCATGAGCCAGCTGGAGACGGCGACCGGGATCTGCACGACGCTGGCCGAGGTGCGCGCCGAGCTCGTCGCGACCCGGGCGCAGGCGAGCGCGGCCGCGGCCGGCGCCGGGGTGGCGGTGCTCGTCGCGTCCACCCATCCCTTCGCCAACTGGCGGCAGCAGGCGCTCACCCCGGCGCCGCGCTACGAGGCGATGGTCGAGCGTTGGGCACACCTGGTGCTCCAGAACGACATCTGCGGGTGCCACGTGCACGTCGGCGTGCCCGACCTGGACACCGCCGTCGCGGTCATGGACCGGGTCCGGCCCTACCTGCCGCTGCTGCTGGCGATGACCGGCAGCTCACCGTTCCACGACGGCGTCGACACCGGGTACGACAGCTACCGCACCCTCTGGTGGTCGCGCTGGCCCATGGCGGGGCCGCCGGAGCACCTGGGGAACGCGGCCGGGTTCCGCGCGGTGGTCGAGGGGCTGGTCGCCTCCGGCCTGGTCGCCGACACCTCTCACCTGTACTGGGACGTGCGCCCCTCCTACCACCTGCCGACGCTGGAGTTCCGGCTCGCCGACGTCTGCACCGACCTCGACGACGCCGTCCTGCACGCGGGGCTGGTGCGCTCGCTGGTGCGGGTGCTGGCCGGGCGCGCCGAGCGGGACGAGCCGTACCCGCTGCCGCGCCCGGAGCTGCTGCAGGCCGCGCGCTGGCGGGCGGCCCGGCACGGTCTGGGTGGGCCCCTGTTCGACCCGGTGCGCGCCGTCCTGGTCGACACCCGGACGGCGGTGCGGCACCTGCTGGCCGAGCTGGAGGAGGACCTGCGCGACCACGACGAGTGGGATGAGATCGGCGAGCTCGTCACCCGACTGTTCGCGCGCGGCACCTCGGCGACCCGGCAGCGGGAGGCCTGGCGCCGCACCGGCGACGTCCGGGCCGTGATCGACTGGATCGTCGCGGAGGGACGGGCCGGCGTGACCTGAGCGGTCGCCCCGTCAGGCCGACGCGCGCCCGGTGACGTCCTGGGTGTCGATCTCGTCCTTGGGACCGCCGGTCTTGGCGGCGGAGAACCCCGGACCGACGTGTTCGAGCGCGAGCCGCCCGTACACCTGCTGCTGGGTGGTGACCCGCTCCGCCCGGCCGCGGCCGAGGAAGCTGACCAGCCAGTGCAGCACCGTGGTGACCCGGCTCTTGAACCCGACGATGTAGACCAGGTGCACGAGCAGCCACATGATCCACGCGATGAAGCCGGTGAACCGGAGCTTGCCGACCTCGGCGACGGCGGAGAACCGGGAGATCGTCGCCATCGACCCCTTGTCGTGGTATTCGAACGGGCCCTGCGGGGCGCGGCCGGCCATGCGGCGGCGGATCGCCTCGGCGGAGTAGCGGCCGCCCTGGATGGCCACCTGGGCCACACCGGGCAGCTTGTTCAGCGCCATCATGTCGCCGACGACGTGCACCTCCGGGTGGCCCGGCAGCGTGAGGTCGGGCAGCACCGACACGCGCCCGGCGCGGTCGACGTCGGCACCTGTCTGCTCGCCCAGGAGCCGGCCCAGCGGGCTGGCCTGCACCCCGGCGGCCCAGATCTTGGTCGCCGCGTTGATCCGGCGGATCTGGCCGTCGGCGTCCTTGATCTCGATGCCGTCGGCGTCGACGTCGGTCACCATCGCGCCGAGCTGCACCTCGACGCCGATCCCGTTGAGCTGCCGGCGGGCGCGGTCGCCGAGCTTGTGCCCGAACGAGGGCAGCACGGCCGGCGCGCCGTCGAGCAGGACGACCCGGGCGGTGGTCGGGTCGATGTTGCGGAAGTCCTTCCGCAGCGTGCGGTGGGCCAGCTCGGCGATCTGGCCGGCCATCTCCACGCCGGTGGGGCCGGCGCCGACGACCACGAAGGTCATGAGCCGGTCGATCTCGGCCTGGTCGGTCGCCAGCTCGGCGAGCTCGAACGCGCCGAAGATGCGGCCGCGCAGCTCGAGGGCGTCGTCGATGCTCTTCATGCCCGGCGCGAACTCGGCGAAGCGGTCGTTGCCGAAGTAGGACTGCCCGGCGCCGGCGGCGACGATCAGCTCGTCGTAGGGGTGCACCGTGACCCGGCCGAGGATCTCGGAGGTGACGGTGCGGGCGGTCACGTCGATGTCGGTGACCTCGCCGAGCACCACGCGGGCGTTGTCCTGCCGGCGGAGCACCTCGCGGGTGGGCGGGGCGATCTCGCCCTCGGAGAGGATGCCCGTCGCCACCTGGTAGAGCAGGGGCTGGAACAGGTGGTGGGTGGTCTTGCCGATGATGGTGATGTCGACATCGCGGCGGGCCAGGGCCCGCGCGGCGAACAGGCCACCGAACCCGGTCCCGATGATGACGACGCGGGGACGGGCGTCGTCCGGCTCGCTGGCGGTGGGGACACGCGCTGGTGAAGTCGTCATGATGATTCATTCTCCCATTCCGGCCCCGGCGACCGTGGGTGACCGAGAGCGATCCAGCCCACAGTCTGCCCGCGATCCGGCATCCTCGCGGGTCGGCGGGGGAGGGGACCGCCGGGCCCACGGGCCGCCGGCGCTCAGCTGACGTGCACGGTCAGCTCCATGCCCATCGCGCGGTGGTTGCCGATCGAGCAGTAGAAGGCGTACGTGCCGGGCTTCAGCGTGACGC
>Ga0308173_10001740_pt1 | contig 11138 bp, 12 predicted proteins | sample PhyPR1_FD_203716 | JGI IMG/M metagenome (GOLD analysis project Ga0308173, IMG submission 203716) | Soil microbial communities from UC Gill Tract Community Farm, Albany, California, United States - DLSLS.P.R1 | ecosystem: Environmental > Terrestrial > Soil > Agricultural land | place: USA... | reverse complement strand
GCCACCGTCAAGAACCGGATGGACGCGCACGCCCGGCATCTGCGCGACCACATCGACAGGCTGGCCGCCAAGTCGTACTGGCAGGCCTTCAGCCCGGCACCGGAGTTCGTGGTGCTGTTCGTGCCCGGCGAGGCGTTCCTCGCGCCGGCGCTGGAGCGCTCACCCGAGCTGCTGGAGTACGCGATGAGCCGCCGGGTGCACATCGCCACGCCCACGACGCTGATCACCATGCTGCGCACCGTCTCGTACGCCTGGCAGCAGGAGGCGCTGTCCCGCAACGCGCGGGCGGTGTTCGAGCTGGGCCGGGAGCTGTACGAGCGGCTCGGCACGATGGGCGAGCATCTGGACGAGCTCGGCAAGTCGCTGTCCGGCGCGGTGCGGTCCTACAACCGTACGGTCGGGTCGCTGGAGAGCCGGGTGCTGGTCAGCGCCCGGCGGCTGGCCGACCTGGGCGTCGTCGAGGGCAACGTGGAGGCGCCCCGGCCGGTCGAGGAGACCACCCGGGCGCTGTCCGCCGCTGAACTGATCGACGACACCGACGAAATCGATGAACCGGATGAAGCCGCGGTCGCTGACGCGAAGGCGATAGGTTTCACCCCGGGTCTCGGTTCCGCACGGCTTCCTGAGCAGCAGGGACGGGAGGCCTGGTGACCGCCTTCAAAGCAGAGTCCACACCACCGTCGCAGCTCGGGGAGGGCGCCGTGACTCGGCCGTCGGGCCGTCCTGCCTCGATCGCCCTGACCGGGCGCGGCGGACTCGTCTTGATCTTCGTGCCGTCCCTCCTGGGCGCGCTGATCGGCACCCAGATCCCGCTCGGCCCGGCGCCCGGCGTGATGTTCGCCGGGGCCTGCGCGGCGGCGGCCCTGATGACCCGCAAGGACGATCTGCTGATGCTGGTCGTCTGTCCGCCGCTGGTGTTCATGGTCGTGACGGTGCTCGCCCGCTTCGTGGCGGCGCTCGGCGATCCCAACATCCTGCAGAGCACGCTCGCGGGGGTGCTGCTCGGGCTGGCCGCGGGCGCGCCGTGGCTGTTCGCCGGGACCCTGCTGGTGTTCGGCATCGGCTTCGCCCGCGGGTTGCCTGACGTGTTCAGGGACCTGCGGCAGCGGCTGGGCGAGGCCGCCCCGGCACGCGGCCGGCGAACCAAGTCGCCCCGCCCGCGACCGGCCCCGGAGGACGAGTTCGACCAGGACCCGGTCCGCTGGGACGTCTAGGCGCTTGCTTCCGGCTTCAGGCCCGCAGATCCTTGCGCAGCTCGTGCGGCAGCGCGAAGCGCATCCTCTCCTGTACGGACTCGACCTCTTCGACCTCGCCGAAGCCGTGCTCGCCGAGGAAGCCCAGCACGTCCTGGACCAGCCCGTCGGGCACCGAGGCGCCGCTGGTGACGCCGACCGTGGTGACGCCCTCCAGCCAGGCCGGGTCGATGTGCTCGGCGTAGTCGACCAGGTAGGCGGCGTCGGCGCCATGGATCTTGGCGACCTCGACCAGCCGCACCGAGTTGGAGGAGTTCGTGGAGCCGACCACGATCACCAACTGGGCCCGGGCGGCGATCTCCTTGACCGCGGTCTGCCGGTTCTGCGTCGCGTAGCAGATGTCGTCGGAGGGCGGGTCGAGCAGGTTGGGGAACCGCTGCTTGAGCGCCTGCACGGTCGCGGTCGTCTCGTCCACCGACAGGGTGGTCTGGGAGAGCCAGGCGACCTTGTTCTCGTCCCGTACGGTCACGTTGGCCACGCCGTCCGGGCCGTCGACCAGATGAATGTGGTCGGGGGCCTCGCCGGAGGTGCCGATGACCTCTTCGTGCCCCTCGTGCCCGATCAGCAGAATGTCGTAGTCGTCGCCCGCGAAGCGGACCGCCTCCTTGTGCACCTTGGTCACCAGGGGGCAGGTGGCGTCGATGGTGCGCAGCGCCCGCCGCCCGGCCTCGTCGTGCACGACCGGGGCGACACCGTGCGCGGAGAAGACCACGATCGCGCCCTCCGGCACCTCCTCGGTCTCCTCCACGAAGATCGCGCCGCGTTCCTCCAGGGTCTTCACGACGTGCACGTTGTGCACGATCTGCTTCCTGACATAGATCGGCGCCCCGTACTTCTCCAGCGCGATCTCAACCGTCTCGACGGCCCGGTCGACGCCCGCGCAGTAGCCGCGCGGCTTGGCCAGCAGCACCCGGCGGGTCTCGGTCGTGACATCGGAGGAGCTCATGGCACCAGTTTACGTGTGATCGACTCCACCTCATTCGAGCCCCGAAATGCCCGGGCCCAAGGTGACCAATGTCGCACCGTACGGCACAGTAAGTCGTAGCAGGCTTAACCAGCGGAACAATGTGAGGCAGGGAGCTGACAGAAAATGCCACGATCGCCGCGCCAGATGCGGAAAGAACTCCAGGAGACCGTGTCGGAGCAGGTACGCGACCTGCCCATCCACGCGGTCCGGCTGGCGATGTTCGGGGTCGGCCGGGCTCTTCTGCTCAGTGACCGGGTCACCCGGGACTACAAGGATCTGCGCGAGTCCGGCCCCGGGCCGGTGCTGAACCGGCTCAAGGACGACGCCGAGCACCTCGCCGGCAAGGTCGTCTCGGTCGTCTCCGGCGGCAGGTCGAACGGACACGAGGCCGCCGCGCCGGTCCAGGAGCCCCCGGTCGCCCGCCCGCCGCGCAAGGTCAACAGCTCGTTGGCCGCCTCGCCGCCGGAAAACGGCGAGATCTCCATCGGCAAGCCCAAGCCCACGCCCAAGGCGACGTCCAACTCGACGCCCAAGGCAACGCCTAAGCCGACGCCCAAGGCCACGTCCAGCTCGACGCCGAAGGCCACGTCCAGCTCGACGCCGAAGGCCACGTCCACCTCCACGCCTAAGGCCACGTCCACCTCCACGCCTAAGGCCACGTCCACCTCGACGCCTAAGCCGACGCCCAAGGCCACGCCCAACTCGACGCCCAAGGCCACGCCCGAGCCGACGCCCAAGCCGACGCCTAAGCCGACGGCCAAGGCCACGCCCACGCCCACGCCCACGTCCAAGGCTGCGCCTAAGCCGACGGCCAAGGCGAGTCCCAAGCCGACGGCCAAGCCGGTCGTGGAGCCGATCGTCACCGAGGCGACCGAAACGGTCCAGGCCGAGCATGCCGCGCCGGTGCACGCCGAGGCGGCCGATGCGGTCCACGCCGAGCCCGCCGCGCCTCCGGTGCCGATGAAGGCCGCGCCGCTTCCCGTTCCGGACTACGGCACCGCGACGCTGGCGTCGGTACGCGCTCGACTGCGCGCGCTGTCGGCCGACCAGGTCGAGGAGCTGCTGGCCTACGAGAAGGCGCACCAGGCCCGGGCCGACTTCGTCAGGATGTACGAGAACCGGATCGCCAAGCTCGCCGAGCGGCCCTAGCCGCCTCTAGGCTCGCCGCATGGCGATGGAGACCTCGGCGGAGTCGCCGGTACCGGTCCGTACCGTGCTGCAGGCGGTCGGCGGCTGGATCGGCAAGCTGGGCCGGATCTGGGTCGAAGGGCAGATCACCGACCTCAACCGGCGCGGCGGCACCGTCTATCTGACGCTGCGCGACCCGGTGGCCAACATGTCGGTACGGGTCGTCGGGCCGCTCGGGGTCTTCGACGCGGCCGGGCCCGCCGTGGTGGACGGCGCCCGGGTGGTGATCCACGCCAGGCCGGACTTCTGGGTCAACCGGGGCACGTTCTCGCTGTCGGCGATCGAGGTGAAGCCGGTCGGGGTCGGCGAGCTGCTGGCCCGGCTGGAGCGGCTGAAGCAACTCCTGGCCGCCGAGGGCGTCTTCCGGCCCGAGCGCAAGCGCCCGCTGCCCTTCCTGCCGCACAAGATCGGGCTCATCTGCGGCCGGGACTCCGCGGCCGAACGCGACGTGCTGGAGAACGCCCGCCGCCGCTGGCCCGCGGTCGCCTTCCAGGTGGAGAACACCGCGGTCCAGGGCTCGTACGCCGTCGGCGAGGTCATCGAGGCCCTGGAGAAGCTGGACAAGGACCCCGAGATCGACGTGATCATCATCACCCGGGGCGGTGGCTCCCTCGAGGACCTCCTGCCGTTCTCCGACGAGGCCATGGTGCGGGCCGTGTCCGCCGCCTGTACGCCCGTCGTCTCGGCCATCGGGCACGAGCAGGACGCCCCGATCCTCGATCTGGTCGCCGATCTGCGCGCCTCGACCCCGACCGACGCCGCCAAGAAGGTGGTTCCCGACGTACGGGAGCAGCTCACGCTCGTACGGCAGCTACGCGACCGGGGGCGGCGGTGCGTCTCGGGGCGTCTCGAGCGCGAGGAGCACTGGCTGGCCTCGGTGCGCTCCAGGCCCGCGCTGGCCGATCCGGTGCGCGAGATCGAGCGGCAGTCCGAAGGCGTCCTGGCTCTGCGCGACCGATCCCGGCGCTGCCTGGCCGGCCGCCTCGACCGGGCTGAGGACCAGCTCTCGCACACCAGGGCCCGGCTGCTGGCGCTCTCCCCCGCGGCCACCCTCGACCGCGGCTACGCGATCGTCCAGCTGGCCGACGGCACCGTCCTGCGAGCCGCCGCGGACGCCGAACCCGGCGCCACCCTCCTCCTCCGCCTGGCCGACGGCAAACTCACCGCCACCGCCGACCCCGAATGACCACCGCGAGCGTGTTGGGGGTGGGGGCCAATAGGGTGGGGCTGTTCACCGGGCAGATTCGAACCTTCGGAGCTCAACCGTATGGCCGAGCAGACCAAACCCTCCTATGAGCAGGCCCGCGAGGAACTCGCCGAGGTCGTGAAGAAGCTGGAGGCGGGCGGCCTCACCCTGGAGGAGTCGCTGAACCTCTGGGAGCGCGGCGAGAAGCTGGCCGCCGTCTGCGAGGAGTGGCTGGAGGGCGCCCGGGCCCGGCTGGCCGCGGCCATGGCCGAGCCGGCCGCCGCGGACGACGCCGAGCGGCCCTTCTAGCCCTTGGGCTGCGGCTGGAGCGAGGCGGCCAGGACGGCGAGCTCGTCGTAGGTGGCCGTGCCGGTCACGACGAGGGTGACGCCGTCGGCCTGCCGGACCAGCGAGCGGTCCTGGCCCGCGTGGTCGTAGATGGCCCAGGAGGTCGTGCCGACCTGGCGGGTGCCCTGGCTGCGGGTCGCCTGGGTGATCTGCTCGACGAAGTCGCTCGCGGGCTTCTGGTTGCTCTCCTCCAGCGCCGCGTACTCGCCGGCCGGCGTGACGTACCCGAGGTGCCAGGTGATCGGCTTCTTCGGGTCGGAGTCCAGCCGGGAGCTGGTCGGCCGCCACGTGCTGGGCAGGCCCTGGGGGGCGTACGAGGTGTAGGGGGCGGTGAGCCTGAGCGCCGCCGCGCCCTGGCCGGCGTCGGCGGACGGGAGGGTCTCCTTGGGCTTGCCGAAGCTCAGAATGCCGTTGCCCGGGCTGAGCACGGCGACCAGCACGACCAGCAGGAAGCACGCGCCGACGGCCAGCGCGAACTGCGGAACCCCGCTGGTCAGTCGCTTGTAGAGGCCTGGGCTGACGTCCTGAGTGGACTGGGTGGGCTGGGTCACTGGGTGTCCTCGGCCTGCGCCTTCGGGTTCTGTACGGTGGCGATGATCGCGATGATGTCCTCGGCGAGCTTGCGGGAGGCCGACTCGTCGTCGCGCAGCGAGACCTCGGAGACGGCCCCGGCCATGGCCCCGGTCAAAACGATCACCAGGGGTTCGTCGACGCCACCGGCCTCGGCGTGGAACAGACCGGCGTTACGGCGGGCCCACTTGTTGAGCCGCTGACGCATGATCCGGTCGAAGCCGGGCGGCCCGTCGCCGGAGATGAACAGCTTCGCGACGTCGCGTTCGGCCAGGCAGCCGTCCAGATAGGCCCTGGCCCCGGCGACGAACAGCCGCATGGAGTCGGTCTCGCCGGCGTCCCGGATAGCGTGAATCGCATCACGGGTACGTTCCTGCTGGCGGACCTGGAATTCCTCGAACAGCGTGAGGTAGAGATCGGCCTTGCCGTTGAAATGGTGGTAAAGGCTGCCCACGCTGGCACCGGCCTTGGCCACGATGTCGGTGACCGCGGCCTGCGCGAACCCGGCCTCGGTGAAGACGTCCCGCGCGGCGGCCAGCAGAGCGCCCCTGGTTGCGGCACCCCGATCGGAGAGCCGAACCTGCGGTTCATCAATGTCGCTGCTCATGGGCATTGAGATTAGTCCCTCCCGCCGGAAGGCGAGCCCATCTGGTCTGGTCCAATTTGTGAGACGAGACGTACCGCCAGGACAATCCGAAGGACGCCACGACCGAAGGGGCACTTCACGATGCCTGAGACAACGCCGAATTCCCCGCTGGCCACCGCGCCGGAAGCGCCAGACCGCAACCTGGCCATGGAGCTGGTGCGGGTGACCGAGGCCGCCGCCATGGCCGCCGCCCGCTGGGTCGGCCGGGGGGACAAGAACGGTGCGGACGGGGCGGCCGTCAACGCGATGCGGCAGTTGATCAACACCGTCTCCATGGACGGTGTCGTCGTGATCGGCGAGGGCGAGAAGGACAACGCCCCGATGCTCTACAACGGCGAACAGGTCGGGGATGGCAGCGGGGCCGAGTGCGACGTCGCCGTCGACCCGATCGACGGGACCCGGCTGAACGCCCTGGGCATGCCGAACGCCATCGCGGTGATCGCGGTGACCGCGCGGGGGGCGATGTACGACCCGTCCGCGGTGTTCTACATGGAGAAGCTGGTCACCGGGCCGGAGGCCGCCGACGCCGTGGACATCGAACGGCCGGTGACCGACAACATCCGGGCGGTCGCCCGGGCCAAGGGCTCCTCGGTCGAGGACGTCACCGTGGTCATCCTGGACCGGCCCCGGCACGAGGGGATCATCAAGGAGGTCCGGCAGGTCGGGGCCCGGATCAAGCTGATCACCGACGGCGACGTGGCCGGTGCGATCATGGCGGCCCGCGAGGACACCGGCGTGGACCTGCTGCTGGGCATCGGCGGCACGCCCGAGGGGATCATCGCGGCCTGTGCGATCAAGGCGCTGGGCGGGGTGATCCAGGGCCGGCTGTGGCCGCAGGACCAGGCCGAGCGGGAGAAGGCGCTGAATGCCGGGCATGACCTGGGCCGGGTGCTGACCACCGACGATCTGGTCACCTCCGACGACGTGTTCTTCGCCGCCACCGGCATCACCGACGGCGAACTGGTCGGCGGGGTCCGCTACCGCAAGGGCGTGGCCACCACGCATTCGCTGGTCATGCGCGGGCGCAGCGGGACGATCCGGCGGATCGACAGCGAGCACCAACTCAGCAAGCTGCGGGCCTACAGCGCGATCAACTTCGACAGGGCCAGCTAGTCCCTGCGCAGCCGATTGCGGACCCGCTGCCGCAGGGTGCGCTTCGGGGCGTACGCCTTGACCGAGCCGAGCATCACCGTCCCGGCGATCTCGACCACCGGCCCGTCACCCTCGGGCCGGACCCTGAGGTCCCGGGCGGTGAGCATGGTCCGGCCGGTCACCAGGACCTGCAGGCCGTCCGGAACCAGCAGGCGCAGGGAGCCCAGCAGCATCGAGGCCTCGATGACCACGTGGCGGCGCTGCAGGATGGCCTCGCGCAGATCGAGTTCGACGGTGCCGAAGACCGCCAGGACGGGCAGCCGGACCGGGACCACCCAGCGGCCGTCGCGCCGTGTGGAGCCGAACAGGACGCTGACCGACTTCGAGTCCACCCGGATCGGCTGGGCCTCCTCGGGGATCAGGTCGAGGGTCAGGCCGGTCAGCTCGCCCAGGGTCCGGGCCGCATAGGCTTGGTCCACCCGCTCGGCGTGCTCCTCGTGGGTCAGCCTGCCGTCCGCCATGGCCTCGGCGAGGAGCGTGACCACCCGCTCGCGGTCGGCGTCGGAGGCGCGCAGATCACGCGGCGGCACGGCTGACACGTCATCGACGATAGCGATGCCCGGACCAATGGGCGATAACGATCCCGCTCGCTACTCTGTTGAGACTTCAGGGCGCTTGACCGGGCTTGAGACCCGTACATAGCCTGACGCGAACATTATTCACGTTTCTCGGAGCTCGGGAGTCGGCCTCATGACCTCTGGCTTTACGGCCCACGAGGGCTTTACGGCCCGCGACCGGCAGGCACGGCTCTCGACGTACGCCGCCTTCGCCATCCAGGGTCTCTGCTTCGCCTCCCTGGTCACGCAGGTCCCCCGGCTCCAGGACGACCATCACCTCAGCGACGGCGCGCTCAACCTGGTGCTGCTCCTTGTCCCGGTGATCGCCGGGGTGGGCAGCGTGCTGGCCGGGATGCTGTTCACCCGGGTCGGCAGCGGCTGGGTCCTGCGGGTCGCTCAGCCCCTGGTCTGCCTGGCCATCATCGGCATCGGCCTCACCGGCAGCAGCAACGCCGCCCTCTATCCGGTCGTGGCGCTGTTCGGCCTCTTCGTCGGCGCCGTCGACGCCGCCATGAACGCCCAGGCCGTCTCGGTCGAACGCCGCTACGGCCTGAGCCTGATCGGCGGCTTCTACGCCGTCTGGAGCATCGCCGGGATCGCGGGCGGCGGCTGGTCCTCCCTGGCCAACAAGATCGACGTCCCGCTCTGGGGCGGCTTCCTGGCCGCGGGCTCGATCGGCATCGTCGCGTCGCTGATCACCGGCCGGCGGCTCTACGCCCGCGACGACGAGGCCGCCGCCCCCACCGCGGCCGAGCTCAAGGCCGCCGCCAAGCGGGTCCCCTGGAAGCCGGTGCTGATCGTCGGCATCGCGATGTGCTGCTTCTACATCGCCGACGCCGCCGTCTCCGACTACAGCAGCAAGTACCTCAAGGAGAGCCTCGACGCGGCCTCATGGGTCGGCCCGCTGGGGTACGTCTTCTACCAGGTGGCCATGGTGATCAGCCGGGGCATCGCCGACTTCGGCGTCCGCCGGATGGGCGCCACCAAGGTCGTCCGGCTCGGCGGCATCGTCGGACTGGTCGGACTGGTCGGGGTCGTCGCCGCCCCGAACGCGGCCCTGGCCATCGCCGCCTTCACCGTGATGGGACTCGGCCTGTGCGTGGTGGCACCGATCTCCTTCACCGCGGCAGGCAAGGTCGACCCCACCGGGCTGGGGGTCGCGGTCTCCCGGGTGAACCTCTTCAACTACGTCGGCTTCGTCCTCGGCGCCGGCATCGTCGGGGCCGTCCAGCCCCTGCGCGCCGCGTACGCCGTACCCGCCGTGCTCACCCTGGTGATCATCGCACTGGCTCCGGGCTTCGAGCCCAAGCCGGTCACGGGCGCCGTCGAGCACCCCTCCCCGGTGGCCGAACGGCCGACGGTCTAGGACTGGTCCAGGGCCTCCACGGCCCGCTCGCCGGCCTCCGCCGCCTCCTGCGCGGGCACGCTGGTCATCGCGTCGCGCAGCAGCAACTCGGCCGCGTCGATGGCCGCACGGGCAGTGATCGCGTTTTCGTGAGCCCGTTCCAGATCGCCCAGCCCCACCAGATCGAACGACACCTCGGCGTCGTGCGCGGCCATCCGAAGCTGACGGGCGGCTTCTTCGAGATTCATGAGGACTCCTTTCGCCGGAGACCCGCATCTACCCAGCGACACCGCCGGTAACCACCCGTCCCAAGGCCGCCGCCGCCTCGCCGAGCCGCCCCGCGGACATCCGCGCGTACCCCAGCACCAGGCCCCGACCGGCAACGCCGCACCGTATGCCCGCATCGGCGGCCTGCGCCTGCACCCGCCGGGCCTCACAGCCCTCGGGAAGCTCGACGTATACATGTAGCCCCGCGGACACCCCGCGCACCACCGCTCCCGGCAGTCGCTCGCCCAATGCCGCCACCAAGACGTCCCGCCGCGCCCGGTACGACCGCCGCATGGCCCGCAGATGCCGGTCGTACGCCCCGGACGAGATCATCCGGGCCAGCGCGTACTGCTCGATCACCGGCGAGCCCAGATCGGTGATCGCCCGGAACCGCCGTACCCGCGCGGCCAGCCACTCCGGCGCCACCGCCCAGCCCAGCCGCAGGGCGGGCGCCATCGACTTGCTCACCGAGCCGAGCAGCACCACCCGCTCCGGATCGAGCCCCTGCAGGCAGCCCACCGGCTCCCGGTCGTAGCGGAACTCGGCGTCATAGTCGTCCTCGATCACGACCCCGTCGGCCGCCCGCGCCCATGCCAGCAGCGCCGCCCGCCGCCGCGCGGACAGCACGACCCCGGTCGGGTACTGGTGCGCCGGCGTCACGATGACGGCCCTGGCCCTGGTGCGCTCCAGCGCCTCCACGTCGATCCCCTCGTCGTCCACCGGCACGGGGACCAGTTCGGCTCCGGCCTCCCGGAGCAGCGGAAGCTGCCCCTCGCTGGTCGGCTCCTCCACCGCCAGCGGCCCCAGCCCCGCCAGCTCCCGTACGACGACGTAGAGCCCCTGGGCGACCCCATGGGTCACCACCACTCGTCCGGGCTCCACCGCGGCCGCCCGAACCCGGCCCAGATAGCCGGACAGCTCCCGCCGCAGCTCCCGCACCCCGGCCGGGTCCGGGTACCCCAGCTCCACGCTCGGGATCTCCCGCACCGCCTGCCGCACCGCACCGGCCCACGCCGCCCGGGGAAACGCCCCCAGATCCGGCACCCCGGCCGCAGGTCCCAGCGCACCCCCTCCGCATCGGCCACGAATCCGCCCCACCGCGCCAGGTCCCCGGCGGGCTCCGCGGCGGGCTCCGGCGCAGCCGCTGGTGGAGTGGTGTGCGGGGCGACGTGGGTGCCGGCTCCGGGGCGGGCGGTGAGGAACCCTTCGGCGGTGAGCTGCTCGTAGGCCTCGACCACCACGCCGCGAGATACGCCGAGGTCCTGGGCGAGCTCGCGGGTGGAGGGGAGGCGGGTGTCGGCGGGGACGCGGCCGGTACGGATGGCCGCGCGGAGTTCGGCGGCCACCTGGGCGGCCAGGCGGCCCGCCAGGCGGTTCACGGAAAGGTGGAGATCACTCATGTCCCTCGGGCGTGGTCAGATTGGTCCGTAAATCAGGGTGCTAATTGGTCCTGGTTGGCGGACCAAGTGCCTCCTAGCCTCGCACGGTATGGGGAACTCTTCAGCGCGGGGCGTGGTCCAGGCGGCCGTGGCGATGGCCGGAGTGGGCACGCTGACCGGGATCAACGCGACGTTGGGCGGCTATCCGGTGTTCGGCGGGCAGGCCGTCCGGTACGCGGTGGCGGCGGTGATCCTGCTCGCCGTCGTACGGCTGAAGGGC
>Ga0308173_10001739_pt1 | contig 11139 bp, 12 predicted proteins | sample PhyPR1_FD_203716 | JGI IMG/M metagenome (GOLD analysis project Ga0308173, IMG submission 203716) | Soil microbial communities from UC Gill Tract Community Farm, Albany, California, United States - DLSLS.P.R1 | ecosystem: Environmental > Terrestrial > Soil > Agricultural land | place: USA... | reverse complement strand
CATCGCCGCCCGACGCCGCGCGGGCGCCTGCTCGGGCCGGATGCGGTGGAAGCTGCGGTCGAGGGCTTCCGACGGCTGGGAGCCGAGGTCGGCGTGCGCCCGAGCCCCTGGCGGCTCGGCGCCGCCGAGAGCGACCTCGCGAGCGAGTGGCTCACCGGTTGGGTCGACGCCGCCTGCGAACAGGAGCCCGAGCTGATCTCCGACGCCGATCTCTACCGGCGCCGCCGACTGAGAGAGGCGGCAGCCGGGGCCCTCTCCGTCACCGTCGGCCACGCCGACCTGCTGGTGCTGCCGTGACGATCGTCGGCCGGTGGGCAGGCCCGGCGGTCGCGGTGGCCGTGCTCGGGATCGTGGTCAGGCGAATCGGCACCGGTCCGTTCGTCGACGGCCTCGAAGCCGTCGACGGGAGGGCTCTGTTGGCAGCGATGACCATCGGGTTCGTGACGATCGCCTGCTGTGCGTGGCGCTGGACAATCGTCGCGCGCGGGCTCGGCCTCCGCCTGTCGCTACCGGAGGCCGTCGCTGCCTACTACCGGGCCCTGTTCCTCAACGTCACGCTCCCCACCGGCGTCGCCGGCGACGTTCACCGCGGCGTCAGCCACGGCCGTGACGCGCACGACGTCGGCCGCGCACTCAGAGCAGTCGTCTGGGAGCGTGGAGCCGGCCAGGCCGTTCAGGCCGTACTGGCGATCTCGGTCCTGCTGGTGTTGCCGTCCCCCGTGCGCTCGGCCATGCCGTTCGTCGCCGTCGCGGCCGCGGCGCTCGTCGCCGGAATGGTGCTCGTGGGCCGGGTGCGAGTGGGCGGCGCAGATTCCCGGTGGATGCGGGCCCGGAACGCCGTGGTGAGCGACCTCCGCAGCGGAGTTCTGCACCGGAGCGCGCTGCCGGCGATCGTGCTCGCCTCGACCGTGGCGGTCCTCGGCTACGCGCTCCTCTTCCTCGTCGCCGCGCGGACGACCGGCGTGACGGCACCGATCTCCAAGCTCCTGCCGCTGGCCGTGCTCGCGACGCTGGCCATGGTGCTGCCGAGCATCGCCGGCTGGGGGCCGAGAGAGGGAGCCGCCGTCTGGGTGTTCTCAGCGGCCGGCCTCGGCGCGGCTGCCGGCGCCGCGACCGCCGTCGCGTACGGCGTGCTGGTGCTCGCGGCGTCCCTTCCCGGCGGAGTCGTTCTCGTCGTGGGATGGCTCCCCCGCCGGGCAGCCTTCCAGCCGAAAGGGGCCGCGGATGCGTGAGCGTCCCTACACGCTGCTCTCCTGCTGCGTGTCGATCGACGGTTACATCGGCAACGCCGCCTCGCGCCTTCTTCTGTCCAACGACGCGGACTTCGACCGGGTCGACGCCGTCCGTGCCTCCTGCGACGCGATCCTCGTCGGGGCCGAGACCGTGCGGGTCGACAACCCGCGTCTCCTGGTGCGCTCGCAGACCCGCCGCGCCGAGCGGGCGGCCCGCGGTCTACCGGCGTCGCCGATCAAGGTCACCGTGACCCGGAGGGCGGAGCTCGACGCACGCGCCGACTTCTTCAGGGCCGGTGACGCCGAGAAGCTCGTCTACTGCGCGAGCCCGGGAGTGGCGGACGCGCGCGAGCGGCTCGAGCCGCTCGCGACCGTCGTCGACGGCGGCGAGAGCGTGGAGATGCGCTCGCTCAGCAGCGACCTCGCCGGGCGGGGTGTCGAGCGCCTCATGGTCGAGGGCGGTGGCACCGTCCACACGCAGTTCCTCACCGAGGACATCGTCGACGAGCTCCAGCTGACCGTCGCGCCGATCTTCGTCGGGGACTCCGAGGCCGTCAGGTTCGTGCGCGACGGGGTTTTCCCCTGGAACCCGAGCCGCCGGGCGGAGCTCGTCGACGTCCGGCAACTCGGTGACGTCGTCCTCCTGCGGTATGCCCTCTCTTCGCGATTCGAGGACCCGTGAGCGAGAGCCTGCCAGCGGCGACGATCCGCACCCAGGTCGAGCTGCCGCTGCGATTCCCGGACGGATACGTGGTGGACGCGCGGGCGTTCAGCTTCGACGGGCTCGTCGACGGCCTGGAGCACCTTGCGTTCGCCCTCGGCGACTGCCTGGCACCGTTCCCCGCCGACGATCGCCATGTGCCGCTGATCCGCCTTCACAGCGAGTGCCTCACGGGCGACGTGTTCGGCAGCGAGCGGTGCGACTGCGGGCCGCAGCTGCGCGAGGCCGTCGAGCGCATCGCCGCTGCCGGCGGCTACCTCCTCTACCTGCGGCAGGAAGGCCGCGGCATCGGGCTCTACTCGAAGCTCGCGGCCTACGCGTTGCAGGACGCCGGCGCAGACACCTACGAGGCGAACCTCGCGCTGGGTCACGCCGAGGACGAGCGCAGCTATCTCGCGGCCGCCCAGATGCTGTACGCCCTCGGCTCGTCCAGGGTCGCCCTCCTCAGCAACAACCCCGACAAGGCTCGGCAGCTCCGGTCCTGGGGCGTGACCGTCGTCGAGCAGGTGCCGACCGGTGTCTACCTCTCGGACGCGAACCAGCGCTATCTGGAGACGAAGGCTCGCCGCGGGCGGCACACGCTCGACCTCCCGGGCGCGCTCAGTGGTCGAAGGCGTTGAGGAACCGGTTCCGGAAGGCACTCATGAGCCAGACCGGCGCCGTCGGACTCGGCAGCATCCCGTCGGTCCAGCCCCAGCCGGAGAGCCTGCGGATCACCCTCGGGTCGTGGGCGATGACCGTCAGCGGCACCTCGTGATTCGCCTGCGGGATGACCCTCGAGGGCTGGTGGTCTCCCAGCACGATCAGCACCGTGTTCTTGTTCCCGTAGCGCTCGATGAACGAGTACAGCGTGCGCAGTGAGTACCGAATCGACTTCGCGTATCCCTCCTGGGTGTCGGTGAGGCCGGTCCGGTCGATCGGTAGGTGGCTGAAGACCGAGCCGTTGCCGAGCCGGTTCCAGGAGATGAGCGGCGGAATACGCGTCCAGGGCTCGTGGCTCGACGTCGTGTCGATCTCGGCGAAGATCGGAGGGCGGTTCCGCTTGGCCAGGTCGCGCTGCTGCAGCGCCTGGAAGGCGTACTGGTCGGGCAGGTCCGAGAAGCCGAACTTCGGGCCGCGATACCCGAGGTTGTCGCGGTCCCAGATCTTCTCGTAGCGGTAGAACGACTTCCCCTCCGGCCAGGCGCCGTGTGTGGAGGGGACGTCGGCGACCGTCCTCCAGCCGGCGCGACGGAACGCGGCGGGGAGCGTGAGACGTTTGCTGGCGGTCAGCGACGAATAGCGGCCGGGGCTGTTGACCAAGGTTCCCGACTCCAGCGTGGCGTGGGCGAGCCAGCTTCCTCCGCCGAACGTCGACGACGTGATCCAGCCGCTGCGGGACGAGAACCCGTCGGCCTGCAGCTGCCGGGTGCCCGCGTTCACGATCTGGTCGACGGGCGGCGAGAACGACGTGCCCTGGACCGCCATCTGGCCGTAGCTCTCGACGAACACGAGCAGGACGTCCTTGCCGCGCAACCCCTTCAGGAGCCGGCCGGGGGGCACGTTGCCGTAGGGATCCCGGCGCGCGATCAGGGCTCTGAACCGAGCCTCGCTGCGGAAGTCCGCCCGCACGGCCTGGACCTCGCTGACCGCGAGGTGTGAGGCGCTCGTCGACGCGATCCCGGCACCCGAGACCTGGGCGCCGAACACCCAGCAGAGCCCCCAGACGGCGAGGAGCGCGCCGACCACCGGTAGCGAGCGGCGACGGTGACGGTTCGCGACCCGGGTCAACTGGCCGACGGCCAGCGCCGGCACGACGAGAGCGGCGAGACCGACCACGACGGCGGCTGCGATCGCAAGATCCTCGTCGCGGCTGCCGAACGTGTCGCGCACCGTTGCGAAACCGATCGAGAAGTAGCTCCAGTCCTCGACCGGGTTGAAGGTGCGGTCGAACGCGATGAAGAAGCCGAGGTCGAAGGCCTTGATCAGGACCAGCACGCCGAGCAGCGGCCCGATCACCCACGGCACGAGTCGTCGAGCGCGCGTCGGCAACACGAGGGCCAGGCCGACGACGACGAGTCCCTCGAGCGGGAGCCGCGCGAAGGCGCCCGGGGTGAGTTGCCACGGCCGGATCGGGAACACGAGCGTGAACCACACGATCGCCACGGCAAGCACGGTGAGGACGGCGGTCGTGGCCGGGTGCCGGACCGAGCCCGCAGCGGGGCGGGCGGGCGCCTCGTCCCGGTGCCGCCACAGCCACCAGACGTCGCGGCCGAACGACTCGGCGAGCAAGGTGAGCGCGACGACCAGCAGCACCCGGCTCACCGACAGCGGCGGAACCCCGGAAGCCGCGACCACCAGCGCGACCCCCTGCGCCGCCGTCACCGTCTTGCGCCAGTCGCGCCGCGGCAGCGGTGCTCGCAGCCACGGGAGCGCCCAGCCCGCCGCGAGAAACGCGTAACGCGCAAGGCCGATCAGGAGCACCCAGCCGCCGACAATCGGGGCGACCTCGATGCTGAGCACGAGGATGAGGAACGCATCGACCTCTCCGTCCAGCTTGGCGCCGAGCGCCGACTCCGTCCCCGTGCGCCGTGCGAGCCAGCCGTCGACGAAGTCGAGCGCGAGCGCGATCGAAGCGAGCGTCACCAAGGTCGCGGTCGCCACCGGGAGCTCGAAGGAAGCCGCGGTCAGCGCGGCGACACCCACCGCGAGCGTCGCGCGGGTCAGCGTGATCCAGCTGGCCCAGCCCAGACCCGCCGACGGATCGCGCCAGAGGGCGCGCGCGAGCGCCAGGTTCAGCGCCAGGCCGCTGGCAAGACCGACGAACCAGCCGGCGCCGCCGATTCCCACTGTCCGCGCAAGCACGGCCAGGAGCACGACGCTGCCCACGAGCCCGGCCAGCGGACCGACCTGCTTGCCGAGGTCGGGCAGCGGCTTCCGGCCCGCCCGCAGCGTTGCTCCCCGCTCGAGCATCCGAGGGACAATACGGTGACCGGCATGCAGCGGTTTGTCGACGTTTCGCGACGAGCGCAGGCGGCATTCGGCCCCGGCGAGTACGTCGAGCAGGAGAGCTTCGTTCGTGCGTCCGAGATCCGGAAGCTGGCGGAGCAGGCAGCCGTCGGCCGGGGCGTCTCCGTGCTCGACCTCTGCTGCGGAGTCGGCGGCCCGGGCCGCTTCCTGACGCGGGAACTCGGCTGCGACTACCTCGGCGTGGATGCAAGCGCGAACGCTGTGGCCATCGCCCGCGAGCGCGCGGGCGACCTGCCCTGCCGCTTCGAGGTCGCGGAGATTCCGCCGCTGCCGCCGGGCACCTTCGACGTGGTGCTCCTGCTCGAGACGATGCTCGCTTTCCGGGACAAGGCAGCTCTGCTGGAGGAGGTGGCCCGCGCTCTTCGGGCAGGCGGACGGTTCGCGTTCACGTTGGAGGAGGGAGCTCCGCTGACGAAACCGGAGCGGGCACGCATGCCGGCCGCGGACACCGTTTGGCTCACGCCGCTCGACGAGATGCACGTCCTGCTCACGCAGGCCGGTCTCACGGTTCGCTGGGAAGAGGACTGGAGCGAATCGCACCACGAGGTGGCCGCGGGACTGGCGGACGCCTACGCCGTCGACTCGACCGCCGTCGCCTCGCGGATCGGACACCCGGCGCTGGATGAGCTCATCGCCGCGCACCGGCTGTGGAGCGAATGGCTCGAGAACGGCCGCGTGCGCAAGTTCGCGCTCGTCGCGGAGCGGACGGAGCCGTGAACGCCCGAGGGCCGCGCGAAGCTGCGCGGCCCTCGGTGGGGGAGGAACGTTCGGCGGGCTCAGGCGTGCGGGCTGGGGTCCTGCCCGTGGTCGTCACCGGCGTCGTGCCCGGCACCGTCGTCTCCGGCGAGGGCGGCGGCCTTCGGCGCGGAGCCGGAAGTGGTGCAGGTCTCACCCGCGCGGGTCGCCCGGGCGCTGATGCGCCCTCCGGCGATCAAGCGGCGGATCTCGAACGAGCCGCTCGGAGCATGCGTCACGGCCTTGATCAAGGCGACACGGTGGCCGTTCCGGCGGAGCGCGACCTTCCACGGCACGCCGTTCCGGTTCTGGTCGACCTCGAATTCGACCTCGACGCCGCGGTCTTCGCGGGCGAGCTTCAGCTTGCTCGTCGACTGCTGAGTGCACGTACCGCGGATGGTGCGGCTGTGGCCCTCCTTCGCGAACGCGGCCGGAACCGCCAGGAGCGCGGCTGCGAAGAGGATGAGGGTGAGCGGGATGAGAGAGCGAGGCATGGTGATCCTTTCGTCGGTCTTCGTGGCGGGGCCAGCGTCGCGTTCTCCCGGTCCGAGCCGCAATGGGACATTGGTCCGAGTGGCGCCCGGACCGGCTTCGGAAGGGCAATCATGAGACGGATGGCTTCCCTCCCAGCCGATCGCGCTGCCGGGCCGACCACCCGCTCGGTGATCGTCCGCTTCGCGGTCGGGACGCTCGTCGCGATCACCGTCGCGGTCGTGGGCGGCTACTTCGTCCTGCGGACGGTGGCGATCGACCAGGCGAAGCGACAGACGCGAATCCGCGTGAAGGACGAGGCGAACCTCGTCGAGTCGGAAGTCAGCGACGGGCTGCTTCGCGGCCGCGCAAACGCTGTGAGGGCCGTCGACGACGTAGTGGTGGGCCGGGTGCTCAGCAACTCGATCGTCCGCGTGAAGATCTGGTCCCCCGACGGCCGCGTCCTCTACTCCGACGAGCCCGCGGAGATCGGCGGCCAGTACGCGCTGGACGCGGGACAGCACCGGCTGCTGCGGAACGGCGGCGCGGAGGTGGAGGTCACCGACCTGAACCGGCCCGAGAACGAGCTCGACCGCCAGGAGGGGCGGCTGCTCGAGGCTTACACCCGGATCCGCACGCCGTCGGGCACCCCGCTGCTGTTCGAGATCTACCAGCGCTTCGGCTCGGTCACCTCCGATGCACGCCGGCTTCTGGAGGCGCTCGCGCCGCCGATTCTCGGAGCGATCGGTCTCATCCTGCTCGTGCAGGTGCCTCTCCTCTGGTCGCTCATGCGCCGGCTCCAGCTGAGCCACGAGCAGCGTGAAGGACTGCTCGCAAACGCCGTCACGTCGTCCCGGCGGGAGCGGCGCCGAGTCGCCTCCTACCTCCACGACGGCCCGGTGCAGGAGCTCGCCGGGCTCGCGTTCTCCCTGGCGCCGGTCGCCGCCGACGCAGAGACACGAGGAGCGGATCGCGACGCCGCCGTCGTGCGGAAAGTGATCGAGCGCCTGCGCGGGACGGTGCGCGACCTCCGTGCGCTGCTCGTCGACCTCCACCCGCCGACGCTCGCCGCCGCGGGCCTCGACGCCGCACTCCGCGACCTCACCAGCCCGCTCTCCGCCCGGGGGACGAAGGTCGAGTTGCGCGTCGACGGCGACGAGCGTCTCGATCCCGACACGCAGGCGCTCGTCTATCGCGTCGCGCAGGAGGCCGTGCGCAACGTGATCGCGTATGCCGATGCATCCACCGTCTCGATTGCGGTGGACGCCGTGGACTCGACGGCGCGCCTGCTCGTTGCGGACGACGGCCGTGGGTTCAGGCCGGAGACCCGAGAGCAGCGCCGTGCGGAAGGGCACCTCGGCCTGTCGCTCGTCGAAGAGCTCGCCCAGCAGGCGGGCGGGAGCCTGGCCATCGACTCGCGGGAAGGCGCGGGCACCCGCGTGCGACTCGAGGTACCGCTCCGGTGATCCGCGTCCTCATCGCCGACGACCACGGCGTCGTGCGCGACGGGCTCGCGGGAGTGATCGGCGCCGAGCCGGATCTCGAGGTGATCGCCACGGTCGAGAACGGCGCCGAAGCGGTCGAGTCGTGCCGGAGCTCGGAGCCCGACGTGGTGCTGATGGACCTCGAGATGCCGGTGCTCGACGGGATCGAGGCGACACGGATCATCCGGAAAGAGTGCCCCGGGACTGCGGTGCTCGTGCTCACGTCGTTCTCGGACGTGCGCCGGATCACGGCGGCGCTGGGCGTCGGCGCGGCCGGCTATCTCCTCAAGGACACCTCCGCAGAGGACGTCGTCCGCGGCATTCGCGCGGCTGCGGAAGGCGGAGCACCCCTCGATCCCCAGACGGCGCGGCTCCTGCTGGAGGCGAGGGACGCTCCCGACCCGCTCGAGGGGGTCTCGCCCCGCGAACGCGAGGTCTTCGCGCTGCTCCTCGATGGGTTGCCGAACAAGCTGATCGCCCAGCGGCTCGGCATCACCGAGAAGACCGTGAAGACGCACCTGACGAACATCTTTCGCCAGATCGACGTGAGCGACCGCTTACAGGCCGTGCTCTGGGCCGAGCGTCATGGGCTCCGCGACGACCTCTCGCGATGACTCGGACTAATGTCCCATTGCGGACGCCGCCGAGGTCCCAGCACACTGCGGCCGTGACCCGACTCGTCCTCCTTGTGCTGATGGTTCTCGTGTTCTCGGCATGGGCGGCGGAGGCGCGCGCCGACGATCACGGAGGAGGTGGCGGCGAGGTGCGCGTCACCGGCAGCTGCGGCAAGGGAGCGATCGCGTCGCTCCGCCTCCGCTCACGCGACAGCAGCATCGAGGTGCGCTTCCAGCTTCGGCAGACGCGCGGGCGCGGCGCGTGGCGGATCGCAATCGTCCACGAGAGGCGCGTGTCGGCTCGCGCGACCAGACGGACGACCCGCCGGGACGACTCCTTCGAGCTCCGGCGCACCTTCCAGGATCTGCAGGGCAGCGACACCGTCGCCGTCCGCGCGTGGGGGCCGAGCGGCCTCGGTTGCCGCGCGACCGCAACGCTCCGCGGGTGACGGCCACATCCGTCAGTGGCCCGCGGCCGTAGTGAAACTTCGCCCAATGACGTTCAGGACCGAGAGCCGCATAGCGATCGCCGGCACCCTGCCGGAGGTGTGGGCTTACGTCTGTGACGTCGGCCGCTGGCAGGAGTGGGCGCCGACGGTGATCGAATGTCGCGTTCGTGGCGGGGGCCCTCTCCAGCCCGGCTCACGGCTCGACCAGCGTGCGAAGGGGATCCTGGGGACGAGCCGCAGTAGGAGCCAGGAGGTGACGGCCGTCGAGGAGCCCCGCCGCGTGGCGTTTGCCGGGCCCCTGGGTATCTCCACGGCGCGCTGGGGGATGGATCTCGAGCCGCTCGGCGACAGCCGGACCGACGCGATGATGTGGATCGAGGTCGACCTCGCGGGCCCGATGCGCGCGATCCCGGGCGGCATGCTCAAAGGCCGGATCCAGCGCGTGAGCGATCTCGAGATGACGCTGATCAAGGCCGCGGTCGAGGCCCGGTCTGCACCGTGAGCCAGGTCAACCACACGCGCGAGCGCCTGATCGAGGTGTACCGCAAGAAGGCGAAGCACTACGACGTCACCTCGCGCCTCTACCCCGCTCCCGGCTACCCCCAGCGGGGACAGCGCCGGCGGGCCGTGGAAGCGCTCGATCTCCGCCCGGGCCACACGGTGGTCGACATGGCCTGCGGCACGGGTCTGAACTTTCAGCTGCTCGAGCAGGCGATCGGGGCGGACGGCAGGATCGTCGGCGTCGACTTGACCGACGCGATGCTGGCCCAGGCCCGACGGCGAATCGAGACCAACGGCTGGAGCAACGTCACCCTCGTGCAGGCCGACGCGGCCGAGTTCGAGTTCCCTGCCGGGGTCGACGCGATCGTGTCTACGTACGCCCTGTCGCAGGTGCCGGAGTGCGGGGAAGTCATCGCCCACGGTGCCGCGGCTCTCTCCCCGGGCGGGCGCTGGGTCGTGCTGGATCTCAAGGTCCCCGACAGGGCGCCCCGGCGGCTGGCGCAACTCGGAGTCGCAGCCGTGCGGCCCTTCGCCTCCATCGAAGAGTGGATCGCGCGTCGTCCGTGGGAGGCGATTCGCACAGCCATGGAGGACGAGCTGGCCGACGTCACCTGGACCGAGTTGTTCTTCGGGACCGCGTTCCTCGCCTCCGGGTCCCGTTAGAACTAGAACCGTGGCTGAGAGAACGGCGTCTCGGCTCGAGGTCGAAGCCGACTCGAGCGGCGTCCGGCTCGCCGGAACGCTCTGGCGGCCGGCCGGCGATGCCGTGGCAGGCGTGCTCATGCATCCCGGCTCGGGGCCGTCGGACCGCGACAACGACTGGTTCTTCCCGCCGATCAGGGAACACCTGCTCGAAGCAGGGATCGCCGTGTGCTCGTTCGACAAGCGCGGGGTCGGCGGATCGGCCGGGAGCTGGCTTGACGCCGGGATCGCCGAGCAAGCCGACGATCTCCTCGCCGGGCTCGCGGTCTTCGAGTCCGAGAGCGCGCCCGGTCTTCCCATCGGCCTGTTCGGCCACAGCCAGGGCGGCTGGGTCGTCGTCGAGGCGGCCTCTCGAGATGTCACGGTCGCGTTCGTGATCCCGAGCTCGGGCGGCGGGGCATCGCCCGCAAGGCAGGAGCGCTACTCGCTGGCCAACAAGCTGGCGGGGGGCCAAAGAGCCGAGGCGCTCGCAACATACGACGCTGTGGTGGCCGTGATGCGCGAGTGTCCCACTCTCGCCCCAGGGATGGCGCAGCTCGACGCAAGAGGCGTCCCCTACCGCGAGCTCCCGGGGCTCGAGTTCATGTTCGAGGACGAGGCAATCTGGCACCTCTGCGCCGACATCTTCGCCTACGACCCTGCGCCGGCGCTCGCCCGGATCACGGCGCCTGTCCTTGGCCTCCTCGGTGCGGTCGACAGGGTGAATCCGCCCGACGAGAGCGTCAACGCCTTGAGCGCCGCGGTGCGGCCCGACCTCCTCCACGTCGAGGTCTTCCCGGAGGGTGATCACCGGCTCCACCACGGGGACCCGCCGCGCTTCGTCGACGGCTACCTCGACCGGATCAGCTCTTTTGTGGGCGGCGTAGCGGGCATGGGATGATCACCGCGTGAGCTTCCTCGACTGGGCATTGGCTGTTCATGTTCTGAGCGCGTTCGCCTACGTGGCGGGACTCGTGCTCTTCTGGGTTCTCGTCGTCGCCGTGCGCCGGGTCGATACGCCCGAGGGGACGCTTCGTATGGAGCCGATCGTCAAGGTCGGCAATGTCGCGGTCGGCCTCGGCGCGGTCGGGACGATCGTGATCGGGATCTACCTTGCGTTCGCGGTCGACAGCTACGCGATCTGGGACGGCTGGATCATCGCGGCGCTCGTCCTCTGGGCCGTCGCCGGCGCGCTCGGGCAGCGCACCGGAGTGGCCTACATGCAAGGGATGAACAAGGCCA
>Ga0308173_10001736_pt1 | contig 11143 bp, 7 predicted proteins | sample PhyPR1_FD_203716 | JGI IMG/M metagenome (GOLD analysis project Ga0308173, IMG submission 203716) | Soil microbial communities from UC Gill Tract Community Farm, Albany, California, United States - DLSLS.P.R1 | ecosystem: Environmental > Terrestrial > Soil > Agricultural land | place: USA... | reverse complement strand
GGCGCCGGCCAGCCCAGCCTCGCCGCGGGCAAGTAACGCCACGACGGCGCCTTGACGGCCGAATTCGATTGCCGAAGCGCGTCCGATTCCGCCGCTGGCTCCGGTGATGACGACAATGCGCCCGGCTTTATCCATGAAGGTGGCTCCTTAGCGTGTCAGCAAATGCGTTCAGCGTCCTGGCACATCTCCGCAGATGCCGACGCGCGGTTCTTCCCAGCAAATCTAATGGGAATGCTTGCGCATGAGCAATGCTATGTGAGCTTGGAACCGCGACCTCGAACACGATCAGACGCGTCCGGTTAAAGACGACGCGGCCGTTGCAACTCCCCAAGACCTCGGGTGTTGCAACGACCGCCAGAACCGCCACACGGCGGGCTTCTGCGTTTCTGGCGAACTAGGCCACGTTGTTCTCGTAGTCCAGGTCGCGGGTTTCCTTGCTCAGGAACAGCGCGATGAGCGTCAGCACGGCCATCGATGCGAGGTAGACACCCACCAGCACGGTGCTGCCGTTGGCCAGTTCCCAGAGCGCGACGGCGATGAACGGAGCCACCGCTGCGCCGAGGATGCTGGAGACGTTGTAGCTGACTGCGGAGCCGGTGTAGCGGACGTTGCCGGGGAACAGTTCTGGCAGGAGCGCACCCATGGGGCCGAAGGTCAGGCCCATGAGGGAGAAGCCGATGATCAGCAGTGCCATGGCGCCCACGAAGCCGGCGCTGAACAGCGGAACGAACAGCAGGCCGAAGACGAAGATGCCGGCCGTCACGGCGATCAGCATCTTGCGTCGGCCGTACTTCTCGGCCAGCGGGCCGGAGACCAGGGTGAAGATGCCGAAGAACACGACGCCGACGATCAGCATCCAGAGGAAGTCGTTCCGGGTGTAGCCCAGGCCCGGGACGAATGCTGCGGCGGCGGCCTCGGTCATCGGCTTGCCGGCCTTTTCGGCGGCAGCCTTCGCCGCGTCCAGACTTGCCGGCCGGGTGCCGTAGGTCAGCGTGAAGGTGGTCATCAGGTAGAAGAGCACGTAGGTGGCGAGCATGATGAACGTGCCCAGGATCAGCGGGCGCCAGCTGGTCTTGAAGACCCGTGCCAGCGGCAGCTTGGCAACCTCGTTGGATTCAATCACCTTGGTGAAGGCGGGGGTTTCGATCAGCTTGAGGCGCACGTAGAGGCCGATGATCACCATCACGGCGCTGGCCAGGAACGGCACACGCCAGCCCCAGGCCTCGAAGGCCGCCGGGGTCAGGGTGTAGCTGAAGACTAGGAAGATCACGTTGGCGATGATGAAGCCAATGGGCGCACCCAAATGCGGGAAGGTGCCGTAGATGGCGCGCTTCGAGGCCGGGGCGTTCTCGGTCGCCAGCAGGGCCGCGCCGCTCCATTCGCCGCCGAGGGCCAGGCCCTGGGCAAAACGCAAGACCACGAGCAGGGCCGGGGCCCAGAAGGACCAGCCCGGGACGGTCGCCGTCGGCAGGCAGCCGATCAGGAAGGTGGCAATACCCATCGTCAGCAGCGAGGCCACGAGCGTGCCCTTGCGGCCGAACTTGTCACCGAAGTGGCCGAAAACGATCGAGCCGAGCGGTCGGGCGATGAACGCGACGCCGAACACGGCGAAGGAGCTCAGAAGCTGGGTGGTCTCGTTCTGCCCCGGGAAGAACAACTTCGGGAAAACCAGTACGGCAGCGGTGGCGTACACGTAGAAGTCATAGAACTCGACGGTGGTGCCGATGAGACTGGCGACAATCACGCGGCCGCGCGAGTTCACCTGCTTGGCGGACCCATGCTCCGCGGAGGTTGCGGTGGATGACATGTAGTAGCGCTTTCATGAAGACCGGACGGAAATGTCCCCAGAGCCCGTTGCCCGGGGCCGCCGGCTAAGGATTTGTATATGTTTGATAATAGTTCCTACTGTCCAGTCAATGGACAAATGTTCCATTATTTGGACATCGTGTCGCCGTCTCACGTGATGGATGCCACAGCAATTCTCACAACGTCATAAAAGCCCCGATAGGCAAAAGTCACAGCCCGTTAATAAACCGCGACAGTCCCTGAAACGCGGCGTCCCTACCTTGGAAGGACAACACCCCCCAAGGAGGTCTCCCCCCGTGACTGCTGAACGCACCGCCGAACCCGGCACCGCAGATGCCGCCCGCACCGGCACCCTTACCCTCGACCACCGGCCCGGCCGCTGGATCGCCAACTGGGATGCGGAAAACAAGACGCAGTGGGAGTCGACCGGCCGCTCGATCGCCCGGCGCAACCTGAACTGGTCCATCTTCGCCGAGTTCCTGGGTTTCGTGGTCTGGCAGCTCTGGTCGATCGCGGTAGTCCAGCTGCCATCCGCAGGTTTCAAGTTCTCCACTAACGAGATCTTCTGGCTGATCTCCATGCCGAGCCTCGTCGGGGCCACGCTGCGGATCCCCTACACGTTCATGGTGCCGCGCTTCGGCGGCCGCAACTGGACCATCGTGTCGGCCCTGCTCCTGCTGCTCCCCTCAATCGGCCTGGGCCTGTGCGTGGCCAACCCCGCGACGCCGTTCGGTGTCATGCTGTTCGTGGCGGCGCTGGCCGGCTTCGGTGGCGGTAACTTCGCCAGCTCGATGGCGAACATCACCTTCTTCTACCCGGCCCGGGAAAAGGGCTGGGCGCTGGGCCTGAACGCGGCCGGCGGCAACCTCGGCGCCGCCATTGCACAGCTGGCCGTCCCGATCGCCATCACCCTTCTGGCAGCCGGCACTGTGAACCTGCCCGTCGCCGGCTTCATGTGGGTTCCGCTGATCCTGCTGGCGGCCTTCGGCGCCTGGAAGTATATGAACAACCTCACCAGCGCCAAGGGCGACGTCGCGGGCTCGCTGGCCGCGCTGAAGGAACCGCACCTGTGGGTCATGGCGCTGCTGTACATCGGCACCTTCGGCTCGTTCATCGGCTTCGCCGGCGTGTTCCCCAAGCTCATCAAGGACTACTTCCCGGCGTTCTCCTCCATCTCCGTCGGCGCCGTGGCACTGTCCCTGGCCTTCCTCGGCCCGCTGGTCGGCTCCCTGGCCCGCCCCTACGGCGGACGCCTGGCAGACCGGAGGGGCGGGGCCCGGATGACCGTCACTGCCTTCGCGGCCATGGCCGTCATCACCCTGACCATGATCTGGACGCTGCCGCTGAAGAACTTCTGGCTCTTCCTGTTCCTGTTCCTGCTCCTGTTCACGGCCAGCGGCTTCGGAAACGGCGCGACCTACCGCATGATCCCGGTCATCTTCGCCACCTCCAGTCGGTCCGCCCGCTCCGGCGCCAGCACGGTCGCCACCCAGCGACTCGCGTCCTCAGCCCTGGGCCTGATCTCGGCCATCGGCGCCTACGGCGGATTCGTCATCCCCCAGGTGCTCAACGCCTCCAACACCGCCAGCGGCTCCTACACCCCCGCCTTCTACGGATTCGTCGCGGCTTACATCCTGATGCTCGCGGTCTGCTGGTTCTGTTACATCCGCAACGCCAACCGAAACGCGATGGGACACGTCTAACATGACCAAAAGCGCCGATACGCACTGCCCCTACTGCGCCTTGCAGTGCGCCATGACGCTGAAGTCTCCAGCGGCTCTGACCCCGGCTGTCCCGCCGGGGTCAGGCCCCGTGCCGGCTCCATCCGCTCCAAACGCAGCCACTGCAGCAGTGCCTGCACCCGCTGGACCCCTCCTGGAAGTGTCCGGGCGGGACTTCCCCACCAACCGCGGCGGGCTTTGCCGCAAGGGCTGGACGTCCGCTTCGCTGCTGAGCCACCCCGGACGCGTCACCGAGCCCATGCTGAAGGGCGCCGACGGCGTTCACCGCCCGGTCAGCTGGGACGAGGCACTGACGCTCATCACCGCAGCCGTCAAGGAAACCCGCGCCCGCTACGGTGCGGACGCCGTCGGCGTGTTCGGCGGCGGCGGGCTCACCAACGAGAAGGCCTACCAGCTGGGCAAGTTCGCCCGCCTGGCCCTGGGCACCTCCCGGATCGACTACAACGGCCGGTTCTGCATGTCCTCCGCAGCCGCGGCAGGCATGAGGGCGTTCGGCGTTGACCGCGGATTGCCGTTTCCGCTGGAAGACCTCGACGCCGCCAGCACCATTCTGATGCTCGGCTCCAACGTCGCCGAGACCATGCCGCCCTTCGTGCAGCACCTGCAGGGTGCACGCGACGCCGGCGGGCTGATTGTGGTGGATCCGCGCCGTTCCGCTACCGCAGCCTTTACGTCCGACGGCGGCGGCCTGCACCTGCAGCCCCTGCCGGGCACCGACCTCACCCTCCTCCTGGGCCTGTCCCACGTGGTGCTCCACGAAGGCCTGGCGGACTCCGACTTCATCCGCAAGCGCACCAGTGGCTTCGAAGCCCTGGCGCGCAGCGTCAACGCCTTCTGGCCGGAACGCGTCCAGTCCCTGACCGGGGTGCCCGCGGACCTGATCCGCGAGACGGCCCGCCGGCTGGCTCACGGCGCCACCAAAGGCGGCGCCTACATCCTCACCGGGCGCGGCGTGGAACAGCACGTCGACGGCACTGACACCGCCACCGCCGCCATCAACCTGAGCCTGCTGCTTGGCCTGCCGGGCTCGAGCCGCAGCGGCTACGGCACGCTGACCGGCCAGGGCAACGGCCAGGGCGGCCGGGAGCACGGGCAGAAGGCCGACCAGCTCCCGGGCTACCGCAAGATCACCGACCCCGCCGCCCGCGCGCACATGGCGAAGGTCTGGGACGTGCCCGAATCGCTCATTCCCGGGCCCGGCCTCCCCGCCGTCCAGCTCCTGAAATCCCTCGGACAGCCCGACGGCGTCCGGTGCCTCTTCGTGCACGCCTCCAACATCGCGGTTGCCTCCCCCGATGCCAACGCGGTCATTGCCGGGCTCCGCAGCCTGGATTTACTGGTCGTCTGCGACTTCTTCATTTCCGAGACCGCAGCCGAGGCCGACCTCATCCTGCCGGTGCTCCAGTGGGCGGAGGAAGAAGGCACCCTCACCAACCTGGAGGGGCGAGTCCTCCGCCGCCGCCGCGCACTGCAGCCGCCGGCAGGTGCCCGCAGCGAACTGTGGATCATGGCGCGGCTGGCAGAACTGCTCGAGGCTCCGTCCACCTACAGCGAGGACCCGGAGACGGTCTTCGAGGAACTGCGCCAGGCCTCCGCCGGCGGACTCGCCGACTACTCCGGCATCGACTACGCCATGCTGGACCGCGGTGAAGCCGCCTACTGGCCCTTCCCCGCCGGCGGCACCGGCACACCGCGCCTCTTCCTCGACGCCTTTGCGCACGCCGACGGCAAAGCGGTCATGACCCCGGTGGCGCCCCGCCGCCGTCGTACTCCGGCTGCAACCCCCAGAGGGGACATCACAGCCCGGGACATCACAGGCCTGGGCGCCAAAACCATGACGCTCATTACCGGCCGCCTGCTGGAGCACTACCAGTCCGGGGCCCAGACGCGTCGTGTGTCGGAGCTGCTCGCCTCCCAGCCGGAGGCGAAAATGCAGATTCACCCCGCCGCTGCCGCGTCCATGGGCATCACCGACGGCTCCTTCGTCTCGGTCGCCAACGAGCGCGGCGAAGTGCTCTGCCGGGCCGAGCTCAGCACGGATATCCGGCCCGAGACGGTGTTCCTGCCGTTCCACTTCCCTGAACTCGAGAGCGCCAACCGCCTGACCGAGGCCGCCACGGACCCCATCTCCGGGATGCCCGAGTTCAAATTCAACAAGGTGTGGGTCCGGGTGGCCGGAAACGGACAACAGAGCAGCGTTCTTCAGACATCGGAGGCCTCATGAGTGAGCAGATAGTAATTGTTGGCTTTGGTCCGGTGGCCGCGCGGCTGATCGACGAGCTGCTGCCCGCAGTGCGCAGCGGACTCGCCCACCTGACGGTGATCGGCGAAGAGCCCGACGCCGCATACAACCGCGTACTGGTGGCCGACCTCGGCGTGGGGCGCACCACCGCCGGGGCGCTGGCACTCTGCGACGCCGCCGCGCTGATCGCCGACGGCGTGGACGTGCGGCTGGGCGTCCGCGTCCGCCGGGTGGACCGGGCCCGTCAGCAGGTGGTCCTCAGCGACGGAACCACGCCGCACTACGACCGGCTGGTGTTCGCCACCGGTGCCCGTCCCGTGATCCCCAACCTGACCGGCCTCAATCCGGACCCGGCCCACCCCGTGCTGCCCGCCGGTGTGACCGCCTTGCGCGACCTGCGCGATGCGGCGGTACTGCGTGAGGCCATTTCCGGCGGCAAGCGCGTCGTGGTCCTAGGCGGCGGCGTGCTAGGGCTGGAGACGGCACTGGCCACGGCCGAGGAGGGCGCCACGGTGACCGTGGTCCACAACGGACCCCACCCGCTCGGACGGAACATCGACCGCGGCGGCGGTGCGGTGCTCGCTGCTTCGCTGCGGAACTGCGGCGTGCGGGTGGCCGGCAACGCCCGCTCCACCGGCGTCGAGCACAACGCGCCCGACGGCGGTTTCTCCGCCCTGCTGCTCGATGACGGTTCAGCGATCGACGGCGACCTGCTGGTCCTGTCCTGCGGTGTCCGTCCCCGCGTGGAACTGGCCGAGGGCTGCGGGCTGTCCACCGCCACCGGCATCCTGGTGGACCACAAGCTCCGGGCGCACCACGAGCCCCACATTTTCGCCATCGGCGACTGCGCCGAAGTCCGCTGCCCCGATCCCTCCTGCGCTGAGTGCCGCACGGCCCGCGGACCGTCCGGCCTGGTCGGTCCGGGCTGGCGCCAGGCGGAGTGGCTGGCCGAGTACCTGACCCTCCTTGCCGAGGGAACGGCTGACGGTTCCGGCGACTCCCGCGACGGCGCGCGGGCAGGGGGCGCGGTGGAGGCGGCTGCGTCCCTGCCCGAGCTGCCCATGGAGAAGCCGGGCGTCATTGTCCTCAAGGCCCGCGGCATGAATATGGCCGTGGCCGGTGATGTTTCCGCGGACCCGTGGGACGAGGAAGCCCTTTCTGCCGGTGCCGTGAACGGGCGGCCGCGGCTGCAGATTGCCCAGTGGGCGGATCCCGAACACGGCCGCTACGTGAAGATGACCACCCGCGCCGGCGTGCTCGAGGGCCTCGTGGCCGTGGGCATGCCGCGCACGTCGGCCGAGCTCGTGCAACTGTTCGAACGCGGCGCCGAGCTTCCCGCGGACAGGTCGTTGCTGCTGCGCCTGGACGGGCCGGACCAGGCCCCTTCCTCCGGCGCCGCCGACCCCTCGCGGACGGTCTGCCGGTGCGCGGGCGTCAGCGGAACGGCCATTGCCGCCGCGGTCACCGAGGGATGCGGAACGGTGCCCGAGGTGTCAGCGGCCACCCGCGCCGGCACCGGCTGCGGCGGTTGCCACGAGGACGTCAAGGGGATCATCGAGGCGCACTTTCAGGGGGCGGTGGCCTGACATCGACCTGCCGCTGCCCAGCGATTGCTGAATGTATTGCTGGCGCATGCGCTCATTCGTCGAGAGGCGGGGCAACGCAAAGGGCCCCGGAACCGTTGTGGTCCGGGACCCTGCACGGCCGGGCTATTTGCTCTTGTGCGCCTTGCCGGCGGTCTCGGCCTTCGCGGCCGAGGATGACTTAACGGCCGGGCCCGCGCCGTATGACGGCGTTGCCGGAGTGGCGGCCTTGGCGCTGCGGTGCTCTGCCGCATTCGCCTGGCCGGCAGCGCGCTTGGCGGCCGCGTTCTCGTGGGCCCAAGCGGAGTTGTCCACGTGCACCGGATCAGCCGGAGCCGGGTCCACGGGTGCGGGTTCCACGGGCGCAGGCTCGACCGGAGCCGGGTCCACGGGTGCAGGCTCGACCGGAGCCGGGTCCACGGGTGCAGGCTCGACCGGAGCCGGGTCCACGGGCGCAGGCTCGACCGGAGCGGGATCCACAGGCGTTGGCTCGACCGGAGCCGGGTCCACGGGCGCAGGCTCGACCGGATCGACGGTCTCGGCCGGGGCCTCGGAGACTACGGAGACGGGCTCGGTGGATTCGGCGGTGGCGGCCATCGCTACCCCGCCGCCGCCAGCTACGACGACTGAGGCTACGGCGACAGCCTTGGTGGTGGTGCCCAGGGCACCGAGAAAGGAGAAGATTCTTGCCATGAGAGAGGCCTTTCAGAAAGCGGGACGTTCAGTGGTCGGAGGCCGCCCCATACAGCCAACCGGGCGCCACGCTACTTGAGAGAAAGAGTGCTTGCGGGCAAATGCGACGATACTGCGGAATTGCTGATCAAGAACTGCGCCAGAAGACCCAAAAAAATCTAAAACAGGCGGCCCTGGGCCCGTCCTGCCGGACCGCAGGGAGGTCCTCCGGTCAGGAGGAGCTGGGTGCGACAGGCCGGACGCTCGCCGAATACCCTGACGCGGCCGGCATCCGGTCACTGCGTGGCTCGGCCTGGTCGCCCTTTACGTGCCAGCCTCCGCGTATTTGCAGTCAGGTCTTATGATTACGATTCTGCTATCTGGCCTTGTGGTTCTGTGCACCGCGGGGATGTGTCCTACAGACGCATCTTTTTCATGACCGAATCATGCGTTTAGACGAAATCGATCTCGAAATGAACTCGACGCTTGGCCCCAATAGCATCGCACTCCCAGGAAGCAGCCTCGACACCGGGGCGACAGTGGGCGCAGCCTCACTGGCCATGCGTTCCGAGGCCGTTCCGGCTAACAGTAAATGGGCTGGCAATCCGCTCCAAATCTGGCGCCCCCCACACACGCGAACATGATCCCCTCGCCGAACTCCGTCCATCTGCGGTCCGCTCCAAAAGCGGGCACAATACGCGGGCGGCTATAAATGTCGGACCCTCCCCCTAGATTGGAAGTATCCGGAAGGGGAAGGCCGGCAAAGAGAGAAACCGGCAAAGAGAGAAACCGGCGAATCGAATAACGGGCCGGCAGAGGGGGGACATCCCGCGGGTGCCGGAAAGCGGAGTGTCGGAAGCGGAGTGTCGGAAGGGAGGAGGAGGTATGGAAGCCAAGGCGTTCGTGACGGATGACGACGCGTGGGTTCCGGCTGTCGCCTTCACTGACCGGGAGGATTCTCTGCTGGTCGGCACGGTGAGCCTTCCGCTCGCCTCCTTCCTGACGGCCGACGGGGCACTCCGTGTGGCGGCGTCTGCGGACCGCGTCATCGCCTGGGCAACCGCCCAGAAACTGCGTGCCCTGGCCCGGGCTGAAGAGGCGATGGGCGAAGAACCGCCGCGGCGGCAGGAGAACCAGCCGGTACGGTTCGGCGGGGACGAGACCCATGCGCTCGCCGTCGCCGAAGTGTCCACCACCTGCGCGCTCTCCGAGGGCATCGCGGCGCGGCTTTTGCATGACGCCACGGATCTGACGACGTCCCAGTGGCAGGTCCTTGAGGCGGTTGAGGCCGGGGAGATCTCCGAGGCGCACGCCCGGGTCATTCTCGACCAGGCCCGCTCCCTCCCCGCCGGGCAGGCCGAAAAGTTCTCCACGGTGGCGCTGCGGCGCACGCGGACGCGGCAGGGCCGGCTCCGCACCCCGTCCGAACTGCGCACCTGCCTGCGGCGGCTGCGCGAGTGCCTTCACCCCGAGAGCCTCACCGCCCGGAAGGCCGCCGCCCAGCGTGAGCGCGGTGTGTGGTTTTCCGCCGAACCGGACGGGATGTGCACGCTCACCGCCCGCCTCGCAGCAGAAGCCGGGCTGGCCATCTTCAACGGGCTCGACAGCGATGCACGGCAGGCCGCCGCCCGGGCCGCAGAGCCCGGAGCCCTGCCCGGACCCGGCGCCGCCCCCGAACTTCTCGCCGCCCCCGAACTTCTCGCCGCCCCCGATCCCCGCACGGTTTCCGGTCACCGCACGCTGTCTGAACTCCGGGCCGATGCACTGGTCCAGCGACTTATTGGCGGAACCGCCGGGCCAGACGCCGGAGCGTTCCGCGCCGAGGTCATCGTGACCATTCCCGTCGAACTTGCCCTCGGCACCGGCCTTGCCCCCGGCAGCGGCGCCGACGGCACCGGGACACTCGCCACGGCCGAACTCGAAGGCTACGGCCCGCTCGATGCCCCCACCGCCCGGCGCCTGGCGGCCCTCGCGCCCACCTGGCACCGGCTCTTCACCGACTGCACCACCGGCCAGGCACTCGGCGTGGGCCGCACCGCCTACCGTCCACCCAAGGCGCTGCGCCGGTACCTGCATTCCCGCGACAAGACCTGCCGGTTCCCCGGCTGCACCCGCCGCGCCGCGGCCTGCGAACCCGACCACACCATCGAGTGGCAGGACGGCGGAACCACCGACGCCGGCAACCTGGCGATGCTCTGTCGAAAGCACCACGCGCTGAAGTCCATGGGCGCCTGGACCTACCAGCACTCATCCCCCACCGGCGACCTCAAATGGCGTTCACCCCTGGGCCGGGAATACAACACCGAAGCAGACCAGTTCGGTGAACCCCGCCACCCGCTCCAGCAGCCAGAACCACCGCCCTTCTAGGCTGGCCCCTCGTCCTCTCCAGGGCCAGGGCGAGGGGCTGGAGATCATCGTGACCGGGCACGGGGCCGCGGGCCGGAAGCATCGTGTTCGCCGAGCACTTCAACGGCTACGCGGGGTGTAGGGTGACGTCGTGCCCACGAGGACGGTGACTGTGCAGATCGGCGGGATCTGCCTCGCTATCGTCAGCTTGGCCATCCTCGTGTTTGGTGTCGTGGTGGCGGTCGTCCCGATGGGTTCGGACGCCGCCCTATATCGTGCGGACGGTCTCGCCTCGTTCGGGCTCGGCCTCTTCGGCGGGCTGATCGTGCTGGTGCCGTATCGACGCATCGAGCGGTGGGCGTGGTTCGCGCTGTGGTTCTACCCCGCGTTCTGGGCGGCCCACCTGCTCGGAAACCTTCCGCCGGGCACGGATCACATCCACCAGGTCGTCTTTATCGCGCTTTCGTTGCTGGGGCTCGTGCTGCCTGTACGCGCTTTCTTCCCGCCGCGACGCAGCCCCGCCGGCCCATAAGTTCTGGCCCGCCAAGCGGGCCCTTCTCCCCTTGCCACGTCCGCCGGCGTGGGGATGCAATGGACTGAGGCTCCGTTTGTCAGCAGGAGGCATCCCATGGACGTTTCGGTCTTTTTGGCGCTCGGCGCGATCGTTGTGGTCGCCGTCGTGATCGCCATGACACGCCAGCAGAAACCGCAGCGGCGGGCCACGGTCCTGACCCGCACCGGGGCGGTGATCA
>Ga0308173_10001735_pt1 | contig 11148 bp, 9 predicted proteins | sample PhyPR1_FD_203716 | JGI IMG/M metagenome (GOLD analysis project Ga0308173, IMG submission 203716) | Soil microbial communities from UC Gill Tract Community Farm, Albany, California, United States - DLSLS.P.R1 | ecosystem: Environmental > Terrestrial > Soil > Agricultural land | place: USA... | reverse complement strand
GCCTCTTAATCGCCGATGAGCCGACTACGGCGCTGGACGTGACGATTCAGGCGCGCATTCTCGAGCTGCTCGACGAACTTAAGCGTGAGCTGTCGATGTCGCTCTTGCTGATCACCCATGATCTGGGTGTTGTCGTGCAACACGCGGACCGCGTCGCCGTCATGCTGGCCGGACGGAAAGTGGAAGAGGCGCGCGTCGAGCCGCTGTTTGCAGCGCCTGCGCACGCTTACACGCGCGGACTGCTGGGCGCGTCCTTGAACCTGTCGGGCGAGGTTCACTACCGGGACTGGACGCTACCCGAAATCCGTCACGGCAATGGCGAGGACGGCGAGCCCGTGTTCAAGGTGACACCGCTTGCAACCCGCAAGTTCCAAGCGGCGGCGCCTGCGGCCGATGCGCCGCTGCTGTCGGTGGACCAGCTCACGGTGGACTATGCGCAGCGGCACGGCAAGGGCGCGGTGCGCGCGGTAGACGGCGTGTCGTTCGATATCGCGGCCGGGGAAACCGTCGGGCTCGTCGGCGAATCGGGATGCGGCAAGTCGACGCTCTCGCGTGCGATTCTGCGTCTCATGCCCGTGACCGGCGGCTCAATCCGTCTCAATGGCACCAATGTCGTGCCGCTCGCCGAACGTGCGCTGCGGCCGCATCGGCGACACATGCAGATGGTGTTCCAAGACCCCTATGCCTCGCTCAATCCGCGCCGGACCGTTGGGGAGATTCTCGATGCGGTGATGGCCGTCAACGGCATCGGCGGCGATGCACGCAAGCGGCGCGCGCGCACCTCGGCCATGCTCGATCGCGTCGGCCTGCCAGCCGCCGCACTCAATCGCTATCCGCACGAATTTTCCGGGGGACAGCGGCAGCGTATCGGCATTGCGCGCGCGCTGGTGCTTGAACCGGCGCTCTTGATCTGCGACGAACCCGTGTCGGCGCTCGATGTTTCGATTCAGGCGCAAATTCTGAATCTGCTCGTCGAGCTAAAGCGGGAGCTAGGTCTCGCCTACCTCTTCATATCGCACGACCTGTCGGTGGTGCGATATATCGCCGACCGCGTGCACGTAATGCACGGCGGCAGGATCGTCGAGAGCGGCGATCATCGCGAGATCTGGCGCGCGCCGCAACACAACTACACGCGTGCGTTGCTCAATGCGATTCCCGCAGGGCGCTTCAGCACGAACGCCGCCTGACCTCTTTGCACGATTCATCAACAAGGAAGATACATGTCGACACTTGCACGCATCCGCATGGAGCCGGATCACGCATTGCAAGAGGCGCTCGATGCGCTGCCGGCGCTCGCCCGGGCCATCGGCGAGCAAGCCGCCGCCCGCGAGGCGCGCCGCGAATTGCCCTTCGAGGCGTTCGCGCGCTTTCGCGAATCCGGGCTCGGCAAGCTGCGCCTGCCGGTGGAATGGGGCGGTCTCGGCGGCTCGCTCGAAGACCTGTTTCGTGTCATCTCGACGCTCGCCGCCCACGAAAGCAATGTCGCTCATGCTCTGCGGATCCACTTCGATCAGACTGAAGCGCTGCTCCTTTCGCCTCGCACGGCCTTCAACGCGCTGCAGATCGAACGTATCGTCAATGGTGCGATCTTCGGCGGCGCATCGACGGAAGCGGGCACGTCTCGTCCAGGCGAGATCACGACGCAACTCACGCGCGACGGCGAACACTTTCGCCTGAGCGGGCGCAAGTATTACGCGACGGGTACCGCATTCGCCGACTACGCGCGGCTCAACGTGCAGGACGAGCACGGCGACCCGGTCGTCGCGATCGTACCCGTGCGGCGCGAAGGTCTGCATGTGCTCGACGACTGGGATGGCATGGGCCAGCGCATGACGGCGAGTGGCAGCCTTGTCTTCGAGTCACTGCGGGTGCAGGCGGACGAAGTCGCGCCGCGCAATCTGACGACGCTCGCGGGCCGGCACGGCGGCGCGTTGCGCCAGCTGCATCTGGTGGCGGTGGCGGCGGGCATCGTGCGCAACGTGCTTGCCGATGGAAAACGCTATGTGCTCGATCACGGACGACCGGCCTTGCATAGTCCGGCGCCGTCGGCGCGCGAAGATGCCTTCATTCAGCAGGTCGTGGGCGATCTGTCGTCGCACAGCCATGCGATCGACGCCCTCGTGCGCGAGAACGCACGCGTGCTCGACGGCTCCTCGCGTGCCGTGCGCGACGGCGACGCGAATGCCGAAGCGCTCGTGCTCGAAGGCGCGCTCGTCACCGCGCGCACGCAACTCGTCGTCAGCAAGCTCGCGTTGCACGCGGCGGAACGCATCTTCGAGGCGGGCGGGGCGTCGGCCACGTCCCGCGCGCACAACTTCGATCGCCACTGGCGCAATCTGCGCACGATCTTCAGCCACAACCCGCTGCTGCACAAATCGCGCGTGATCGGCGATTACGAGCTGAACGGCGCGACCACCCATCTGACCGAAGGACGGGTGTTCTGAGCACCGCGACCATCTTCATCGAAACGGAGTGACCTGTCATGAGCGCACCTTCCCCGCGCCAGTTGCACCTGAACATCAACGCGCTGCACTCGGGCTTCGTGCCGTCGGCGTGGCGCGCAGCGCAGGCCGATCCGCGGGCCTTCATCGACGTGAATCATTACGTGCGGCTCGCGCAGACCGCCGAGCGCGCCTGCCTTGATGCGATCTTTCTTGCGGATAACGCCGCGATTTCCGATCAGCTCGACATGCGTCCGATCACCGCACTTGAACCGACGATGCTGCTCACGAGCGTGGCTGCGGCGACGACGCATATCGGCCTGATCGCCACGGCATCGACGAGCTATAACGAGCCGTACAACATCGCGCGCCGTTTTGCGACGCTCGATCTCATCAGCGGCGGACGCGCCGGGTGGAACATCGTGACGACGGCCGATCTGCCGTCCGCGCGCAACTTCGGTCTCGACGCGGTGCCGGATCACGCGCAGCGCTACGCCCGCGCCGACGAGTTCACCACGCTCGTCAAGACGCTATGGAATAGTTGGGATGACGATGCACTCATTGCCGACAAGGCGAGCGGTCGTTTCATCGATCTCGACAAGGTGCATTCGGCAGCGCATCGCGGGCGCTTTTTTGCCGTGCAGGGCGCGCTGAACCTGCCGCGCTCGTCGCAGGGGCATCCAGTGCTGGTGCAGGCGGGCGCGTCCGGGGATGGCCGCGACCTTGCGGCGCGTCACGCGGAAGCGGTGTTCTCGGCCTCGCAGTCGCTCGATGAATCGCGGGCGTACCGGCAGGACCTCAACGCGCGGGCTGCGCGCTACGGACGCGGGCCGGACGCGGTGAAGGTGCTGGCCGGACTGACGACCATCATCGGCGCAACGGAAAGCGAGGCGCTGCGCCGCCGCGACGAACTCGTCGATCTGATTCCCGAGCGTTACAGCCTGAATCGGTTGGCGGGCACTCTGGGGGTTTCCGTCGATACCCTCTCGCTCGATCGGCGTCTTCCCGACGATCTGCCGCTGCCGAACAACGGCAACGGCAATCACACGTTCTTCAACGCGACGCTCGCGCAGGCGAGCACGCATGGCTACACGGTGCGCGAGCTAGTTCGGGCGCTGGCGGGCGGCGGCGGGCATCGCGTAATCGTCGGCACACCCGAGCAGATTGCCGATGACATCACGCACTGGTTCGAACACGGCGCCGCCGATGGTTTCAACCTGATGCCCGACGTCCTGCCCGACGGACTCGAAGCATTCACTGAAGGCGTGGTGCCGATATTGCAGAAGCGCGGCATTTTTCGTCGCGCGTACGAAGGCAACACGCTGCGCGGGCATTTTGGGCTCGATGTGCCACCGGCGCATCGTGCCGCGCAGGAAGCAGCTTGATCTTCGCAAACAGGGAAAAAGACAAACGATGCTTTCTAGACGACCGGCGCTTACAAGCGCTCTGGCCTATTTGCTGTCGATCGCTTTTCTTGGGGCGACCACGGCATGCAGCAAGTCCGAATCCGCATCGTCGAGCGCTATGCAGGCTGCGGCGAAACAGCCCGTATCAGGCGGTGACCTCACATGGGGCGTGACGACCGAACCTGCTTGCTTCGATCCGCACCGCTCATCGCAACAGAATTCGTTCTGGGTGATCCGCAACTTCATCGATTCGCTGATCTCCAAGCGCACCGACGGCACGTACGCGCCGTGGCTCGCGAAATCCTGGAGCATCGCCGACGACGGTAAGGCCTACACCTTCAACCTGCGCGACGACGTGAAGTTCACCGATGGCTCGCCTTTCAACGCGGACGCCGTCAGGGCCAACTTCGACTACATCCTGAAGAACGTCAGCACGACGTCGGCATCGGCGTCGCTGCTAGTAGCGTTCGACCATGCCGAAGTCGTGTCGCCGTACGTCGTCAGGCTGGTGATGAAGCAGCCCGATTCGGCGACGCTCGAATCGTTGTCGAGCGTGAAGCTCGGCTTTGTCTCTCCGCAGGCGCTTGCCGACAACAAGGACTTGTGCGGCGGCGGGCCGGGTATCGTCGGGACGGGGCCGTTCCTGTTCAAGTCGTATCAGCGCGGGCAACAGGCGACGTTCGAACGAAACCCCGGCTATCAGTGGGCGCCGGACAACGCGGCGCATAAAGGCCCGGCGTATCTGAACCGCGTGACGTATCGCTTTCTGCCGGAATCGGCGGTGCGAACGGGCGCGTTAAGCTCCGGTCAGGTCGATCTGATCGAAGGCGTGCAGCCGACCGACATCGCCGTATTTGACAAGGTGGACGGCTTCCAGTACGTGCACGGTCCGTCGGCTACGACTTCGTTCACCCTCAACATCAACTACACGGCGACGCCCGCCAACGACGTCCGCGTGCGGCGTGCGCTGCGCGACGGCTTCGATCTGGATGCCATGGTGAAAAGCGTGTATCTCGGCACGGTGCAGCGCGCATGGTCGAACATCGGTCCGGACAATCCGGACTATGCGAAGCAACTCGCTGGTTCGTGGGGCAACAAGATCGCCGACGCCAACCGTCTGCTCGACGAAGCCGGCTGGACTGCGCGCGACAAAGACGGCTTTCGCATGAAAGATGGCAAGCGCCTGACGATCGAAGTCGGTTACCCGCAGCCATATGTGCGTGACAGCCGCGACGTGCTGATCCGCGCGGTGCAGTCGGCATTGCGGCAGAACATCGGGTTGAATTTGGACCTGCGCATCACGACGGCGGGCGACTTCGCAACTCAGAAGGCAACCGGCGTATGGTTCATCTACCCGAACACGGATAACCCGTCCGATGTCGCGATGGAACTGTGGGACATGCTGGGCGACAAGGGCTTTCTGTACAGCGCCATTCCTGGCTCCGATAAGAAGATCACCGGCGATATCAACCGCGCCCGGCTGATGCCCATGGGCGACGAACGGCGCAAGCTGCTCGGCGAGATACAGCAGCGCGCGGTCGATCAGGCGTTCATCGTGCCGCTGTTTGCGCCGGTGTATCACCTTGCGGCGAAGTCGAGCGTGCACGGGATCGGTTTTGAGCCGCAACTCGATGGTCCGGCCAGCGCCTACGACATCTGGATCGACGCCAAGGGGACGTGAGATGCGTGAGTTGCGCAGAAAAATCGCGACGCGGCTGCTGACCGGCCTGCTCGTGCTGTGGCTCGCGGCGACAGTAGCGTTCATCGCAATCCATGCGCTGCCCGGGCGCATCGAAGACGTGTTGGCGGGCGATCTGTCGTATCCGGGCTTGCGCGAGGCCATCGCCGCGCAGTGGGGACTCAACCACAGCCTGCAGTGGCAATACGGCCAATTCTTGCTGCGGCTCGCGCACGGCGATCTCGGCACGTCCTTCGTCATGCAGCAGCCCGTGCTTGATGTGCTGCGCAGCCAACTCGCGCCGACGATGCAACTCGCCGTCTCCGCCGGCGTGCTAGCGCTCGGGCTGGCGATCGTCGTCGCCACTGTGACGGCGGGAAGCGAGAGTCGGTGGAGCGGGCGCATCGCATCGTTTGTCGAAATAACGTTCACGTCGACGCCCGTGTTCTGGCTCGGCATGCTGTTGCTGGTCGCGTTTTCGTTCGAGTTGCGGCTGTTTCCTGTCTCGGGCGCGAACGGCTGGCGTGCCCTCGTGCTGCCCGCCGTGACGCTGGCGTTGCCGACCACGGGCGTTCTGTCGCAAGTTATGCGTGAGTCCATCGAAGCGGCGCTGTCGAAGCCCTTCGTCACCACCATCCGGGCGCGCGGCGTGTCCGAACTGGTCCTGCGCGCGCGTCACGTGCTGCGTCATGCGCTGCTTCCGGTCGTGACGCTCGGCGGCTGGCTGATCGGCAGTCTGCTCGGCGGCGCTGTCATCACCGAAAAAATGTTCGGGCGGCCCGGCATCGGCAGCGTGACGCTCACGGCGGTGACCTCGCAGGACGTGCCGGTCGTGCTCGCCGTCGTGCTGCTTGCCGCGTTCGTGCATGTCGTCATGTCGACCTTGCTCGATATCGCCTATCTCTTCATCGATCCGAGGTTGCGCAGCCAATGAGTACCGTCGATCGCTCGGTCCCCACTGCGGGGGTGCACTCGCCCTTGCCTGTGGGCGTGCTGCTTGCCGCCGCGTTTCTCATCGTGCTTCTCGTGGGCATGGGGTTCCCGCGCCTCGTCACGCCCTTCGATCCGCTCGTCAGCGATGTGGCAGCGACGCTACAGCCGCCGAACGCGCAGCACTGGCTCGGTACCGACCGCATCGGGCGCGATGTATTGTCGCGCGTAGTCTACGGCGCGCGCTACTCGCTCCTGATCGGGCTGGCAAGCATGATCGTGAGTCTCGCGATCGGACTCGCGGTCGGACTGTTCGCGGGCCTATCGAACCGTTTCGCCGATGAAGCCGCATCGCGCGTCTTCGACGTGCTTTCCGCATTCCCGCCCACTCTTCTGTCGCTCCTGATCGTGACGTCTCTCGGCCAGGGCATTGTCAATATCGCGATCGCGGTGGGCATCGCCGGCATTCCGAAATTCGGGCGCGTGCTGCGCTCCCAGGCGCTCGTCGTGCGCCGCGCCGATTACGTCACGCATGCGGTCAGCTTTGGCCTGTCGCGCACGCGCATTTTCCTGCGCCACGTGTTGCCGAACGTGCTTGTGGCGGTGCCGGTGATCGCGACGATCGATATCGGCAGCGCAATCATCGCCGTATCGGGTCTGAGCTTCCTCGGACTCGGCCCACAGCCGCCGACGCCCGAATGGGGCGTGATGCTCGCCGAAGGCCGCGACGTGCTGCGCGTCGCGTGGTGGCCGAGCGTGTTTCCCGGCCTGGCGATCACTGTCACCGTTTTGTCGTTCGCGGTCATCGGCCGCTTCCTGCAACGAAAGTTCGAGGTACGCGCATGAGGTCTCAATCTGGGATTCCACCGGTATCCAAGCGGCCGCTCGTTGAGATTCGCGGGCTGTCCATCGCCTTTTCGAATGCGAACGGCGGCGTGCCTCTGGTGCGCAGCGTCGATCTGAGCGTTCGTTCTGGCGAATGCGTCGCGCTCGTCGGCGAATCCGGGTCGGGTAAGAGTCTGACTGCGCGCAGTCTGATCGGGCTCGCAGGGCGCGGCGCGCAGATCGATGCACAACGCTTCGAAATTGATGGGCGCAACGCACTGCGCTTCAACGAGCGGGACTGGCGCGCGCTTCGCGGCTCGTTCGCTGGACTGGTGATGCAGGACGCGCTGGTGTCGCTCGATCCGTTACGTACGGTCGGCGCGGAGATTGGCGAAGTGCTGGCGCATCATCGCGTGCTGCGCTCGCGCGCCTTACGTCAGGCGCGGGTGCATGAGGTGATGGCGGGCGTTGGCATTCCGGAACCGGCGATGCGCGCGCAGCAGTACGCGCACGAACTCTCTGGCGGCTTGCGTCAGCGCGCGCTGATCGCGTCGGCGATTGCCGCGGGGCCGGCGCTCGTCATCGCAGACGAACCTACGACCGCGCTAGATGTCACCGTGCAGGCACAAGTGCTCGCGGTACTGGCGGAGCGGCTCGCGCAGGGCGTCGGCGTGCTGCTCATCAGCCATGATCTGGCGGTGGTGTCGGGCATTGCGGACCGCGTGCTGGTGATGCATGACGGCGAAGTCGTCGATAGCGGGTCGACGCGGGACGTGCTGCGGCATCCGTCGCACGCGTACACGCGGCAATTGCTTGCCGCGCAGCCGTCGCTGCAGTCGCGCGGGCAACGGCTGAGTTCGGCGCGCATGGTGTCCGCAACCCCTGACGATGCGCCCACCATTGTGCGCGATCCGCTGCCGCCGCGCGTGGCTTCTTCCGGGCGCGTCGTGCTGGAGGGTGAGGGTATTGGCAAGACCTATCGGCGGCGTGGCGGCAAGCGCGATGAACGCTTCATCGCGCTCGATGATATGTCGTTTAGCGTGCGTGAGGGGGAGGTGCTGGGAATCATCGGCGAATCGGGCTCGGGCAAGAGCACGTGCGGAAATATAGTGCTGGGGCTGCTCGCGCCCGATCGCGGCGCGGTGAAGTTTCTCGGCAGCGAATGGAATGGCGCAGGCGTGAAGGAAACCGCGCGTCGGCGACTGCGCTCGCGCATGCAGTTCATTCCGCAGGATCCGCTGAGTTCCTTCAATCCGCGTCATGCGGTGCGCGAACTGCTCGCCGAAGGTTTGCATCCGCAACGTCTTTCCAAAGCCGATGCGGTCGCCCAAAGTGTCAATCTGCTGGAACAGGTCGGCCTAAGTGCGGCGTATCTTGACCGGCAGCCGATCTCGCTCTCGGGCGGGCAGCGGCAGCGCGTGGCGATTGCGCGGGCGCTGGCCTCGGAACCGGCGCTGATTGTCTGCGACGAGCCGGTCTCCGCGCTTGATGTCTACGTGCAGGCGCAGGTACTCGATCTGCTCGTGTCCCTGCAGGCACGGCATGCGACGGCGCTGCTCTTCATCTCGCACGACCTCGATGTCGTCGGCCATCTGTGCGAACGCGTGCTCGTGTTCAAGTTCGGGCGCGTGGTTGAAGAGGGAGATGTCGAGACGGTGTTCGAGCGTCCTCGGCACGCTTACACGTGTTCACTCAAGGCATCGGCACCAAGTTTGCGGCATCAACTTGACGAGCGATGCGACGATAACATCGCGGTCGCAAGTGAACCGATGCTTTGAACCCCGCGCGTCAGCCGTGCCGCGTGCCGGTCTGCCCAAACGCGACGCGCACCGCCTTGCGCTTATGTATTGCCGCTCCGCCAGACGGCTTGGAGCAAGCCTAATGGAGGGTTGCATGCGTCGCGCGGCGCGACTGTCCAGCGAGCGGCTAAGACCGACCATCATAGCCAACTGGTATGAGAAGCTGAAAAGCGGGATCCATGGCTTTACCTACGGCTATTGCGCGAGGGCCAGTTCTCGGTCGCGCGTACCCTGCGCCCGCTTAGAAGCCGCGCCGATTTCCTAAGCGCCGAAGTTCATCTCCATGCTCTGGCCGCGCAGCTTATCCTCTTCACCGCTGTGCTTGACACTTTCATGCGAAGGCGATGCGCTAGGCTTCTTGCAAAACGTAGTGCACTCCCTTGACAGGAACCGATGACACATCGACCCGCACCGACCGATATCGATATCCATCCCCTTCTCGCCGGACGATGGAGTCCGCGCGCCTACGCGGAGCGGCCCGTCGCTCACGCGGACGTGCTTGCCTTACTCGAGGCTGCACGCTGGGCGCCTTCAGCTTATAACCTTCAGCCGTGGCGCTTCCTCGTATTTGAGAAGGGGGAGGACGCGGCAGCCTTCGAGCGCGCATTTGCGACGCTCGTGCCGTTCAACCAGGTATGGAACCAACACGCGCAGGTGCTGGTCGTTGTGATAGCCGACACACGCAACGCAGACGGCGAAGTGAATCAGACCGCCGCCTACGACGCCGGCGCTGCCGGGCTCGCGCTGCTGCTGGAGGCCCACGCTCGCAATCTCGCCGCGCACTCGATGAGCGGCTTCCACACGAACGCGTTGCGGGCGACCTTCAGCATCGCGAATCGCTACGTGCCGCTCGCTGTGATCTCGGTGGCTCATTACGGCGACAAGGCTACCCTGTCCGAGCCGTTGGCCGAGCGGGAGCAGGCGCCGCGCAAGCGCCTTCCGGTCAGCGAGATTGCGCAGTTCGGTACTTGGGAAAACGCAGGCTGATATTACGCTCGGGTCGCTTTGCGCAATGTGCAGAGAGGTGGCCGCCGACCGGTAAGGCAATAGAGACCCGGCGTCTTGCCGCTGCCAAATTTCGTTATCACTTGAGATTCGTGCATGGGAGTGACCTTACCGCAAAAAATAGGACGGTTGAAAACTAGGGAATGCGGCAAGATTCCGAAGTACCGAACCGGGACGAGATGCCATGAAGACGAGCAAGTCACGGAGGCGCAGATTGCGTTTGCACTGAGGCAAGCTGAGCTGGGCATGAAGGTCGATGAGGTGTGCCGCAAGCTAGGGGTGAGCGAAGCGACGTTTAACATCAAGATCAGCAATCCGTAGCGCGTGATGGATCAGGCGTCGGGCCGCACCAAACTCGACATCGTGCGTTACTACGACGCCATCGCGGAGTGGGCGCTGCCCTATCTGCACGCCCGACCACCTGCGCTGGTGCGCGCGCCCGACGGCATCGCGGGCGAGCTGTTTTTTCAGCGAGCTTATAGCTGCTCCAGTGTTTCGAGCCGTCGACGGGTTTGTGCTTGAGAGTGCGGTTGGGCACCCGCGCCTCAACCTGGCCGGCGGCTGCTTGGGAGCGCGCCCGGGGGTGCCGGGCGTACATGCCGGAAAGCCGCTCCCTAAAAAAGCGCCCGGACCAGCGCGCGATGAAGCGCGAGTCGCAACCAGTGTGCGCATGATGCTGTCGCGCGATTCGCCGTCCTCGATCATAACAATCAATTTCGCGCGTCGCACGTCCGCCGCACGCACCGTTCGGCTGCGGGCCGGCGTCCACAGTTGCTGGCGTTCCGAATCGGTCAGATTCATTTTGCCCATGGCCTGTATCTAAACATAGTCGAGGTGCTAACTTAATGACGCACTGCACTAGTCGACTGCGTCATTGAGTTAGCACCGGCCGAATGCGCCGCGACGGATCGTCATATTTCCATTTAATGGGCTTCGGATTTTTGTTGTGCTCGCGGATGTAATTCATGAGTTTGCGATCCAGATCTTTCACGGAAGTGAAGATGCCACGGGCGATCACATCACGCTGGACGCGCGAGAACCAATTCTCCACTTGGTTAAGCCAG
>Ga0308173_10001733_pt1 | contig 11149 bp, 9 predicted proteins | sample PhyPR1_FD_203716 | JGI IMG/M metagenome (GOLD analysis project Ga0308173, IMG submission 203716) | Soil microbial communities from UC Gill Tract Community Farm, Albany, California, United States - DLSLS.P.R1 | ecosystem: Environmental > Terrestrial > Soil > Agricultural land | place: USA... | reverse complement strand
GCCCTGCGCGGACTGCTCTCTCTGGCAGCCCTGATAGTGCCCGAGCACGATCGCGTGCAATGGCGCGGCCGCGAGCTTGCGCTGCTGGAAAGCGTGCTGACGCTTGCCCGGCGCGGCGAACTGGCAGGGGAGGAGTCGGCCTGCATTGCCTGGTGGTGCCGCCGGACTTTCGCCGACGCCCTGGCTATGCGCTGGGGAAATTTCGATCCCCGAAACTGGGTGCGCGGCCCGGGCTTTCTTGTCGGCGCTTCTTGCGCTGTGCTGCTCCTCCTCGCGGCATGCACTCACGGACTGGCTGTCACGCGGTACCTGCTGACCTTGGCAGGCCGAGTACCGCAGCAGGGCTTTTCGGACCGGCTGATGGGCAATCTTCTGCCTCTCGTGTTCGCGTTCGCCACCGCGATCATGGCGTCCGCCGGCCGGATTTCGTTGCGCGGCCGCGGTTTCCGCTACATCGCCTTCCTGCTGCTCAAGATGACTTTGCTCGCTACCATCATGCTGCTGCTCTGGATCGAAGGCGGCGCGGCCCTTCGCGCTTCGCTGCCCAACGCTCCGCTTCGTATATTGATCGGTGGTGTCCTGCTCACTGTGGCCCTGGTGGTGAGTCTCGATTGGGTGATCCTATGGGGACTGGCCGACCAGCACCACCGCTGCCCGGTATGTCTGCGTCGTCTCACGATGCCCGTGCGGATCGGATCGTGGGCCAGCGTCTTCGAGCCCGTCACTACCGAATGGCTGTGCGATGCGGGCCATGGATTGCTTTCGATGAGTGAAACAGAAACAGGCCACCCCGACTGCTGGACCACCCTGCAGTCTCAGCCCGCCGCTTTTGCCGGAATGCATTTGCGGTAAGCTGTAAATGAGGGAATTTTTGGTAGAAAATTCGCCCCAACACCACCCTCTGGTGAGGTTGACTGCCCCTTTACCGGAGTGCTAACCTGTACTCCTTAAAGACACCCGTCTCTCCGAAATCGCATGGAAGAAATTCTTTCTCAGCTTGGTCAGCTCCTGCTACGGGCGGTGCCTACTTTTGTACTCGTAGTGGTGCTCCACTTCTATCTGAAGTACATGTTCTTTAAGCCTCTGCACAAGGTGCTGCACGAGCGGTACGAAGCCACTGAGGGCGCGAAGAAACTGGCTGAAGAAAGCCTCCAACGAGCGTCGAAAAAGACGGCGGAATACGAAGTGGCTATGCGGAGCGCCCGCGCAGAGGTTTATCAGGCGCAGGAGCAGGTGCACAAGCAGTTGCAGGAACGCGAAGCAACCGAGTTGGCCGAAGCTCGCCGCCGCAGCGAAGCGCTGATCCAGGAAGCTCGCGCGGCGCTCGGCAAGGATGTCGACGCGGCCAAAGCCAGCTTGTCGCACGACAGCGAAATTCTCGCCGATAAAATTGCCGATGCCGTGCTTCGCCGGAGCGCCGCATGAAGAACCTGATCCTGGTGTTGCTGATCGGGGGTGGATTCTTCGCCGGCTACGCCCAGGATCCCGAAAAGCCAACAACCGCCCTCGAGCGTGCCTCCGAAACGCCAGCCGAAGGCGAACATGGCAGTCTGGAAGCGTGGAAGTGGGCCAACTTCGCGCTGCTGGCTTTTGGACTCGGCTATCTGGTCAAGAAGAATGCCGGCCCGTTTTTTGCGGCCCGCAATTTGAAAATCCAGCAGGACATGCTGGACGCGCAGGAAGCCCGCGCCGATGCCGAAAAGCGCGCCGCCGATGTAGACCGCCGGCTGGCTAACCTGGCCGCCGAGATCGCCTCGCTGAAAGCTGAGTCGCAGTCTGAAGCGCAATCCGAAACACAGCGCAGTATGCAGTACACTGCTGCCGAAATCGCCAAGATCCAGGCCCATGCCGAGCGGGAAATCGCGAGTGCCGGCAAGGCCGCTCGAATGGAGTTGAAGCGCTACTCGGCAGAACTGGCCGTTCAATTCGCCGAACAGAAGATCAGCGCCCGAATGACGGGGGAAGCGCAGGATAACCTGGTGCACGGCTTTGTGCACGACCTGGAACATCCTGCTTCCTAAAAACAACCAATGACACTCTCAGCCGTAGCGACCCGATACGCGAACGCCCTCGCCGACGTAGTCACCGCCGGAGGCGCGGCGCTCGCCGGAGTGCCCCAGGAGTTGCGGTCGTTTGAATCCACGCTGAACTCTTCGGTGGAATTGCAGAATGCGCTCATCACCCCCGCTGTTCCGGCCAGCCGCAAGAAAATCGTTGTCGAGCGCGTGGCGCAGGCGCTGCAGCTTTCCAAAATCTCGCAGAATTTCCTCTTTGTGCTGGTCGATAAGCGGCGCATCTCATCACTCTCCGGGATTCTGCAAAGCTTCGAACTGATATTGGATGAACGGATGGGTTTCGCGCGAGCCGATGTGTCATCGGCGCGCGAACTCAGCGAACCGCAGCGTGCCGCGCTAACCGCGGAACTCGAGCGGCTCACCGGCAAGCGCATTCGCATGCATTTCGCGGTGGATGGCGGATTGATCGGCGGTCTGGTGGCACGCATCGGATCCACGGTTTATGACGGCAGCGTGCGCGGCCAACTGGAAACGTTGGAACGCCGCCTGTCTTCGGAAAGTTAATCGGAACGGAAGGAATTATGGCTCATATTCGAGCGGATGAAATAACCAGTATCCTCCGCCAGGAGATCGAGAACTACGAGCGTGCGATCGACGTCAGCGAGGTCGGCTCGGTGATCTCGGTGGGCGACGGTATTGCGCGCATCCATGGCCTGGAGAAGGTCATGGCCGGCGAGTTGATCGAGTTCCCCCACAACGTGGCGGGTATCGCCATGAACCTGGAAGAAGACCAGGTCGGCTCGGTGCTGCTCGGCGACTTCGCGGAAATCAAAGAAGGCGACGAAGTGAAGCGGACCGGCCGCATCATGTCGGTGCCCGTCGGCGAGGCGCTGATCGGCCGTGTGGTGAACGCGCTCGGCCAGCCGATTGACGGCAAGGGACCGATCCTCACCACACAATTCAACCCGGTCGAGCGCCTGGCCCCTGGCGTGGTCGCGCGGCAGGGCGTAAAAGAGCCCATGCAGACCGGCATCAAGGCTATCGACGCCATGATCCCGATCGGCCGCGGACAGCGTGAGCTGATCATCGGTGACCGCCAGACCGGCAAGACCGCAATCGCGCTCGACACAATCATCAATCAAAAGGGCGGCGACATGATCTGCATCTATGTCGCCATTGGCCAGAAGCGTTCTACCGTCGCACAGGTGGTGAAGACCCTGGAAGACCACGGCGCCATGGATTACACCATCGTCGTCTCGGCTTCGGCGTCCGACCCCGCCCCCATGCAGTACCTGGCTCCCTTCTCAGGTACGGCCATGGGCGAGTACTTCCGCGATACCAAGCGCCACGCCCTGTGCGTTTACGACGATCTTTCCAAGCATGCCGCCGCATATCGCGAAATCTCGCTGCTGCTGCGCCGTCCTCCGGGGCGCGAAGCCTTCCCCGGCGACGTGTTCTATCTCCACAGCCGTCTGCTGGAGCGCGCCGCGAAATTGAACAATGAAAACGGCGCTGGATCGCTCACGTCGTTACCGTTCATCGAAACGCAGGCCGGCGACGTTTCGGCGTACATCCCGACCAACGTCATTTCGATCACCGACGGCCAGATCTTCCTCGAGTCGGACTTGTTCAACTCCAACGTCCGTCCGGCCATCAACGTCGGCATCAGCGTCAGCCGCGTCGGCGGTAACGCGCAGACCAAGGCCATGAAATCCATCGCGGGCAGTTTGCGCCTGGACCTGGCGCAATATCGTGCGCTGGCAGCCTTCGCCAAGTTCGGTAGCGACCTCGACAAGGCGTCGATGGATCAGCTCAATCGCGGCAACCACCTGGTAGAAATTCTCAAGCAGGGCCAGTATCAGCCGCTACCCATCGAAAAGCAGATCATGATCATCTTCGCCGGCACCAAGGGATATCTCGACGATCTCCCGGTGGAACACTGCCGCAAGTTCGAAGAAGAGCTGTACCGGTTCGTGGATAATGCCCATCGCGGCCTGTGGGATGAAATCCGCACCAAGAAGGCGCTCGATGATCAACTGCGCGGCAAGGTCACCCAGGTGATCGAAGAATTCAAGGCGCGGTTCGTGGCCGAGCAGCCCGCGGCAGGGGCACATGCCTAGTCTGATCGACATCCGGCGGCGCATCCGCTCCGTCAAGAACACGCAGCAGATCACCAAGGCCATGAAAATGGTCTCGGCGGCCAAACTGCGGCGTGCGCAGGACCGGGTGATCGCGTCGCGGCCTTTCGGAGCGCTGCTCCGAAAGGTGCTGGCCAATGTCGCGGCGGCGGTTTCGGGCGACGAAAATGCCGGCAAGAATCGGCTTTTGGCACGCCGTCCCGAAAAGAACGTGCTTCTGGTGCTGATCAGTGGCGATAAAGGCCTCGCAGGCGCGTTCAATTCCAACACCATCAAGGGTGCCCAGCGCTTCATGCAGGAGCATCCCGATACCCGCGTGCAGTTGGAAGTGGTGGGACGCAAGGGCCGCGACTTTTTCCGCAAGCGCGGCGCCGCCATTCACGGCGAGCATATCGGACTGGCCGCGAAGGTAGTCTACGACGATGTAGCGTCGATCGCCCGCCAGGCGATCGAGATGTACTGCAATGAAGAAATCGACGCGGTCTATATTGTCTACAACGAATTCAAGAGCGTGGTTGCGCAGAGACTGATGCAAACGCGCATTCTGCCGGTGGAACTGCCGCAGGAGCAGGCTCCGGTGGATTACATTTTCGAGCAGCCGCCGGTCGAAATGTTGAACGCGCTGCTGCCCAAGTACGTGGAGATGGAGTTTTATCGTGCGCTGCTGGAATCGGCGGCGGCCGAGCATGCAGCCCGCATGACGGCCATGGAGGCCGCGACCTCCAATGCCGGTGAAATGATCGAGAAGCTGACGCTGTATATGAACCGCGTCCGCCAGGCCAGCATCACCACGGAAATCATCGAAGTGGTCAGCGGCGCCGCAGCCGCCGAGTAAGGAAGCGATATGGCAACTACAAGTGCACTGGTAGTCGGAAAAGTCGTCCAGGTGGCCGGCCCGGCCGTCGATTGCGAGTTCCCCGAAGGTCAGATTCCCCTGGTTTACACCGCCATCCGGGTGACCAGTGAGGGCTTCAAGGTACCCGACCCCATCGACATTATCTGCGAAGTACAGCAGCACATCGGGGAAGGCCGCGTCCGCACGGTCGCGTTGCAGCCTACGGAGGGCCTGGTGCGCGGCATGAAGGCGATCAGTCTGGGTCAGCCTGTGATGGTGCCCGTGGGTCCGGAAACGCTCGGCCGCGTGCTCAACGTGATTGGCCAGCCGGTGGACAACATGGGTCCGGTAAATGCCAAGCTGCACTACCCCATTCACCGCCCGTCGCCTTCGTTTGAAGACCAGTCCACGCGCCTGGAAATGTTCGAGACCGGCATCAAAGTCATCGACCTGCTGGAACCTTATTTGCGCGGCGGTAAGATCGGCCTGTTCGGTGGCGCGGGCGTTGGCAAGACCGTCATCATCATGGAACTGATCAACAACATCGCCCAGAAGCATGGCGGCGTGTCGGTCTTCTCCGGGGTGGGCGAGCGCACGCGTGAAGGCAACGATCTTTGGAACGAAATGCAGGAATCCGGCGTCATCGATCCGCACGACTACACCAAGTCCAAGTGCGCCTTGATCTACGGCCAGATGACCGAGCCGCCCGGGGCGCGCTTGCGCGTCGGCCTGACCGGCTTGACCGTCGCCGAGTATTTCCGCGACGAAGAGCACCAGGACGTCCTCCTCTTCATCGACAACATTTTCCGGTTCACCCAGGCAGGCTCGGAAGTGTCGGCGCTTCTCGGCCGCATGCCTTCCGCCGTGGGTTATCAGCCCAACCTGGCGACGGAAATGGGCGAATTGCAGGAACGCATCACCTCCACGAAGAACGGATCGATCACGTCCGTGCAGGCCATTTACGTGCCCGCCGACGACTATACCGATCCCGCTCCGGCCACCGCGTTCGCGCACCTCGATGCCACTACCAACCTTTCGCGCGACATCGCGGCCCTCGGTATTTATCCGGCCGTCGATCCGCTGGCTTCCACGTCGCGCATTCTGGATCCGTTGATCATCGGCAACGACCATTACGACGCCGCCCAGTTGGTTAAAGGCATTCTGCAGCGGTACAAAGATCTACAGGATATCATCGCCATTCTGGGTATCGACGAACTGTCGGACGAAGACAAGTTGGCAGTCTCGCGCGCCCGTAAAATCCAGCGCTTCCTGTCGCAGCCGTTCCACGTGGCCGAGCAGTTCACCGGCATCGCCGGCAAGTACGTCAAACTGGCCGACACGATCCGCGGCTTCCGTGAAATCGCCGAAGGCAAGCACGACGCGATTCCTGAACAGGCGTTCTACATGCAAGGCACCATCGAAGAAGTGCAGGAACGCGCCGAATCTTTGAAGAGGGCCTGACGATGGCCGATCAGATTGACCTGGAAATCGCCACTCCCGAACGCCTGCTGGTGAAAGAGCAGGTGAACGAGATCCAAATCCCCGGCAAGGGAGGCTACCTGGGGATCCTGCCGGGCCACGCTCCGCTGCTCAGCCAGTTGGGGACCGGATTCCTCAGCTACACTGCCGGGAATCGCAAGCGCTACCTCTCTGTCCACGGCGGCTTCGTGGAGGTGCTCCCCAATCAGGTCCGCGTGCTGGCCAATATCGCCGAACGGGCCGAGGAAATTGATGTGGAGCGCGCCCGCAAAGATCTGCAAGCCGCGCACGAACAGGTGATGAATCCGTCGCTCGGTGTCGACCCCGCCGTCGCTCTGGAATCCATGGCCTCCGCGCAAGCCCGCATCGACGCCGCCGAAAACGAAAAAAAATAACTCCTCCCGTCGTGCGAATCTTCATAGATGCGCGCCCGCGCTTCGTACGATCCATCGCGTATGTGCTTTCCGCAACGGCACTTCGGAGTGTAAGCTGCAAAGAGGCCGCGAAATTGCAACGCGGTGACTCGACAACATGCCACGAAGCGTATTGCCTGGAAAACCGTACCCGCAAGGCGCCACATGGGACGGGACGGGCGTCAATTTTTCTCTCTACTCCGAGCGTGCCGCAGCGGTCGAACTCTGCCTGTTCGACGAACCCGATGCAGCCCAGTGCGAGACTATCGCGGTCCGCGAATCTACCGGCTACGTATGGCATTGCTATCTGCCGGGCTTGAAACTGGGACAGCTCTATGGCTACCGCGTCCACGGTCCCTACGATCCCGAACGCGGCGACCGCTTCAATCCCGCCAAACTCCTGATCGATCCCTACGCCCGCGCCCTTGCCGGCGAGATCAACTGGGACGCACCCGTATTCGGATACAAAATCGGCGATCCGGCGGAAGACCTGTCGTGCGACACCGGAGACGATGCCTGGGCAGTGCCCAAGAGCGTCGTCACCACGTCGCATTTCGATTGGGAAAACGACCGGCCGCCCCTCACTCCACTGCACGATTCGGTGCTCTACGAGCTTCACGTCAAGGGCTTTACCGCGCGGCACCCGGAGATCCCCCAGGAACTGCGCGGCACGTATGCCGGTTTGGCTCACCCGGTTGCCGTCGACTATCTGAAGAAACTCGGCATCACAGCGGTCGAGTTGATGCCCGTGCATGAATTCGTCGACGATAAACATCTTCTGGACAAGGGACTGCGCAACTATTGGGGCTACAACTCGATCAACTTCTTCGCTCCCGAGAGGCGCTACTCGGCTTCCGGCGACCGCGGCGAGCAGATCGGCGAGTTCAAGGCGATGGTCAAAGCGCTCCATCGCGCCGGCATCGAAGTCATCCTCGATGTGGTCTACAACCACACCGCCGAAGGCAATCAGATGGGTCCCACGCTCAGTTTCCGCGGGATCGATAACTCCACCTACTATCGGCTTGTCTCGGAAACGCCGCGCTATTACATGGACTATACGGGCACTGGCAACACGCTCAACGTGCGCCATCCGCAAGTGCTCAAGCTGATCATGGACAGCCTGCGTTACTGGATCGAAGACATGCATGTGGACGGCTTCCGCTTCGATCTGGCCTCTGCCTTGGCCCGCGAACTGCACGAAGTCGATCGACTTTCCGCGTTCTTCGACATCATCAACCAGGACCCGGTGATCTCGCAGGTCAAACTGATTGCCGAACCCTGGGACGTCGGCGAAGGCGGCTATCAGGTTGGCAAATTCCCCCCGTTGTGGGCCGAATGGAACGGGCGGTATCGCGACGTGGTGCGCCGCTACTGGAAGGGCGATGACGGCCAGTTGGCGGAATTGGGCTATCGCCTCACCGGCTCCAGCGATCTCTACCAGCGCGACGGCCGCCACCCTACCGCCAGCATCAACTTCATCACCGCGCACGATGGCTTCACGCTCAACGACCTGGTGAGCTACGACCAAAAGCACAACGAAGCCAACGGCGAGGAGAACCGCGATGGATCCAATGACAACCACTCCTGCAACTACGGAGTAGAAGGTCCCACTGACGATTCTGAGATTGCGGATACTCGCGATCGTCAGAAGCGCAACTTCCTGTTGACCCTGCTGTTTTCGCAAGGCGTGCCCATGCTCTGCGGCGGCGACGAAATCGGCCGCACGCAGAAGGGCAACAACAACGCCTACGCGCAAGATAACGAAATCAGCTGGTACTCCTGGGATCTCGACGATCGAGCCAAAGCTCTCCTCGAGTTTACCCGCCGCCTCGTGGAGGTCCGCCGCCAGCATCCGAACCTGCACCGCCGCAAATTCTTCCAGGACCGCACCATCGATCCCGGATCCAAACGCCAGCGCGAAATCAACGGGCGCTCCGTGCAGGATATTACGTGGCTGCGCCCCGACGGTAATGAAATGACGCCGGAAGAATGGCACCAGGGCTGGGTACGCTGCATCGGTCTCGAATTGAACGGGCGCACGCTCGATGACGTCAACGGCGTGGGCGAGCCGATCTCCGACGAGACCTATCTCATTCTGCTCAACCCTCATCACGAGCCCATCAAATTCTACATGCCGCGCAAACCCGGCTCTGCATGGGAGATCGTGTTGGATTCCGCCCGCCTCTCCGGCGACGGCAAGCGGCCGATCGCTCCGGGCGAACCGTATGAGTTGATCGCACGCAGCACGGCACTCCTGCACGAGTTGACGGACTAATGGCCATGTCCGCGCGCAGATTTCCCATAGGCGCTGAAGTGTTACCGGAGGGAGGTGTCAGCTTCCGAGTCTGGGCATCCCGCCGCAAACGCGTGGAAGTCCTGCTCGACTCTGGCGCCGCAACGGAACTGCAGGCAGAGCCGGGCGGCTACTTCTCCGGTGTTGTGCCCAATATCTCGCACGGCGCTCGCTACCGCTTTCGCCTGGATGGCGCCGACGCATTCCCCGACCCGGCATCGCGATTCCAGCCCGAAGGCCCACACGGTCCGTCGCAAGTGGTCGACGCCGGCCGATTCGCCTGGACGGATTCCGCCTGGCGCGGAGCCTCCCTGCGCGGCCAGGTCATTTATGAACTGCATTGCGGCGCCTTTACTCGCGAAGGCACCTGGCAAGCCGCGCGGCGCGAGCTTGCCGAATTAGCCGCCACGGGAATCACTGCGATCGAACTCATGCCTGTGTCCGATTTTCCCGGCCGCTTTGGCTGGGGCTACGACGGGGTCGGCTGGTACGCGCCGGTAAAACTCTACGGCGAATCGGACGACCTGCGCCAGTTCATCAACGACGCCCACAAGCTGGGAATAGCTGTAATCCTGGATGTCGTTTACAACCACTTCGGTCCCGACGGGAATTACATCAAGCAGTTCTCCGAAAGCTACTTCACCGACCGGTACGTGAACGAGTGGGGCGAGGCCATCAATTACGACGGTCCGGATGCCGCGCCGGTGCGGGAGTTCGTATATACCAATGCAGCCTATTGGGCCGCCGAGTATCATCTGGACGGCCTGCGCCTCGACGCTACCCAGCAGATCTTCGACGAATCGGCCGAAAATATCATGACCGCGCTGGCCCGCAGTTTTCGCCAGGCGGCCGGCGGACGTGACACCTTCATCGTGGCTGAAAATGAAAGCCAGCACTCCCGCCTTGTCAGGCCGGTGGAAAAGGGCGGCTTCGGGCTGGACGGACTGTGGAACGACGATTTTCATCACACCGTCCGGGTCGGCGCCACGGGTCACAACGAGGCTTATTACACCGATTATCACGGCAGCCCTCAGGAACTGGTTTCTGCCGCCAAGTATGGCTACCTTTATCAGGGCCAGCGATATAAGTGGCAGTCCAAGAGGCGGGGCTCTCCCGCATGGGGAATCGATCCGTGGCAGTTCGTCAATTACATTCAAAATCACGACCAGGTTGCCAACTCCGTGCGCGGCGAACGCCTGGATCGCCTGACTACTCCCGGCCGCTTGCGCGCAGTCACTGCGCTGCTCCTCCTGGTGCCCGGCACGCCGATGTTGTTCCAAGGCCAGGAATTCGGCGCATCGCAGCCGTTCCTGTATTTCGCCGATCATCACCCGGAACTCGGAGCTTTAGTTCGGGACGGCAGAATCCAATTCCTGGCGCAGTTTCCCAGCATGGCGCAGCCTGAGCTGCGTCCCTATTACGCCGACCCTGGCGACCCGGCCACCTTCGAACGATGCAAGTTGGATTTCAGCGAACGGATCACGCACGCTCCGGTGTATCAACTGCACAAAGATCTGCTGCGCCTGCGCCGCGAGGATCCCGTGTTCCGCGCGCAATCGCCTCGTGCGATGGATGGGGCAGTGCTGGGTGAGGAGGCCTTCGTGTTACGTTTCTTCGCCCCCGATGGCCGCGATCGCATTCTGCTGGTAAATCTGGGCTGCGATCTGGTGCTGGAAATTGCCCCGGAGCCGCTGTTAGCGCCTCCGGAAGGCCGGCTCTGGAGCACCTGTTGGTCCAGTGAGGATCCGGCGTACGGCGGCTCTGGAACCGCCCCTCTGGATCACGGAACAGCCTGGAGACTCCCGGGACATGCCGCGGTGATCATGGCCCCGGGAGCGGAGAAAGGCCCATGGGAGATCTAAGACGCGTATTGCCGAGGCGGCGGCTGCCCGACCCGGAAGCCGACCCGCACCTGCACCAGGAGTGGCTGGTCACCAACGGACTCGGTGGTTATGCTTCCGGTACGGTGAGTGGCG
>Ga0308173_10001732_pt1 | contig 11151 bp, 10 predicted proteins | sample PhyPR1_FD_203716 | JGI IMG/M metagenome (GOLD analysis project Ga0308173, IMG submission 203716) | Soil microbial communities from UC Gill Tract Community Farm, Albany, California, United States - DLSLS.P.R1 | ecosystem: Environmental > Terrestrial > Soil > Agricultural land | place: USA... | reverse complement strand
CCGCCTTGAGCAGGTCTTCATAGTAGCTGCGTGCCGTCGCCCCGACGAAGCGGCTGTCGCAGCGGCCCGGCACGATCAGCGTCGTCTTCACGCCGCGGCGAGCCGCAGAGGTGAGGGCGAAGAGGAGTTGTTCGTCGGGGACGAAGTAAGGCGTCGTGACGATCAGCTCATCGCGCGCCGAGTGAATCAGCTCTGAGAACGACGACGGCATCGCATCGAAGCTGGCCGTTGGGCCCGTGCCGATCACCTGCGCGAGGATGTGCCCTTCTGCAGCAGTGGTTGGATCCGCTGCGAGCAAAGCACGGATGTCGTCGCCGCCCTCTGCGATCCAGTCCGACACGAACAGATACTGGACGTGCTGCGCGACCGGTCCCTCCCAGCGCGTCATGATGTCGACCCACGGCGCGTAGCGTGGTTTGATCCGGAAATCGGGGTCGGCGATGTTCTGGCTTCCGCACCAGGTGATGCGGTTGTCGATCACGGTCATCTTGCGATGATTCCGAAGGTCCACCCGTCCACGGATCAGCGTCCAGAGCGGGTTGCCGACGGAAAGGGCGACCCTGACCTGGCAGCGGCTGTCACGCATCTCTCGCCAGTGTCTTGAGCCGATAAGCTGCCGTGAGCCGAGCGCATCCGCGAGGATACGGACCTCAATCCCGCGCTTGGCGGCGCGTATGCACGCGTCTTTCACTGCCAGCCCGTTGCGGTCCTCAAGCCAGATGTAGGTGCAGATGTGGACGTGCTGCTGCGCAGCGTCGATGTCGGCAACGATGTCCTCGATGGCGGCGTTGCTGTCGGGCGCGACGCGCGCGGCGTTCCGGCATGTTGGATCAAGATGGTTGATCGTTCGGGCAAGCTCGAACGGGGCGTCGTGTGGACCATCCTGGAGAGTCCGTAAGCAACCTTCGTCACCCTTCGGTCGGGGAAGGTGAGCGTCGACGTCTCGGCCGCGCTCGCGCCGGCGGCCGCTGATCCGGGTTTCGCCAAGGATCAGATAAGCCACGATCCCGAGGAGAGGGACGGCAAGGATGACGATGATCCACGCAAGCCTTGACGCGGGCTCGCGATGCGGGCGGACAAGCACCCGGATGAGCACTGCAATCTCGGCAAGGTAAACGACAACCTGGACCGGGATCGGCAGGTCGGGCAGCAAGTCTAGCCTCTGCTCAGCCCGAGAAGGTGAAGCGAGCGGCCGCCGAACAAGCCTCCGCCCTCCCATTTGTAGCGGAGGACATAGCTGCCTCCACCGCGCCGGTCCGTTCCGGCTTCCACGTAGCGCGCCTGAATGCGGACGGGGAGCTTGATGGCGACAGCTTTGGGTACCTTATCGCGATCCTTGAGCGCGCTCTCCACGTCGCTCGCGGACAGCTTGCCGTCGCTGCCGATGTCGATCGGTGAGGCGCCCTTGATCGCCACGGTCAGCGACTCGAGCCCGTGCGACGGGTCAGCGGGCACGATCGTGAGTGTGCGGCCCTCGCTGTCGGCGGTACCGCGAAGCGCCAACGGTACGGACGAGCGCTGTTCGATCACTCTGGTCGGCTTGTCCTCGTTGCTGCTTTTCCAGCCGATCCACACGCCGACCGCGGAGACGATCAGCGCGGCGAGTGCGATCAGCTCGCCAAGGTTCACCCAGCGTCGGCGAGTCTGTTGGTCGGTCATCGGCCGCCAGCTTCCAACAGCCGTCGCGGCGCTGCAAGCTCCCAGCTTTCAGCGATGCGATCGCCGACATGGTCCCAGTCGACGCTATCGCCCGTAAGGTTGATGGAGATCCAACTCGGAAGATAGGCGGCCTTCGAATAGAGCTTCGGATTGCTGTCGAGCAGCATCGCCTGCTCGTCGATGCTACTGACGCGTAGGCAAACGACCGTCTTCTCGTCGCCATGATGGTTCTGCCGGAACTGTGCGAACTGCTTGCCGGCGACGAAGAAGGTCGGCTGTCCATGCGATAGCCGCTCCTCCGTTCCAGGGAGTTGCAGCGCCGCCTGGCGCACCTTCTGAAGGAGAACACTCATCGCTTCACGAACTCGCTCAAAATCGTTGGGTACAACGCATGTTCGGCAGCAAGGACGCGTTCCTCAAGGCTTGAAGGTGTGTCATCCGGAAGGACCGGCACTTCCGTCCGGCCCAGTACTTCGCCGGCGTCCAGTTCCTCGGTCACCACGTGCACGGAACAGCCACTGACGCAATCTCCAGCCTCGATGGCGCGGGCGTGTGTGTCGAGGCCGGGATATTTTGGCAGCAGCGAAGGGTGGATGTTGAGGATCCGCCCGCGCCATTCCTGTACGAACCACGGCGAGAGGATGCGCATGAAACCGGCGAGCGCAACGGTGCCGACGTCGCGCTCGCCGAGCGAAGCGCTCACTTGGCGATCGAACTCCTCCCGCGACAAACCTCTGCTTGCGAGCGCCCAGGTATCGATGCCGCGTTCGCGGGCCCAGCTTAGACCAGGCGCCTGCGTGTTGTTGGACGCGACAATCGCGACCTCGTAGCCGTCAGCCTGATTGACCAGCGCCCGCATGTTGCTGCCGCGTCCAGAAATCAGGATCGCAACGCGGCGTGGGTCACGCATTGTGCGTAGCGGACCAATCCTCGGGTGAGGCCCACGATCCAGCGCTGCCCCTCACGGTGCACCCGCGCGAGCCTTGCTCGATGCGGCCGATCTCGAAAACGGTCTCACCAGCGCTGCGAAGGGCAGTCACAACCTGCTCTGCGTTTGTCGGACGGACGATCGCGACCATGCCCACGCCGCAATTGAAGGTCCGTGCCATTTCCGCTGCCGCCACGTGGCCTCCTGCCTGGAGCATGGCGAAGAGCGGCGGCAGCTGCCAGCTGCCGGTGTCTATGACGGCATGGCAGCCATCGGGCAGAACCCGCGGAATATTCTCCAGAAGACCGCCGCCCGTGATGTGCGCGAGGCCTTTGACAAGGTGCTCCTGCACCAGGGGGAGCAGCGCACGCACATAGATGCGGGTCGGCTCGAGAAGCGCCTCCGCCAGCGTGCAGCCGCTTTGTGCGGGCATCGCCGCGGCAAGATCCCAGCCTTCCTGCTGGATGATGCGCCGCACGAGCGAGAAACCGTTGCTGTGCACTCCGGAGCTGGCGAGACCGAGGACCACATCGCCGGCGGCGATGTCGGCACCGCTGAGGACCTTGTCGCGGTCGACGGCGCCGACGCAAAAACCGGCGAGGTCATAGTCGCCCGCAGAATACATGCCTGGCATTTCCGCCGTCTCGCCCCCGATCAGGGCGCACCCCGCTTGCCGGCAACCTTCGGCGATCGACGCGACGACCGCGGAGGCGACAAGATTCTCGAGTCTGCCGGTTGCATAATAGTCGAGGAAGAACAGAGGCTCGGCGCCCTGAACGATGAGGTCGTTCGCGCACATCGCGACGAGATCGATGCCAACGCCGTCGTGGCGCCCGGTATCGATCGCGAGCTTCAGCTTCGTCCCAACGCCGTCATTCGCCGCGACGAGCAAAGGGTCGGCATAGCCGGCTGCCTTCAGGTCGAAGAAACCGCCAAAGCCGCCGAGCTCCGCATCTGCCCCCGGGCGAGCCGTGGAACGGGCCAGCGGTCCGATCGCCTTGACCAGGGCGTTACCGGCATCGATCGACACGCCGGCATCGGCATAGGTCAGCGGCTTCTGGCTCATTGCGGCGGGCAGTAGAGACAAGCCGCTTGGATTTCCACGCCATTGTCGCCAAAAGACGCCCACCAATGCTGCGCCGCCCCTTTGCCGTTCCCCTCATGCTGCTCGCCGCCGCCGGTCTTGGCGGGGTCGTGTACGCACAACTCGAGAGCACCGACCGCGGCATCCTCCCCCTCGACAGCTCGAACACGCTGGAGATCGGCGGCATCCATGTCGATGTCGGCGGTGCCGACGCGGAAGGAGCGCGCTACGCCGGTTGGCGCATCGCACAGCGGGAAGGCTTCAAGGTACTTTGGGCCAAGATGCACAACGCGCCGCTCGCGCAGGCCCCGGCGTTGCCCGACGGGACGCTCGACCAGATTGTGAGCTCGATCAATGTCGAGCGGGAGCAGATCGGGCCTAACCGCTACATTGCCGATCTTGGCGTGCAGTTCGACCGCGGTCGCGCCGCTCCATTCCTCGGCGTCGAGGGCGCGGCGGTGGTGCATTCCGCACCGATGCTCCTCATCCCGGTGATCGTCTCCGGAGGAACGGCAACCAGCGTCGAACTGCGCAATTCGTGGCAGCGTGCCTGGGCGCAGTTCCGCACGTCGCAGACCCCGATCGACTATATTCGGGTCAGCGGCATGGGTGCGGACCCGCTCCTCATCAACGCCTCGCAGACCAGTCGGCCCGGGCGAGGCTGGTGGCGCAACTTGCTCCAGATGTACGGCGCGGCCGACGTGCTGGTCGCCGAAGTCCAGTTGCAGCGGCTCTACCCCGGCGGTCCTGCCCGGGGCCGCTTCATCGCGCGGCACGGCCCGGACAACGAGATCATCGGCGGCTTTACGCTGTCGGCGGCCAACAGCGAGGGCATCCCAGCGATGATGGCGCAGGGTGCGCAGCGGATCGACCAGATCTTCGGGCAGGCCATGGCCGCCGGAAAGCTGTCGCGGGATGCCTCGCTCGACCTGCCGCCGCCGCCCACTCTTCCGCCGCTGCCGGTACAGAGCAGGCCTGTGGCCCCTCCAACGAGCAATGTGAACTCGTTCCAGGTTCAGGTCACGGGCAAGAACGTCAACTTCTACAATTTCGCGATGGCTCACCTGCGGACGCTGCAGGGGGTTGAATCCGCAACTCCCCAGCAGATCAATCCGGGCGGCACGAGCTACATCCTCGTCCGCTTCAAGGGGAATGTGGGGCAGCTCGCCGCAGGGCTGGGCGGTCGCGGGTGGACGGCAGAGGCGGCCGGCACAGTGGTCAAGATCCGCTCTGAGGGGGATAAACCTCCCTCATTGCCGCCGCCGCCGGCCCCGAGGCCCTCCGGTCAGCCGGCCGCCCAGCCGGCCAGTCCGCCGACTCAGCCGCCACCGCAAGGTCAGCAATGAAGCAAGGTCCCGACCAGATCGCGCTCCCGCTCGACTGGCCGCAAAGCGAAGGCGACGCCCGCTTCATCGTCTCGGACGCAAATCGCGACGCATTCGAACATTTCCGCAAGTTCAGCATGTGGCCGGTGAAGTCGACGATCCTGACGGGACCGCGGCGTTCCGGGCGTTCGCTGCTCGCTCGCAGTTTCGTGGAACGGGTCGGGGGACGTTTGTTCGACGATGCCGATCAGCGGGACGAGGAGGAGCTGTTCCACGCCTGGAACCAGGCGCAGGATACCGGGCGTCCCGTGGTCATGGTCGCGGACGCACCGCCGCCGGCGTGGGCGCCCAAGCTCCCCGACCTCAAGACCCGCCTTGCAATCACCCCCGTGACCGCGATCGGTCACCCGGACGATGCGCTGTTCACGGCGCTGATCCAGCTTCATTTCGCGGATCGCGGCCTCCACATCCCGGCGGATGCGCTGCGCTTCATTAGCGAGCGGCTGCACCGGGACTATTGGACCATCGAGAGGGCCGTAGAAGCGGTGGACCGCTACGCCATCGCGGAACGGGCCCGGGTCTCGCTCCCGACGATCCGCCGGGCATTGATCGATGCGAGGATGATCGGCGAAGCGGCCTAGCCGCAGTCTACCTACCTGATCTGCTCAGAAGGTAAGCAGGAGGGTGAGCTTAGGCATCGATCGGCTCCGGGGCTCGGACGCGGCTCATTTTGAGCTTCCCATTCTCGATGCCGAAGGCCAGCCGGCCTTCCACCAGATCCACCGCGTCCTTGCCAAATTGGTCGTAGCGCCAGCCATTGAGGATGTTGAGGTTCTTCCGGACTCCCGCGGCAAGCGCTTCGAGATCATCGGAACGTGCGATGAGCCGGGCCGCAACGCCGCTTTCCTTCGCGCGGATCTTCAGGAGCAGCTTCAACAGGTCGCTCACCAGAGCAGCGTCTTTGGTCAATCCCGGGCGCTTGGGTTCGCGATCCGGCATCTCGTCCTGGTCGAGCGGCTTGGCGTTCTCGGTCGCACTCATCAATCGTGCTCCGATGTCGTTCGATTTCCAGCCGGCGGAAAGGCCCCGAACCCGTCCGAGATCGTCCTGCGACTTGGGAGGGTGGAGCACGATCTCGTTCAGGGTGTCGTCCTTGATGATCCTCCCCCGGGGCAGGTTCTTCGAACGCGCCTCGGTCTCACGCCACGCGGCGAGTGCCTTGAGGCGTCCGAGCACCGTGGGGTTGCGGCTCGGGAGCTTGAGGCGTTTCCAGGCGTCCTCCGGCGGGAAGGCGAAGCTCGACGAGTCGGCAAGCCGCTCCATCTCTTCATCCAGCCAGGCGCCGCGACCGGTTTTCTTCAGCTTCTCGACCATGCGCGGGAACACCGTCGCAAGGTGGGTTACGTCGGCGATTGCATAGTCGATCTGGCGCTTGTCCAGCGGTCGCCGGCCCCAGTCCGTGAAGCGTGCGCCCTTGTCGAGGCTGTGGCCGAGCAGGCTCTCGATGAGATTCGAGTAGCCGATCTGCTCCCCGTGCCCCAGCGCCATGGCCGCAATCTGGGTGTCGAACAGCGGGTGGGGGACCTTGCCGGTGAGATTGTGAATGATCTCGAGGTCCTGCCCGCCGGCGTGGAAGATCTTCAGCACTTCTTCGTTGGCTACGAACAGGTCGAGCAGGGGCTTCATGTCCAGCCCCTCGGCCTTCGGATCGATCGCCGCCGCCTCGTCGCTGCTCGCGACCTGAATCAGGCAGAGGTCCGGCCAGTACGTGTTCTCGCGCATGAACTCCGTGTCCACGGCGATGAAGGGGTGCTGGGAGAGCCGGTCGACGAGGGCCTTGAGGTCATCGGACTTGGTAATCAGGGGATGGATACGCATGAGTCTCGAAGGGCTTTAGCGGCGGCCTCGCGGGTTGACAAAAACCTTTCCGCCATTGAAGCGCAGCCCGCCTTTTTCCAGCACATCTGCCGCTAACGGACCGTCTTCATCATGCACGCCTACCGCTCCCACAATTGCGCCGAACTTCGCCACGGCGATGTAGGCGAAACCGTCCGCCTCTCCGGATGGGTCCATCGCAAGCGCGATCACGGGCATCTGCTCTTCGTCGACCTGCGTGATCACTACGGCATCACGCAGATCGTGACCGACACGGACTCGCCGGCGTTCCAGATCCTTGACAAAATCCGGCTGGAATCGGTCGTCACCGTTGAAGGCGAGGTGGTCGCCCGTTCTGCCGAGACGGTGAACGCGAATCTGGCAACGGGCGAGATCGAGGTCCGGGCACGTGAGGTGACCGTGCAATCCATGGCTGCCGAGCTGCCGATGCCGGTCGCAGGCGAGCAGGAGTATCCCGAGGAAATCCGGCTGAAATATCGCTACCTCGACCTCCGCCGCGAGCAGCCGCATCGCAACATCATCCTGCGCTCGCAGGTCATTGCCTCGATCCGCCGCCGGATGATCGAGCAGGGCTTCACTGAGTTCCAGACTCCGATCCTGACGGCCAGCTCGCCCGAAGGAGCGCGCGATTACCTGGTCCCGAGCCGCGTCCATCCCGGCAAGTTCTACGCGCTCCCTCAGGCGCCGCAGATGTTCAAGCAGCTCATCATGGTCGCGGGGTTTGATCGCTACTTCCAGATCGCGCCCTGCTTCCGCGACGAGGACGCACGGGCCGACCGTAGCCCAGGCGAATTCTACCAGCTCGACTTCGAGATGAGCTTCGTCACCCAAGACGACGTCTTCAATGCCATCGAGCCGGTGCTGTCCGGCGTGTTCCAGGAGTTCGCCGATGGGCGGACAGTCACGCCCGCCGGCGAGTATCCGCGCATTCCGTACAAGGAAGCCCTCCTGAAGTACGGATGCGACAAGCCTGACCTCCGCAATCCGCTGCTGATCACCGACGTTTCCGAGCACTTCAAGGGATCGGGCTTCGGCCTGTTCGCCGGCTTGGTCGAGAAGGGCTCGGTCGTCCGCGCAATCCCCGCCCCGGGCACTGCCGAGAAGAGCCGCAAGTTCTTCGACGACATGAACGAGTGGGCGCGGGGAGAGGGCTTCGCGGGACTAGGCTATGCCACTCGCAAGCGGGGCGAGTGGGGCGGTCCGATCGCCAAGAATCACGGCGAGGAAGGCATGCACCGGATCGCCGAAGCGATGCGCCTTGGTCCCGACGACGGCATCTTCTTCGCTGCCGGCAAGGAAGAGGACGCGGCGAAACTTGCTGGTTTCGCTCGCACGCGCGTCGGCGAGCAGCTCGGTCTCATCGAGCAGGGCTCCTACCGCTTCTGCTGGATCGTCGACTTCCCCATGTTCGAATACAATGACGAGCAGAAGAAGATCGACTTCAGCCACAATCCCTTCTCCATGCCCCAGGGCGAGCTCGAGGCGCTGGAGAGCAAGGACCCGCTCGATATCCTCGCCTGGCAGTACGACATCGTGTGCAACGGCGTGGAGTTGAGTTCGGGCGCCATTCGGAACCACCGCCCGGACATTATGTACAAGGCGTTCGAAATCGCGGGTTACTCGAAGGAAGAGGTCGACACGAACTTCGCCGGCATGATCAACGCGTTCAAGTTCGGTGCGCCGCCCCACGGCGGTTCCGCGCCCGGCATCGATCGCATCGTCATGCTGATCGCCGACGAGCCGAACATCCGCGAGGTCATCCTCTTCCCGATGAACCAGAAAGCGGAGGACCTGATGATGAACGCTCCGGCGGCGGTCATGCCGAAGCAGCTCAAGGAGCTGAACATCCGGGTCGTCGAACCGAGCTGACCTAAAAAGAGGCGCGGGGCCACACAGCCGTTGTGTACGGCAAACTTTCCGTTAGCTTCACTGCCATGGTGGAGAGGGAAGTCAGTTTCGGGGCAACACGCGCAGGGGCGAACGTCGACGGCGCCCTGGCGGCGCTGCGGGAACAGCTCGCCGAGCTTCAGCTGCCGCAGATCGCGCATGGACGCCGGGCGATCATTCTGTTCGAGGGACCGCAGGGTGCGGGCAAGAAGTACGCGCTGAAGCAGCTCGCCGCGGCGTTCGACCCCTGCAACTTCGTCGTTCACTCCATCGCCTACGACCGCCGCGATGCGAGCGAGGGACATTGGCTGGCTCGCTTCTGGCGAGAGCTGCCGAGTGCGGGCAAGACGGTCATCTTCTTCCGAAGCTGGTACCGGCGCGTCCTCGAGGACCGGGTGCTGGGCCGCACTCCAGAGGAATCCGTCGCCCGCGTCTTCGACGAGATCAACGAGTTCGAGGCTCAGCAGCGGGACTATGGGACCTTGCTGGTGAAGCTCTACTTCGATGTCAGTGCCGATGTGCAGGAGCAGCGCATCCAGCATCGGCGCCTCAGCCCATGGTGGTCGCGCACTGCGGACGCGGATTTCATCCGTGCCGACGACGTGGCGTACCAGCACGCACTGAAGGAATTGCGAGCCAACACGGATACGCGCTGGTCGCCGTGGCGCACGATCGACGCCGATGACGAGGCGCAGGCAGCACTTGCCGCATTGGAGGCGGTCGCGGATGCATGGTCCAAGGCGATGCCCTCCGAACCGCCACAGCTCGTCACCAAGCCGCGCGTCGCCTAGCCAGGGTAGCGGATCTCGACCACTTCATAGCTTTTCTCGCCGCTCGGCAGGCGCACGGTGCGCTCGTCGCCGCGCGCTGCCCCGATCAGGGCACGCGCGATCGGCGCGCTCCACCCGATCCTTCCGGCCCCCGCGTCAGCCTCGTCGTCGCCGACGATCGTCAGCGTGCGGCGGTTGTCGTCCTCGTCGACGAGCTCCACCGTGGCTCCGAACCGCACCTGGTCTCGGGTCGTTTGAGTGGCCGGATCGACGACCTTCGCTTTCTTCATGATCCGCGAGAGGTGGGAGATCCGACGGTCAACCTCGCGCAAGCGCTTGCGGCCATAGATGTAGTCGCCGTTCTCGGACCGGTCGCCGTTGCCGGCGGCCCAGGAGATGGTCTCCACGAGCTTCGGCCGCTCGGTCCCGAACAATTGCTCATATTCCGCACGGATTCGTGCGAAACCGTCGGGCGTGATGAAGCGGGGAGGGCCGTCTGCCATGCGCGGCCGATATCAGGCCGGGCGATCCTTCCCAAGGTAGCGCGATACATGAAGCGCCGTCTGTTGCTGTTGGTTGGACCGAATCGAGTCGTAAACGACGCTATTCTCGATCACGCGCTGAACATAGGAGCGGGTCTCGCTGTACGGGATCGCCTCGATCCACTTGAGCATGTCGACCTGTCCGCGCGGGTCCCCATAGCGGTCGATCCACTTGCGGACGTTGCCGCTGCCCGCGTTGTAGGCTGCGACCGCAAGCGGAACGCTGCCGTTCCAGTTATTCAGCATGCGCTGGAAGTACCCCGAGCCGATCATGACGTTATACGAGGGGTCGCTGATCAGGCGGTAGCTGTCGAACCCGACGCCCATCTTGTCCGCTTGCTCGCGTGCCGTACCGGTCATCAGCTGCATCATGCCGCGAGCGCCGGCATGGCTCATCGCATAGGGATCGAACGAGCTTTCTTGCCGGCTAATGCCATGCGCGAGCGACCAGAGCTCGCCCGACACCGAGGCCCGCAAGGTCGGATAGGCCTGACGGACGTAGAACATCGACCCCTTCACTCGCGCCATGCGTGAGGTCCAGACGGCAAGGTCCTGCCGCCCGAGTTGATCGCCAAGCTGCACCGCGAGGTTCCGATCGGTGTCGTTGTCGAGCGATTCCGCGAGCGCCCTGATGAACAGCGCCTGCTCGCTCGATCTGCCTTGCTGCCCAAGCAGCCTTACAGCCTGCACCAGCCGGCGGTTGTTGAACGCGTCGCGCTGGAGCTGGGTTGTTACATATTGAGGAAGAACCGTCGTCGGCGGCGTAACCGAACGGCCCAGCCTTTCGAGCGCCAGCTGGCCGTAGAACAGCTCCGGATAGGCAGCTGCGCGTTGATAGTAGGTGTTCGCGTCCGTGGCTCGCCCGGCTTGGGAGGCCGCGCGACCGGCCCAATAACTGCCTTTGGTCTGCACCTGCAGCGACTTGCCGGCGCGAGCGTACCGGTCGAACATTGCGACGGCGCTTACCGGGCGGTTCATCCGATCGAGCGCCACTGTCCCCGCGAGCCAGGCGAGGCTGGTGTAGTTATCGCGAATATCGATCGGCTGTTTGGCGACGGCG
>Ga0308173_10001731_pt1 | contig 11154 bp, 8 predicted proteins | sample PhyPR1_FD_203716 | JGI IMG/M metagenome (GOLD analysis project Ga0308173, IMG submission 203716) | Soil microbial communities from UC Gill Tract Community Farm, Albany, California, United States - DLSLS.P.R1 | ecosystem: Environmental > Terrestrial > Soil > Agricultural land | place: USA... | reverse complement strand
ATATTAACAACATTTTATTCAAAAAAGAGTTTGATGATTGGGCGAACATTAATAGAAATCTAAAGATTATTTATACAATTAGTGAAGGAGAAGATGGACAACATGAGCAATCATCTTCATCTGCAAAAAGTGATTGGAAAGGGGAATATGGCAGAATAGACAAAGCAATGATTCTGAAGTATTTAGATACTAACGAACTGAACAATTCCCTATTCTATATCTGTGGCCCTCCTAGCATGCTACAATCTATGCAAACTTTGCTCCAAGAGGCCTTGCAAATTCCAAAAGAAAGAATCAAAGTTGAAGAGTTTACTGGGTATTGAGAGATGAACAACTGTACGCCTAGAGCACATAATTGTCCTGGAATAAAAAGTGTTCAATTATTTCTCTGATAGATTCCTGCCATTACTCCAATCTTATTCTTTAGTAACAATAACTATCGATTAGTCATTAAATAATCACTATGCCATAAAATACTTGACTTTATAACTCCATATGGAGTAGATAGATTTAACTGCATGCCAATAGATCCAGACTTTTCCAAGTCTTCCTCTACTCCCTCCTTCCTTCTTATGTCTGCTTTTCCTTATTTTCCCTTTCCCTTTCCTGTCTTGTTATCATGGATACATCTGGTTTAAAGATGAGATCTGAGATCCAGTCACCAAGAACCTTTAATTTCTTTCTTGCAGTTGGAAGATTAGCTAAATAGTACGTACGCCATAGCCACCAAGCTAGAAATCCATATAACTTCACATTATTAAATAATATAGCAACTCCAGTTCTCTTTCCAATTTCTGCCATCATCCCTTTAGTTTTATAATCAAATTTCACCTTATTTTTCTCTCCCACCTTCCCTTTCACTGCTAATATTATATTTTTTGCAGCAACTTTGCCTTGTCTAATAGCATGTTGTGCTGTCGATGGATAAGGCTTTCCTGTGTGAGGGTTGGGTATAGATGCACAATCACCAAGCGCATAAACTCCACTATAGCTGAGCACTTCTAAGTAACAATTAACTGCTATTCTATGTTCTTTGTCATGTTCACAAGGAAGGTCAGCTACTAACTTGCTTGGAGTTATACCCGCAGACCAAATTAGAGTATAACAAGGAATTATTGTACCATCGTATAACTTTACGCTATTTATAGTTGCTCCAGTAACAGGACACTTCATCATGAATTCTACACCCTTAACTTTCAGTTTTTCTAATGCAAATTCACCTAAGTTCTCATCTACTTCTGCTAGTAATTTTTCATTTGTATCAATAAGCATTACTCTTACTTCTGACTGGATATTTTTATAATAATCCTTAATGGATTCACGGATAAAGTCATTAATTGCTCCTACGGTTTCAACACCGTTGAATCCTCCTCCTGCTACTACAAAGGTTAGTAGACTTTTTCTTAGTTCCACATTATCTTCTTCAAGGCTTGCTTGTTCCAGAACATTTATGATATGATTTCTTAGAATAATAGCATCATCTATACTCTTCATTGTAAAAGAATATTTCTGCACATCATCCATTTTAAAGAAATTGTTCTCACTTCCTAATGCGATAACAAGGTAATCATATTTCAATATGCGTTCATGCCAACCATTTGGTTGAGATTGGCTGCCGATTGCATGAGTCAAAGTAATCTTCTTGCTATTAAGATCTACAGATTTAACTTTGGCATGATAGAATTTGGCTTTTTTACAAAATGCTCTGACTGGTGTTACTATGTTTCTCGTTTCGATCATGCCAGACGCTACTTCAGGAAGCATAGGAGTAAAGAGAATAAAGTTATCTCTACTAACCAAAGTAATTTCAATAGTGTTATTAGTATTAAACTCCTTCTGAAGCTTTTTCAGGACTTCAATACCTGCGAAACCACTACCTAAAATTAGTATATGTGTAAGAAAACTTGACCGATTTACAATTTGTTCACAATCTCTAGACATATCTGATCTTTGTTTGACGTCTAGCCATATCTGATTCTATATGTATTCGTCAAAGATAAAAAGGCTCTGTAGAGATCCTGCTTTTGATAGAGTTAGATATATCTTTCTAAAAACATATGACATAGTGGACATCGAAGGAATCTATCTAAAATACGTTAGAGTAGCTTTATGATATATCGTGTTTATGCTATAATAAATCAATCACATGTACAATTAAACATGAGTCTACCAAGGAGAGTTTCTAGAAATACAAATGGAGTGTAGGAGGTATTACCACGATTCAAAACTTGGCACGAATCAGTACAATTGTGTTAACCGATTAGAGTGAGTGGAGATTATACTTGTCTTCTTTCGATTTCCTGCAACCTATCTGATAATGATACTAGTTGATCAGATAGTTGTGCTATAGCATCATCTTTTATTTTTATCACACTGTCATGGAGACTGATTTAATTCTCCCTATTCCTCTACCTTAGTCTGTATATCGGCGCCCTGTCTTTGTTGTTGATGGACATTAAGGAATGTTAAACAGGGTTCGATTTTGCAAAATATATTGACCTTTTCCGATTCCTTTTGTGCCAATATGTAGAACCAGATGATCTATAAAATATTCCAAGTAATCCGCATAACCCAAATTGGATAAATTGTATTTAGGAAATCTACAAACGAGCTGCTGACGATTGTCTTTATTGTCATTTGCTATCTTTTTCCCTTATCAAAGATGGCTTGATAATTGCAACTTTGTATAGCATAAGTTAATCTATTTTTGTGTGGAAGTAAATTTTATATAAGTTAACCTCAAGATATAGCTATATGGGCAGATACTAATATGGAGAACATATGACTAATAGCAGATGAAACGTAGTTATTCCAAAATGTTGTACGATCAAAGAAACAAGATGGATGAAACCATAATGTCAATCATAAAACGCTTATTAGGAGAACATTTGATCTAGGCTGAAAAGATCGTAAAATAGAGAACAATCTCCAATATATACTGATTAAATAATCTCATAACATTGATAATGTTTTCTTTGTAGCCTGAGTAATTATAATATATACAGTAGGGACAAAGAAAGCACAGAACCTGGTATTTCTAAAATTATGCTTGACTTTATAGCCTGACTTTGTATAGGAGATAATTCTTTATTAGGTTATAATATAAAGATTTTCAGTAACTTTCAGACTTTACAGAATTTGACTTTGAGAATACAGCAAAGACCATCCAAGTCTACAACAAATCCAAGTATTTAGAAATTTTCAACTGTCTTATCCATCATTGTTTCCATCTAACTCTTCATGAAGTGCAGGAACGATGTGTGTGCCTATTAATTTTGTAGCTCGCATAAGCTTCTCATGCGATAATGAAGCTGGGTTCATCATGAAAGTGATCCTGGAGATGCCTCCTAATGCCTTGCTGTGCCTAATAATCTTCTGGATCACTTCATCCGGATCGCCTATGAGCAGTGCGCCTTGAGGACCAGTCTGTGTATCAAAATCTGCACGTGTCATCCTAGGCCATCCACGCTCCTTACCAATCTCAGTCATGGTATGTGCGTATCCCGGAAAGAAGTCATTAGCCGCCTCCTGTGTGCTTTCTGCAACATAGCCTAGGGAATGTACGCCTACTTTTAACTGATCAGCTGAATAGCCAGCTTCCCTTCCAGCTCTCCTATACAGATCAATGAGTGGCTTGAAACTGCGTGTCTCGCCTCCAATGATTGCAACCATCAATGGGAGTCCAAGCAAACCAGCACGTACAAATGATTCTGGAGTCCCACCCACACCTATCCAAATCGGCAAAGGCTTCTGTAGAGGCCTCGGATAAATTCCCTGTCCAGTAAGCGAAGGCCTATGTCTTCCGGACCACTGGACGTGCTCATTATTACAAATTTTTAGCAGCAAATCTAGTTTCTCCTCAAAAAGTGAGTCATAGTCTTCCAATTTTAATCCGAACAGAGGAAACGCTTCGATAAACGAGCCACGGCCAACAACCATTTCCGTCCGACCTTGCGACAAAAGATCCACTGTTGCGAATTCTTGAAACAGTCTTACAGGGTCAGCAGCGCTCAATACTGTTACAGCACTGGTAAGACGTATGCGTTGAGTTCTTGCTGCTGCTGCTCCAAGGATGACAGCAGGAGCGGAATCGAGAAATTCCTTACGGTGATGTTCGCCAACTCCAAAGACATCTAACCCAATTTTATCTGCATATTCAATTTGTTCTACTAGTCTTCGCAAACGCATAGAAGGGCTTACTGAAATGCTAGCATCATCCCAAGCTGCGAAACTATCAATTCCTACTTGCATCCAATATGCATCATGCAAGGAAACTATTTAAATCGAGTATTAGTTTCTAACTTAGTAGTCATAATACTAGCTAGTGTGAATTGTAAGATATATTACAAGTTAATTGCATCTATACTGTAAATGAGATTTAGGAAAGGAGATGTGATATACGCGATTATACTATCAGCTGTAGTTCATCTTTTCCTTGAGAGATATCTCGTCAAAAATATAATGCATTTAGAGTAACATGGAATGCAGCTATCATATATATTATTGAAGGCCTGATTGAAGTTGTAAGTGATACCATCAAGCAATATAGGAGTTCGTAAACTGGGAATAGAAGATTAAATATTCAATGGAATATGTTACCTATACATAGTAGTTATGACTATATACAGGATAACAGTTTCATTCAGCGATTATTATTTGTATAATAGTCATTTATCACAGGTTTTTATGCACTAACTACATTGGACGCGATTATTTCAGATTCGATAATAAGTGGGACTGTTGGATGACAATCGTAAACATGAATGCGGCTAGCCAAACTGTGGGTTCAGATATGGCATATCATTCATGATTTAGTTACTAGAACACTTTATTCTGGATTCCTTTTCTCTGCTGGAGTGGGCTATGATTATGACGACCGCAATTAATTATTCACAGTAATAGCAAGATGAATTCGATTGCTGGTTGAGTTAAAGTCTACGATAGATAACTGTTCGCTGTTATGACTTCTAATGAATAGAAAGAATCAATCCTAAAGGAAGTATAGGGTGACGTAGTTCTCTATTCTTTAGCTCATCATCGACAATAAACTAGCATCACTTGATAATCTAATTGGTGTCTTTCTTTGAGACGGCTGTCGATACTGGAGCCGGTTTTATGTAGGCTGATTAGAAGTCAACACTAAAGCGATCATCTCCGACCACAGTATAGCCAAAATTGTACTAGATAATATTGATTTTTGTAATGAATTCGAGTTTTATAGTCGAAGAGACTATTCTACGATTTGTCGTGAATGCGGCTATAGATCGGCGCTATGCCTAGTAAATCAATCAATGATAACGCGGAGTTATGATGTTAACATTGTCTTATTATAAGGCAAAAGCCTTTTCTCACATGTTATTCCTATTCTGCTGTCTGCGAGTCGCCATCAATGGAGATCATCTGTCCTGAAATTGAACGCGCACTATCTGAAGCCAGGAACAGGGCAAGAGCCGCGATGTCTTTTGGATCTACAAATCTCTTTATCAATTGGTTAGCAAGCGCCTCCTTGGTCACTTCGGCGATGGATTTACCACTCGCGCTAGCCCTACCTTCAAAGACATGTTGGAGACGTAGACCTTCAACTGCGCCCGTACGTAGATAACCGACTCTCATATTAGTAATCCGAATCAAAGTAAATCGGATAAAACGTCAGATCCTGCATAATTATATCGGAAAAAAGTGTCTTCTAATACAGATGTGCAGCATACGAGATTATAAGCATTATCTACATAAGCCGTTCTCTGTATAGGCCTCATACATAGACACTAATGAGGGTTAAACTTCATTCGTATGTCAGTTATCGGCGTACGTCCAAAATGAAAAAAATTTATCCTGAAATAAGCTCTATTTTTACTAATTTATACTATTTAAGCGCCTGATCTGCTGCATTCAAGTGCATCATTGCGCCTTGATTGTCTCCATTCTTTAACGCTTGAATTCCTTGATCCAAGTGCATCTTTGCAGATTGATCGGAAGCACTAGTAAGACCCTGATCTGCTGCATTCAAGTGCATCATTGCGCCTTGATTATCGCCACTTTTTAATGCCTTAAGCCCTTCCTCCAAGTGCATTTTCGGTGTTATTGTCTGTGCAAATACTGACGGCGCGCCGTTGAAACCAGCATTGGCTAGTATAGAGAGTCCGAGTGCTATTGAAAGCAGGACACTTACACACAATATAGTGTTCTTTCTCATTAGGAAAACCATTCTCAATATTTTATATAAATATTATCTGACTAAAATCAAAATTCAAAATCTAAATTAATAGTCAATTGAATAGTATTTCAAACTACAGTCTTTTCTTTATCTTACTATTAGTAAATATAGGCTATCATTTTTACTTTGATGAATATAGGGCTAACCTAAACTATGAATAATTATAGATGTAAAGGTTATTCGGATGATTTTAAGTAAAATAATTATAGATGATGTTTGAGATCCACTATTTGATGATGACTGCTCGAGTCTATTCAGGAGCCGCCCATTTGGTGAAGCTAACACTCCTCGATATTTTATCACTCAACCATTCAATAAGCTTATGTTGTGATAGCAGCAATGTCATAATCAAAGGCTAATTAGGAAAGGCGCGCCCCTTCATAATAGTATAGTATATTTGTGACAATCGTGTAATACAACATTACTATCTACAGTGCTATCTATTGCAATGGATTAATGCTATGTCCGACTACCTTATTTCCTTTCATTATAGTGCAACATGCACATTTTTGATTCAGACATACTTCTGCTTGCTCATGTTTACAGATAGAACATATACATTGCTGTTGTAGTTGGTGTTGGTCAGGATTGTTACTACTACCAGGATCACTAGTTGTCTTCCCATCATATGACTGCTGTTGTCTTGATTTATCACCAACATATAGCCATAATAAAATCAAAGGTATTCCCAACGCAAAAAATATGCCTATTGTTCGTACTGGAATTCGCAACACAAATAGAAATATTCCAAAACATAACGTAGCTAAGCCAAGGGCTAAAAGCCAGCGGGTTGTAAGGCTTTCTACCATCTATGGAATTCAAGCGCCTCTATAGGATATATAGCCACTATCTGATATATGGGCTTTCTTCTTCATTCGGATGTTCTACTACTACTACTTCTTCTTTTTCTGTACTATCACCTGCTGTTGAGAGTAGTCTTTTTCTTTTCCTTCGTAATTTCCTTACTTCTTCAAGAATTTCTCTTAATTGTTCCTCAGAGATCTTTGATATTTTGGAATCACATTCCATACCTTTTGTATCTAGAACTTCTTCTGTTAGTTCAACGATCTCATTCTTATGCTGTTCTTCTTCTATAGTTAGCATATTATGACTTCTAAATCGAAAGAATGCAAATTCGCTCATTATTATGATCACCATTATTATTACAACAAGCTTCTTAATATTGATCTTGTCTTGCGCTTGCGCTGTATCTTCGAAATGATAAAATTGTGGATGTAATAGTGACAGCTGTGCCAAAACTATAGCGTCCGGGTTACATATCAGCCCCAGAAACTGCGCCTGGTACCAGATCCCCCGATATACTAACCAACCTGCTAGTGGCTTTGCCCTTCTACAATAGAACCTAAGAGCCGACTGACCAGTTAAATTTTAGCTCTGATTTGCAAGAATCTGATATCTATAGATTGTAGTAACAATTAATCCATGTAAACTGACTAATTAATTATGTTAATGTCCAGTAATTTTAATACGTCTGAGTATTTCAGATTTTGCAGCAGATCTAATTTATTTATCTCGAAAATAGCGTCTTCTATTACAGATGTGCGGCGCGCCAGATTATAAACCTTTTCTGAACCTAGACATAAAATGCATAGACTGACGCTTTGTTGTGATGACAAAAATTAGGTGCATATCTATCATGAGGCGTCCTCATTCAATATGTTAAGGACAGTATCTGTTTAGAACATTAGGTTTGTCCAATTTACCGCCGGTGTTGACCTATGCGAATGACAAACATGGCTCAGGATTGGGTCCTCAACTGTTCCATCAATGACTTCATATCTACTACATTCCAACGTTCTATGACTTTTGCATTACGAAAAGAAAATACTGTCATACCATTGACCCTGAATTGTTTATCGGTTGGCCGAAGATCCTCAAATTGACCTTTGTGGGTTCCAGATAAGTTGTATCTGCATGCCACCTTATTTCCTTCGATTACGATATCATCAAAAGTGATTATTATATCAGGGAATGCTTTCCATAGGAGATAAATAAACTGTTTAAAACCTTCCTTGTTGGCTGGTTGATTTGGAGGAAAATCATGAAAAGTCAAGGAATCGTCATAAAAATCAAAATAAGATAATTCTCTACGCTGTGGATCGTTAAACGTGTCTTCCAATCGTCGGACAACTTCTCTTAAAGACCCTACTGATGACATCAGAGGGATATGTAAAGATATTTTAATAAGTTTTTCTATGCTTGCATTGCCTTCTATAGGTTAGAAATTCTCTGGAATGCTTTGATAAGTGTTCTCTTTTAAAAATTAAACTATGTGTATACTATATTAAGAGTGTTTATGGCTGGTTCATTTAATACTATACGTAAACATACCAGGACATGGTAAGACAGAATCGGCGCGGCATATTACGGTTATTAGTCACCAAGTGGTAACCTGCTTACAATTTGTAGTCTAATAGTCGAGCTTAACAAAGGTTTTCCGCATTACTTGTCTGTGAAAACAATTCAAAAATTTCTTAGTTAACTGGTGCTATCAGTAATGTCGGAAACAATGTCGTCTAATTTACGTTATGAAATATATCGCATTAAAGAGGTTTTCTGAATTGAGAGATCAAATGTACAGACTTGGTATGTTCATAAAAATTAGATGCATGTCAATCATGAGGCGCGCAGCTGAATACATAGATGCCGAGACAACCCGTTAGCTATGATGAACAAGGCAAACTGATAGCCCAACCAAGTGGCGCCATTTACATGATCGCAATGTAGGTTCAGAATCACGCAACAAAGCAGTCTATAGATAAAGCGATTGTCAATAACGATTCCATTCATAGTCTACCTTTTAACATCTATATTAAGATATAAAAATGGAATTTCTTCAGTTTTCCTGAAAAATCTGTCCCTCCGGCTTGGAAGCAAGTTCCTACTTGGTACCAGTCTCTGAGAGTGACGGCATGATCCCTCCTGCTGTCGAACACATGTTCACAAAACAGATGAATGCTACTACTATCTCACTTCCGACTAGCCATGCGTCACTTGAATCACATCCACAGGAGATCGCCCAATTAGTCCTCAATGCAACAGGAAAATGAAGTGACAATATAGCAGTCAGATAGAAAAATTTTTGTTCTATCTGATTATTCGAGGGTCAATTCAGACCTTAAATACAGTATACATAATCAGTTTTAGGTGAGACATAAGTACAAATTGATTATCGAGACAGTAACAATCTCGGATTCAAATACATATAATTATATCCGAAATAGCCGATTCTATTAACGATATGCAGCACGGGAGATTATAAATATTATTGAAAATGCCGCTTCCTATGTATAGACTGACGTCTCAATATTTTCTATCTTTTTATTACCTAGTAAAAAACCTGCTCAACTTCTGCTTATACTGATAGGAAACTTGACTAATGTTGAGAGGACGCACCTAAAAGATAATGTGTAGGAATTATGCTCATTGCATAATCATTCTGAATTCATATAGAAAGATTAATTATCAGGGCACGACCGGGCTTACTTTGACGAATTGATATGAGTATTAGTTAGAGCAATGATTCCAACAACTGCCGGCAACAAGGCGGTCAAAGATCCTAATTTCTTGAAGACTATCGAAGACTATACCAAGAAGTACAACTGTGAGGCTGCATACTTTACTGAAGTAAATGGAAACAGAACTTTCGTTTTTGTTTTGGATTTGCCAAGTCCAGATATGATCCCGGCTATTGTAGAACCTTTATTTCAGGGATTCGATGCCAACGTGGAAATACATCCTACAATGAATTTGGACGATTTGAAGAAAGCGATTTCAAAAATATAAGGATAATAAAGTAATAAAAATTTCCACTTTTTTGATGCGCATAAATTTGAGTATTAATCATAACTATGACAATTATTAACTCTATTTACCAGATTAGCAGTGAGCACGCACCCAAAAATGCGTTCTTTTATACTGATAGGACTATACTTAGCTGTGGATAAATTCTTTGTTCTTATAAAATAATTTAGTAGAACAAAAGAACATTTTATATGACTTTACCAATGTGGAGAACCTGTTAAAAGAGCTTTACGTATCATTTAGGAGTAGGCGCAAAACCTTGCGGCCTCTGGCTAGAATGCAGAGGCTAAGCAAGGATCATATGCAGCATACCATCTATTTGTCCCTTTCAAGAGTGAATATACGACTGATATAGAATGTGAGAAAATCATACCACCACCATTAAAGTTAATGACTAAAAGTGAGGTAATGAATGACTTGCTTAAACTTCTAGATCTAGTCCAGAAAATGCTGATAAGAAAGGATGCCAACATTGCCTTGGCCTACTAGAATCTGTTTTTTGGGCACTAAAAATAAAGACTTTTGGCTAATTGGCCTACGTTAGTTGGTACGTGCAATATTTAAGGTGCTATAAGGTGCTCATAAAATGATATCTATAGATAGTAGCAGTTAGTGGATGAGTCATTATATTTAATTCTGTTAATTCTTAAAGTTTCAATAAAGACAATATTGGATTCTTGTAGATCCCAGTATAATCATATTTGAAATAGCGTATTCTATGCAGCAGGAGAGATTATAAATAGTATAGGAATGCTGCGTCCAATATAGACTTGCATCTCTATGATGATAAATAATTTATTTTGCATTTCGATCACGAGTGGCGAGCGCCAAATGATGTGTTGTACCTATAGGGCATATCGTGTAAACCGATGACATCTTAGGCCAGCTGGGACACAATCTGTCATTAAATTTAATCCATCCATTTAAGACAGCAAGGCATTAAGGATAGATATGTACAATAACGATATACCAAAAATAAAATATTATGAAACGACCACAAATAAATACAAAATCAGGATGGAAGATGCATGTATACTACTTGGATGCTTGTAATTGCGACTGGGGATGTCCATGTCAGTTTAATGCAAAACCGACCTACGGGAACTGTGATGGGC
>Ga0308173_10001730_pt1 | contig 11154 bp, 13 predicted proteins | sample PhyPR1_FD_203716 | JGI IMG/M metagenome (GOLD analysis project Ga0308173, IMG submission 203716) | Soil microbial communities from UC Gill Tract Community Farm, Albany, California, United States - DLSLS.P.R1 | ecosystem: Environmental > Terrestrial > Soil > Agricultural land | place: USA... | reverse complement strand
CTCGAAGATCTCACGGCGTTCGTAAAGCACGTCGCACCAGGCGGGCTCGTAGCCGGCGACGCGCGCGTGCAGCATGAGGTCGTGGTTCCGGCCGGCGACCGCGATCGGGTCGAACTGGATCGACCCGAACTTGCCAAGGACCTGCAGCACCGCGTCAGGGCCTCCCGCGAGGGACCGTGCGGGCGCGAGGAAGTGCCGCGCGACGAGGAAGCGGCGCGCCGCCTCGGGGGCGACCCTGACCGGAGGTTCGGTCAGGACAGCTGCTCGAGCCCGTCCGCGACCCAGGCCCGCAGCTCGTCGGACTGGACGAACGCAGCGTCGTCGGCCCTGGCGCGTGCGAACACGTCCTCCGGCGACGCGCCTGCCCGCAGCCCGGAGTAGAGGTAGATCAGGGCGGACGAGCGAGGCCCTGTCCGGCAGGTCACGAGCGTCGGCCTCGGCAGTCCGTCGAGCGCCTCGATCTGCCTGCGCGCCAACTCGAGGTCGAGCTGAGTGGGCGGGTCGGAGACCACGTTCGCCGACACGGGAACGGCGCGCTCGACGTCCGTGTACGACATGCCGCCCTCCATGGAGGCGAACTCCTCGCCGCAGAGATAGAGCCAGGACGCGGCTCCCTTCTCGCGCGCGAAGGCCTCGGGATCCGCGATCAACCCGCGGTTGTTCAGCAGGTCGGTCGGAGTCTCGAAGGCGGTCATGCGGCGATCCTACTCCGGTCCCGCCGTATCGTCTGGCGGCGGATGCCGACTTCACCACTCGAGCTCACGCGCGTCCAGATCCTCGCCTTCCGGCGTCGCGCCGGGGCGCTCGACGAGCGGCTCCCGCCCGGCGCGCGCTCCCTGCGGCAGGCGGCCTGGGCCGGGCTGACGGACAGCGTTCCGCGGGCCGCCCTGCTCTCGATCCACGCGCGGGTGGAGGGGGCGCATCCGGCGAGCTGGGAGGATCGCTCGCTCGTCCAGCTCTGGGGGCCGCGCCACAGCGTGTACGTCGTGCCGGCCCGCGATCGCGGGGTCTTCACCCTGGGCAGGCTTCCCGACGCTGCGCGTCGCCGCCAGCGAGCCGAGGACATGGCGGCACGAATGCACAACTATCTCGCCGGGCGGAGGCTGAAGGACAACGACCTGCAGAAAGCACTCGGCGTCGGCAATGCGGTCAAGTACGCGGCGCCGACGGGGACCGTGCTGCTTCGCTGGGACGGCGCGCGGACACCGATGATCTGGACGGTGCCGCGGCCCGAGATCGAGCCTCGGGAGGCGCGCAGCGAGCTCGCCCGCCGGTACCTGCACGTGTTCGGGCCGGCGACACCGGAGGCGTTCGCCACCTGGGCCGGCGTCGGTGGCGGCGAGGCCCGCGCGACATTCGCAGCCTTGAGCAAGGCGCTCACAGCGGTGCAGACGCCGATCGGCCCCGGCTGGATCCTCGCCCGCGACGAGCCGAGCTTCCGCGAGCCGCCGGGGCCGCCCGCCGCCGCCCGCCTCCTGCCGAGCGGCGACGCGTATTTCCTCCACTGGGGAGCGGGACGCGAGCTCCTCGTCCCCGAGGCAACGCAGCGCGCCGAGCTCTGGACCTCCCGCGTCTGGCCGGGAGCCGTGCTCGTCGCCGGCGAGATCGTCGGGACGTGGCGGCGAGCTCAGGCCGACGTGAGCGTCCAAGCCTGGCGCAAGCTCACTCGCGCGGAGCGCGACGTGGTCGAGGCGGAGGCGCAGTCGCTGCCGCTGCCGGGGATCGAGCGCGAGATCGCCGTCAGCTTCACAGCGTGAGCACGGAGGCGGGCGCGTCCCGGCGGCGAAGTACGCTGACGTCGTGCTTGCGGCGAGCAGCCCGCACCTCAGCGTCCTCGACGAGCTCGGCGATCATCTCCAGGTCCTCTGGGGAGCGCTCGTCGCCTTCGCCATCGTCGTCCTGCTGACGCCTGCGGTCGGAGGGATGGCGCGCCGGCTTGGCGTGGTCGACATCCCCGGCGGGAGGCGTGTGAATCAGCTTCCGGTGCCTCGCCTCGGGGGGATCGGGCTCTTCCTCGGGATCCTCGTGCCGGCTCTCGCGTTCCTCCACGTCGGCCACCAGACGCGCGGGCTGCTGCTCGGCGCCGCGATCGCAGTCACCGTCGGCATCGTCGACGACTTCCGCGGTCTTCCGTGGTACGCGAAGCTCTCGGGTCAGGTCCTCGCCGCGGCCGTGGCGACCGGCTTCGGCATCTGGGTGAACCGGTTCACGTTCCCCTTCGTCGGCGTCCACACCCTGCCGCCGTCGGTCGGGATCCCGCTGACGATCATCTGGATCGTCGCGATCATGAACATGTTCAACTTCCTCGACGGCCTGGATGGTCTCGCCGCCGGGGTGGCCGCGATCGCCGGGCTGACGTTCAGCGTGATCGCGCTCTCGCTCGGGAAGTTCGACGCCGCCGTTCTCTCGGCGATCGTCTTCGGTGCCTGTGTCGGCTTTCTCCGCCACAACTTCTATCCGGCGCGGATCATCATGGGCGACTCCGGCGCGCTGCTGCTCGGCTACGTGCTCGCGACCATCGCGGTGCAGGGCCTCTTGAAGACCGCCGCGACCGTGGCTCTGTTCTTCCCGCTGCTCGTCCTCGCCGTCCCGATCGTCGACACGACCTTCGTCGTGGTGCGACGGCTCAAGCACGGGGAGCCCGTGTTCGAGGCCGATCAGGCGCACCTGCACCATCGCTTCCTGCGTCGCGGCTTCTCGCAACGGCGCGCCGCCCTGACCATCTGGGCCTGGTGCATCACGCTTGCCGCGGCCGCGTTCGCAACCCGCTTCGTCCCGTTCCGGGCCCACGGTGTCTGGCATCCCTGGTGGACGCTGCTCGCCGCGTCGATAGGGCTCGCCGCCGTCCTCTTCTCGGTCTACGTGGTCTACGTGCTCGAGATCGTCAAGCTCGGCAACCGCATCCAGAGGCGGCGCAGGCGGGACGACCCACTGCGGAAAACCGCCTGACCTAGTCCGAGGGTCTAAGTGACCTAGGTCCTGGGACCCATTGACGAGAGTCAACGAGTGTGCCAGCCTACGTGCCTCGAATGGGGTACCCCGAACGGGAGTAGGTGGAAGGAGGTTCGCGCCAATGGACGTTCGTCTAGCCGCCTGGGGCAGCTAGCCCTGGCGACGTCTGCGGTGTGATGCCTGCGACGGAGCCGCCGCAGCACGGCGGCCGTCAGCCCGGTGGCTCCGAGCAGGTTTCCCACACGAACGCCGGCGCGACATCGCCTTGAGCCGCATCCTGGCGCCCTTTGCGAGCCGCGACTTCAGGCTGCTCTGGACGGCGAGCACGATCTCGCTGCTCGGAGACGGGATCTGGTTCGTCGCGATCAGCTGGCAGACCCTCGCTCTGTCGAACAGCGCGACGGCCCTCGCCGTGGTGTGGCTCGCCTTCACGCTGCCGCACATCGCGATGCTCCTCTTCGGGGGAGTGCTCTCCGACCGGCTGCCACGCCGCCGCGTGCTGCTCGGCGCGAACATCGTCTCGGGGATCTTCGTCGGCGCCATTGCCGTGCTCTCGCTCGCCGGGGTCCTCTCACTCTGGAAGCTGCTGATCCTCGTGGCCGGCTACGGCGCCAGCGAGGCAGTGTTCGGACCTGCGTACGGCGCGATCGTCCCGGAGCTCGTCGACCGCGAAGTGCTCACGCAGGCGAACTCGCTCAACCAGCTCAACCGGCCGCTGGCGCTGCGGCTCGCCGGCCCCGCGCTCGGCGGGCTCCTCGTCGCCGGGCTCGGGTCCGGCGCGGCGCTCGCCGTCGATGCCGGCACGTTCTTCGTCTCGGCCGCGATCCTCTCCCGTATGGCCGTGCCGCGGAGCGCCCTCGGCGCCGTGGAGACGAGCGTTCGCGCCGTCCTGCGGGAAGTGGGCGAGGGGCTCTCTGCGGTCCGGCGCGTGCCGTGGCTCTGGGCCGGGATGGGGGCGGACGCGATCGGCACGCTCGCAACCTGGGGTTGCGTGCAGGCTCTCGTGCCGGTCCTCGTGCGTGACGACCTGGGCGGAGGTGCGGGGGCGCTCGGCGCCATCTACGCCGCGGGCGGCGTCGGCGCTGTCGCCGCGGCGCTCATGACCGGATCGCGCGGGAGCCCGCGGCGTCCCGTGATGGTGCTCTTCCTCGTCCTCGCGGGGAAGGTCGCCGCCGTCGGTCTGTTCGGCTTCGCCACCAGTGCCGCCACCGCGATGGTCGCCAGCTTCCTGATGGGAGCACTCTCGACGGTCGGCCTCGTGATCTGGATGACCCTGATTCACGAGCGGGTGGAGGGCGATCTGCTCGGCCGGGTCAACAGCATCGACTGGCTCGTCTCGACAAGCCTGATGCCGATCGCGCTCGCCGTCGTCGGCCCGCTTGCCGACGCGTTCGGCGTGCGGGCGCTGCTCGCGGTGGCCGGGTTCGGCGGAGCGCTGCTCGTGCTCTCGTTCCTGCTTGTGCCCGGCGTGCTTTCAGGCGAGCAGCTCCAGGACCGGCTGGAGCCGACCTAGGCGCGCTCGACGAAGCTCGCCAGCAGCTCGTTGAACGGCTCGCCGAGCCGCTGGACCGAGTGACCCGCGCCCGGCAGGACGGCCCGCTCGGCGCCGAGCCGCTCCTCCAGCACGTCGCACACCGCGTCGAAGGCCGCGCTGTGCCCGCCGGAGACGACGAGCTTCGGGAACGGGGTGCCGGCCAGCTCGTCGAAGGGGATCACGGCTTCGGACGGCGGGCGCTCGACCATCAGCGTCCTCGCTCCCTGGAGGAGCTCGGGGGTGAAGTCGCCGGCCGGGATCGACGACCCGACGAGGGCGAGGAAGCCACGCAGGAACTCGCCGGGGTCGCGCGGGCCGGTCGTCCGGTGCTCCTCGATCCGCGCAATGAACTCGTCGGCTGCGGGAACGCCGCGAGCGGCGCCGAACGCAGGCGGCTCGATCACGGTGAGTGAGCGGAGAAGCTCCGGGTGCCGCGCCGCGGCGAGCAGCGCGATGACGCCGCCGTAGGAGTGACCGACGAGGTGGGTGCCCGGCAGGAGAAGCGGCTCGAGCCACACCGCCTCGTCCTCGAAGTCGACCCGCTCGACGTCCGGACCGGGCGGGAAGCCACGGCGGTTCGGAGCCACGATCTCGAATCGGTCGGCCAGTGGTTTCTGGCCGCTCCAGGTCAGGTCCGAGTTGACCACCGAACCATGAACTAGCACGAGGCGAGGTTGGCTATCCATGCGGGTTTCTGGTGTCACAAACTACCGGTTCGCGGCCTCTCCGACACTGCTATTCTCGCCGCGGATGCAGGGGACCACCTCGACGCAGTTCAACGCGGCTGGAGCCGGCGGCGTTCTCCTAGCCGTGCTCGTGGTCTGCGTCGGCATCGGTGCCCTCATAGGCTGGGCTGCGGGCTCCGGCGCGATCGGCGCGCTGTTCGGAGCGGTGGTCGGGATCCTCGGCGGGATCGCCGCGGTCTACGCGCGCTACGGGAACATGAGCTGATGCTCGGCGCTCTCTTCTCAACTCGGCGCGCCGAGCCGGATCACCTGCTGCCCGCGGCGGGGGGAACGGTCGTGCTGGCGCTCCTGCTGCCGGTAGTCGCCCTCGTTGGTTGGAGCATCGCGGGCTGGGGGCTCGCCGCGCTGCTCTGGCTCGGCACCCATGCGCTCGACCTTCTGGTCGTCCGAGCGCGTTCGAAGCCGGGCGGCGTCGCGAACTCGGGCATCCAGGCGTTCGCGCTCTTCTTCAAGCTGATCGCGCTGCTCGTCGTGCTCTTCGCGGCTCTCGCCGCGGACCGCAATCTCGCGCTGACGACTGCGCTGACGTACGGCCTCGCGTACACGTTCGAGCTCGGCCTCTCGCTGGCTTCCTACTTCGGAACGCCGTCGTCGCTGTGACGAGGCTCCGCATCCTGCTCTTCTTCGGGGCGCTCGCGCTGCTCGCGCCGCAGGCCGCGTTCGCGCGCGGGGACTTCGACCCGACCACCGAGTTCGAGCAGCACGAGTGGATCCCGATTCACCTCGGCCCGCTCAACCTCTCGATCACGAAGGCGGTCGTCTACCTGATGCTCGGGACGGCGTGCACGATCGGGCTCGGGCTCTTCACCATGCGCAGCCGCCTCGCCCTCCTGCCCGACCGCCGGCAGACGGTGGGCGAGGCCCTCTACGACGTGGCCCAGACCCAGATCGCCCGGCAGGGGCTGCCGACCAAGGCGCTCGGCCGCTGGTTTCCCTACGTCGCGACGCTGCTGATCTTCATCTTCGTGGTGAACCTCCTCGGCTTCATCCCGCTCCCGCTCACCGGCGAGACGTACCACAGCATCCCGACGTGGGGCATCTATGCCGCGACGTCGTCGCTCTCGGTGACGCTCGCGCTCGCGCTGCTCACGTTCGTGTTCACGCACTACGAGGGAATCAGGTGGAACGGCCCGGGCCGTTACTTCAAGAGCTGGATCCCGGAGGCGCCGAAGGGTCTGTTGCTGCTGATCGTGCCGCTCGAGGTGCTCGGTCAGTTCATGCGGCTGATCTCGCTGAGCGTCCGGCTGTTCGCGAACATGCTCGCGGGCCACATCCTGATCCTGACCTTCCTCGGCCTGATCTTCATCTTCGAGTCGTTCGCGCTCGTGTTCGTGATCGTCCCGGCGACCGTCTTCTACATCTTCGAGGTGGTCATCGTGGTCGGGATCCAGGCATTCATCTTCGCTGCTCTGTCCGCCATCTACATCGGCTCGGCGATCGAGCCGGAGCACTAAGGAGGAAACGGAAATGATCGGCTATCTCCTCGCCGCGACGACCGGCGACGTAACGAAGGCCGGCAAGGCGATCGGGCTCGCTCTCGGAGTCGGGCTCGGCGCAGCCGGTGCCGGCGTCGGCATCGGGATCATCTTCGGTTCGATGATCCAGTCCGTCGCCCGGCAGCCGGAGCTCCGGAGTGAGCTCCAGGGCATTCAGTGGCTCGGCTTCGCGCTGACCGAGGCCGTCGTGTTCTACGGCCTGCTCGGCTCGATCCTGGCCTACGTGCTCGTCAAGTGATCGTCGCCGCCAATCCACTCATCTCGGTCACGCCGGGTCTGATGATCTGGACGATCGTCTGCTTCCTGATCGCGCTCTGGGTCCTCAAGCGCTACGCGTTCGGCCCGATCCAGAAACTCATCGACTCGCGCCAGCAGTCGATCCAGCAGTCGATCGAGGCGACCGAGACCGCGCGTGACGAGGCGCAGCAGCTGCTCGAGGAGCACAAGAAGCTGATCGCGGAGGCGCGCGGCCAGGGCGAAGCGATCCTCGCGGAGGCGCGCAAGACGCGTGAGTCGATGGAGCAGCGGATGCGCGAGGAGACCGAGGCCGAGCGGCAGCGCCGGCTCGAGGAGACGCGGAAGGAGATCGCGGCCGAGACGGCACGCGCGCTCCAGCAGATCCGGGCCGAGGTCGCCGACCTCACGCTGGAGGCCGCTTCGCGCGTCGTCGGCCGCACGCTCGACGCGGAGCGCGACCGCGAGCTCATCTCCGAGGCGATCGACGGCCTCGACTTCTCGCGTCTCGAGGAGTCGGCATAGCCGTCGCCCACCGCATCTACGCCGAGGCGCTCTTCGGCGCCGCGAAGGACGCGGGCAAGCTCGCCGAGGTGAACGAGGCGCTCGGCGACTTTGCCGCCGCGGTGGCGGAGTCGCCGGAGCTGCGTGCCGTCCTGCGCAACCCGCAGCTCGAGCCGAGCGCGAAGTCTGCGATCCTCGCCGACCTCGCCGGCGCCGACGAGCTGCTGTTCACGCATTTCCTGCAGGTCGTGGCGCAGAAGGGGCGCGCGGGAGAGCTGGAGGAGATCGCGAAGGAGTTTGAGCGGCTGATGGCCCGGGAGGAGCGGCGCCTCACCGTCGAGCTGACGACGGCGCGCGAGCTGAGCGACGCCGAGGCGAAGGCGATCCTGAAGCAGATCGAGGACGCGGCGGGCCGCAAGGTCGAGGCGACGCAGAAGGTCGACCCGGACCTGGTGGGCGGCATCGTCCTGCGGGCCGGCTCGCTTCGCGTCGACGCGAGCGTGCGCGGGAGACTGGAACGACTGAGAAACGAACTCGTGAGGAGCTGACGCACCTGTGAAGCTGAGACCCGAAGAGATCACGGCGATCCTGCGCGAGCGGATCGAGCAGTACGACGTCGAGACCGACCTCGCCGAGGTCGGCACCGTCCTCCAGCTCGGCGACGGAATCGCCCGCGTCTATGGGCTCGAGAACGCCGGCTCGCTGGAGATGCTCGAGTTCGAGCACGGAGTCACAGGCCTCGCCTTCAACCTCGAGGAGGACGACGTCGGCGTCGCCCTGTTCGGCGACTGGGAGCAGGTGGGCGAGGGCGAGCCGGTGCGGCGCACCGGCAAGGTCGCGAGCGTCCCGGTCGGCGAAGCGCTGCTCGGCCGCGTCGTCGACCCCCTCGGCAACCCGCTCGATGGGCGCGGGTCGATCGACGCATCCGAGACGCGGCCGCTCGAGTTCAAGGCGCCGGGCGTGATCGCGCGCCAGCCGGTGAAGGAACCGCTCATGACCGGCATCAAGGCGATCGACTCGATGACGAACGTCGGTCGCGGGCAGCGCGAGCTGATCATCGGCGACCGCTCGACCGGCAAGACGGCGATCCTGATCGACACGATCCTCAACCAGCGCGACACCGACGTCCACTGCATCTATGTCTCGATCGGCCAGAAGGCGTCGACCGTCGCCGGCATCTACGAACGGCTGCGCGAAGAGGGCGCGCTGGAGTACACGACCATCGTCTCCGCGGCCGCGCACGAGGCAGCGCCGATCAAGTGGATGGCCCCGTTCGCCGGCTGCGCGATGGGCGAATACTTCCTCTACGGCGGCAAGCATGCGCTCGTCATGTACGACGACCTCTCGAAGCACGCCGACTCGTATCGCCAGCTCTCCCTCCTCCTGCGCCGGCCGCCGGGTCGCGAGGCTTTCCCGGGCGACGTCTTCTACCTCCACTCGCGGCTGCTCGAGCGGGCCAGCAAGCTCAGCGAGGAGAACGGCGGCGGCTCGCTGACGGCGCTGCCGCTGATCGAGACGCAGGCGGGAGACGTCTCCGCCTACATCCCGACGAACGTGATCTCGATCACCGACGGGCAGATCTTCCTTCAGTCGGAGCTCTTCTATTCGGGTGTCCGTCCGGCCGTGAACGTCGGCATCTCCGTCTCGCGGGTCGGCGCGGCGGCGCAGACGAAGGCGATGAAGAAGGTCGCCGGACGCCTGCGGCTCGACCTCGCGCAGTACCGCGAACTCGAGGCGTTCGCGCAGTTCGGCTCCGAGCTGGACAAGGCGACGCAGCAGGCGCTCACCCGCGGCGAGAAGATGGTCGCGACGCTGAACCAGCCGCAGTACCAGCCGTGGCCGATGGAGGAGCAGGTGACCGCGATCTACGCCGGCAACGAGGGCTACATCGACGACATCCCGACGCCGCAGGTGCAGCGGTTCCAGGACGAGCTGCGTGAGCACCTCCGCGCCGAGGAGTCGATCTACAAGCAGATTCGCGAGACGGGCGACCTGCCCGACGAGCTCGCCCAGCAGTTGAACGGCGAGATCGAGAAGTTCAAGAACGCCTTCAACGTCGAGGAAGAGTCGGTCCTGACCTAGATGGCTTCCCTGCAGGATCTCCGGCGGCGGATCAGCTCCGTCCGCAATACGCGCAAGATCACGAAGGCGCTCGAGCTCGTCGCCGGCGCCCGGTTGCGGCGAGCGCAGAACCGGATCGAGGAGATGCGCCCCTACGCCGACCGTATGCAGGAGCTCATGGTCGGCACGGCGCGTGCGGCCTCGTCCGTCCGGAACCTCGCGCTCCTCCAGCAGCGCGACGAGGTGCGTCGGGTGGCCTTCGTGGTCGTCACCGGCGACCGCGGACTCGCAGGCCCGTTCAACGGTCAGGTTCTGAGGCGCGCGATCGAGCTCGACCGGCACGCGCGAGCCGAGGGGCAGGAGGTCGTGTGGCTCGCCGTCGGGCGCAAGGCGGCCTCGTCGCTGCGCTTCCGCCGTTACGAGATCACAGGCGAGTGGGCGGGCTTCGCCGACAAGCCGACGTACCCCGACGCACAGGCCGTCGGCCACAGGCTCGCCGAGCTTTACGAGGCGGAGGAGGTCGACCGCGTCGTCCTCATCTACAACCGTTTCGAGTCTGTGCTGACGCAGCGGGTGACGACGACCGACCTGCTACCGATCCGCGAAGAGGTGCTCGCCGGCGAAGAGCCCGCGGAAGACGAGCGCGAGGGCGTGAGAGGCGACTTCATCTACGAGCCGGAGCCCGAGGAGATCCTCCAGCGGCTCCTGCCGGTCTATCTCGAGACGGAGATCTATCGCGCGCTGCTCGAGTCGGCCGCGGCCTTCCTCGCGTCGCAGATGACCGCGATGCGGAACGCCTCGAAGAACGCCGGCGAGCTGATCGACAGCCTCACGCTCTCCCTGAACCGAGCCCGCCAGGCGGAGATCACGCAGGAGATCCTCGAGGTCGTCGCCGGCGCGGACGCTCTAACGGGCTAAGCCGGGGCTGCGCAGGGTCCCCGCGGCGCTGAGTGCCGCAAAGGCTCCTTCGTCTTGTTCCAGCTGTCGTCAGGCGTGAGGACGCTCGCCCAGCCGAGCGGTCTTTCGCCGGCTTGCCGATCACGTGATTGAGGATGCAGCCTAAGCGGGTACCTCCTAGACTTCTGGCGTTTCGCACTACGAATAGATCACCGAATCTGGGGGGTGAACAAGTGCGGAAGTACCTCATCGCGCTCGCGGTCGTCGCGCTGGCTCTGACAGCGACGGCGGCAGGCGCAAACAAGATCACCACGAAGACGACCAGCAAGTTCTGCGTCTACGTGGATGCGCATCATGCTGACGCGTCCTACGGGGACCTGTCCGTTCTCAAGAAGTACGGGCACAAGACCTGCATCGTCGGCAAGCGCGGCAGGCGCGGAGCGACCGGCGCTACAGGAGCGCAGGGCCCGAAAGGCGACACCGGAGCCCAGGGACCAGCGGGACCGCAGGGACCGCCTGGCACGCCTGCTCCGCTTCTCCAGCGTCTCAGCGGCGACTTCTCGCAGACGAATGCCAGCGTTGCTACCTCGCTCGACGGTGTCCAGTTCGGCCCGTACTCCAACGGCGGCAACTGGGGCGGCTCCGTGCGGTACGACGGAGTCGATGGCCTCACGCTCAGCCAGATCACGCAACTCTCGTACAAGGTCATGTACTCGGCGGCTGACACCGC
>Ga0308173_10001729_pt1 | contig 11154 bp, 10 predicted proteins | sample PhyPR1_FD_203716 | JGI IMG/M metagenome (GOLD analysis project Ga0308173, IMG submission 203716) | Soil microbial communities from UC Gill Tract Community Farm, Albany, California, United States - DLSLS.P.R1 | ecosystem: Environmental > Terrestrial > Soil > Agricultural land | place: USA... | reverse complement strand
ACCGGCGGCGAGGAGTGTCAGCTTGCTCATGAGGGGCTCCTGTCGATCGGGTTCAGCGGGTACGACGCCACACGAGGAGGCCGACGACGGCCACGACCGCGGCGGCGCCGGCGATCAGCTCGGGGCGGGGACGGCCGGCGTCGGTGGTCGCCTGGTCGCGCAGGGCGGCGGCCCGATGCCGGGCACGCGTCTTCACGTCGAGCTTGGCCTGCAGCTGCGCGACGGTCTCCGCCATCTCTTCGCGCTGGCGCTCGATGTCGGCCTCGATCTGCTCCGGTGAGGTTCCGTTGCTGTTGCTCATGCGTGGGCTCCCTTGACGGTGGCGACGTCCTCACGGACGCTCTCGATGGTCCTCTCGGGAGCGGGCGGGGTCGCCTGCTGCACTTCCTTCTTGCCGACCATGGCCGCCACGCCGGCCGCGGCCAGCAGGACCAGCGCCACGATCAGCCCGGACAGCCACGCCGGGAGCGCCAGCGCGAGCGCGATGACGGCGGTGGCGATCAGGGTCGCGACGCCGAAGAAGGCCAGCAGCCCGGCGGCGCTGAACATGCCGACGCCGATCCCGGCCTTCTTTCCCTTCTCGGTCAGCTCGGCCTGCGCGAGCCGCAGCTCGCTGCGCACCAGCTCGGGGATCTGCTCGGACAGGCGGTGCACGAGGGCGCCGAGCGGCGGCTCCTGGCCGGGCAGTGTCGGATCGATGGGCTCGTCCGGGGCTCGGGTCACGGGTTCGTCCATGAGTCGTCCGTGCCCATTCGCGCGACGGGCTAACCCTCCCCCGTCGACTCCTCCACCAGGCGCCCCTCCACCGTCGATCCCTCCACCATCGACCAGACGATGCCGTCGAGGATGTCGGCCTCGGAGGCGACCATCGAGTCGACCCGGGCGCGGGCGAGGACCCGCGAGAGGATCAGCGCCCCGGCGTCGATGACGTCGGCCCGGCCGGGGTGCATGTACCCGAGCGCCAGCCGCTCCGCCACGGTCAGCCCGACCAGCCGGTCGGCCACCTCGCGGACCCGGTCCACCGCGACGACCGCCTGGTCGATCGCGTCGGGGTCGTACGCCGGGAGGTCGAGCGCCGCGGCCACCACCGTGAGCACGGTCCCCGCCACCCCGACCACGGTCCGTGCGTGGCCCACGTCGACCGGTGCGGTGTCGAGGTGGGCGTCGATGTCGGCGACGCAGGCCGCGACCTCGTCGGCCGTCGGCGGGTCGGAGTGGAGGTGTCGCTCGTGCAGGCGGACCGATCCGATGTCCATCGAGTGGGCGGCCTCCGGCGTGCCGGCGGAGCCCAGGACCAGCTCGGTCGAGCCGCCGCCGATGTCCACGACCAGCACCGGTCCGGCGGGCGGCACGCGCAGGTTGCGGACGGCCCCGTCGAACGCGAGCGCGGCCTCCTCGGCGCCGGTGATCACCTCCGGGGAGACCCCGAGCCGCTCCCGGACACCGGCGGCGAAGACGTCGCCGTTGGCGGCGTCCCGGGTCGCCGAGGTGGCGCAGAAGCGGATCCGGGTCACGTCGTGGGCGCCGACCAGCGCGGCGTACTCGTCGATCGCGGCGAATGCCCGCGCCAGGGCGCCCTCGGAGAGCCGGCCGGTCCGGTCCACGCCTTCGCCGAGCCGCACCATCCGGGTCTCGCGCACAACGACGTCGGCCAGGCCGCGCCCGTCCGCCTTGCCCACCAGCAGCTTGACCGTGTTGGTGCCGCAGTCGACGGCGGCGACCCGCTCCACGCGGGCCGGGCTGTCCGGACTCACGAGATCTCGACGGGCTCGGGCGTGGACGGCTCCAGCGCCGTCACGCACGGGCCCGAGGACCACCACTCCCCCAGCGCGTCGAGCACCTCGTCACCCAGCGGGTTGACGCCACGGCCCTGGGCCAGCGCCTGGCCCGCCAGCACGTGGAGGCACTTGACGCGGTCTGGCATGCCGCCGGCCGTGATCCCGTCGATCTCGGGCACGCTCTGCCCGACCTCCCGGGCCAGCTCGCCGCGAGCCTCGAGGTAGCGCTCGTGCGCCGCGGCGTACGCCGCCGCCAGCTCGGGGTCGGTGCCGAGGCGCGCCTCCATCTCCTTCATCAGGCCGGAGCCCTCCAGGGTCCCGATCCGCGAGGCCGCGCGCGGGCAGGTGAGGTAGAAGGTCGTGGGGAACGGTGTCCCGTTGGGCAGCCGCGGCTCGGTCGTCACCACGTCGGGGTTGCCGCACGGGCAGCGGTGACCGATCGCGTGGATGCCCCGCGGATCCCGTCCGAGCTGGGCGGCGATCGCCGCCGTGTCGCGCGCCGAGACCGGGTCGCTCACTGCGTCTTCCCTCCAGAGCTGTTGCTGTCCGACCCCTTGGTGCCGGGCCCGTTGATGGTGGTGGCCGGCGGCCCCTGCGGCTCGGGCGGGTCGCCGGCCAGTTTCACGGACTTCCACTCGGTGGTCCACCAGGCGGTGGGCGCGTGCTGCGCGACGGTCGAGGGGTCCGTGAGAGTGCTCTGGGTCTCCAGCGGCTTGCCGTCCTCGCCGAGCACGACGTACGACGTCTCCCCGGGCATCAGGTAGCCGAAGCGCTGCCGGGCCTGGGCCTGCACGAACGCCGGGTCGTGCCAGCGGCGCTTCTCGCGCTCGAGGTCGTTGATGTTCGTCTCGCGCTGCGCGATCTGCGCCTTGAGGTCGTCGATGTGCGCGCGCTGCTGCAGGTAGGCGCGCATCGAGGAGGCGTAGGACACCGCGAGCACGGCGACGACCAGCACGAGGATCGCGGCGCGGCCGGTCAGCCGCGGACGGCGCGGGCGGTCGCCCCCGCCCTGTGCGGAGGCCCCGCCGGCCGGCGGCTGGGGCGCCCGGCCGCCGCGCCCGGAGCCCGTCGTACGCCCGGGTCCGGTGCGCCCGCGCGGGCTGCCCTTGGCGGCAGAGCCCCGGGAGGGCGTGCGGCGGTTGTCGGCCATAGGGACGATCTTGCCCCGATCAGCCCTGGAAACGCGGGAAGGCGCTCGCACCGGCGTAGCGAGCCGCGTCACCCAGCTCGTCCTCGATGCGCAGGAGCTGGTTGTACTTGGCGACGCGGTCCGAGCGGGCCGGCGCGCCGGTCTTGATCTGGCCGCAGTTCGTCGCGACCGCGAGGTCGGCGATCGTGGTGTCCTCGGTCTCGCCCGAGCGGTGGCTCATCATGCAGCGGTAGCCGTTGCGGTGCGCCAGCTCGACGGAGTCGAGGGTCTCGGTGAGGGAGCCGATCTGGTTGACCTTGACGAGCAGCGAGTTCGCCTGGCCGCCGGAGATGCCGCGCTGGAGGCGCTCGACGTTGGTGACGAAGAGGTCGTCGCCGACGATCTGGGTCCTGGTGCCCAGCTGGTCGGTGATCGCCTTCCAGCCGTCCCAGTCGTCCTCGTCCAGCGGGTCCTCCACGGACACGATGGGGTAGGCCGAGACGAGGTCGGCGTAGTAGGCCGTCATCTCCTCGGCCGACTTCGAACCACCCTCGAAGGCGTACGAGCCGTCCGAGAAGAACTCCGACGCGGCGACGTCCATGGCCAGCGCGATGTCACGGCCCGGCGTCAGGCCGGCCGCCTCGACGGCCTCGAGGATCAGGTCGAGCGCGGCCCGGTTGGAGTCGAGGTTGGGGGCGAACCCGCCCTCGTCGCCCAGTCCGGTGGAGAGGCCCTTCTTCTTCAGCACCGACTTCAGCGCGTGGTAGACCTCCGCGCCGTGGCGCAGCGCCTCGCGGAAGGTGGGGGCCCCGATCGGGGCGATCATGAACTCCTGGATGTCCACGTTGGAGTCGGCGTGGGAGCCGCCGTTGAGGATGTTCATCATCGGCACCGGCAGCAGGTGGGCGTTGGGCCCGCCGACGTAGCGGTAGAGCGGCAGCCCGGCGGAGTCGGCCGCGGCACGGGCGACGGCGAGCGAGACACCGAGGATCGCGTTCGCGCCGAGGTTGGCCTTGTTGGGAGTGCCGTCGAGCTCGAGCATCGTCTGGTCGAGGAGCCGCTGGTCGTCGGCCTCCAGGCCCTCGACGGCGGGGGCGATCGTCTGGATCACCCCGGTCACCGCCTTCCCGACCCCCTTGCCGAGGTAGCGGTCGCCGCCGTCACGCAGCTCGACCGCCTCGAACGCGCCGGTCGAGGCGCCGCTGGGCACCATGGCCCGGGCGAACGCCCCGTCGTCGAGCAGGACCTCGACCTCGACGGTGGGGTTGCCGCGCGAGTCGAGGATCTCGCGGGCGCCGACAGCTTCGATACTGGCCATGGGCCCAGACTATCGGCGGATCGCTGGTGGTCGCCGCAGCACCCGAAGTGCGGTCGCGCCGCCCCCGGGCTCAGAGCAGCCGGCGGACGGCGTCGCGCAGTGCCTGCTCGGGGTCGACGCCGGCCAGGTGTGCCTCGGCGACCAGGGCGAGCAGCCGGTCACCGAGGTCGTCGGAGACGCGCTCGACGAGCTGGGCGGCCGGGGACTCGGGGTCCGGGCCGGTGCCCTGTCCCTCCCGGCTGAGCCGGCCGAGGACCTTGTCGGCCCACAGGAGCGCGGGCATGGACTCGGGCAAGCCGTCGGTCACCGACTCCCGGGCCTTCTCGGCCGCCTTGATCGCCTGCCACGCCTCGTTGACCGCGGCGGCGTCGCCCGCCGGCGCGCGGGGAGCACCCTCGGGGGCGAAGACGTGCGGGTTGCGGCGGTACATCTTCTCGGTGATCCCGCGCGCCACGTCGTCGAGCGTGAAGCTGCCGGCCTCCTCGGCGATCACCGCGTGGAAGTAGACCTGGAGCAGCAGGTCGCCGAGCTCCTCGCACAGGTGCTCGCCGGCACCGGTCTCCTCCCACGTGTCGAGCGCCTCGAGGGTCTCGTGGAGCTCCTCCACGAGGTAGCGGGCCAGCGAGCGGTGGGTCTGCTCGCGCTTCCAGCCGCACTCGGCCCGGAGCCGCTGCATCACGGCCCGGAACTCCAGGAGCGGCTCGTCGGCGGTCATGGACTCGGGACTACCCGCAGCGGTTCGAGGAGGGCAGGCTCGACGCGTAGGACTGGTCGGGGCTGGTGGCAGCGCCGTTCTTGGCGGTGTCGCTGAGCGCGTAGGAGATGCTGGTGTCGGTCGGGACGGTCTGGTCCCCCTCGATCTTCAGCCCGAACTGCGGGTCGATCGAGATGTCCTGGTCGGCGAGCCAGGTGCTGAACGCCTTCTTGCCCGCGGCCGCCGCATCGGCGGCCTTCGTCGTCGGCGCGCCGGCGGCCCGGAGCACCTGCTTGCCGACCGCCTGCTCGACCCCGGAGATGTAGTCGCCGGACGACTCGATCTGGATCACCGCGTCCTGCTGGTCGGTGGGCAGCGACGCGACGGCGCCCTGGAGCTGGGAGACCTTCTGGTCGTACGCGTCCCCCGCCGACACGCCCTTCTCCGCCGCGAACTGCTTGGCGGCCGCCACCAGCGTGAGCCGGCCCGCGACGCCGGTGCGCAGGTAGTGCAGGGGCAGCACCTGCTGGTTGGACTGGAGCTGGCTGGTGATCGCCGAGCAGTAGTCGCCGGCGACCGTGTCGACCTGGGAGACGGTGATCGACGAGTCGCCGACCTGCGCCGCGACGCCCGGGTGGAAGTCGGTGCCGGCGGCGCCGCAGCCGGACAGCCCGCCGGCGAGCAGCAGGGCCAGGGCGACAGCCCCGGGAGCGGTACGACCGGCCAGCGGGCGGGGCTTGATCACGACGGCTTCTCCTCGGTGACGGGCTTGTTCTCCGGCGGATCGATGATGGCGTCGATCACACCGCGGGCCCATTCAAGCAAAGCCACCCCCGAGATCGGGCGACCCCCGACCACTGCGGTCTGCGGGCGTGGCACGAGGATCGTGTCGACCTGGGTCTTGACGATCGACTTCGGGTACATCCGGTTCAGTCGTACGACGCGCGAGTCGGGCAGCGAGACCGGCGCGAACCGCACGTTCTTGCCCGCGATCGTCACCTCCCCGACCCCCGCCTGGCGGGCGCGGGCACGGAACCGCGCCACCAGCAGCAGCGAGGCCACCTCCTGCGGCGGCTCGCCGTACCGGTCGAGCATCTCCTCGTTGAGCAGGTCCACGTCGTCGTCGGAGCGGACCTCCGCGAGACGCTTGTACATCTCGAGGCGCAGCCGCTCGCTGGGGATGTAGTCGTGCGGCAGGTGGGCGTCGACCGGCAGCTCGATGCGGACCTCGTTGAGCTCCGGCTCGTGGTCCCCGCGGAACTCGTTGACCGCCTCGCCCACCAGCCGGACGTAGAGGTCGAACCCGACGTCGGCGATGTGGCCGGACTGCTCCCCGCCGAGCAGGTTGCCGGCGCCGCGGATCTCGAGGTCCTTCATCGCGATCGCCATGCCGCCGCCGAGGTCGGAGTGCTGGGCCAGGGTGGCCAGCCGTTCGTGCGCGGTCTCGGTCAGCGGCTTCTCCGGCGGGTAGAGGAAGTAGGCGTAGGCCCGTTCGCGGGAACGCCCCACCCGGCCGCGCAGCTGGTGGAGCTGGGACAGGCCGAGGGTGTCGGAGCGCTCAATGATCATCGTGTTGGCGTTGGACACGTCGAGGCCCGACTCGACGAGCGTCGTGCAGACCAGCACGTCGAAGCGCTTCTCCCAGAAGTCCAGCATCACCTGCTCGAGCTGGCGCTCGTTCATCTGGCCGTGCGCGGTGGCGACGCGCGCCTCGGGCACGAGCTCCTTGATCCGCGCCGCCGCCTTCTCGATGGAGATCACCCGGTTGTGGATGAAGAAGACCTGGCCCTCGCGCAGCAGCTCGCGGCGGATGGCGGCGATGACCTGGCGGTCCTCGTAGGCACCGACGTAGGTCAGCACCGGGTGGCGCTCCTCCGGCGGGGTGGTGATCGTCGACATCTCGCGGATGCCCGTGATCGCCATCTCCAGGGTGCGTGGGATCGGCGTCGCCGACATCGACAGCACGTCGACCGACGTGCGCAGCCGCTTCATCTGCTCCTTGTGCTCGACACCGAAGCGCTGCTCCTCGTCGACGATGATCAGTCCGAGGTCCTTCATCCGGATGTCGGGGTTGAGCAGCCGGTGGGTGCCCACCACGATGTCGATCGTGCCGTCGGCGAGCCCGGCGAGGACCTCGCGGGCCTCCTTGTCGGTCTGGAAGCGGGACAGGCCCTTGAGCACCACCGGGAAGCCGCTCATCCGCTCGGTGAACGTCGAGAGGTGCTGGGTCACCAGCAGCGTCGTCGGCACCAGCACCGCGACCTGCTTGCCCTCCTGCACCGCCTTGAACGCCGCCCGGACCGCGATCTCGGTCTTGCCGTAGCCGACGTCACCGCAGATCAGCCGGTCCATCGGCACCGTCCGGCGCATGTCGGCCTTGACCTCGTCGACGGTGCTGAGCTGGTCGGGCGTCTCCTGGAACGGGAACGCGTCCTCGAGCTCGCGCTGCCACGGGCTGTCGGGGCCGAAGGCGTAACCCTGGGTGGCCTGCCGCGCGGCGTACAGCTTGATCAGCTCCGCCGCGATCTTGCGGACCGCCTTGCGGGCCTTGCCCTTGCGCTTGGCCCAGTCGGCGCCGCCGAGCCGGTCCAGCGACGGCTGCTCGCCGCCCACGTAGCGGGTGACCTGGTCCAGCGCGTCGGCGGGCACGTAGAGGCGGTCCGGCGGGCCGCCGCGCTTGGAGGCGCCGTACTCCAGGACGAGGTACTCGCGCACCGCGCCGCCGACCTCGCGCTGCTTCATCTCCACGAAGCGGCCCACGCCGTGCTGCTCGTGGACCACGAAGTCGCCGGCCGTCAGCTCCAGCGGGTCGATCTGCCGCTTGCGCCGGGCGGGCATCTTGCGCATGTCGCGCGTGGAGGACTTCTGGCCCGACAGGTCCTCGCCGGTCAGCAGGACCAGCAGGTTGGTCTCGTCGGCGAAGCCCTGCGAGAGCGCGCCGCAGGTCACCGTGACGACGTGCGGGTCGAGCACGAGGTCGTCGGGCTCGACGAGGCGGGCGGCCACGTCGTGCTCGGCGAGGACCTCCACCATGCGCTGCGCGGGACCGTGCCCGGGGTGGACGACCGCGACGCGGTGCCCCTCGTCGGCCCAGCGCTTGATGTCGCCGAGGGCGCGGTCGACGTCGCCGCGGTAGGCGTCGACCGGGTGGGCCGGCAGCATCCGGCTCGGCACCGCGCCGGCCAGCACGTCGACGTCCACGCTCACGACGTTGCCGAGCTCGTCGCGCAGCGGGGCCCCGCCCTCGGCCGGGAGACCGTCGTCGGCGATGCCGAACGGGCTCATCGTCCACCAGGGCTTGTGCTGGTCCAGCGTGTGCTCGCGCACGTCGGCGATGGCGCGGTACGACGCGGCGCCGAGGTCGATCGGGGCGGTCCCGCCGCCGGCCGCCGCGGCCCAGCTCGCCCCCAGGAACTCCTCGCTGGTCGCGACCAGGTCGTGCGCCCGGCTGCGTGCCCGCTCGGGGTCGAGCACGAGCACGTGCGTGTCGTCGGGCATCAGGTCGACCAGCAGCTCCATGTCGTCGACGAGCACGGGCGCCAGCGACTCCATGCCCTCCACGGCGATGCCGGCGGCGATCTTGTCGGTGAGCTCCACCAGCTGCGGGTGCGCCTCCCCCAGCTCGGCCGCGCGACGGCGTACGTCCTCGGTGAGCAGCAGCTCGCGGCACGGCGGCGCCCACAGCCGCTCGGCCTTGTCGAGCGTGCGCTGGTCGGCGACGGAGAAGCTGCGGATCTCCTCGACGTCGTCGCCCCAGAACTCCACGCGCAGCGGGTGCTCCTCGGTGGGCGGGAAGACGTCGACGATGCCGCCGCGGACCGCGAACTCGCCGCGCTTCTCGACCAGGTCGACACGCGAGTACGCCGCGTCGGCGAGCCGGCGCACGACGTCCTCGAGGGGTGCGGAGTCACCGGGGGTGAGCTCGACCGGCTCGAGGTCGCCCAGGCCCTTGACCTGCGGCTGGAGGATCGACCGGACCGGGGCCACCACGACCTGCAGCGGCCCGTTGGTCACGTCGGTGCCCGGGTGCCGCAGCCGCCGCAGCACCGCGAGGCGACGCCCGACCGTGTCGCTGCGGGGGCTCAGCCGCTCGTGGGGCAGCGTCTCCCAGCTCGGGTAGTAGCCGATGGCGGCGGGGTCGACCAGGTCGCCCAGGGAGGTCACCAGGTCCTCGGCCTCGCGGGCGGTGGCGGTCACCGCCAGCACGGTGCGCCCCTCCCGCACGAGCCCGGCGACGAGGAAGGGCCGCAGCGCCTCGGGGCCGGTGAGGTCGAGCGCGCGCAGCTTGCCGCCGCGGGCGTCGGACAGGGCCTCGGCGAGGACGGGCTCGGCGAGGACGGCGTCGGCGAGGCCGGTGAGGGGCACGGGAGAGTCTCCTGGGATCGGGACGAGACACCACGACAGCCCCCGGTCACGAATGACAGGGGGTGGGTGCCCGATCACTGTACCCGCGGCCGCCGACGACCCGGTCCGCCCGAACCCGCTCACCTCTCTTGGGTAACCGGACCCGAACGCCGCGGCGGCGCGGGCCGGCGTTCCTAGTGTCGAAGGACAGTGGGCGGTCCGGATCCCGGCACACCCGGGACCGGGCCCTCGAAGAAGGTTCCGCCGTGCCGACCATGCGCTTTCTCGCTCTCCTGACAGCAGCCGCAGCCGCTGCGATCGGCGCGAGCCTGGCGGCGGGGATGGCGGTCGGGCCGCGGGGTCAGCTCTCGTCGGCGGAGACGGCGCAGGGCCAGAGCGGGGCCGTCACCGGGAGCGGTCGTCCCGCGGGTCCCGCCAGGGCCGGCACCTGGGGCGAGCAGGTCTCGGCCGCGGCACCTCCGGCGGCCGGCTACCGCCAGGGCGGCCTCGTGCCGGGCTATCCCGGCAGGGTCGTCCCGGCCGTCCCCGGGACCACGGACCTGAGCACCAGCATCGCGCCCAGCGGGCACCGCATGCAGGCCGCACTGGTCGGGCGCGTGGCCGGCGACCAGGCAACGGTGCTGCAGTTCTACCGCGCCCGGCTCACCCAGCTGGGGTTCAGCGCGCAGCAGCGTCCGGCAGGGACCGGCTCGACCGCCCTCGGCTTCACCCGTCGTGACTGCTCGGTCGTCGTGACTGCGACACCGGGCCACCAGACCAGCTACAGCGTGTTCGCGGTGCTCACCGTGGGCGGGGCGGGGCCGTAGGTTGGCTGACCCGTTCTGTACTGCTCCCGAATATTGGGGGAGTCGGCGAACGGGCGCCGATCGCCGTCGTACCTCGTTATTTGATGCGCTGGTGGAGCAGCCGAGCCGCACTGTCGATCTACGCTTCAGCGGTCGCCTGGACGTGAATGCCTGGGCGATGAGACACCAGGGGGGAGAGGTGCCTGATCTGGTCCCGTACGGACTCCACAAGCTGGAGCGGCACGGCCTGAGAGTGCTGCCCCAGCCGCCCCAGGCCGCCCCGGGAAGGGCTGAACGCGTCGTGGCCAAGGGGCTGCGGGGGTTCGGGCACTACGAGTGGTGGGAGACGCTGCGACGACCGGTGCAGGGTGACTTGACCCTGTGCTGGGACGAGAAGACGGGCGTCCCCCTGGCGCTGCGAGGACGTGCCGACGTCGTCACGGGCGTCATCTGGCTCACCGACACGGCGATGTCGCGACCCAACCGGCGCGCCACGTCGCGGGCGTTGCGCGCGTGCCGGGGCGTCTTCGTCATCTCCTCGGCCCAGGTCCGTCCGCTCGTCGATGAGTTCGGCGTCGACCCGCGCCGCGTCCACTTCGTCCGCTTCGGGATCGACGCGGACTTCTTCCAGCCCGGCGCCGAGGCCACCGAGCCCGGGCTCGTCGTCAGCGTGGGCAACGACAGGCACCGCGACCACGGAATGCTGCTCTCCGCGATGGCGCGGGTCCGGAGCAGCAACCCGCGGGCCCGTCTCGAGCTCGTGACACGGCAGCCGGTCGCGGTGCGTCCCGAGATGGGGATCCACTTCGCGCACCAGCAGCCGGTGGAGGTCAGGTCGACACTCCGACGCGGTGAGGTCTTCGCGATCGCGACGAGCCCCAACCGGCACGTGTCCGGCATGACCTCGATCCTGGAGGCGATGGCCTGCGGCACCCCGGTGGTGGCCATGCGCACGCCCGGCATGCCCGACTACGTCGACCACCTCCGGACCGGGATCCTGGTCGAACACGGGGACACGGAAGCGTTCGCGGCCGCCATCGGTGAGCTCCTGGCAGATCCGGCGAGAGCGAGGGCGTACGGCGCCG